>Ga0180732_1000027_pt1 | contig 175309 bp, 146 predicted proteins | sample KR11_01MetaG_FD_148674 | JGI IMG/M metagenome (GOLD analysis project Ga0180732, IMG submission 148674) | Groundwater microbial communities from the Olkiluoto Island deep subsurface site, Finland - KR11_0.1 MetaG | ecosystem: Environmental > Aquatic > Deep subsurface > Groundwater | place... | reverse complement strand
GCCTCTACGAGTTGGACGTAGTGATTGGGGCCGCGGCGGGTGACTTTAATGAACACGCCACTACTGTATCACAACATTTACCACGCATAAATTCACTAAGCTAGCAATTCACGCCATTACAAAAATGCGATTTCAAGAGCGAAGATCGTTGATTTCATTGGGCGCCGACGTGGTTGGGGGTGAATAGCTGGGGAACCCGGGTGGCTATGTGACGGTTGGGCGCATAGCCCAGATTAGGGTGGAAAACTTGTTTACAACCAGTGGGCTGCTGTCGACGGTGGCGTTTTTGGCCACCACCGCCGCCTGCGTCGACTGCAACCGGGTATTGAGGCGCTGCTGCCCAGCGAGTTCGCACGGCACCGAATGGCGGTTGCGGGCCACCACTGCCATGCATGCAAGGGCTGCTGACCCGTGTCAGTCGCTCGACGTAGCCGTCAATGGGTATTCCGGTCGACCGTGACCGGTCATTCCGGTTTGTCGTGACCGGCGATTCTGGTTTATCGTGACCGCTGACTCCGGTTTATCGTGACCGATGTCTGGGGCCGGTCTGAGCGGGCCGTCATGACGCTGTAACAGGCGCTCGTGACACCATCACAGGATCGACCAAGCGGCGTGCAGGAGCTGCGCATATTTATCCCAACCCATGTGGGCTAGTCTTCTTCCCTGATGGCCACCCCAAACTGCCCCACTTATGGCCACCCAAACTGCTCCACCCTGGTGGGTCAAATCTTTTACTTTTAGTCAGTCTGGTTCTGCCTTGCTGGCATGGCAATTTCCCCCCTGATTTTTGAATTTTTTTATAAAAAGGCTGTTTGGCAAGCGCAGCGCGTCAGGCCGAAGGCGAAACGCCGGGGAGCGGTGGGCAACTGTCGCATCGGTGCGCAGCACCGACTGACCACAGGCTCGCCCTGTGGTCAGGACAGTTGTCCACGGCGGGCGAGTGCCCCACAAACCTGTCAGATTTTGGTTTTATGAATCAGTGGGCGCTGGTGCGGCCAGGCGGTCGAACTGTTCGGGCTCGCGGTAGCGCAGCCGGGCTGTAAAGCGCTTGACGGCGTTGTAGGCACCCGCAAAGCCGAAATGATCGACCAAGTCCTGATAGATGGCCATGGCGTTGCGTTTGAGGCGCAACTGGGCCTCAATGTAGTCGCGGTAGGGCTCGCAGATGGAGGCGCCGGTCAGTTGTTCTGCTTGTGCAGTCGGTGGGGTCGGTGGCCAGGGTGGAGCAGTTTGAATTGGCTCGTTGGCCTGATCAGCAGACGCGTCAGGACTTTGACTATCGAACTTCTTCTTGTAGGCCCGTATCGTGTGGCGGGAAATGCCTGTGGCGCGCTCAATCTGGCGCTGGGTAGACCCGGCTTTAAGCAGGGTCCAAATGGTGGTTTGCAAGTGCAGTTTCAAGACGTTCACTCCGGTTAATCCCTCAAAGTTGGGGGGGTTGACCGTAACGTCCTGCCAGTGGCTTGCGAGCCACTGGTGTGATGGGGTTAGCTCCTCAAGTTATAGCAGTCAGGGTGGAGCAGTTTGGGTGGCCACAAGTGGAGCACTTTGAGTGGCCATCAGGGTCTTCTTCAGTTTTTTTAATGGAACCGACATGCCCGATACCCGAAGGATCACTATGCGTCAAATCAAAGACGTCCTGCGTCTCAAACTCGAACTGCACCACTCGCACCAGCACATCGCCGCCTCTCTTGGCATTTCCAAAGGCGTGGTCGCCAAATATGTCAAGCTCGCCAGTGCCGCTGGCTTGCATTGGCCGCAAATCCAGGCTATGGACGAGACGGCACTGCACAGCCGCTTGATGGTACCCCCCTAGCGCGCCAGCAGCTTTGTGGCACCCGACTACGCCCGTCTGCACCATGAGCTGCGGCGCAAAGGCATGACCCTTTGAATCGCACCCCTTCCCCCTTCCTATGTTTTACACTTCAATAAAGCTTGTATCATTGCAGCATGGATAAATTAATCGCTATTCCCATTTTTGAATCACTCGCCTCGGGCGTTCGCTTGGACATTTACCGGCTGCTGGTTAAAGCCGGGCCACAGGGTTTGGTCGCCGGAGAAATTGGCGCTGCGCTGGCCGTGCCGCCCACCAATCTGTCGTTTCACCTCAAGGCCTTGACGCATGCGCAGTTGCTGTCCGTGGTGCAGGAAGGCCGCTATCAACGCTACCGCGCCAATCTGGTGTTGATGCAGGAACTCATTGCCTATCTGACCGCAGAGTGCTGCGCCGGGCACCCCGAGCAGTGCGCCGGGATCGGGCTGGAGCCGATCTGCGCCTGAAGCGCGGAAATTTGCTTTTACTTTTTCCCCCTTTACCTTTCCCCCTAATCACAAACACACCATGAATATTCTCTTTTTGTGTACCGGCAACTCCTGCCGCTCGATCCTGGCCGAGGCCACCTTCAACCACCTGGCACCCAAGAATTGGCAGGCCATGAGCGCAGGCAGCCACCCCAGCGGCTACGTGCATCCGCGCTCGCTGGCTCTGCTGGCGCGCGAGGGCATTGCCACCGAGGGTGTCAGCAGCAAATCCTGGGACAACTTGCCGCACACGCCCGACATTGTGGTCACCGTCTGCGCCAATGCCGCCGGTGAAACTTGTCCCGCGTATCTGGGCCCGGTACTGCGCACCCACTGGGGCGTGGAAGACCCGGCGCATGCCACCGGCACAGATGCCGAAATCGATGCAGCGTTTATGACTGCATACCAAATTTTGCGGGCACGCATTGAAGCCTTTCTGGCACTGCCGTTGGCTGAATTGCAAAAGACGCCGGAAAAGCTCAAAGCCGAACTTGACCTCATCGGCACGCTGATGCCTCATTGAACCCCTCTCACTACCAAGGAAATCATCATGAAAAAAATCCAAGTCTTTGATCCCGCCCTGTGCTGCAGCAGCGGCGTTTGCGGCACCGATGTTGACCAGAAATTGGTCGATTTTTCGGCCAACGTCGATTGGGCCAAACAGCAGGGTGCGAGCATCGAGCGTTTCAACCTGGCGCAGCAGCCGATGGCGTTTGCAGACAATGCCGCGGTCAAAGACCTGCTGCAAAAATCTGGTGAGGCCGCTTTGCCGGTGCTGCTGGTGGATGGCCAGCTCATGCTCTCTGGCAGTTACCCCACGCGTGAGGTATTGGCGCAGTGGCTGGGCATCACCCTTGCGCCGTCTATCTTCAGCGCCCAAGTGGCCGAGCTGGTGGCCATTGGAGCGGCGATTGCGTCCAACTGCGAACCCTGCTTCAAATACCATTTTGATGCGGCACGCAAACTTGGCGTGAGCGATGCCGACATGCTCCAAGCGGTCCATCTGGCGCAGCAAGTCAAAGACAGCCCGGCCAAATCAGTGCTTGATCTGGCGCAGAAATTTTTGCAAGCTGCAGCGCCAACCGTTAAAGAGGCCGCACCGAGCGCTGGCTGCTGCGGTGCTACGGCATCGGATGGCGCCAAACCCTCTGCCAAATGCTGCTGAAATCAAATTAACACATCAACCGAATCCGCCCTGAGACCGTCTCCATGAAATTTCTTCTGAACCCGCCGCGCTTCTTGTTCTTCACCGGCAAGGGCGGCGTGGGTAAAACATCCATCGCCTGCGCCACGTCCATCGTGTTGGCGTCAGCAGGTAAACGCGTGCTGCTGGTCAGCACCGACCCGGCGTCCAACGTCGGTCAGGTCTTTGGCATCAGTATTGGCAATCAGGTCACCGCTGTGACCGATGTACCCAGCTTAAGCGCGCTGGAGATTGACCCCCAAGCCGCCGCCCAGGCCTACCGCGACCGCATCGTTGGCCCGGTGCGCGGCGTGCTGCCGGATTCGGTGGTCAAGGGCATTGAGGAGCAACTCTCAGGGGCCTGCACCACCGAAATTGCCGCGTTTGACGAGTTCACCGCTTTGCTGATCGACGGTGCCTTGACCGAAGATTTCGACCACATCGTCTTTGACACCGCGCCCACCGGCCACACCATCCGCATGTTGCAGTTGCCCGGCGCCTGGAGCGGCTTTCTGGAAGACGGCAAAGGTGATGCCTCGTGCCTGGGCCCGCTGGCCGGGCTGGAAAAGCAACGCACCCAGTACAAGGCCGCCGTCGATGCCTTGGCAGATGAACAAAAAACCCGCCTGGTCCTTGTGGCACGGGCGCAAGCCGCTACGTTAAATGAAGCAGCGCGCACCCATGACGAGCTGGCAGGCATCGGCCTGAGCAAACAATATCTGGTGATCAACGGTGTGTTTCCCGAGGCTGAGGCAGCCAGCGACCCGTTGGCGCAGGCGATTTACCAGCGCGAACAGGCGGTGCTGGCGAATTTGCCGGAGGTCTTGCGCGATTTACCCACCGACCAGATCGATCTCAAGGCCTTCAACCTGTTTGGACTGGCGGCGCTGAAGCAGTTGCTCGAGACTGAGACCACTGTGTCGGCTACGCCAGCTGTGCCGCTTGAGGCGTCCAAAATCAACGCCCCCAGCCTGGCCTCTTTGGTCGATGACATCGCGCTTGAAGGCCATGGCTTGGTGATGACCATGGGCAAGGGCGGCGTCGGCAAGACCACGCTGGCTGCAGCCATCGCGGTAGAGCTCGCGAGCCGTGGCCATGAAGTGCACCTGACCACCTCCGACCCCGCTGCGCACTTGATGGAAACGCTGAACGGCACGCTGGCGCATTTGACCGTGAGCCGCATCGACCCGCATGAAGTCACCGAGGCCTACCGCGCCCAAGTACTGGCCACCAAAGGCGCCAAGCTCGATGCTGCTGGCCGCGCCGTGCTGGAAGAAGACCTGCGCTCGCCCTGCACCGAAGAAATTGCCGTGTTTCAGGCGTTTTCCCGCGTGATTCGCGAAGCCGGCAAAAAGTTTGTCGTGATGGACACCGCCCCCACCGGCCACACGCTGCTGCTGCTGGACGCCACCGGCGCCTACCACCGTGACATCTCGCGCCAGATGGGCGCGGGCGTCCACTTCACCACGCCGATGATGCAGCTGCAAGACCCGAAGCAAACCAAGGTGCTGATCGTCACGCTGGCAGAAACCACGCCAGTGCTCGAAGCGGCCAATTTACAGGCCGACTTACGCCGCGCCGGCATTGAGCCTTGGGCCTGGGTCATCAACAACAGCGTGGCCGCTGCCCAAGTCAGCTCACCTCTGCTCAAAGCTCGCGCCCACAACGAGCTGCGCGAAATTGAAGCGGTTGCCACCCGCCACGCCAAACGTTATGCGCTGGTGCCGCTGTTGCAAGACGAGCCAATTGGCATGCAACGGCTGCAACAACTCTCAGAGCAAGGTGCGTGAAGATGAGCACCAAATCAAAACAGTCGGCTGGCGCGTCAATGGGTGTGTTTGAACGTTATTTGTCGGTGTGGGTGGCACTTGCCATCGCCGTAGGGGTTGGCTTGGGGTTGCTGATGCCGGGCACCTTTCAGGGCATTGCTGCGCTGGAAGTTGCCCATGTCAACCTGGTGGTGGCGGTGCTCATTTGGGTCATGATTTACCCAATGATGATCCAGATCGACTGGTCGGCGGTGAAAGACGTGGGTAAAAAGCCGCGCGGTCTGGCGCTGACACTGGTGGTGAACTGGCTCATCAAGCCTTTCACGATGGCAGCGCTGGGCGTGCTGTTTTTTCACTACATTTTCGCGCCCTGGGTTGACCCGCAGTCAGCCAGCGAATACATCGCCGGCATGATATTGCTGGGTGTGGCACCGTGCACCGCCATGGTCTTTGTCTGGAGCCAGTTGGTCAAGGGCGACGCCAACTACACCTTGGTGCAGGTCTCGGTCAACGACCTGATCATGGTGTTTGCGTTTGCTCCGATTGCCGCCTTTTTGCTTGGCGTGACCAACATCACCGTGCCCTGGCAAACGCTGTTGCTGTCCACGGTGCTTTATGTGGTGCTGCCACTGGTTGCGGGCATGGCCACGCGGCACATGCTGGCGCGCAGGTCAGAGCGCGCTGTGGGCGAGTTTGTGGCACGCCTCAAACCCTGGTCGGTGGTGGGCTTGATAGCCACCGTGGTGTTGCTGTTTGGTTTTCAGGCAGAAACCATTGTGGCCAAACCGCTGGTCATCGGCATGATTGCGATCCCGCTCATTTTGCAAACCTATGGCATTTTCTTCATCAGCTGGTGGGGCGCTCGGCTGCTGAAATTGCCACGCAATATCGCCGGGCCGGCCTGCTTGATCGGCACCTCCAACTTTTTTGAACTGGCGGTGGCGGTGGCGATTTCACTGTTTGGACTGAACTCCGGCGCCGCGCTGGCCACCGTGGTAGGGGTGTTGGTTGAGGTGCCGGTGATGCTGTCACTGGTCTGGCTGGTGAACCGCTCCAAGGGCTGGCAAGGGTGGGCTTGACGCCTGCCGATTGCGCTCTTCGCCGGCGTGGCTTGCCTTGTGCGGCACCGGCCGGCTGAAACAGTAGCCCCGGATTGGCGCAGTGGCTGATCAGCGCGGTCAGCACCTACTCCACAAAGTCAGGCTAGTGAACATGGCGGGATCAAGCCCTCAGGCGGCCATCACACAGCTCAAGGCGCCGGTCTGCCAGGCGGGCAATCTCGGGGTTATGGGTGGCGATCAAGACCAGCGCGCCGTGCGCGCGCGCATGCGCCATCAGCAGCTCAACCACGAGCGTGTTGTTGTGGCTGTCAAGGTTGCCGGTGGGTTCGTCGGCCAGAAGCAGCGGCGGGCGGGTGATGAGGGCCCGTGCGACGGCAGCGCGTTGGCGCTCCCCGCCAGATACCTTGGCCGGCAAAAAGTTGGCCCGGGCCGACAGGTCCATTTGCGCCAGCATCTCGCTGGCGCGTGCGCGGCGCTCGCGGCGGTGCAGGCCCAGCGCGACCAAGGGCGCCGCCACGTTTTCCAGCAGCGTCATGGTGGCCACCATGTGATGGAACTGGAACACGAATCCGATGTGCTGTAACCGGAAATTTGCAGGTTGGCGCACCGTGGCGAGATTTTCACCGGCAATGCAGACGCTGCCAAAGGTCGGCTGGTCCAGCAGGCCAATCAGAGACAGCAGCGTGCTCTTGCCGCAGCCCGATGGACCGGTGAGCGCCAATACCTCGCCAGCGCGAGCCTCGAAAGTGACGCCGTCGAGCGCCTTCACAGCGCCACCGTCATGGTGCCGGCTGACTTCTGTGACGGCGAGCAGTATGGTCGTGTCACTCATGGCGCAGTGCGGTCAGTGGTTGCAGCCGATACAGCACAAGCGCCGGCCAAACCAGCGAGATCAGCGCAATCGCCAGTGCCATGCCAAATGAAACCGCCGCCAAGGTCAAAGGGTAGCGCAGCGGAATCCAGCCAAAGCCAATCGACTCCATGCTGTTGACGACCCGCAGCAGCAGCAGCGCAAAGGCGTTGCCCACTGCCGCGCCCACAGCGCAGAGCATCAGGCTCTCAGAAAACAGCATGCGCAGCACCAGCCAGGGCGTCCAGCCAACCGTCATGAGAATGCCGATCTCGCGCGTGCGCTCGGCAACAGCCATCAGCAGCGTGTTGCTCACAACCAGGCAGGTGCCGACCAGCGCGACCACCGAAATGGTGGTCACAAATGCTTCTATCACGCGGAGCAGCCGCATCGAGCCAGAGAACTCGGTGCCGGGAATCGCCTTGAGCGACGGATACAGCCTATTGATCTCGTTGATCAGGGCGGCGGCCGCGTCCTGCTGCCCGCCGCGCAAGAGCGCCAGCGTGTACTGGGGCTCCGCGCCTTCGCGCGCAAGCATCGCCTGGGCCTGCGCAATGTCCACCATGACGCCGCCATCGAGCATGCGGCTACCGGTGCGAAAGACACCACTGATGCGAACTGGCCGCCCGTCAAGCGCCACCGACTGGCCCGGCTGCAGCCCGAGCTTCCGCATGGCGATCTCGCCAATCATTGCATCGCCTGAGCCTGCGGCGAAATGCGCACCGCTGTTTAGTGCCATGCTGTGCAAAAACTCCGGTGTCACGCCCATGACCAAGGCGTAAGCGCTCCATGTCTCATTGAGCGTCCCGATGACCAAAGGCGACAGCGCGGCGCCGTAGCGCTCTTGCAGCTCTGCCATCTGCGGCGCGCCGATGCGCGAAGACATGGGCGACGTGGCGCGGCGCTCGTACACCACGACTTCAAGCTGGTAGGCGCCGGTCACCCCATCAATCTGCTGGCGCAGGTCCAGCGTGATGGCGGTGATGGCGACAAACAGGGCCACCCCGGCGGCAATGCCCAGCGCGGTCATCAAGCTGCGCGCCGGGGCGCGCAACACGTTGCGCAGGAAAATCATGGCGCCTTCCCTGGCCCATCGTCATTCAGCGACCCGCCCATGCCCGGGCGGATCGATGGACTTACTGGCAAGCTGGCATCCCCGCCAGTGGCGTGCCATTGACCGTCATCGTGACCTGCATCACGGTGCCGGGGACCACGGTCGCGACTGCGGTCGAATCATTGGCGCCCTTAAACGTGATCGCGCCTGCGGTCGGGTTGCCGTCTACATCAAGCACCAAGGGCGTCGAGGTTGTTACATCGAAATACTCACCATTGGAGCGGTAAGCACGCCCGCTGACCGTGAACTGTTCGCCACCAGAGGGCGTGGCAAACATCTCGGCGCTGAACCCCGTTGCCCGGTAGGTTTTGCCCGTGCTCTGGGTGGTGGTTGCCAACTCACCCAGGGTGAATCGGTCCGGACTGGCCGCTGTGGGGTCGTCGCCCGGAACTCCCACGGTGTAGCGGAAGTTGCTGAAGCTCAGGAGCATGGAGTCGATCGCCACGCCGCTCGCGTCCTGGGTGGCAATGGTGACGCCCGCAGGACTGTCAGCGCTGATCCAGTTCCGGATCGGACCGCTCGCGCTCGGCGTGCCGTTGTCCACAAAAGCCAGGTTGCCGTTCAGGACCAGACGCGTGTTGTTGTCGGTGTTGACGGTGCAGTAGTTTTCAAACGCCAGGGTTGCGGTGGTCACGCCGTTCAGATGGGAATAGGCCGAGGCCGGGTAGGTCAAGCGCCCGCCACAGCCGCCCAGCAAGTCGGCCGGCGGCACGCTGCCCAGGGCCAGTATGCGCCGTTGCGGGCTTTGACTCAGCGCAAACTTTTTCGCCAGCCAGACGACTTTGGCCGGTGCCAGATTGCCTTGAAGGGCTGCCGTCTGGCTTGCCCCTGGGCTGCTACAAACCGGAAGCAGCGTGGCCACCATGGCTATCCCCTTGGTCACGCTGGCTGCATCGAGTGTGGTGGCCGTGCCGATTGCTGCGGGCGTGTCGCCGCCGCTACCCCCGCCACATGAGACCACCAGAGTTGCCGCAGCCGCGATGGCAATGGCGCCAAGAGTACCAATTTTTGTTGAGTTTTTCATGATCTACCAGCCTTTCTTGAGTACGACGGAACCAGTCCCAATGCGCCGCGCAGAGGGTGCTTGCCAAGCACTCAAAAGACCGTTTCCCCAAAGAAAAGGGGCAGTTTCAGGGGGCCTGGTTGTGCCACCCTTGCTCGCCAACCGAGACAACGCCTTGAGCTTAGAACGAGGTGCCGCGCAGCGTGTTGAGATTTCGCAAACGCGCTGGCCCAGCGCCGGGTTTTGATCGGAGCAGGCTGTCAATTGCTCCGCCCTGCATCGGGTACAGCGGGCCACAGTTTCCAACTGAAAGAATTGCCGTGCCGACTCAAGCCATCAGCCAAACGCAACCCGCACGCGCCGGTGCAAGCCAAATACCACCACATTTTGAGAATGTTGTTTTCGCTGGCGGCGGCAATCGCTGTTTTTGGCAGGCCGGCTTCTGGTCGGTTGCGGCGCCAGAGCTCAATCTGGCGCCTTCCGCAGTGGTGGCGGTCAGCGCAGGTTCTGCCATGGCCTGCGCGCTGTTTGCCGGCATCTTCGAGGCGTGTTTTGCGCTCTACAAGCAGGCGGTTGCCGACAATGCGCGGAACCTCTATCTGCGTAATCTGCTGCGTTCGCAACCGGTTTTCCCGCATGGCGACATTTACCGCGAGGCCCTGCTCGCCAGCATCGACGCGCAAGCGCTGTCACGCCTGCACCAGGGGCCCATGATCAAAATCCTGATCTCTAACCCGCCGCACTGGGCGGGTGCGCAACTGGCAGTGCTGCTTGGCATGGCCGCGTTCGGCATCAAAGCGTGGCATAAAGACGCAGTTCACTCCTCAATGGGCCAGCGTGTCGGCTTCAGGCCGCTTTACGTCTCGGTGCAAGAGTGCGCCACACCTGGCGCGCTGGCCGACCTGATCATTGCGTCATCGTGCGTGCCGCCGCTGACGCCACAGGCACGGCGTAATGGCATCGCGCTACTTGACGGGAGCCTGGTCAGCAACGTGCCGATCGAAGGCGTCGACCCAAACGCAGGTGAAACGCTGGTATTGCTGACCCGCCCCTTTAGCAGGTTGCCCTCAGTGCCCGGACGCACTTATGTGCAGCCGTCGCAGCCGGTTCCGGTCGGCGCCTGGGACTACACCAACGAGGCGGCCGTGCAGTGCGCTTTTGACTTGGGGCGGCGCGATGGCGAGCATTTCTGTGCGGCCGCTGGGGCCTGAATTCAATGCTCACCCCTTGGCCTGGGAATGGGCGTAATAGCGCACTGAATTACGACCGGCCTGCTTGGCCTGGTACATGGCGCTGTCCGCCCATTTGAGGACATCGTCCGGGTGGCTTTCGTGGCCCCTAAACAGCACCACGCCCATGCTGAGGGTGCAATGGTGTTCAATCTGCCGGGTGTTTTGCTCGTCCGTCTTGACGGCCAGCACGTAGGGTTCCGAGAGACTGGCTCGAATCTTTTCCGCCACGATGGTCGCTTGCACCCTGGATGGGGCTTCGCCCTGTTCGAGCTCGGTGAGCAAGACCACAAATTCGTCGCCGCCAAAGCGCGCCACGGTGTCCACCTCGCGCACGCAATTGAGCAGTCGCCTAGCGGCGTCAGCCAGGAGTAAATCACCTGCCGCATGCCCATGTTGATCATTGAGCGGCTTGAAGTTGTCCAGATCCAGAAACAGCAGGGCCGCATAGCAAGAACTGCGCTTGCTGACGGTCATGGCCTGGTTCAAGCGGTCGGTCAGCAGCCGCCGGTTCGGCAGCTGGGTCAGGTTGTCGTAAAAGGCCAATTGGCGGATTTGATCCTCCAACTGTTTGCGTGCGCTGATGTCGCGAATGCAAACGTGGATCGCTGGCGCGCCATCGTAGGTGATGGCGGTGCCTTGAACCTCAACATCGATCACACTGCCGTCTAGCCTGAGAAAACGCGCAGCCACCATGGGTGTGATGGCCACCTGGTCATAGATGCTTTTCATGCGTTCGGTCTGGGCCTGCAAGTCGTCGGGGTGAATCAGTTCCGCCGTGGGTTTGCGCAGCAAGCTCGCTGCATCGACTGCGCCAAACAACTTGATCGCCGCCGGGTTGGCATAAATAATCTGTCCGCGCCGGTGCACCAGAATCGACTCCGGCGTCCATTCGATCATGGTGCGGTAGCGCTGCTCGCTTTCCTGCATGGCGGCCTGCGCCTGCTTCAGCTCGGTAATATCTTGCGTCACGCCGACTGCGCTATGTCGCAGGCCATCGTCGGCAAAGCGCGATTCAGCCTTTTGACGCACCCAGCGCACTGTTTTGCCGACCAGGATGCGGTGCGTATGGTCAAAGTCGTCGCCGCGTAATGCACGCTGCCAGGCTTGCTCCACGTCACCCCGGTCAGCCGGATGCACCCGCAGCAGGTAGTCTGCATGAGTGGCACCGGTGCCTTCAGGCAGCCCAAAAATACGACAGGTCTCGGCCGACAAGCGTAAGCGATCACCCGCGATGTCGTACACCCAACTCCCCACCCTGGCGACCGCTTGCGCGCGGTGCAGTTCGGCTTGGCTCTCCTCCAGCGCCAAGGTGCGCTGCGCCAGATCGCTGCTGGCTTGGCGCAGCTGCTGCAAACGACTCTGGTAGGCGCGCAAGACAAAAACCACCAGCACGGCCGACAGCAAATAGACCAGGATTTGATCGCCAGCGTAAAACGTCAGGGGTGAAGCCAGTTCAGGCGGCAGTAGCCCCCAGAGCTCGGCCAGAAATAGACCGCTAGTCGCGGCCACGGTGAGGGCGGTCAATACCAGCGCGACCCGCGCATTGATCATCCAGCCCGACATCAAGATCAGCACCGGGTAGACGATGATCACAGGCGCCCGCACGCCGCCTGTGAAGATGGCGATGGCGGTGATCGCGATCCACAGACCGAATGCAACGACTCGGAAAGCCAGTTCGATCCTGCCGCGAGAAAGAAAATACCAGCCCGTGGTCGCCACCGAGAGCAATATCAGTGGTCCGGCCACTCGCAGGCTCGCGGCCAGCCCGCCGAAAGCCAGTTGCACCAAGGTAGCCACCGCGCCCAGTGCAATGGCTGCGACAACATATTTGGCCAGTGTGAGCGACGGCGTCCCCGCGATCAGACGGATAGCGCTGTCGCCATCGTGCGCCAGCGGCTCGGCAGGATGCTTGATTTATTTTCTCCCTTGTCAACCTGGCTGGTGGGCTTGTTTTACTTGTCAAACGGGCCGCGGCTGTACTTCTTATTTTTGAACGCCGACAAAATTCTAATCTGGATTCACGCTGAATGTGTCAACATGCAACTGCAGCCACCATTCCAGAAGCGCCAGGTGCCACAGCTTGCTGCCATTGATGCGGGTGAAGTGCGCTGGCGCTTCCGGGTCAGCCAGCAGTCGGTCCACGTAGTCTCGCTGGTAGAGCCCGCGCTTGAGGCAGGCGTCTGACATCAAGATCGTGCGCATGAGTTCCAGAAACGGCCCGCGCACGTACTTGAGTGCCGGCACCGGGAAATAGCCCTTGGGCCGATCGATCACCGTGTCTGGAATCAGCCCGCGTGCCATCGCCTTGAGCGGGAACTTGCCACCTTCCTTGAGTTTGAGTTCAGGCGGCATGCGCGCCGCCAGCTCCACCAACTCGTGGTCCAGAAAGGGCACGCGCACCTCCAGGCCCCAGGCCATCGGCATGTTGTCCACACGCTTGACCGGGTCGTCCACGATCAGCGTGGTGGCGTCCAGGCGCCAGACCTGATCCAGGAAGGTGTCGGCGTGCGGCTTTGCGAGTTCGCCGGCAATCAAATCGGAGCTGACGTCGCCGACCTGAAACTTTGGTGCAATCATTTGCAGGTATTCGGCGTGGTCGCGGTCAAAGTAATGCTGGCTGAAGCGCTCCAGTGCTGATCCTTGTGCGGCCTGCATCTTGGGGTACCAGAAGTAGCCGCCAAACACTTCGTCAGCCCCCTGGCCCGACAGCACCACTTTGACTTCTTTGGAGACGCGCTCGCTGAGCAAATAGAACGCGATCACGTCGTGGCTGACCATCGGTTCGGTCATCTGTGCAACGGCTTCTGGCAGTCGCTGCATCACCTCCTGGTTGGGAATGCTGAACTGCTGATGCCGGGTGTGAAAGTGCTGGGCAATCTGGTCCGAGAATTCAAATTCGTCGGCTTTTTCAGAGTCGGCGCCCACGTCTTCAAAACCGATTGAAAAGGTGCGAAGCTCAGGCACATGATCCGCCAGCAGCGCGACCAGCAGACTTGAATCCAGGCCCCCCGACAGCAGCACGCCGACCGGCACGTCGGCCGCCAGCCGCCGGCGCTCGACCGCACGCCTCAAAGCGGCGCGTGTGGCGGCGAGCCAGTCGTCTTCGGACAAGGGTTGATCGGGCCGGGTGGCGTCCAGCGTCCAATAGACCTGCTCGGTGCGCGTGCCGTCCGACCCGAGCCGAAGCGTCGAGGCTGGTGGCAACTTGCGCACGCCCTTTAGCACCGTGCGCGGCGCTGGCACCACCGTATGCAGGGTGAAGTGATGGTGCAGCGCGACCGGATCGAGCGTGGTGTCGACCCCGCCGCCTGCCAGCAGCGCCGGCAGGCTCGACGCAAAGCGCAGGCGCTGGTCGGTCTGGTTCAGGTACAGCGGCTTGATGCCAAAGCGGTCACGTGCCAGAAACAGCCCGCTCTTGTGCTGGTCCCAAATGGCAAAGGCAAACATGCCGATGAAGCGCTGGACGCACTGCTCGCCCCAGGCGTGGTAGGCCTTGAGGATGACTTCGCTGTCCCCGTCGGAGAAGAAGGTGTAGCCCAGGGCGCGCAGCTCGTCCTGCAGTTCGCGGTAGTTGTAAATCGTGCCATTGAAGACAAGCGCCAATTGCAACGCCGTGTCCACCATCGGCTGGTGCGCGGCGGTTGACAAATCAATGATGGACAGGCGCCGATGCCCCAAGGCCAGCGGACCGTTCTGGTAAGTGCCCGCGTCATCCGGGCCCCGGCGCGCGAGTTGCTCCGACATGCGCTCAATCGCCGCCAGATCCGGCGATGCGCCGTCAAAACGCAGCTCACCACAAATGCCGCACATCAGCGCTCCCCTGGGGCCTGAGACTGCGCCGGCAATACGATCACCGGCGCGAAGCCGCCGCCCTCGGTGCGGAAGTTGGTGGTTTGCCCGGCATACATGCGCGCCGCCAGCAGTTGGACGGCACCGTTGTAGGTGTAGGCGCGCAGGTCAAACTTCAGGTCGGTCTGCACGCCATCGACTTCAATCAGGCGCTGGCCCGGCGGCACCAGCGCCTGTGCCACAAAGTCGCCCGCCAGAATCTCGCCCCAGACCCGACGCGTGAGCTTGTCACCGCGGTAAGCGGCCTTGCCGCCGTAGCTGGCAACCGGCTTGAAAAACAGCTGGCGGCGCCGGGCCCAGAGTTCATCGGCGCGCTCGGGGGTGACGAGTTGGGTTTGCGGCACGCCCGCCTGCAACAGGCGGCGGTCGGCGCGGGTGGCGCCCCAAGTGGCCAGCAGCTCATCCTGGCTGAGTGCGATCAGGTTGCGCTTGTCGGCGTACAGCGCGTGCGAGCGCGGGTGCGGCGTCAGCACCACGGCACCCGCCTCGTAAGCGCTCTTGAGCGCCTGGTGACTGGGCTCGCTCAGGTAGAAATCAGTCAGGCGGTTGTAGACCAGGTCCACCACCCGGTCCGCGTGCCAGAGCTGGCCGTCGCGCCAAACCAGCTCTTGAGGGTCCGCCACGCTGGCGGCGACGCCGTGGCGAATGAACAATTGCCGGAACAGCTCAAATTCGGGCGCCAGGTACTGCGCGCTTGGGTCGTCGTCCACAATCAGGGCGTAGCCCAGGACGGCATCGCCGCGCTGGCGCTGCCACTCCAGCCTGAACATGTCAAAAAAAGTCTGCTCCAGCCTGTCGGGCGAGGCTTTCGGGGCGAAAGCCCAGTCCATCTCCTTGCAACAGGTCTCTTGCGCCCGCGCCAGCGCCACATTGAGCAAGGCGCCACCGGCATTGGTGTTGATCTCGATCAGCTGCGGCCCCTGCTCGCCCAGATGAAAGTCAAAGCCCATGCAAGCGCCGACCGGCCCGAACGCGTGCTGTGCCATGGCGGGCGAGCGCGCCAAGGCCTGGGCCTGGTAGTGGGGCAGCGCGATAACGCGCTCTATGGCGGCAATGGTCGCGGCCATCTGTTGGGCCATCTCGTCAGCCAGAAAGACAACGGTGGACGAGAACAGATGCGGCCGGGTCTGGCTGATGTTGGCCATCAGCCCCTTGAGGCTGGGCTCGCGTTCAATCTGCTCGCGCAAGCGGGTCTGGTTCAGGGTGCGACAAAAGCAGTCCTGGTTCAAAAATTCGGCCGGGCTGCGGTTCGGCAAAAGCGCTGCGGCGGGTGCCGCGGCAGGCGGCTGACTCAGTCCGGTGACTGAATTTGGAGTGCTGGAGTTCATTGCATAAGCATACGACAAGCCAAGCGGGCGGGCGGGCCCGCCTTTGCCCGCAGGTGCGATTCAACGTGATGTGGGCTTCAGATTAATGGTTCTTTTCCGAAGCACTCAGGTGTGTCTATTGGATCGGGGCTGATATCACGGTGGTGGGTGAATCAGCCGGGCGATACGCTTTGCTACGTGTCCCGGCGCCCGCTGCGCGTTTTCCTCCTTGACCTACGCAAAGCGTATCACCCGACTGATTCTGCGAGCGGTTGGGTGCGCTGGCAAGGGGAATTCAAAAGGTGCCGGGCTTGAGGTGAAGCCTTGATTTCTTCAGCGTGCCACATCACTTCGAATCGCACCCCCAACTTTTCTACCCAATCAGACCGCGCGCTTTCATCATGTCGCAGCGATTTTGCCGCGGTTCCGGCAGGGTGATGCCTTTCTCCTTGGCGCGTGCTTGCATGGCCTTGTGCTGCTCGCTTTGCACCAGTTTGCATTCGTCATAGGTCTTGACGGCGCGCATTTTGACCATCATGGCGGTGCGCTCTTGCGGGCTCATCAGGTTGGCGCCGACGCCCATGCCACGGGCACCGGGGCCCATGGGGCCAGTGCCGGGGCCGTTCTGCATGCCCATGCCCACGCCCATTCCCATGCCACCACCCATTCCCATGCCACCACCCATGCCCGCGCCGGGGTGTGCCAGCACCGGCAGGGCCAGGGTAGCGCCGAGCACGGCGACTAAAGAAATACTTTTCAGGAGTGTTGATGTTTTCATGATGGTTCCTTCACTTTTGTACTACTGCCGGACGTCGGCGACTCCTTCGTCCTTGAAGACCATTGGATCGCAACGATGTAAGCGGCGTGTTGCGCGCCAGGGCTGATTTGCATCACAGCGTTGCAGCCCCGCCTTGCGATACAGTGCGTTACAAACCCGGCGCCAGCGCGTTGAAAATAGATCCCCAGGGGCTTTGGCGTGTGCCAAGCGTGCAAGGAAAAATAGATGGAAAAACGAGATTGCATTCTGATCGTCGATGACGAGCCGGAAATTCGCCGCTTGCTGGTCGACTACCTGACGCGCAACCAGATGGAGGCCGTTGCCGCCCGCGACGGCCGCGAGATGTGGCAAATGCTGGAGCGCCATGTTGTTGACCTGGTGGTGCTGGACTTGATGCTGCCCGACACCGATGGCCTCACGCTGTGCCGCGACCTGCGCGCCAAGTCCAACCTGCCGGTGCTGATGTTGACTGCGCTGGGTGAGGAGACCGACCGCATCGTCGGCATTGAGATGGGCGCGGACGACTACCTGGTCAAGCCGTTCAACCCGCGCGAGCTGCTGGCCCGCATCAAGTCCATCTTGCGCCGCACACGCGCGCTGCCGCCCAATTTGCGGCCCGAGTCGGCGCGCTGTCTGTGCTTTGCCGGCTGGTGCCTGGATACGGCCGAGCGCCTGTTAACCGCGCCCGACGGCGTCGTCACACCCTTGTCGGGCGGTGAGTACCGGCTCTTACACATCTTGCTGGACCACCCGAACCGCGTCTTGAGTCGCGATCAGTTGACCGAAATGATCCACGGCCGCGAAGCCGAGGCTTTTGATCGGGCGATTGACGTGCAGGTCAGTCGCTTGCGCCAGCGCCTGCGCGACGACAGCCGCGAACCGCAATTGATCAAGACCGTGCGCGGTGAAGGCTATGTGCTGGCCGCCACGGTGCAGAGGCAGGCGCAATGCGCCTGAGTTGGCGGCATTGGCCGTCCAGCCTGTTCGTGCGCATGGCGCTGATCCTGCTGCTTGGGCTGCTGGTGGCGCAAGGGGTCAGCATGTGGTTGCAATGGGGTGAGCGCGCCACCGTTGTGTCGCAAGCGCGCGGGCAAAATTTTGTTGACCGAATGGCGCAGGCTGTACGCTCCCTGGAGGCCACTGCGCCAGCGCAGCGCAGTGCTGCGCTTGAAACGCTGTCCTATGGCAATTGGCAGGTGAGCCTGATCAGCGCGGATCAAGTCTCACCGAACCCGCAACGCGGCGCGATGCGCAACCTGTTCAACGAGCGGCTCGGCAGTGCGCGTGAAATCCGCCCGGTGGGCGGTGCCGCCGGCATGGGCATGATGCGCGGCAATATCATGCCGCGCAGCTTTGATGTGCGGCTGCAGGACGGGCAATGGGTAAGATTTTCGGGCGGACGCGAGCCAGTCACCCCGGCTTTGCCCAGCGATCTGATCGTGCGCCTGCTGGTCACGCTGCTGATCGTGATTGGGGTCGTGCTGCTGGCGGTGCGGCAGGCAACTCAGCCACTCAAGCAACTCGCCCACGCCGCCGATGCGCTCGGGCGTGACCTGGATGCGCCCGCCCTGCTTGAGGCCGGTCCGCTGGAGACGCGCCGCGCCGCGCAGGCCTTCAACCGGATGCAGGCCCGCATCAAAGGCTTGGTCAGTGAGCGCTCACGCGCACTGGCGGCGGTGTCGCACGACCTGCGCACGCCGCTGACGCGATTGCGCTTGCGCGCCGAGCTGGTGGACGACGAGAAACTGCGGGACCAGATGGGCGCTGATCTCGATGCCATGGCGGCCATGATCGATGCCACGCTGGACTACCTGCGCGGCTTGCAAAGCAGCGAAGCGGTGCGCCCGATCGACATCAATGCGCTGCTGGCCAGCATGAGCGAGGACGCGCTGGTGCTCGGGCGTCACATCAGCATTGAGGGCCAGGCGCTGGCATCCTACAGCGGGCGCTTGTCAAACCTGCGCCGGGCGCTGCAGAACCTGATCGACAACGCCATTAAATATGGCGCTGGTGCGCATCTGCGCGTGCAGGACGATGCGACCGAATTGCGCATCATGGTCGAAGACGCCGGGCCGGGCATTGCCGCGCTTGAACTCGCCCGCGTCACCGAGCCCTATTACCGGCCTGATGCGTCGCGCAACAGTGCCACCGGCGGTGTCGGCCTGGGCTTGTCCATAGCCAAAGACGTGGCTTTGCTGCACGGCGGTGAGCTGCTGCTGGCGAATCGGGCGCAAGGTGGACTGTGCGCCACGCTCAAATTGCCGCGCGCGGCGCAGGCATCCTGAGGCAGGGCGATCAGGGTTATTACCCGCGCAATGGCGCAGTCCGGCGCCGCTCTTGCTATGCTTGCGCCCTTTGCCTGCAGCACCCAAACCAAAGGATCCCGGATGAGCCCCAATTTTGCCAAGTCGGGTCTGGCCAGCGCCTTGCTGGCGCTGGCCGCTGCTGCCAGCGCTGGCCAGCCGACGGTCAATGTCAAACAAGCTGCCGTGTTGCAAAGCAGTGGCGCCCTGCTGCTCGACGTGCGCGAAGCCGATGAATACATACAAGGCCACGCGCCCGGCAGCACCCTGATCCCGCTGGGGCAATTGGCGCAGCGCTTGAAAGAACTCGCGCCCTTCAAGAACACGCAGGTGGTCTTGATTTGCCGCTCCGGGCGTCGCTCCCAGCACGCCACGGAGATACTGGAAGCCGCCGGTTTCAGCGCGGCGGCCAACATTGAAGGTGGCATGTTGGCCTGGCAGCAGGCCGGCTTGCCGGTGCTCACCGGCGCGGCTTTGCGCTAAATGGCGCCAGCCGGGCCTGTCTCGGTGGCGTGGTCGTGTCGTCCGGTAGGCCGGGTTACGCTGCGCTAAGTCGAGCTGCTTGATGTCCTGTCTTCCACCAAGCCAAGCAGTTGTTTTTTATATAAAAATGACCGCTAGCCCACGTGAAATAAGCGTAGTGCGCTATCAAAATATATAGTTTTTAACGCCGCTGACCTGGCCAGCGCGCTCAGCCCACCCGCGCGCCGAGCCAAGGCGCCTAAAAATCAACCGTCACGCTGGCGCGCACGGTGCGCGGGGTTGAGGGGAAGAGATAAACGCCGCCCCAGTAGGTGGTGGGCGCTTCGCGCCAGTAGCTGCGATTGCTCAGGTTTTCCACATTGAGTTTCCACTGGGCTGATCGGCCGGCCAGCCGGGTCTGGTAGCGCAGGCCGGCGTCCAGCTGCCAGGCGCTGGGTAATTCGACGCTGCCGTCGCTAGTGACTTTTTTGCCGCTCTCGCCGCTCAGCAGCGCATTGAGCGACAGCCCCGGCAGCAGCGCCACCTTGTAGTCGGCAAACACCGAAGCCTTGAGCCGTGGCACATTGGTGACTTGCTGGTTCACCAGCTCAGGGTCCAGCGCCTGGGTGAACTTGGCATCGAGCAGCATGGCGCTGGCCTGCAGTGACCACTGGCTTCCCAGGCGGCCCGTGGCGGTGAATTCCAGGCCGCGGTGGCGGGCGGTCTTGCTGCCTGCCACCAGCAGCTTGGGCGCCACATTGGGCAGACTGTCGGCATAAGGTTTGTCGATGCTGAACGCGGCCGCAGTGAGCAGCAGGCGCTCATCGGCCTGCCACTTTAGACCCAGCTCGGTTTGCTCGCTCTTGAAGGCCGGCAAGGTGTCGCCGGCGTTGACAAATTTGCTGGGACGGTTCGGCACCGTCTCCAACTCGACGCCTTGGCCCCAGGAGACATAAGCCATGGTGTTGGCTGTGGGCGACCACGCCAGGCCGGCCCACGGCGTGGTCACGGGCTGCGACAAGGCGAGCGCGCGCGAGCCGTCACTGCGCTCACTGCTGCGCTGCAGGCTGGATACGCGCAACCCGACGAAGGACTGCAGCGACGCCGTCAGCTCGGAGCTCACGGACACGAAGGCATCCAACGCGCGCTCGCGGCTGTTGGTGTTGAGGTCGTTGGGTGTGGGGCTGGCGGGCAAGGCCACTGGGTTGTATATGTTTGTGATGCCGACCCAGTTATAGGCTTGGGTGGGCGCCAGGTCGGTCGTGAGCCGGCGTCCGCCCAGGCCCGCGACCACGCGGTGCTGCCGCCCCAGGGCCGAGATTCTGCCCGTCAGCCGTGCTTCCCATGCGCTGGCGCTGTGCTTTTCGCCCTCGCTGCGGTAATCGTACATGTCCACATCCCCATTGGCACACAGGCCCGGGTAGACAGCAGGGGTCGTACTGCTGCAACCGTCCGGAAAAGCCAGCCGGTCGTTGATCGTGCTGCGCTGCGTGCTCAGCGCCAGGCGCGCCTGCCAGTCGGTGTTGATCCGGTGGTTCAGGGCGAGCTGCGCCGTGCTGGTGCTGGCCTCAAAGGGCTGGGACCAGCTCTGGTTGTTCAGGTTCAGCTTTGAAAAAATCGGCGCAGGCAGTGTCTCGCCCGTGCCATCGCCATTGCGGTCGAGCAAACCCAGGCCCGGCACCGAGGGCTGCTGCTTGTGCTGGTATTCCAGATCCGCCGTGAGCGCGGTGTTGGGGGACAGCGCGGCGGCCAGCGCCACGCTGGCAAATTCTCGGCTGCCCTGGGCACGGTCGAACTGGTTGCGCAGGCCCTCGGAGGCCAGGTTGACGCGGATGCCCACGCCAGATAGCGATGTATTGGCATCCAGGTGCAGCTTGCTGCCGCCATATTCATTGGCCGACAGCGTCAGCGAGGTGAATGCATCCTTGAGCGGCACTTTGGTCACGAGGTTGACGCGCCCGCCGGGTGCTGCCACGCCCGACTGCAAACCGGCCACGCCCTTGAGCACCTCAATGCGCTCCTTGTTCTCCAACGCCAGCGGCGTGAAGTTGGACACGGCCAGGCCGTTGCGCGAGAAATTATTGCCCTGCTCAAGCAGGAAGCCGCGCACCGACAGGCTCTCGATGTAGCCGGTGGTGTTGTAGCTGTCGGCCAATGACGCGTCGAGCTTGATGGCCTGCGACAGGCTGGTGCTGGCGGTGGCGTCCAGCAGATCGGCGCTCAACACGGTGATGCTTTGCGGCGTTTTGGCCAGCGGCGCACTAAAGGCCCCCACGTCGGCGGTGTCGACGTCGAGCACAGGCGCTGACTTGGCCCTGACGGTGACGGGGGCCAGTTGCGCAGCGTTTTGCCCGGATGCTGGCAACGCACAAAAAAGGGCGAGGGCCGCGGCGGTAGGAGAAAGTTTGAAGTTTTGACGGAATGCCATCGAGAGTCCTTAGTCGACGGCAGGGGGAGTGCATGGACGCGCTTGAACCCCGAAAAGGCGCTCAAACAGCATCCAGCCACGCTTCCCTGCGCAAGAATTACCTTGATCAAGTTCCAGGGTGTTATCTCAGCCTTTGGTCTTGCGACCGCCAGCACCCCTAGCGTTTACGCACCGGCTGAGAAGCCGGTGCGATGCATCAATTGTAGAGCAGGCTTAAGCGGCGCCTCGCCTGCTGCGTGGCTTCGGACAGCGGCTGCAGCGCGGCTACTTAAAATGGCGCTTTCAGGCTCTTTTACTTGCACCCCACGATGGCGTTATCTACTGTGCGCAGCTCACCCTGCCTTTTTGGCGCCACGTGCCCATGACGCAGCGCATGACGCCTGCCGCCAGTTCCCCCTTCGGCGAGCGGCGCTACCACGCCTGGAACGACCATGTGAAAGCGCGCCATGGCGGGCGCGTGCAGAAGGTCTCGGTGCTGGCAGGCTTCACCTGCCCGAACCGTGATGGACTGGTTGGCACCGGCGGTTGCACCTTTTGCAACAACGCCAGCTTCACACCGGGCTACCTGAATCGGCGTCAGAGCATCACCGAGCAGATCGATACCGGGCTGGAATTTTTGCAGCGGCGCTACCCTGGTACGCAGCGCTACATCGCGTATTTTCAGAGTTACAGCAACACCTACGGCGAGTTTGAGCGGCTGCGCGCCTGCTATGCCGAGGCGCTCGCCCATCCGCAAATTTGCGGGCTGGCGATCGGCACCCGCCCCGATTGCCTGCCCGACGCCGTGCTGGACTACCTTGCTGAGCTGGCAGGGCGCCACATCATCGAACTTGAAATCGGCGTGGAGTCTTGCAACGACGCGGCGCTGGCGCGGGTCAACCGCGGCCACGATTTTGCCGCCAGCGTGGACGCGATCAAGCGCGCGGCGGCGCGTGGGCTGGACGTCACCGCCCACGTCATGCTGGGCCTGCCGGGTGAATCCCATGCCAGCATGATGATGGGTGCGCACCAACTCTCGGCCCTGCCGATCCACGCGCTCAAATTGCACCAATTGCAACTGGTGCGCGGCACGGCGCTGGCGCGCGAATGGCAACGCAACCCGGCGGCGGTGCCCTTGCTCGATGAAGCGGATTGCATTGCTTTACTGGTCGATTTCATCGAACGCCTGTCGCCCAAAATCCTGCTGCAGCGCATCGGCAGCGAAGTGCCGCCGTCTCTCAAACTCGCGCCTGAATGGAACCTGCGCCTGTCCGAACTGGCCCCGCGCCTCTCCGCCGAGCTGGCGCGGCGCGGCACTTGGCAGGGCAGTCGCTGTCTGGCGTAACGAGCCCGCGATGCTTCTAATTGGCTACTATAGTTATAGCTGTTAGCGCTTTGTCGACGCGGGCTAGAGGCTGAAAACGTTTAAAAATTTGCTTAAGGCCCACGACTCGCCAATTTGCCCGCATCCCATTTGGGATGCGCAACCAGGCCGTTCCCCACTACAAGGACCGGGCCAAGCTGATTGCCGTCGTCAAACAGGGGCGCCGGCAACTCGAAGAGCAGACGGTGCAGGAGCGCCCGCCGGTGTGGCACAGCTGATCAGGCCGATTCGCCCAGCCGCCCGTCGCGGAAATCACTCAGGGCCTGGTAGATCTCATCTTTGGTGTTCATCACAAACGGGCCGTACTGAACGATAGGCTCTTTCAAAGGCTGCCCTGAAATGAGCAGCACCTTGGCGTCCACGCTGGCCTCGATCACCACACCATCGGCCCGGGCGTCATTGGCCAGGATGGCCATGCGCTGCATTGGCACAGACTTACCCGCAATGCCGACTTCACCGCGGTACACGTAGACAAAGGCGTTGTGGCCAGCGGGCAATGGCTGCGCGAAGTTGCTGCCTGCGCGCAAGTGCAGGTCCAGGTAGTTCGGCTGCGTGCTGTCGCGTGTCACGGCGCCGCTCACGCCGTGGCTTGCACCCGCAATCACCGTCACGGCCACGCCTTGTTCCGTCACAAATTTGGGCAGATCGTCGGCCTTGAAGTCGCGGTACCAGGGGCTGCTCATCTTGTCGCGCTGGGGCAGGTTCAGCCAGAGCTGAAAGCCTTCCATCACGCCTGCTTCCTGCTGCGGAATCTCCGAATGGATCACGCCTTTGCCCGCCGTCATCCACTGCACGCCGCCGTTTTCCAGCAGACCCTCATGGCCAGCACTGTCACGGTGGCGCATGCGCCCGGCAATCATGTACGTGATGGTCTCGAAGCCGCGGTGCGGGTGATCGGGAAAGCCCGCAATGTAGTCGTCGGGCTGGTCGCTGCCAAAGGCATCGAGCATCAGGAACGGGTCGAGCCGATGCTGCAGGCCTTGGGTCAGCACACGGGTCAGTTTGACGCCAGCGCCATCCGAGGTGGCCTGGCCTGCCACCAGCCGCTCGACGGTGCGTGCGACTTCAACCTGGTACTTGTCGAGGGGGGTGTTCATGGGCAGTTCCTTGTTGCAGCAGGGTGCTTGGCAACACCCTGCAGGGCTCGTTCGTTATGCGCGGGTAGGTTCAATCCCGGCGGGAATCCAGACTCCAGGCGCCCGCGCCGTTGGCGGCAATGGCCAGCAAGCCACCGACGACAGCGATGTTCTTGAAGAACAGCAGCTGTTGCATGAACGCCTGGTCGGCCGGCACACCCCAGTAATTGTGGAAGAAGAAGCTGGCCACCAGCGTGAACGCCGCCAGCACCAAAGCCGCAATGCGGGTACCAAAACCGGCCAGCAGCGCCAGGCTGCCCACAATTTCCACGATCACGGCGATGGCGGCCGCGAGGGTGGGCAGCGGCAAGCCTGCCGACGAGATGTAGCCCACGGTGCCGGCAAAGCCGGTGAGCTTGCCAATGCCGGCGGGCAGAAACAAGGCGACCATAAGCAGCCGGGCGGCCAGATTGAGGGGGTTTTGAATGGCGTTGGACATGATGGGTTTCCTTTAAAAAATGAGATGAACTCAGTGTGTTGCGATGGAGGTAGTCTATTTGTCATCAATCGCTTTGAAAATCCCTTTGAATGGATATGATTGATCCCATGATGGAACAATCAAACGCAACAATCGACCCCAACGACCTGCTCATCTTTGCCAGTGTGGCCGAGCTGGGCAGCTTCAGCCGTGCCGCTGAGCGCATGGGGCTGCCCAAGTCCACCGTCTCGCGCCGGCTGGCTGCGCTGGAACACCGCTTGGGCGAGCGCCTGCTGCTGCGCACCACCCGGCGCCAGTCTTTGACCGAGTTCGGCCTGCAACTGCTCGAGCATGCGCGTCAGGTGGTGTCTGAGGTGGAGGCGGTGGCTGCTTTAAGCGAGCGTCGCCAAGCCACCCCGAGCGGGCGCTTGCGTGTCTCCATGCCCAGTGACTTTGCCAACCTGCTGTTGGCCGAGACGCTGGCGGCTTTCATTGCGCTGTATCCAGCAATCCAGCTGGAACTCGATTTATCGCCGCGCCGGGTGGACCTGCTGGGTGAAGGCTTTGATGTGGTGCTGCGCATTGGCAAGCTGCCCGACGACGCCTCGCTGGCAGCACGGCGCCTGGCTGTTTTTTCTTTTGGTCTGTACGCGGCCCCCAGCTACCTGGCCGAGCATGGAGAGCCCGTTGACCCGGATGATCTGGCGCGGCATGCGGCGATTCGGATGCTGCACGCCAACGGCGAGGCTGCCGCCTGGACCCTGGTGCAAGGTGAGCAGCGCTGGCAGGGCGTACCGCCAGGCCGGGCCAGCGCCAATGCGCCCGAGTTGCTGATCAAGCTGGCGTGCGCCGGCGCGGGGATTGCGGCCGTGCCAGACTACTTTGCCCAGCCTGATGTGCACCGGGGCGCGCTGCGCCGCGTGTTGCCCGCCTGGTCCTTGCCCAGCCACACGGCGTGGGCGGTGTTCCCCGAGCGCAAACTGATGCCGGTCAAAACACGGGTCTTCATCGACATGCTGCAAACGGCGCTGGCACAGGTGCAGGCTTGAAGCCCAAGCGCAGCAGGCGCACGCTATCAGGCGCATGTTCACCGTGACACCGCAGCCCGAACGATCTATTCCTGTACTATTAATTAAATAGCTATATGCGCTTGAAGGATGTGGGCTAGAGCCCGATAACGTCCACAAATCCGGCGAACGCCCGCCAATCGCCAGACTGCCCGACACCCATGTCAAAAACCCACCGGGATGTGCGCAACGAGCTCGTCGTGGGTCGGCGAAATGCGGGAATGTCTTGCGGCGTTCAAGGGCAAACCGGGCGGGCTATGGCGCCGTGCCGTGGGGCGCGTTCGCGCCGTGTGAGCGGCGACCCGACTAGGTAAAACCATCTAGGCGCCTGCCCTATCACCCCAATTGCGGGCGGGTCATTCTGAACCTATCGTCGTGGCATAGCTTGAACCGAGGAATGTTGCCATGAAAATAGACTCAACCAGCCCCGCTGACCCGATCGTGTCGTCTTCCAGACGTGCGTTTTTGCGCGGAATTCCCGTCGTTACGGTGGGCGCCGTCAGCCTGCCAGCCGCAGCCCTGGCCGCGCCGTCCGGCGCGCACTGGGGCATGCTCATCGATGTGCGCAAGTGCATCGGTTGCCAGGCCTGCACGATTGCCTGCATCAATGAAAACGACGTGCCCGAGGGCAGCTTTCGCACCATCGTCTCGAACTACAGCGTCAAGCAGAACGACCAGGTGGGCCAACCGGCTGGCACCTACGTGCTGCCGCGTCTGTGCAACCACTGCGACGAGCCGCCCTGCGTGCCGGTCTGCCCGGTTGGCGCCACCTTCAAACGCGCTGACGGCCTGGTGCTGGTCGACGGTGACCGCTGCGTCGGCTGCGGCTACTGCGTGCTGGCCTGTCCTTACGACGCCCGCTTCATCAACCACCAGACCGGCAAGGCGGATAAATGCACCTTCTGCGGCCACCGCCTGGAGGCTGGGCTGCTGCCGGCCTGCGTGGAAACCTGCGTCGGCGGCGCGCGCATCTTTGGTGACCTGAACGACCCCAAGGGTGAATTGCGCTTACGCATGAACGCCGCCAGCGACCAGCTCAAAGTGCTCAAGCCCGAGCTGGGCACCCGGCCCAATGTCTATTACATCGGCCTGGACGAGCGCTTCCAGGGCAAGGTTGAAGGCCAGGGCGCGCTGTGGCAATCCAAAACTCACGGAGTCTGATCATGAACACCAGCATCGTTGAAACCGTCAATGTCATTCGTGAAGTGGCCTGGCTGCCGTGGGCAGTGCAGTACTTCTTTCTCATCGGCCTGTCCTACGGCGCCTTTGTGCTCTCTCTGCCCGGCATCGTCTGGCGCCGCAGCGGCTGGATCGGGATTTCGCGCGTGGCCCTGCTGGTCGCGTTGATCTGCGGCCTGAGCGCGCCGGTTGCGCTGCTGGCCGATCTGCACCAGCCGGGGCGCTCCTACCACTTCTACCTGAATTTCACGCCGACCTCCTGGATGTCCTGGGGCTCCTTCTTCATCCCGGTCTATGTGGGTGGCCTGATGCTCTATGCCTGGCTCGCTTGGCGGCCCTTGCTGGCGCAGCAGGCGCGCCAAGGCGACTTGTCGCCGCTCACGGCACGGCTGTGCCGGCTGCTGGGCGGATCCGAGAGCCGGGGGGCGCTGTTTGCTGCCGCCGCGCTCACCTTCGTCGGGGCGTCGCTGGTCGCGCTTTACACCGGCATGGAGGTGATGGTGGTGCGGGCGATCCCGCTGTGGCATACACCGTTGCTGCCGCTGCTGTTCGTGGTCACGGCACTGGCTGGCGGCATCGGCCTCACGCTGGTCCTCAGACGCCTGGCAGGCCAACCCACGGCCGATGACACCGTACGCCTGGCCCGGGCGCTGGCACTCACCCAGGCCCTGGCCCTGGTGATCGGCGCGGTCTGGCTGCTGCTGGGCTTGACCGCTCTGTCACCGATTCATGCAGAGGCCCTGGCCCAGCTGGCACCCTCTAGCGCCTGGAAAGTGGCGGGGCTGTGGGCGGCAGGCAGCACCGCGCTGACGCTGTGGCTGGCGCTGCGGCGCCCTGGCAGTGGGCTGCTGATCGGCCTGCTCGCCGTGCACAGCGCGTGGCTGATGCGCTGGATCATCCTGATTGGCGGTCAGCAAGTGCCCAAGTCCGGCGCCGGCTTTTACCCGTATCAACTGCCCCTGGGCTTTGACGGACTGCTCGGCATCGTCGGCACGGCCGGCCTGTGTGTCTTCCTGTTCATCGCCATCACCACGCTGCTGCCGCTCGAGCGCCTGACAGCCAAGAGCGCCTAAGCGCAAGGAAACCATCATGAAACAAAACACCCGTCGTCAACTCATCGCCGCTGGCGGCCTTGCCGCCTTTGCCACCGGTTTTTCGCAAACCCTGGGCCGCATGGCCGACAAGGTCATGGGCAAGGATGCGCCCAAACACAATGTCTGGGGCAACGCCGCTGCGCCTGAATTTACGGTGGACGCGAGCACGGGCCAGCTGCGGCCCAACCCGGAGCAGCAAGTCAGCTACACCGCTTGCATGGGGTGCACCACCCAGTGCGGCGTGCGCGTGCGCATCGACAAGGCATCGGGCCGCGTCATCCGCGTCGCTGGCAACCCCTACAGCCCGCTCTCCACCGAACCGCACCTGCCGATGAAGGCGTCCGTCAAGGAAAGCCTGATTGCCATGTCGAGCTTCCAGAACAAAGGTCAGGTGGGGCGCTCAACTGCTTGCGGGCGTGGCAACGCGGTGCTGTCGCAGATGAGTTCACCGTTTCGCGTGTTGACACCGATGAAACGTGTGGGCGCGCGCAATTCGGGCCAATGGGAGCCGATCGCCTTCGATCAATTGATCCGGGAACTGACCGACGGCGGCGACCTGTTCGGTGAAGGACCGGTCGCCGGGTTCAAGGCACTGCGCGATCTGACCACGCCGATCGATGCGGCGCAGCCCGAACTCGGTGCCCGCGTCAACCAGGTGGCGCTGCTGTCGAGCGTCAACGATGGCCGCGAGCCTTTGGCCCGGCGTTTCTGGAACCAGGCCTACGGCACACTCAATTTTGTCGGCCACGGCTCCTACTGCGGCGGCGCCTACCGCTCCGGCACGGGCGCGCTGTTTGGCGACATGAAGAAGATGCCGCACGCCAAGCCCGATCTGGCGAACAGTGAGTTCGTCATCTTCATCGGCACCGCGCCGGGCAATGCTGGCAACCCGTTCAAGCGCACCGGCGCCCTGCTCGCCAAGGGGCGCAGCGACGGCAAACTCAACTACGTCGTGGTCGACCCGGTGCTGACCAACGCCGACAACCGCGCCGCGCCGGATCGCGGCCGCTGGATTCCGATCCGCCCCGGCACCGACAGCGCGCTGGCGCTGGGCATGATGCGCTGGATGCTCGACAACGAACGCATCAACATGGCCTACCTCGCCAACCCCAACCTCGCGGTGGCCGAGCAGCAGGGCGAGCCGTCCTTCTCCAGCGCCACCTGGCTGGTCATCACCGAAGCCGGCCACCCGCGCCAGGGCCGTTTTTTGCGCGGCTCGGACATCGGGCTGGTGGTCGCCGAAGAAGAGCGCTACAAGGAAGGCGATGCCTACCTGGTGCTGGGCGCCGACGGCAGCCCGATGCTGGCCGAGCAGGCGAGCGGGCCGGCGCCGCTGGACGCGAACACGACGCTCACACTCGGTGACAAGCCGCTGGCGGTGCAAACCGCCTGGCTGCTGCTCAGGGAATCGATCCTGAAGCAGACGATTGAGCAGTGCGCCCAGGCCTGCGGCATTGCAGAGGCCACGATCAGCGCCCTGGCAGACGAATTCACGCGCCACGGCCGCAAGGCCGCCGTCATTGCGCACGGCGGCATGATGTCGGGGGCCGGCTTTTACAGCGCCTTCTCGGTGATGACGCTCAACCTGCTGATCGGCAACCTCAACTGGAAGGGCGGCCTGGTCATGAATGGCGGGGGCTTCAAGGACGCCGGCGAAGGGCCGCGTTACAACCTCGAGAGTTTTGCTGGCGCCGTCAAACCCAAAGGCACGCCGCTGGGGCGCAACGCGCCTTACGAAAAAACCAGCGAATTCGCGCGCAAGAAAGCCCAAGGCAAGCCTTACCCGGCGCAGTCGCCGTGGTTTCCCAACGCCCCGGGGCTGGCGACCGAATGGTTCACCGGCGCCATGAGCGGCTACCCGTACAGCATCAAGGCCCTGATCCTGTGGAGCTCGAACCCGCTCTACGGCATCACCGGCCTGCGCGCCCAGATTGACAAGGACCTGGCGGACCCGAAGAAGATTCCGCTGATCATTTCGGTTGATCCACTGATCAACGAAAGCAATGCGTTTGCCGACTACATCGTGCCCGATTCACTGATGTACGAGAGCTGGGGCTGGGCCGCGCCCTGGAATGGCGTACCCACCAAGGCTTCCACGGCCCGCTGGCCGGTGGTTGAGCCGCTGGCGGCCAAGACGCCGGACGGCCAGGCCATCGGCATGGAAACCTTCTTCATGGCGCTGGCCAAGGCAATGGCGCTGCCCGGCTTCGGCCCGCAGGCGATGAGCGATGCCGCGGGTCTGCCGCTGCCGCTGGAGCGCCCCGAGCACTGGTACCTGCGCGGTGGCGCCAACATTGCCTGGCTCGGCAAGGAGCCGGTGCCCGATGCGAGCGACGAGGACCTCGCGCTGTCCGGCGTGGATCGTCTGCGCCCCTTGCTCGAAGCCAACCTCAAGCCCGAAGAATGGCGCAAGGTGGCCTTTCTTTACACCCGCGGCGGCCGCTACCAGCCGGCCAAGGATGCGCAGGACGAGGCCAACCCCGAGTGGCAGACCAACCGCTTCAAGAACCCGCTCTGGCTCTGGAGCGACATGGTCGGGGGCAGCAAGAACAGCATCACCGGCAAGCGCTTTACCGGTTGCGCCAGCGTGCAGGTGCCGTCCTTCATTGACGGCACGCCGATGCGCAAGGTCTACAGCGAGGCGCAGTGGCCGCTGCAGGTGGTCAGCTTCAAGTCGGCCTTGCAAAATTCCTACAGCATCGCCGCGACGCGGCTGACCGGCATTCATGCCAGCAACCCGGCTCTGGTGCACCCGCTTGATGCCGCCCGGGCGGGCCTGAAGAACGGTGACACGGCCAAGCTCAGCACACCGGGGGGCAGCGTCAAGACGACCGTGATCGTGCATGAGGGCGTGATGCAGGGCGTGATCGCGATCGAGCACGGCTTCGGTCACCGTGAACTCGGCGCCCGCGCCCACCGCATTGGCAAAACGCAGCAGCCCGACAAACCGGCCCTGCGCGCGGGCATCAACCTCAACGACCTGGGGCTGGCGGACCCGACCCGCAGCGGCAAATCGGTGTGGGTTGACGCGGTCTCGGGCTCTGCGGTTCGCAACGGACTGCCGGCCCGGCTGGTCCGGGCTTGAAGTGACCTGACCTGTTGCCAGTGCAAGCCACAACCGGTGCGACCGGGGGCTTGCGGGGCGCTCAGTCGAGTGCCCGTGGGTCGATGCGCAGCATCAGGCGCGCCAGCTCGGCCGCGCTGCCCACTTCGGCCTTTTCCATGACGTGCTGGCGATGCACGTGCACGGTCTTCTCACTGATCGCGAGCTCACGCGCCACTTGCTTGTTGGGTTCACCAAGGGCGACCAGACGGGCCACTTCACGCTCACGCGGTGTCAGGCGCTCAAGCAGGCTCTGGGCCTGTGCGCGCCTTTGCGTGGTGATCCGCTCGGCGCTGCCATGGCGCACGGCGGCCGCAACCGTATCGAGCAGGGCTTGGTCACGAAATGGCTTTTCCAGAAAATCAAAAGCACCCTGCTTCATCGCCTGCACCGCGAGTTCGACGTCGCCATGGCCGGTCATGAACACCACGGCCGGCGTCCAGCCCCGCGCGCGCAAGGCCTGCTGCAGCTCCAGCCCATTCATGCCGGGCATGCGGATGTCGAGCACCAGGCAGCCGAAATCCGCAGGGGGCACGGGGCAAGCTGCGAGAAATTCCGCAGCCGAGGCGTGCGCTACGACCGGCCAGCCCAGGGACTCGAGTAGAAAAACGAGTGAGCGCCGAAACGCGGCGTCGTCGTCAACGACATGGACGACAGGGTTTTGATTGAGTTCAGGCATGACAAGGAAGTGTGAAGCAAATGACCAAGCCCGGGCCGTCAACGGGCGCCTGCGCCGACAGCCGGCCGCCGTGCGCTTCGATGATGGTCGTGCAGATCGACAGGCCCAGGCCCAAACCATCGGGCTTGGTGGTGAAGAAGGGCTCAAACAGTTGTTGCCGTGCCTCGGGCGTGAGGCCGTGGCCGTAATCGCGCACGGCGACACGCAGCACATGGCCGACCTGGTCCAGAACGATGTCCAGGCGACGTTCGGCCTCGGGCAGATGCTGCATCGCATCGAGCCCGTTCTTTAACAGGTTGAGCATGACTTGCTGGATCTGCAGGGGATCCACGTCCACCACGTAAGCGCCGGTCCCCCCTTCTTCGATGTCAATGCGGGGCCGGCTCGACAGCATGCCCAAGAACAGCGTGACCGCCTCACGCACCAGCTCGGGCAAGACGCGCCGTTCCCGCAGGGCCGCACGCTTGCGGGAAAAACTGCGGATGCGTCCCAGAATGCCCGCCGCCCGCGCGGCCTGGCCGGCAATCTCCACGCTGGCCTCGCGCACCGCGGCATCAGTGAGCCGGCCATTGTCGACGCGCAGCAGCAGGCTCTGCGCATAGTTGCCAATGCTCGCGAGCGGCTGATTGAGTTCATGCGCTAGCGTGCCGGACAACTCGCCGAGGATCGACAGGCGCGACAGATGCTCAAGCTGCTCCTGGTGCGCGAGCATGCGCCCTTCGATCGCCTCGCGTTCTTCGAGTGCCCGGCGCAGCTCCAACGTGCGCGACTGCACCAGGTGGTCCACCCGCACGGTGTAAACAGCCCATGCCAGCAACAGCGTGACCAGCACCAGACCGGCTGGCCAGTAACGCAGCGCGGTCGCGCGCAGCGTGCTCTGCTGCAGGTAGCTGTACGGGCCGGTGCGAAGCTCGCGAAACAGGTCGTGGACCGACTGGTAGTCGGCCGGCACGGTCCAGGACAGTCCCTCAAGTGTTGGCGCCATGGTGAGCAAGGCCGTGGCGACTGCTTTGGCCAGTGCCGGCGGCGTACTGCGCAAGGTCGCAATCGGCCAGTCCGGATAAAGGCGGGTCGAGGTCTGGCACGGAAAATCGGGTTCAACGCGCGGCGACAGCACACGAAATTGTGCTTGAAGCTGCGGCGCCAGGCTCTCAATCAGGCAGGCCCGAACGATGCCCGCATCGGCGCGACCCGCTGCCACAGCCTCGGTCAATCGGCCCATCGGCAAACCGACGAATTCAAGACTCGAGAAATCCTTCAACGGGTCCATGCCCAGTTGCGCAAACTCCCGCCAGGCCAACTGGTAGCCACCAAAAGCGTCTTCTCCCACCGCGATGACGCGCTTGCCTGCCAGATCGGCCAACGATCTCAGGTCTTTGCGCTCGGCCAGCACAATCACGGCCGATCCGACCGCGCGCATGGGAGAAGGCGCTTGGGCGGTGTCGAGCGTGGCAATGCGGCTGATGCCGAATTCCATTTCAAGCGCCACGTAGCTGCCCGGATTGGTGATGACGAAATCGACCGATTGGGCGGCCACGGCCGCGTGCAGGGCGGCATGGTCAAGTTGGACCAGAACCGGCTTGTAGCCGGGAAGCGCCGTGGCGAGGTGCTCGAGCACAGGCTCCCACTGGCCGCTGATCGCCTGGGCATCCAGAAAGGCCAGTACACCGATGCGCAGCGCGCGGGGTTCGGCGGACGCAGCCAACGTCGGGCCGACGAAAACCATCAGCAGCAAGACGCAACGACGGATTAAATACATGCTTACAGCAACCAGGGGCTTGGGACGGTCATCGCACATGGCCTTATTAATTAAATAGCACTATGTGCAATAAGGACGTGGGCTAGAGCGTTAAAACGTTCATAAACAGAGCTAGCGCCCGCCGATCGAAACCTTGCCAAACACCGCCTGCGCCTCGCGCGGCAGGCAGCGCCAGTAGACCGGGTTGGCCACGACCTCGCCGCCGAGTGCGGCAGCGGCGTGCCAGCCCCAGCGCGGTTCATACAAAAAGGCCCGCGCCAGGGCGATCAGGTCAGCGTCGCCAGCCTGCAGAACGGCTTCGGCTTGGGTGGCGTCGGTGATCAGACCGACGGCAGTGGTTGCCATGCCACTGGCGGCACGAACGGCCCGCGCCATCGGCACCTGGTAACCCGCACCCAAGGCGATCTTCTGCTGCGGCGAGACCCCGCCGGACGAGACGTGAATGAAGTCACAGCCCAGCGCCTTCAGCTGCTTCGCGAACTCGGCACTTTGTGCCACGTCCCAGCCGCCCTCGACCCAGTCCGAGGCTGACACGCGCAAGCCCAGCACGCCGTCAAAAGCGGCGCGCACGGCGGCAAATACTTCGAGCGGAAAGCGGATGCGGTTCTCAAAACTGCCGCCATAAGCATCCAGGCGCTGGTTGGCAATGGGCGACAAAAACTCATGCAGCAAATAACCGTGGGCGCTGTGAATCTCCACCGCCTCGATCCCGATGCGCGCAGCGCGCTGGGCGGCTGCCACAAAGGCCTCGCGGACCTGTGCCATCTGCGCCAGCGTCAGCTCGGTCGGCGGTGCCTCGCTCGGCAACTGCGGCAGCGCGGACGGGCCAAAGGTTTCCCATCCGCCTTGGCTTGCGGGCAGCAGCTGCCCGCCCTGCCACGGCAGCGCGCTCGACGCCTTGCGCCCGGCGTGCGCCAGCTGAATGCAGACTGCCAGGGGTGGCGCGAGCTGGCGCGCGCGCTGCAGCTTATCGGTCAGTGCGGCCTCTGTGCGATCGTCCCACAGCCCCAGGCAACTCGGGGTGATGCGTCCCTCGGGCAGCACCGCTGTGGCCTCGATGGTGAACATCGCAGCGCCACTGTTGAACAGGTTGCCCCAGTGCATGAGGTGCCAGTCGCTGGCCTCACCATTCTGAGCCGAATACTGGCACATCGGGGCCACCACGATGCGGTTGGGCAGGCTCAAACCGCCGCGTGGCGAGGGCAGGTGCAGGGGTGAAAACAACAGGCTCATGGCAGTCCCTCCGGGGCTTGTTTGGAAACGCAAAGCATAGCCCAGGCGAGCTGTGTTTTTCAGGCCGGTAAAATCGACGGTTTTCCCTCCCCCCCCTCACTCCCGGAGTTGACCCATGGCTGAATCAGAACAAGCGCAAGCATCACAACCCATTGGCGCCAGCCGCTTGGAGATGGCCAACGCAATTCGTGCGCTGGCGATGGACGCGGTGCAGGCAGCCAACTCGGGCCACCCCGGCGCGCCCATGGGCATGGCTGACATGGCCGTGGCCTTGTGGGGCTCGCATCTCAAGCACAACCCGTCCAACCCGCACTGGCTGGACCGCGACCGTTTTGTGCTCTCCAACGGCCACAGCTCGATGCTGCTTTACGCCGTGTTGCACCTGACGGGCTACAAGCTGCCGATGGCCGAACTGAAGAAGTTTCGCCAGTTCGGCTCCAAAACGCCCGGCCACCCCGAAGTGGGCGTCACGCCCGGCGTTGAAACCACCACCGGCCCGCTGGGCCAGGGGCTCACCAACGCGGTCGGCATGGCGCTGGCCGAGAAGCTGCTGGCGGCCGAGTTCAACCGCGACGGCCACCGCGTCGTCAACCACCACACTTACACCTTCCTGGGCGATGGCTGCCTGATGGAAGGCATCAGCCACGAAGCAGTCGCACTGGCCGGCGCCTGGAAGCTGAACAAGTTGATCGCCCTGTACGACGACAACGGCATCTCGATTGATGGCCCGGTGGCGCCCTGGTTCATCGACAACACCGCGCTGCGTTTTGTCGCCTGCGGCTGGAACGTGCTGGGCCCGATCGACGGGCAAGACGCCGAACTGGTGGCCAGCACCATTGTCCAAGCCAAAGAATCGAGTGACAAGCCGACGCTGATCATCTGCAAGACGGCCATTGGCTGCGGTTCCCCGAACCGCGCCAACACCAGCAAGGCGCATGGCGAGCCCTTGGGCGACGCTGAAATTGCGCTCACGCGCGAAGCGTTGAAATGGCCGCACAAGCCCTTTGTGGTGCCCAAAGACGTGGCAGCCGCATGGGATGCCAAGGCCGCCGGCAGCGCCGCTGAGAAGACATGGAACGACCAGTTTGCCGCTTACAAGGCCGCTTACCCCGAGCTGGCCAAAGAGCTGCTGCGCCGCATGAAGGGCGACTTGCCGAAGAACTTCGCCCAGGTGGCAGTGAACACGGCGGTGGCGGCTCACACCAAGGCTGAAACTGTCGCCTCGCGCAAAGCCTCGCAACTGGCGCTGGAGTCCTTCACTGCGGCGCTGCCGGAACTGCTCGGCGGCTCCGCTGACCTGACCGGCTCGAACCTGACCAACACCAAAGCGACGCCAAATCTGCGTTTTGACTTCACTGGCGGCGTGGTGCAAACGCCCAATGCCGACGGTGTGCTGGTGGGCGGGCGCCACATCAACTACGGCGTGCGCGAATTCGGCATGGCCGCCATCATGAACGGCATTGCGCTGCACGGCGGCTTCATCCCTTACGGCGGCACTTTTTTGACCTTCAGCGACTACAGCCGCAACGCCATCCGCATGGCCGCGCTGATGAAGCTGCGCGTGGTGCACGTGTTCACGCATGACAGCATTGGCCTGGGTGAAGACGGCCCGACGCACCAGTCGATCGAACACGCGGCCTCCTTGCGCCTGATTCCGAACCTGGACGTCTGGCGCCCCGGTGACACGGCAGAAACCGCGGTCGCCTGGGCCGTGGCCTTGCAGAACAAGAACAAGCCGACCGCACTGTTGCTGAGCCGCCAGAACATCCACTACGCACCCAAGGCCGGTCTGGGTGATATCAGCAAGGGCGCCTACATCCTGGCCGAGCCGTCAGAGGTGGGCCTGAAGAAAAAGACCCAAGCCGTGCTGATTGCCACCGGCTCCGAGGTGCAGCTCGCGCTCAAGGCGCAGGAGATTCTTGCTGCTAAAAAGATAGCTGTGCGCGTGGTCTCGATGCCGAGTACCACCACGTTTGACGAACAAAGTGGTGATTACAAGGCCGCCGTGCTGCCCGTTGGCGTGCCACGCATCGCGGTTGAAATGGGGGTTTCCGCGCTCTGGTGGAAATATGGTTGCGCGGCGGTTGTCGGCATCGACAGCTACGGTGAATCCGCACCCGCGCCGGTGTTGTTTGAACACTTTGGCTTTACAGCCGAAAATGTGGCCGACACGGTGGAAAAAGTTTTGCGCAAGTAGACCAGTTTCAATTTTTGACTTTTAACTTGATGGAGAAAAGATAATGACAATCAAAATCGGTATCAACGGCTTTGGCCGCATCGGGCGCATGGTGTTTCGTGCCGCCATTCAGGACTTCAAGGACATCGAAATCGTCGGCATCAACGACTTGCTCGAGCCCGCTTACCTGGCGTATATGCTGCAGTTTGACTCGGTGCATGGCCGCTTCAAGGGCGACATCGCGGTCGAAGGCAACAATCTGATCGTCAATGGCAAGAAGATTCGCCTCAGCGCGGTCAAGGACCCGGCGGAACTGAAGTGGAATGAAGTCGGCGCCGACATCGTGATCGAGGCCACCGGCCTGTTCCTGACCAAGGAGACGGCGCAAAAGCACATCACCGCTGGCGCCAAAAAAGTCATCTTGAGTGCTCCGTCCAAAGACGACACCCCGATGTTTGTTTATGGTGTTAACGACAGCAAATACGCGGGTGAAGCCATCATCAGCAATGCCAGTTGCACCACCAACTGCCTGGCTCCCGTGGCCAAGGTGCTCAACGACAACTGGGGCATCAAGCGCGGCCTGATGACCACTGTGCATGCGGCCACGGCCACGCAGAAAACCGTGGACAGCCCGTCCAACAAGGACTGGCGCGGCGGCCGTGGCATTCTGGAAAACATCATTCCCTCAAGCACCGGCGCAGCCAAGGCCGTCGGCGTGGTGATCCCGGAGCTGAACAAGAAGCTCACCGGCATGTCCTTCCGTGTGCCGACATCTGACGTGTCGGTGGTCGATTTGACCGTCGAGTTGGACAAACCCGCGACCTATGCTGAAATCTGCGCCGCCATGAAGGCGGCCTCTGAAGGCGCCATGAAGGGCGTGCTCGGCTACACCGAAGACAAAGTCGTGTCCACCGACTTCCGAGGCGAAAGCTGCACCTCGGTGTTCGATGCAGACGCCGGCATGGCGCTGGACAGCACCTTCGTCAAGGTGGTGAGCTGGTACGACAACGAATGGGGTTATTCCAGCAAGTGCCTGGACATGGTGCGTGTTGTCGCCAAGTAAGCTGCTTTTCTCCCGCATGAAAAACGCGCCTTCGGGCGCGTTTTCTATGGTGAATGGTTTACGCACGCAGCGTGGTGTGCCTGTCGGTTTTAGACCCTTACGAGCCACTCAGGCTACCGTTTTGGCCGACAGGTTACCCGTTGCAGTCATAGCGACCGATAAAAAGGTCGCCTGACAGCCGACATTCATCGGCTTATACACAGGCGTCACGGGTGACCACCACCGGGAGTTTCAATTGCTAAGCGGACTTCACCTGACGATCAATTGCGCTTGGACACGTTATCCAGCGTGGGTGGTCGCTGGATGCTCTACACCACGCATACGTCTTCTGGACGTTGATTGATTAACAAGTAAGTTGACGAATCTAAGTCAAAAAAGCAGGTCGAAGTCTGCTTTTTTGGTGTGCCAACAAAACGACCGTTTGTTGGACGCCGTGGCGGTAGGCTTCTGGCAGGTAGCCGACCTACAGATTGGTCCCGCCGATACCGTCATCCGGCCCATACCAGTTTATAGCCCAGTACATTTTGTACTGCCCCAACAGCTGTCATTGAAGCCGGGGCTTCACAGCAAGCCGCTAGCCACGGCTATTGCCCGGTAACCTGCGGCACGTCGACCACGGCTATGTGTGTCTGGAAGAAGGTCCTGTAACTACTTGCCGATGAGTCGAAGATCACCAGATTCCTCTGAGCGCGGGTGATCCCGGTGTAGACCATCTCGGCTTCGTCCTCTGGCGCGAGGATACAGAACACAGTCTGCGCTTCGAGCCCCTTGAAGCTGTGTATGGTAGATATCTTTATGAGGCCGGAGTTCTGCATAAAAAAGCACTTCTTGCACCGCCTAATCTTAGCGATCTCTTCCCGAAACTGCGGCGAGTCCCGGCCCATCCTGGCAGCGAGCGCCTCGACTTCTGACGTCTCCTCGAACATGACCTTAGTTTTCTCGGTCCGCTTCAATGCCTCATTCAGGGGCATCAGTAATTCGACCTTCGAACTGACCAGCGCGATGTCGTTGGGATGGAGCTGGTATTTGCGGATGTAGCGCTGAATCTTCTCGATGATGACGGCCGAATCATAGGTTGCGCCATAGATCTCGTAGCTCAGTAGGTCGTAGCACATGCTGGTCTGGCCCGTTTTGGCCTCGAATATCTCGGAATCCGTGTACTTCTGGATCAGGTGCTGCATTTGGAAATTCCTGAACAACTGGAGTAGCGGTGCATCCCGTTCAGAGCGGTAGGACTTCGTCAGTCGAATCCACCTGCCGAAGCCCTGCACGATCGGCGACTCGCGGCCGTCACTTGGCCGGTCGTAAATGTTCTGGGACTGGTCCCCGAAAAGAACCATCTCACCGTCGTCGGCCAAGAAGCAGTCACGCACGAGCTTGATCCATTCGGGTGCGTAGTCCTGGACTTCGTCGATGAGGATGGTTGGATACTTCTCCGTCTCGACGTTGACGAACAGACTCTTCATGCCGAAGACAACGTTTAGGTCGGCGCGTTGATCCAGCGAGAATTGCTCCAGTTTAGATTTGAGGTCAATGCCGAAATTGTTCAACTGGTTACTGATGAAGGCGTGGTAGTGGATGACTTCGTAGTGATCCCGGTCGCCACCGCCCCGGAGTCGGCTGATCGTGTCCCGGATGTAGTGCCGTAGGGTGATGTTGAAGGTCAGTATCAGTACCTGACCTCGGTGGCGTGCGTGGGCATTGATCGCGCGCTGCGCGAGGATGGTGGTCTTGCCGCACCCCGCTACTCCCTTGACTTTTTCGAAGCCCGGCTTGCTCGTGGTCAGCGCCTGCTGCTTCGCATCGAACGCGACCACGACCCCTTGTTGCTGCGTGTGCACGGGGGGTCGCAATCTGCGCTCGAAATCCTCGTGGATGTCTGAGGTGAACAGCGGGTTCTTGCCCAGCTTATCGAACATGCGCACTTTCTTGACAAGATTGTCGGTTCTCCAAGACATGCTGAGATCACGGTCGAGCTTGTACCGTGCGCGGTTACACCAATCCATGTGTTGATCGTATTTCTCCTGGCCGATGTGCAGTCGGTCACGATTCAACTGCTGGCTCTGCCGGTGAATTTCGTCTAGCGACTTGCTGTAAAGGTGATTTAGCTGTTCCCGGCTTGTACGGTGAAAGTAGACGCTGACTGTGATCAGTTTGTAAAAATTCCGATTCGTGAGGTGCTGAAGGCCGAGAACCGGAAGGTGCAGGTTGAACAGGTTTTCCTTGTAGCGAAAGGCCTGCTGTTGTGGAGAGCGAATTGCCTTGCCCTCGTAGAGCCACCGACTGTTGATGTCGACCTGGTAGTGATTCAGGTTCCAATCCTTGACCTCGATGATCAACGCACCGCAGCCGGGCTTGAGCACGATCACATCGGGCCGGTCACCGTCGAGGTAGGGATTGAAGTACACATCGTAGGTGTCGTCGAGCGTGTCGCTTAGAACATTGAGCAGATGGCGTTCACCGTCGGTGGGCGGCACCGTCAGTCTGTCGATGTTCGCGAGATCGGGGTAGAGCGTCGCCATTGGTCAAGCGGTCAAGCATGTTGGTCGAAAAGCGGCGCTACGCCCTTTGCTACGCGGCCCACTGCTATCGGCCACATCGTATATTTGCCCGTCAGGCGTGAGCCACATGCCGTCGCTGAGATAGGCCGGGCCACCACTGTTGTCGCCATTCATTGCCAGATAGATCTCGGCCATTTCATCGCAGCCAGTTCTTGCCTCACAGGTCTGAGCGAATTTCTCTTGCGCATGCTCGAAGACCTTTTCCGGAATGCACTTGAAGCAACGGCCAGCGCAGACATGCTTGAATCCGCTGATGTAGCCAGTGCCGCGGCAACGACTGCAATACGGGTTCGCGTAGCCAGCCAGTATCCCCTTGAAATAAGCGCTGGGTGCAGAGTATTTTGGAGGGGCGTTGTCGTTGTGCTCCCTACTGTCCACTCGTTGACCGCTGAAATTGTTGAGATGGTTCATATATGCCTACCTAACTGCGAGTGGTTAATTTGCAAAAAATTACTTTCTAATGGCGGTTGATTTTTTGGTGCCGCACGCCCACCGTGATGACACAACCTTCAGACACGACGGCGTACGAGTCCATTTGCTCGTTGAGTTTCCCGATAGTGCCGCCCGTGTAACTATCGACCGCCTTCCTGGCGCGCCGATCAAAGAAAACGATTTCTGCGCCATGGTGGTCGTGTTCGCGTCGTCCGAACCTTAGGAGCAGATCAATCACGAAGGGGGAGACACCGCGCTGCTGGCACCTGACAGTGGCATGAGTAGTTGCATTCATTGTTCATCTCCCGTCAAGGTAATGCGTTTGTACGCATCGAGAATCTTTCTCATCAGATTTGTTTCGAACGGAATATCCAGTTCCTTGGCTTCCCGGGCAACGTCGTCGTAGAACGCCTGAGGCAAGGGGGGCAGGTCGAACCTCGGCAGGCGATCTTCATCGCCTTCGTTGATAACTTTAGTCGCGACGAAGCCCTTCCTGGTCGCCAGCCATCGACGCGCCTCTTCGGGGCGCACCAGGGAACGGCGGCCAACCGGTTCAGTCGTCAGGGGGTTCGGCAGCTTCGGGTTGGCGGCGTTGCGGACGCTGCGCTCGTCCATGTTGGCCAGCAAAGCGACCTCAGCAAGGGTAAGGTAGCCGAAGTCCCCGCCTCCCGGTCCGAACTCGTCAATCGCATAGTCGGTGCGCCGATCGTCCCCGTCGAGGACGAGCCGGGCGGCAGCGCACTGTGCGGCGAGGATGGCTAGGCGGGGCGGAGTGTTCCCCTGGCCGTCCAGGTAGAGCTTCATCGGCAACGTGTTCAGAGCGTGAAGGAAACGCTCTACTTCGATATGCCGACCAACGACGGAGCCCGTCGATTCTGGGCTTGCGGGGACGGGAAGGCCGTCGACTCCGTAGTCGTACATCTCATTCACAGTCTCCCAGATGGGTGACGTTTGCACGGCATCCTTCGCGGCCCAAGCTGGTGAGCTGACCGCATACAAGCCGGTCACTTGATTGCCAAACAGGGTCAGGAACTTTGAGAGCTCTCCTTGCATTTCGGTCTTGGTGAATCGCATAGTGTTATTTAATATGATATTTATGATGACATGCAAATCATAACAGTGCTAAATTTAAGTGTCAAGCATGACATCATTAATATCACCTTGCAACATTCCAAAAGGTCGCAGTCGAATGACGCGCGTTCGGAGAGGCTCGCGTTTGGCTGGAATAGTTTGCTTACACGACATGTCTTCTGTCTTGCTAAGACTTGCCTGCCCGTTCTTCGCTGCTCCCGGGCTACCGCAGTCCGACCTACCACGCGAGCGGTTTAGTCCAACGCAGCAAAACCGACTGTCCCTCGACACCAAATTGATCGCTTTCAACGAGCAAGCAGCGAGTCAGCACGATAGAGCGTTATGTTAAGACCAAGTGGCGGGGCTAATCATGTGCCGCTTCACGCTCGACTGCAGCCACTCAACGGACAGGTCTCGGCGTCAGCAATGGGCATGCTGTGTCCATTCGCGGTGCCATGGTGTGTAACGGCTTCCTGCCGATCAGTGCCGGTTGGCGGCATGAAAAGCTCTGATAGTGCCTGCCAGTTAGCTGTCATTCGTGACCGACTGCAACTGGCCCGATGCCGTAGTCCAGTGGCCTTACTCCAAGGCCCGGAATCGCTGCAGAACTGTCACTCAATTTTGCATGCCATTCTCGGCGATCTTGTTGATTAAATCAGGCTCTAGCCTATGTCAGATATGAATCTTGTGCTACGTTATTAATAGCATTTGTATCGCAGAAAGGCTGCCATCCCTTGCTTGCCAACGGCTCACGCCAACCATGGATTGACTAGAGCCACGCCGGTAGTAACCAAGTCCGCCGTGTTGCGGGTCACAACGATCAACCGGTGCTCGATAGCGGTGGCGGCCATCATCGCGTCGCGCTCTGCAATCAAACGGGCCAGGCTCGGATTAATTGCGGATTAATTGACGCAGTCGGCGTTCAAGCGTGGGCGGCTGCGTATTCTCTTGCCGTAGGCAGCTCACGGGGAAGCGTTCGCGCCTTGGGACGTGTCACCTCCCAACCCAAGCACGCAAGCCAAATGGACCGTGGGATCGTTTTGTGCGCCGTACGGTAATAGCTCACCATGCGACGGCTGATGCCCAACGCTTCAGCGGCGCCAGAAAGAGACAGCTTGTTGCGGCACATCCAGCCGCCGAACATCTCATGGCTGACCTCGCCCGCCTGCTCTTTGGCCCAGGCATAGACATTGTCTGGGCCGAGCTCGGCATCCAACCACTCGATGCTGAAACCATCGGTGTGTACCGTGCAAAATACCTCCGGCTTGCGAATCTCGGCAAAAGCTGGCCCGCGCATCACATTCGAAACATCAACCTCAAGCTCTTCACCAGTGCTCCAGGTGGTGCTTAAGCGATAGGGCTCCAGCGCGTTGACTGCCTGGAGTTTGGGGTGGAAAAATTCACTCATGGGTTGTACCTCTGCCATTCGGTTTAGAGAAACGTTTTCTCGTCTTCTATCCAGTTAAGTGCATCGCGGATTTCGCGCCCGGCCAGCTTGCCAATGACCAGCAACGATTCAATTTCGAAAATGCAGTCGCGGCCATCGCGCAGAACGACATGAACGTGCGGTGGCGGATGGTCCCCGAGATACATCAAGACGCGGGATTCAGAAAATCCGTGCAAGGTGGGCATGGGCCATAGTGTAGAGCAACCGTTGCACCATTGCTGTTACTCTGGTCCGCAGACAACGGCTCACGCCAACCATGGTTTGACTAGAGCCACGCCGAGATTGACAAAGTCCCCTGTGTTGCGGGTGACAACGGAAAAGCGGTGCTCAATGGCGGTGGCGGCAATCATCGCGTCGCGCGCCGAGCGGGGATCGCGGATGTGAAGTGACGCGCACACGGGCGCAGTTTTGTTCCAGGGTGTTGATGGCCGGCAGCTAAAACCAGCTGGCAGGCTGCGCGCCAGCCCAGGCTCGCACCTCGGGTGATTGATGCGGCATGCCGTGGCGAAACTCCGAAATCACATGGATATCGAGAACCAACAGGGGCCCAGCCGCAGGCAAACGTTGCGCGCCGGGTGCGATACTCAAAGCTCACATTTTTACCCTACGCCCCATGCTCAAACTCAATCTGACTGACTTCTCCCTCGAACACTTCATGGCCAACTACTGGCAGCAAAAGCCGGTGGTGATCCGCCAGGGCTTTGGGAATTTTGAAGACCTGATCAGCCCCAATGACCTGGCGGGACTGGCCTGCGAAGAAGAAGTCGAGTCGCGCCTGGTCTACAAGAAGGATGATCAGTGGCAGGCCGAAGTCGGCCCCTTCGAGTCCTACGAGCGTTTTGGCAAGGACGGCTGGACGCTGGTCGTGCAGGCGGTCAACCATTGGTCGCCTGAAGTGGCCGAACTGGTGAAACCCTTTGCCTTCATCCCGAAGTGGCGGCTTGACGATGTGATGATCAGCTACGCCACGCCCGGGGGCGGCGTGGGGCCGCACATTGACCTGTACGACGTGTTCATTTGTCAGGGCTCGGGACGGCGCCACTGGCGCGTGGGTGACTTGGGCGAGCACAGGCAATTTGCGGCGCACGCCGCGCTTTTGCACACCGATCCGTTCGAGGCCATCATTGACGTGGAACTGCTGCCGGGCGACATCTTGTACATCCCGCCGGGCTTTCCGCACGAGGGCGTGACGCTGGAAGAGTCGATGAGTTTCTCGGTCGGCTTTAGAGCCAAATCCGCCAGCGACCTGCTCAGCGGCCTGGCCGACCATGTGATCGACAAGGAGCTGGGCAAAACCTTGTTGACCGACCCGAAACGGCCAATCCACACGCACCAGGGGCAAATCAACAGCAGCGATTTCACCTTGATCAAGGCGCAGCTGCAAAGCCTGCTGGACGATGAGCTGCTGGTCGCAGATTTTGCTGGCAGCTACTTCTCCAAGACCAAATGTGCACTGGACTTGCAGGCGCTGGACGAGCCATTGACCGCCACCGAGGTGGCCGATGCGCTGCAACAGCAAGCACTGGTGCGCACCGGTGGCCTGCGCTGCTTTTATGTGGATGCCACGGTGGCGCAAGGTGTGTGCTATGTCGACGGCGAGCGCTACGCCTTTGGCCCGGCGCTGCAAGCCGCCGTGATCGCGCTGTGTGACCACGACGAACTAAGCCACGACCAACTGCACAGCGCACTGCAGGACGCCGCCTTTGCCAAGCAGGTGAGCGAATGGGTGAACGCCGGTTTCTGGTACTTCCAGGACTGACGGCAACGCCTTTGTTGCTGCCCCCTGCGCGCTTGCGCAACCGGGAGGCGGGCGGGCGTAAGCAGCCAAGCAGCGGCCAGCGGGTTTCAGCAAAAATCAAGGGACTCGCTCAGGGCTTCGGCGAAAAATTGGGCTGTGGCAGACTGGCGTGGCGCTGCAAAAGGTTGATCAGGTGGGGTATGCCGGTCTTTTGCGCCACATCCAGTGCGGTTTCACCCTCAAAGGGTGTGTTCAACGGGACCGCTGCGCTGCTCAGGAACAGCGCCACTGCCAGTTGGTCATCGCGGCGAATGGCGGCAAAAAAATGCGCCGGGTTGAAGTATTGCAAGCCCATGGCCGTGAGCGCCTTGCGCGCATCCAGCGCAGACCACCGCTCGGCTGCAGCAGGTGCAAGCGCTTGTGGCCCCAGCGGCGTGAGCACCGTTAATGCCGCTGGAACCGTGTCGCGCACCGCATCCGCAACAACGTCAACCGCTGCGGCCACGCTGGCGGGCCTTTTCGCGCCCGCCATATCCGCTTTTCGGCGCGGCATGCGGCTGTCGTCCAGCAAGGACTCAATATGCGCAAACAGTTCAAACCGGGAAAACGGCTTTTTCAGGAAGTCATCGGCCCCAATCCGGTTGGCATAGAACTGCTCGGTGGCGTGTTCATTTCCGCTGATCATGATCACCGGAATGTGCTGGGTAGAGGGTGTTTTGCGAATCACCCGCAAGGCGCCAAAACCATTCATGCCCGGCAAGACGATGTCCAAAAAAACAAGGTCGGGTGGGTCTTGTGTGATCAGCGCCAACCCACTTTCGGCGTCTGCGGCTTCGCGGGTCGCGTAGCCGGCCGAACGCAGCATCCTGCGCAGCGCGGCAACCACCGTGGCCGAGTCATCAATGATGAGTGCATTGGCACCCCGGTTGGCGTTTTTGCGCTTGCGGTTGCGGCGCTCCGTCGCTGGCGCAGCCACCACGGGGGTGAGTGCTGGTTCAGGCTTCTTGGAGGAGCCCCAGAATCGATCAAAAATACTCATGTGGATACCCGGTGTAGTGCCTGGTTCGGTGGGGTGCGCCGAAGTGGCTGACCGCAAAGACAGCCGCTGATTCTGCACGAGCTTGAGCCCAAAAAATAGACGCGATATTCGAGTGAAGCCATCACTCGGCGTGGCAAGCTTGTCCGGCCATTCTCAAGAAATCAGCAGGATTGGTCATGGGCGTGTGACGGGCTGCGATTCAAACTGAGTGCGCCGACCCCACGCGCGGCCTTGGGCTGGTGGACAGCTACGAAATAATAAGTGTTTTCAGCCCGTAGCCCACGAGAAATATGCCCCATTAGCTATCAATATCATTGCAATAGAGGCTAGATATTGAGGGTACGCAATATCATCTTGATTCGTCCGGGGGAGCTGCGGTTGGCCAGCGCCGACGCGCTTTGGTGGCCTGCTGCGCAGCGCGGCGCAGGGCACTGTAGCGGCGCAACGCCTCTTCCATGCTGGAGAGCCGCGCACCACCGGCGGCGCCGGCTGCCAACAGCGCGCTCTTGAGCGCTTCATAGGCGGACTCCATCTCCTGGCTGGCAGCGTCCAGCGCCGCTGCTCCGGGTTCCGGTACCTGCGGATCGCACAAGGTCAGCAAGGCAGCGGTGTGCTGCACAAAAGCGTTGTGCTGCAGCGTGAGGGTCGGGCCGGCTGCAACCAACGGCCGCAAGGGCGCTGCGACCCGCACCTGCTCAGTCACCGTCTCGTGGTAGCGCAGCACCCGCAGGACCTGGGCCAGCCGTTCACTGGCGCGTTGCGACATGGCGCTGCGGTTCATGCGCTCAACGAAGGCTTCGACCGCGGCATTGAGTTGCATGAGCACCGCCCGGTCGCGTGCGAGGGCGGGAGGCTCTGCCCCGGTCAGTGCCGCGCGCGCCATGCGCAGCGTCACACGGCCAATGCGCGCCACCTCGCGGGTCAGGGCGTCCACTGCCAGCGATGGCACCTGCAGCACGTTGTCGTCCAAAAACTGGGGCTGCGCTTCGTCGTCTTCGCGCGCCCGAAAGCGCGCCTGCAGCCAGCGCGTCAAGGGTGCTGCCAGAGGCCACATCAGCAGCACCCCGAGTACATTGAAGATGGTATGAAACAGCGCCAGCTTGGCCGCCGGGTCGGATGGCAGGCCGAGCGCGGCGCGGGCCACGCCCAAGGCATCAATCAGCCAGGGCAACAGCGCCAGTGCCACCACACCAGTGATCAGGTTAAAAACCACATGCGCCGCCGCCGCCCGGCGTGCGTTGGGCGTGGCGCCAATGGCGGCGAACATGGCGGTCACCGTGGTGCCGATGTTGGCACCGATCACGACTGCCGCCGCGCCCTGTGTGCTCAGCAGGCCGCCCTGCGCGGCGGTGAGTGCAATCGCGATGGAGGCGCTCGACGATTGCATCAGCACCGTCATCAGAGCGCCTACGCTCACCTGCCCCAGCACGGCCAGGGCGCCTTCGCCCTGGGGCAAGCTCACCTGATCGGCCAGCCCGGTGAACGCTTGTTGCAGCATCGCAATGCCGAAAAACAGCAAGCCGAACCCGGCCAGCGCCGAGCCTATGGCGCCCCGGCGCTGGCCCTGACCGGTGAGACGCATCACCACACCAACGCCGATCAAGGGCAACGCGAGCGCCTCAATCTTGAATTTGAGACCGATCATGGCGACGATCCAACCGGTCATGGTGGTGCCCACGTTGGCGCCGAACAATACCCACAACGCCGGCCCGAGCGAGAGCAATCCCGCGTTGACAAAGCCAATGGCTGCGACGGTGACGGCGCTGGATGACTGCACCAGCGCCGTCACCATCACCCCCGAACCCAGCGCGTGCCAGCGTGTGCGGGTGGCCCCGGCCAGAATGCGCTCCAGCGCCGGTCCGGCAGCCAGTTTGAGACCGTCGGTCATCATGGTCATGCCCAGCAAGAACAGGCCCAGGCCGCCTGCCAGGCTGCTGGCGAGTGCCCACAGGCTCATGGCCAGTTCCTGAAAGCCACAACGGTGGGTTGCTGGTGCGGCTGACGCGCGGCGGGGATTTGTGCTTCGTGCATTTCAGTCGGGGATTTTCTTAGGGCTTGTCCTGGAATTCGCTGGCGAACAAAGTGTTCTTGTCATTTGCAGACAAACGTTTAAGGCATGCGCCAATCAACTGGCGCCAGGTGCATGCGTGGTAGACGATTTGCCTACGGCGGCAGGGCGACCCCGGGACATCAGCATGCGCGCTGTGGCAGATCGCGCTGCCGCATCCGCCGCGTCAAGGGTGAGAAAGACCGGCGATGGGGTGTCAGCGCTTGGGGGTGCCAACTGGCCCGCGTCGCGACTGTGACTGATTGCTGCCACCCACATGCGACTCGCGGTCGCTGCGGCTGTCCGGGGTGCGCTGGCCCTGATTCAACTGCGTGGGCGCTTGCTCACCCTGCTTGTTGCTGTCGTTTTCAACCTTGCCGGTTTGAGGGCTCTGTTTGTCATGCGGGTTCAGATGGTGTGCCATGGTGGTCTCCTTTGGAGTGAATAAGAAAAAAGTCGCTTTCCGATGAGTTTTTGACCTTACAGCAACCCGGTGCTGGTTGCAAGCCAAAGCCTCAACACCCGCCAACACACAGTGTGCCCAGGTTCGCGAAGAGGGGCTCACCATGCCGTCGATGGTTGAGCGACCGAGCGTCTGCTGGGGTTGGCATGACGCTGACATTGGCATCCCTTGGGTGGCGCAGCAAGCGCTCAGGTGAGCGAGCTCACCGCCAGCGAAAAGCTCACAAAAGCGGCCGCTGTTGACACCAGAATGATGCGGGCAATGCGGCCGTTGTCTGCGCCGAATCGTTCGGCCAGCAAGGAGACGTTGCTGGCACTTGGGAGCGCCGCCACCAGCACCAGCACGGTGAGGGCAAAGCGGTCCAGCGCCAGGCCCAGCCAGATTGCGCTTGATCCCACCAGCAGCACCAGCAACGGGTGCAAAAACAACTTGAACGCCGCCACCGGCAGGTAGTCGCCCAGGGGGATCGGCGCGTGGCCGCGGCGGGCCGCCAGCATTTGCGAGCGTGCCAGCACCGCGCCAATGGTGAACAGGGCCACGGGCGAGGCGGCGTCGGCCAGCAGGCCGACGGTTTGCGCCACCGGCTTGGGCAGCTCCAGTTGCAGCGCCGAGGCCAAGGCGCCCAGCACAATGGCCCAGGGCAAGGGGTTGCCGAGCACGCCCTTGAGCGCGCTTTTTAAAGCCTTGCGGGCGCCGTGCGCGTCCGCCCCGTCCAGCCTGGAGAGCGCAATGCACAGTGAACTGGTCACCAGCATGTCGATCACCATGGTCGCAATCACCGGCCCGGCCGCCTGCGCGCCTAAGAGCGCCACCAAGAGCGGCACGCCCATGAAGCCCGAGTTCGGAAAGGCGGCGACGAGCGCGCCAAAAGCGGCGTCGTTCCAGCCGATGCGCCGACTCAAACTGACTGCCACGGTGAACGCCACCATCAGCAGCGCGCAAAGTAGGTAAGTCACAAGAACCCCGACATCGAGCAACTGCGCCAGCGGCGTGTTGGCGCCAAAGCGGAACAACATGCAGGGCAGCGCAAAAAACAGCACGAAACTGTTCAGCCCGGTCACGGCCTCCAGTGGCAACAGCAGCCGGCGCGCCGCCACGTAGCCGCACAGCACCAGCGCGAAGAACGGAAAGGTGATGGAGAAAACTTGCAGCACGCGGCTATTGTGTCAGCACAGCGGCTCGCGCTGCGGCGTCACCACAACCCGCTCGGAGGCCTTGCCGGAACGGTCCGGCATCGCGGGCTGGGCCAGTCCAGGTGTCACGTCTGTATGATGCGCGGCTCAACAGTGCCGACCACGCGTCGGCTGCACGCATGTCAAGCTCTCCCCCTTCACCCCCCTCCACCGGCCTGAACCTGGCGCAACAGGAAGCCGTCAACTACATGCACGGGCCGTGTCTGGTGCTGGCCGGCGCGGGCTCGGGCAAGACGCGGGTGATCACGCACAAGATTGGGCGGCTGATCCAGGCTGGCTTGGCGCCCAGCCGCATCTTTGCCATTACCTTCACCAACAAGGCCGCGAGCGAGATGCGCGAGCGCGCCAAGGAACTCATTGGCAAGGCCGCGCGCGAGGTGGTGATCTGCACCTTTCATGCGCTGGGCGTGCGCCTGCTGCGCCAAGATGGCGCAGCGTTGGGGCTCAAAGCCAATTTCTCGATCCTGGACAGCGACGACGTCACCAGCATCCTCAAAGACGCGGGCGGCACGGTCGATGCGGCCACGGCGCGCAGCTGGCAATGGACCATCAGCCTGTGGAAAAACCAGGGCCTCAATGCGCAGCAGGCCGCGCTGCTGGCGGCCAATGACAACGAACGCATCATCGCCCGCGTGATGGCGCATTACGAGGAGCGCCTGGCCGCCTACCAGAGCGTGGACTTTGATGACCTGATCAGCCTGCCGCTCAAGTTGCTGCAAAATCATGAGCAGGTAAGGCAGAAATGGCAAGGGCTGGCCGGTCATATCCTGGTGGACGAGTACCAGGACACGAACGCCACGCAGTATGAGTTGCTCAAGTTGCTGGTGGGCGGCAATGCGCCAACGCAGGCGCGCTTCACGGCGGTGGGCGACGATGACCAGTCGATTTACGGCTGGCGCGGCGCCACGCTGGACAACCTCAAGCGCCTGCCGGTCGAGTTCCCGACGCTCAAGGTCATCAAGCTGGAGCAGAACTACCGCTCCACCAGCGCCATCCTGCGCGCCGCCAACAACGTGATCGGGCCGAACCCCAAGCTCTTTCCCAAGAACCTATGGAGCGATCTGGGCGAAGGTGAGCCGGTGCGGGTTGTGGACGCTGACAGCGAAGAGCACGAGGCCGAGCGCACCGTGGCGCGCATCCAGAGCCTGCGCGCCAGCGGACTGCCGCACGGCGGAGCGCAGTTCAAGGAGCTGCGCGACTTTGCCGTGCTGTACCGCGCCAACCACCAGGCCAAGACCTTCGAGAAAGCGCTGCGCAAGGCGCAGATCCCGTACAAGGTCTCGGGCGGCACGAGCTTTTTCGACCGCGCCGAAATCAAGGACCTGTGCGGCTGGTTTCGCCTGTGGATCAACAACAACGACGACCCGGCGTTCTTGCGCGCGGTCACCACGCCCAAACGCGGCATCGGCCACCAGACCTTGGCACAACTGGGCGTGTTTGCCAGCAAGTACAAGGTCAGCCTGTTCGAGGCCCTGTTCTCCTCGTCCCTGGGCAGCCTGCTCAGCAGCAAAGCGGTGGGCAGCCTGCATGAATTTGGCCGCTATGTGAACGACCTGGAGTTCCGCGCCCGGCGCACCATGGGGGCGGAATCTGCCAAAGCCTTCCTGCTGGAGTGGCTCAAGGACATCGGCTATGAAAAGCATTTGTACGACGGCGAAGACAGCGAAAAACTGGCGGCGGCGCGCTGGACCAACGTGCTGGACTTTTGCGACTGGATGGCCGCGCGCTGCGGCGGCCAGTTGGACGATGCCGCCGGTGTTTCCACCAGCAACGAGCTGAAGTCGCTGCTGGAGGTGGCGCAAACGGTGTCGTTGCTGTCCACCATCAGCGAACGTGAAACCGAGCAGAACGTGGTGACGCTGTCGACGCTGCACGCGGCCAAGGGACTGGAGTGGCCGCATGTGATGCTGGTCGGCGTGACCGAGGGCATGCTGCCGTTCAAATTGCGCGACAGCGCCGACTCGGGCGCCGCCTCGGTCGGTGGTTCCGAGCGGGCGCATGAAGCGGCGGTTGAAGCCACGGCCACGCACCTGCAGGAAGAGCGCCGCCTGATGTACGTGGGCATCACCCGTGCCCAGCGCAGCCTGGCGGTCAGCTGGACGCGCAAGCGCAAAAAAGGCCGCGAGATGGTGGCCGCGCTGCCGAGCCGTTTCATTGCCGAGATGGCGCTGGACCAAGCCACCACGCGCGAAGACCCGCGTGCCAAGTTGCGCGCGCTGCGGGCCGAGTTTGCGCAGAAGGCGCAAGAGGCGCAAGCCGCCCCGACCCATAGCGCGCCCGGCCAGAGATTGCGTCCGCTTTAAAACCTAGAATAGCAACCCACGTTGATCACCCAAGCAAGCCCGCCATGAAACCATTATTTACTACTGCATTAATAGCTGCTTGCGCAGTAACGACGGGGGCTAGAGCCCAGAATGCCATAAATATTTCGGCAGAACCCAAGGCGTGGCAAGCGTGCGCGGATCTGACCGGGGACAGCGCGGCGCGCTTGGCCTGTTTTGATCAATGGGCGCAGCAGCAGCCCGGCGCTGCAGTAATCCGCCCGCCCTCGCCGGGCGCCTCAAAGCTGGCGCAAACCGTGGCCACGCCAGCACCAAGAACCGTGGCACCCGCCCCGGTCACGATCACCATGACGGCGCCGGCCGCGCATGACTGCAAAAACAAGCAGTTTTCCGAGCTGTCGCGCTTTTGGGAGCTCGAAGCGGGCAGCGACTGCGGTACCTTTGGCATTCGCGGCTTTCACCCGATCAGCCTGGCATGGATCAGTTCCGACGGCGTCAACACCCAGCCCAGCTCGCCCGCGCCCGACCATACCGCCCCCACGGCGCTGGACTATGAAAAAAACGAGGTTCGCATTCAGCTCTCGGTGCGCACCAAGGTCGCGCAGGGCCTGCTGACCGGCAATCAGACGCTCAAACGCGACTCGATCTGGTTTGGCTACAGCCAGCAGTCCAACTGGCAGATCTTCAGCGGCGATCTGTCGCGCCCGTTTCGCACCACCGACCATGAACCTGAAGCCACCTACATCTACCCGACCGACTTTCAATTTCCGCTGGGCTGGCGCCTGCGTTACACCGGCTTGAGCCTGGTGCACCAGTCCAATGGTCAGCCGCTGCCGCTGTCGCGCAGCTGGAACCGCAATGTGCTGATGGCCGGCATGGAGCGGGGCAATCAGTTCCGGGTCGATGCCAAGTGGTGGAAGCGCGTCAATGAAGGCGCGGACAACGACGACAACCCCGACATCATCGACAAAATCGGGCGCGCTGAAGTGGCGGCTTTTTGGACGCCCGACGCGAGCAACACCTACGGCGTCACGCTGCGCCACTCGTTGCGCTCCGATGCCAACGGCTCGCTGCGGCTGGAATGGCTCAAGCAGCTCAGCACCAGTGGCTTGCCCGGCAGCCAGGACGCCTTGCGCTTTCATACCCAATTGTTCAGCGGTTATGGCGATTCGCTGGTCGACTACAACCGCCGGCGCACCGTGCTGAGCATCGGCTTGAGCCTGGTGGACTGGTAGCCGCGCGCGCAGTCGTCTCGCTTTAGCGTTGCGCAGCGCGGGCTTGGCCCCAGGTTTGAAAGCTGCTACATTACGAAAAATTGTAAATATCTACAAATATCGTAATGTACGGGTTCAGCCTTGCGGCGACCCACCCAGCGCATGAAGGTCAATCCGAAAAATCTCATTCTCGATCTGATGCTGGCGGCTGGCGACAAGCCTTTGATCGCGCGCGATGCGATCCTGGCGGGCGCCCTGTTCCAGATCAGCGACAACAGCCTGCGCGTCACGCTGGCGCGCCTGTCGGCGGCGGGACTGATCGAGACCGCCGAGCGCGGCGCTTACCGACTCGGGCCTGCGGCCACCGATCTGGCCGGTGAGGTGGCCAGCTGGCGCACGCTTGAATCGCGGCTGCGCGCGTGGCAGGGCAGCTACATCGTCGTGCACTGTGGCGCTTTGGGTCGCCATGACCGCGCTGCGCCCCAGCGGCGTGAGCGGGCGTTGCAAATGATGGGTTTTCGGCTGTTGGAGCGCGGTCTGTACATTCGCCCCGACAACATTGAGTCGGACCTGGACGAGGTGCGCCAGCATCTCTACAAACGGGGACTGGACCGAGACGCTGCGGTCTTTCGGGCCAGTGGCCTTGATCCGACACGTGAATCGAGCGTGCGGCAGTTGTGGGATGGCCAGGCGCTGACGCAGAGCTACCGGCAACTGCGCGTCGAACTACAAGAATGGCTGGCCAATGCCCACCGGCTGCCGCTGGAGGCAGCGGCGCGCGAATCGTTCCTTCTGGGCGGCAAAGCCATTCACCAACTGGTGTTTGATCCGCTGCTGCCCGAGCCCTTTGTGGACAGCCGCGAGCGCCACGCGTTCATCCAGGCTGTGCACCAATTTGACGACACCGGCCGTGCCATCTGGAAGCGTTTTTTTGCCTCCATTGCCGACACCCCACCCCCTTTCCCTGCTACTGATCAACCCGCTGAACTGGAGACCCCTCATGAACTCTCGTCTTGAAATCGCACCCAACGCGCTCTACCTGGCCGACACCCACGTGCTGAGCAACCTGTCCACCGAGCTGTGTGACTACAACATGTACAGCCAGGACGCTGCCCTAAGCGAGGGGGTGCAGCGCGAGGGTGGCCAGTGGGCCGAGGGCGAACTCAACGCTTTTGGCCAACTGACGGGCTCGGCCGACTACCTGGAGCTGGGCAACCTGGCCAACAAGTTCCAGCCCGAATTCGATACCCATGACCGCTTTGGCAATCGCATCGACCTGGTGAAGTTTCACCCCAGCTACCACCAGCTCATGAAGACGTCAATTGAACATGGGCTGCACGCCTCGCCCTGGACCTCCCCAGGACCGGGCGCCCATGTGGCGCGCGCGGCCAAGAGCTTTTTGCATGGCCAGGTGGAAGCGGGCCATGGCTGCCCGATCACCATGACCTTCGCCGCCGTGCCCGCGCTGCGGCTGCAGCCCGACTTGGCCAGCGTCTGGGAGCCGAAAGTCACGGCGCGCGTCTATGACCCGCGCAACCTGCCGGTGGAGCAGAAGCAGGGCGTGACCATCGGCATGGCGATGACCGAGAAGCAGGGTGGCTCGGATGTGCGCAGCAACAGCACCATGGCCTACCCGTTGGGCAGTGGCGGCCCGGGCCAGGCCTACGAACTGGTGGGCCACAAGTATTTTGTGTCGGCCCCAATGTGCGATGCGTTTTTGGTGCTGGCGCAAGCGCCCGGCGGCCTGTCGTGCTTCTTGCTGCCGCGCTGGCGCCCGGACGGCAGCAAAAACCCGATGCAGGTGCTGCGCTTGAAGAAAAAAATGGGGAATGCGTCCAATGCGTCGTCTGAGACCGAGTTGCGCGGTGCGCTGGCGTGGATGGTCGGTGAAGAGGGGCGCGGCGTGCGCAACATCATCGAGATGGTCAGCATGACGCGCTTTGACTGCATGATCGGCTCCAGCGCGGGCATGCGCATGGCGGCCTCGCAGGCGCTGCACCACTGTTCGATGCGGTCGGCCTTTGGACAGGTGCTGAACCAGCAGCCCTTGATGCAAAACGTGCTGGCCGACCTGGCGCTGGAGAGCGAAGCTGCCACCACGCTGACGATGCGCATGGCGCGCGCCATGGACAACCGCAGCGATGAGCAGGAGGACCTGTTGGTGCGCCTGGTCACGGCCGTGGGCAAATACTGGATCTGCAAGCGCACGCCCAACCATGCCTATGAGGCGATGGAGTGCATTGGCGGCAGCGGTGTGATGGAAGACAGCATGATGCCGCGCCTGTACCGCGAGGCGCCCGTGAACACCATCTGGGAGGGCAGCGGCAATGTGCAATGCCTGGACGTGCTGCGCGCCATCTCAAAAACCCCCGCCGTGCTGGAGGCTTTTTTTGCCGAAGTGAACCAGGCGCGCGGCGCCCAGGGCTTGCTGGACGCGCAGATTGCCGCGCTGGCGACCGACCTCAAAGACCTGCGCGATTTTGAGTACCGCGCGCGTGACGTGGTCGACCGCATGGCGCTGGCGCTGCAGGCCTCCTTGCTGGTGCGCCACGCCCCGGCCTTCGTGAGCGATGCGTTTTGCCAGTCGCGCCTGGGGCAGGTCGGTCAGCACAACTACGGCACCCTGGCGCGTGGCATTGATGCAGCCGCGATCATCGCGCGCGCGACGCCAAAGAGCGCAAAGGCCTGAAGCGCGCGTAAAAGCACCGCGCCAAAGCCGTCAACGCATAATCAAGGGTTCGCGAATCACGCCCCAGGTGGGGCGGTGTCGCATTAATTTTTGAGAAGGCCAGCGTGAAAAAGACGTTTAAGTTAGAGATTGAAGGCAAAAACCGTGACCGGGTGCTGGAAGCCACCAAGCACGAGATCCGCAAGTACGTCAAACGCCAACGGCGTGTGCCGCTGCCCGAAGGCGTGGACTATTGGGATTTTGACTGCAAGTTTGGCGCCGACGAAGCCGGCGCCACGGTGGTCCATTTCGCCACCATCACCGATTTGATTGATGCACTCGCGCAAGCCGGTGGCGCTGCGTTCTACCTGGAACTGCTGGCCAAACCCGGCCACCGTGCGACGCGTGCGGCCGGTGCTGAGCCGCTGAATCAGGGCGAGCGCGAATAGCCCAAGCCAAGCCGGGCTCGCCGCCCGATCCCCAATGCGGGGATAATCGCCTGTTTTTTAAAATTATCTGGAGTATTTCATGGCCAAAGAATTTCGTACCGAAGCTGAGCGCAAAGCCAGCCCCCGTCCTGTCGCCCCCAAAGGCGTGTGCTACACCGCCGGTCACGGCCAGATGCGCAGCCTGGAGCGCGGCGTCGCCACCAACAACAAAAAGAACCCCGGCAAACGCTGCAAAAAAGGCGGCTGATCGGCCTTCACAGCCCGGCGCCGTCATCGCACCTTGCGCCGGTGCCGTCGCCTGAGCGCCAGGGTTTAAATCCACCCGAGCAAGGCGGCCAGCCCCAAACCCAAGAAGATCAAGGCAGACACGACATGCACCGCGCGCAGCGGCAGCAGTCGGGTCATGCGTTCACCCAGCCAGACCACCGGCGCATTGGCCAGCATCATGCCCAGTGTCGTACCTGCCACCACCCAGACATAGGCGTTGTACTGCGCCGCCAGCATGACGGTGGCAACCTGGGTTTTATCCCCCATTTCGGCCAGAAAAAAAGCGATTGCCGTGGTACCAAACACGCCGAAACGCGGCGCGCTCGACGTCTCTTCGTCGTCGAGTTTGTCGGGGATCAGCATCCAGACCGCCATGGCGATGAACGAGCCGCCCAGCACCCAGCGCAGCACATTCGGTCCCAACACGGTGGTAACCCAGGCGCCGACGGCACCGGCCAGGGCGTGGTTGGCGATGGTGGCGACAAAGATGCCCAGCACAATCGGCCAGGGCTGACGAAAGCGCAGCGCCAACAGGAGCGCGAGTAGCTGGGTCTTATCACCCATTTCGGCCAGAGCGACGATGCCGGTTGAGATTAAGAAGGCTTCCATGAGGGGTCTCCGGCCGGAAATAAAACCAATGACTGCACGGCAACCCCGGCCAAAAACGGAGGCGTGCAGCCAAAGGTCTCGCCAGAATTCACCTGTGTGAACCCTGCTTGCGCCATGTCTGCCACAGGTGGCAAAACAAGTCTGTTGACGCAAGCCCCTCTCAATGAAGAAGGGCGGCTACTCCCCAATGACAGCCGCCATTGTAGTGAGCGAGCCCACAACACCAATGTGGCGCGTTTCTTGCATGAATTTGGTGCGTTTTTAACATGGTCACAAAAAACGCACCAATTACTCGCAATTTACTTAAAAGAGGTTTTCATGGAAGCACTCAAACAGGGCGCCGACACCTTGTTCATCTTGCTCGGCGCCGTCATGGTGCTGGCCATGCACGCTGGTTTTGCATTTTTGGAGCTTGGTACCGTGCGGCGCAAGAACCAAGTCAATGCGCTGGTCAAAATTCTGGTGGACTTTTCGGTCTCGACCGTGGTGTATTTTTTGGTGGGTTATGGCGTGGCCTATGGCACCCATTTCTTTGTCGGCGCCGAGCAGTTGGCTGCCAAAAATGGCTACGACTTGGTCAAGTTCTTCTTTTTACTGACTTTCGCCGCCGCGATTCCAGCCATCATCTCCGGCGGGATTGCCGAGCGTGCGCGCTTTTGGCCGCAGCTGATCGCCACCGCCGTCATCGTCGGCTTTGTCTACCCATTCTTCGAGGGCATCGCCTGGAACCAGCATTTTGGCGTGCAAAGCTGGATCAAAAATCTGACCGGCGCCGAGTTTCATGACTTTGCCGGCAGCGTGGTGGTGCATGCGGTGGGCGGCTGGATTGCGCTGCCCGCCGTGATCTTGCTGGGCGCGCGGGCCAACCGCTACCGCAAGGATGGCGGCATTTCGGCCCATCCGCCGTCGAGCATTCCGTTTCTGGCGCTGGGCGCCTGGGTGCTGACGGTGGGCTGGTTTGGTTTTAACGTGATGAGCGCGCAAACGCTAGACAAAATCTCGGGTCTGGTGGCGGTGAACTCGCTGATGGCGATGGTGGGCGGCACCCTGGCCGCGCTGGTGGCCGGCAAGAACGACCCCGGTTTTGTGCATAACGGGCCCCTGGCCGGGCTGGTCGCCGTCTGCGCTGGCTCCGACCTGATGCACCCCCTGGGTGCGTTGGTGGTCGGTGCGGTGGCCGGTGCCCTGTTTGTGAGCATGTTCACCTTGACGCAAAATAAGTGGAAGATTGACGACGTGCTGGGCGTGTGGCCGCTGCACGGCCTGTGCGGCACCTGGGGCGGCATTGCGGCCGGTATTTTTGGCAGCAAGGCGCTCGGCGGCCTGGGGGGTGTGAATCTGGGCGCACAACTGATCGGCACCGCCATGGGGGTCGCCTGGGCCGTGGCGGGCGGCCTGCTGGTCTATGGCGTTCTCAAGGCCGTCATGGGCTTGCGCCTGAGCCAGGAAGAAGAGTACGACGGAGCAGATCTGTCGATTCACAGAATCAGCGCCACTCCCGAGCGCGAGGTCAACTGGTAACGCGCGGCGGGTCGTCAACCCGCCAAAATTAATTAATTTGATAGCTTCTCACGCACTGCCTACGTGGGCTGCAGCTTGATTTGATATAAATCAAGTCGCCACGCCAGCTATTTTTAAGCGCTGAGTCGCTTGACCCCCGCCACAAAGCGCGACAGCGTCTCTGACAGCACGCCACGCGGGATCGTGATGTCGATCAACTGAAAACGACCACGCGTGGTAATTGCTTTGTCCAACGCGGCTTTGAGTTCGGCGCGGGTGTTGACGCGCACGCCATCACCGCCCATGCCCGCGGCCATGTCGGCAAAACCCCAGTGATCCAGGTCGTTGAAGTCGGACTCGGGTTGGAAGGTCCGCAGCATCTCCCAACTGGCGTTGTTGAACACCAGCACGATCGGATCCCAGCCGTAACGTCGGCAATTGCCCAATTCCCAGCCGGTCATCTGGAACGCGCCATCACCGACCAGGATCAGCGGGCGCTCACCGGTCGCAGCTTGCAGGCCCAGCCCGGCCGGCACACCAAAACCCATGGTGGCGTAGTAGCCCGGTGCGATCAAGGCGGTGTGTTCAATGTCCAGCGCGGTGAACAAGCAGTCGCCCATGTCAGAGGCAATCGGCAGTTTGCCGTGCACAGCCATGAGATCATTGACGGCCGTGGCAATGTCGGTTGGCGTGATCGGTGCGGCGTCCGCCACCAGGCCGTGCGGAAAAGTCTGGCGTTTGACGGAAAATTTCTTGTCGGTGGCCGGCACGCGCTCGAGCAGCCGGTCCACCAGCGCCACCAGTGGTATGTGGGAATAGGTGTGGTAACCCATCGTGACCTGGCCCGCCAGGGCACCAATGGTCTTGCGCATGTCAATTTTCTTCTCCGACACGGCAAAATTAGTGTCCGACACGATCACACCGAGCAGAAACAAACCATCGGAGTTCTCCACCAGTTGCGTCACCTCGGGCAGGCCGGCCACGCCCAAGTAGGTGCCCACCAGCGGGGCCTCGATTTGCGCCAGCAGGCCAATGCCCATGAAACTGGTGACCACTGGCAGCGCCAGTCGGCGTGACAGTTCGGCGACTTTGGCTTCCAGCCCAAAGCGGCGCACTTCGACGCCGACCATCAGCACGGGGGCGCTTGCAGCGCCCAAGCGCTGCAAGATTTCTGTCACGCAGGCATCGAGCGCATCAGGGTCAACCGCCGGGGCTGGCTCGGCCATCACCGGCAAACAGGGCTCGGCCACCATGTCGCGCGGAATCTCGATGTACACCGGCTGCGAATGGCGCAGGCAGTTGGCCAGCGCCCGGGCGATGTCGGCCGGGGCGCGCTCGGCGTCGTCGAGCCGAACCTGGTCGCAGGTGATTTCCTTGAAAATCTGAAACTGAGAGTCCAGGGTTTTGGCCTGGTGGTGCAGCAGGAACCCCGATTGCGACTCGCCCTTGCCTGGTCCGCCCGACAGCACCACCAGCGGCGACCTTTCGGCATAGGCCGATGCCACCGCATTGACCATGTTGAAGGCGCCCGCGCCATAGGTCACCGCCGCCACGCCCAGACCCCCATTGATGCGCCCGCACGCATCAGCCGCAAAACCCACGCCCGGTTCGTGCGACAAGGTGTACAGCGGCAGAATGGCGGACTGCTCGATGATGCGGAAGTAGGGCAGCGCAAAGTCACCGGGGATGCCAAAAATTTGCTGGGCGCCGTGCGCCTTGAGGGCGTGCAACAGGGATTCGGTGAGGTTCATGGGGCAGGTCTTGTTCAGTGCAGGAAAAATCCGATTATTTCACCGGACCGGTCACCCGACATTATTACCGCCTGGCCCGCTCAAACAGCGGCGTCACTTTGGGCAGGTTGCGTTCAATATCGCCAATGCGGGTGTTACCCGAGGGGTGGGTTGACAGCCACTGCGGCGGCGCGCCCCGATTGGCGGAGGCCATTTTCTGCCACAGCGTGACACCCGCGCGCGGGTCAAAACCGGCACGCGCTGCCAGCTCCATGCCCACTAGATCAGCGTCGGATTCGTCGCTGCGGCTAAATTGCAGCGTCAGCAACTGCGCGCCATAATTAGTGACGGTTTGGCCCAGATCACCCAAACCCAGTACTTGGCCCAACAGGCTGGCGCCGATACCGGTGGCGGCGTTCTTGCCCATGCGGGCGCGCGCATGTTCGCGCAGCGCATGCGCCATCTCGTGGCCCATGACAGTCGCCACCTCGGCATCGGTGAGTTTGAGCTGCTCCAGGATGCCGCTGTAGAAAGCGATTTTCCCGCCGGGCATGCAAAACGCGTTGATCTGCTTGCTGCCAATCAGGTTGACTTCCCAGCGCCAGCTGCTCGCGCGCGGGTTCCAACTGGTGGCAAATGGAATGATTCGGTTGGCAATGGCGCGCAGTCGCCGCACCTGGGGGTGGTCCTTGCTGGCGAGTGCACGCTGGGCTTCCGCCTGCTGCAGCAACTGGGCGTATTGCTGCCCGGCTGATCGCTCCACCGTTTCGGCGGGCACCAGACTGCTGAAGGCCGAGTTGCCACCGACATCGACACCTTCGCGTGCCAGCGCGAGGGGTAAGGTGGCGCCGGGCAACACCAGCGTCAGGGCGACGCTTTGCAGCGCCAAGCGGCGCGACAGACACAGTGGGCAGTGGTGTGGACTATTCATAAGGGGTCTCAATGAGTGACTGGGCTCCGCGTATTATTCCCGCATGACATCAAGTGCAGCGAATCCCCCACAAATCAAGCCTACTTGGGTTGACACCTTCAAGGTTTATCTGGAGCCACCCACGCTGCGCATGCTGCTGCTGGGTTTTTCGGCCGGCTTGCCCCTGCTGCTGGTGCTGGGCACCCTGAGTTTTTGGTTGCGGGAGGCCGGCCTGGACCGCACCACCATTGGCTATTTGAGCTGGGTTGGCCTGGCCTACGCCTTCAAGTGGGTGTGGGCGCCGCTGGTGGACCGGCTGCCTATTCCGTTGCTGACGCGCTGGCTCGGGCGCAGGCGTAGTTGGCTGTTGCTGTCACAACTGGCGATCATGGGAGGGCTGGTGGCCATGTCTTTTAATGACCCGCAGGTAGCGCTGCAACCCGTGATCTGGGGTGCACTGGCGGTGGCCTTTGGATCGGCCACGCAAGATATTGCGCTGGATGCCTTTCGCATTGAGTCTGCCAATACCGACCGCCAGGCAGCGCTGGCCGCTTCGTACCAAACCGGCTACCGCCTGGCCATGATCTGGGCCGGCGCCGGGGTGCTGTGGGTCGCCGCTCGGGCTGAGGTGGCCGGCGTCATCGGCTATCAGCATGGCGCCTGGCAAACGGCTTATCTGGTGATGGCGGCCAGCATGTTGCTGGGTATGTTGACAGTGCTGTTGTCGCCCGAACCGATTCGCCGGGCCATGCCCTCCGCCAAAAACGCGAGTGAATGGCTCAGAGGCGCGTTGATTGAACCCTTTGCCGACTTTTTGCAGCGCTACGGCAAACAGGCGCTGCTGATTCTGGCCTTGATTGCTGTTTACCGCATCAGCGACGTGGTGATGGGCATCATGGCTAATCCGTTTTATGTGGACATGGGCTACACCAAGGATGAGGTGGCGGCGGTGACCAAGATTTTCGGCGTCATCATGACCCTGGTCGGCGCTTTTGTGGGTGGCGTGCTGTCGATGCGGTTCGGTGTGATGCGGGTGCTGATGCTGGGCGCGGTGCTCAGTGCCGCCACCAATTTGCTGTTCGCGGCCCTGAGTACCCGTGGCCATGATGTCACGGCACTCATCTTTGTGATCTCGGCTGACAACCTGGCCAGCGGCATCGCCTCGGCAGCGTTCATCGCCTACCTTTCCAGTCTGACAAATATCAATTACTCCGCAACCCAATACGCATTATTCAGTTCTATGATGCTACTTGCTCCTAAATTCCTGGCTGGCTATTCGGGCCGGTATGTGGATGCGTTTGGTTACCAGCATTTTTTCATTGGAACCTCTCTGCTGGGCTTGCCCGTGCTGTTGCTGGTCTGGCTGGCCGCCAGGAGCCGGAACCCACAGATAGGCACTATGCCGCCAATTTCAACCACGCCTTAGCGCCATGCAGACACATACCGAAAATTCGCCTACCCCTGAGCCCTGGCTGGGAGAAACCGATGTCTGGCTACTGGCAGCGGGTAAGCATCTGCGTCCTTGGGAGAAGCTGGGCGCGCATCCCTGTCAACAGGCCGGGGTGACAGGCACCGCCTTTGCCGTCTGGGCGCCCAATGCCCGCGGGGTGTCCGTCGTAGGGGACTTCAACCAATGGGATGCCCGCGCGCACCCACTGCGGCATCGGCCAGAATGCGGCGCCTGGGAGCTTTTTGTGCCGGGCGTCAGTGAAGGCGCGTTTTACAAATTTTCGATCCTGGGGACCGATGGCGTGTCGATCCTTAAGACCGATCCCTATGCGCTGCGCACCGAGCCTGGCGTCGGCCATGCCTGCATCGTGATGCAGTTGCCAGAACCGGTGCAACTTCCGCCCGGCCAGCGGGCCGGGGCCAACGCGTTGACTGCGCCCATGAGCATCTATGAAGTCCACGTGGGCTCGTGGCGCCGGCCCAACGGCGAATGGCCCGACTGGCCGTATCTGACCCAGACCCTGGTGCCGTACGTCGTGGAGATGGGTTTCACCCACCTTGAACTCATGCCGGTCAACGAGCACCCGTTTTATGGCTCCTGGGGCTACCAGCCCACCGGCTTGTATGCGCCCAGCGCCCGCTATGGCAGCCCGCAGGCATTTCGGGATTTTGTGGCGGCGGCCCACGCGGCCGGTCTTCAGGTGTTGCTGGACTGGGTGCCCGCCCATTTTCCGGCCGACGCCGACGCCCTGGCCCGCTTTGATGGCACAGCGCAGTATGAACACGCTGACCCGCGGGAGGGCTTTCACTGCGACTGGAACACGCTGATCTACAACTACAGCCGCCATGAAGTGCGCAACTTTCTGGTCGGCAATGCGTTGTTCTGGATCGAGCGCTACGGCATTGACGGCTTGCGGGTGGATGCGGTCGCCTCGATGCTGTACCGCGACTACAGCCGGGCTGAGGGCGAATGGATACCTAACAAGGATGGCGGCCGGGAAAACTACGAAGCGATTGCCTTCCTGCGGGAGGTCAACCATGTGCTCGGCCAGGAAGCGCCAGGCGCCATCACCGTGGCTGAAGAATCCACTGCCTTTCCCGGGGTCACTGCGCCACCCTGGAGCGGTGGACTTGGTTTTCACTACAAATGGAACCTGGGCTGGATGCACGACACGCTGGCCTATTTCGCGCTGGACCCGATCTATCGGCCGCACCACCATGACAACATCAGTTTTGCCATGATGTACGCCTATACCGAACACTATGTGCTGGCGCTCTCGCATGATGAGGTGGTGCATGGCAAGGGCTCGTTGTACAACAAAATGTGGGGCGACGACTGGCAAAAGCGCGCCAATCTTCGTGCCCTCTATGCCTTGATGTATGCCCACCCGGGTCGCAAGCTATTGTTCATGGGCAGCGAGCTGGCGCAAGTTCGCGAGTGGAACCACGACGCCGAGCTGGACTGGGGCCTGCTGGACAACCCGAATCACGCTGGCGTGAAACGCCTGGTGCGCGACCTCAATCTGGTCTACCGCGCCCATCCGGCCTTGCATGCGCGTGACGATGACACCGGTGGCTTCAGCTGGATTGATGTGCAGGACCGGGCCCGCTCGCTCTTTAGTTTTGTGCGCTTTGGCGCGAGCGCCGGGCAGCAAATGGTGGTGATCTGCAACCTGACACCGGTGGTCCTGCATGGCTATCGCATCGGCGTGCCGCAAGGAGGACCGTGGCGCGAGGTGTTGAACACCGATCTGGCCTGCTATGGGGGTAGCGGCGTGAGCAATGGCGCGGCCATGCAATGCGAAGCCATGGCTTGTCACGGGCACACGGACTCGTTGCTACTGTCTCTACCTCCTTTGGGTGTACTGTGGCTCGAGCCGATGGCCGCGTCATGAACCGACCCGATATACCTGCGCCAGTTTCCGGTCCAGTTAGCGCACCCGGCTTGGCGTGCCTTGTCGGCCGATCCTGGCCGCTAGGCGCGTCCTGCATGACGCTTGATGGTCGAGGGGGTGTTAATTTTGCGGTCTATTCCCGTCATGCCGAGGCGATCGAGCTGTGCTTGTTTGACGAGCAAGGCGCTTTGGAGACGGCGCGCATTCGTTTGCCAGCGCACAGCGATGGCGTCTGGCATGGCTTTTTGCCTGGATTGCACGCCGGGCAGCTCTATGGCTTGCGTGCGCATGGGCCCTATCAGCCTTCGCGCGGCCAGCGTTTTAACCCGGCCAAATTGCTGATCGATCCCTTTGCGCGTTCTATCGTTGGCGCCACCGAGCAACTGTCGCTAGAGTGTGACTACTTGGGTGCACCGGTCGCCAATGAAGGCGTGCTGGCGGCTGCGCCTGACCTGCATGACAACGCCACCCGCATGCCCAAAGCCCAGGTGCTGGACCTGGCAGCCGAGTTGCGAGCGGGAGCCGCCATCAGCCCGCGCCCCGACGTGCCGCTGGCCAACACCATCCTGTACGAGGCGCATGTCAAAGGGCTCACGAAGCTTCACCCCGACGTGCCGGCCGCCTTGCGCGGCACCTACGCGGGTGTCGTCAGCGCGCCGATGCTGGCGCATTACCAGCGCCTGGGCATCACCACGCTGTGTCTGCTGCCGGTGCAGCTTTTCGTCACTGAAGCGCATCTGCTGGAAAAGGGCTTGCGCAATTACTGGGGCTACAACACCCTGGGTTATTTCATCCCGGAGCCGGGCTATGCGAGTGGCCAGTTCGCCAACGACCGCACCGAATTCCGGCACATGGTGGACCAGTTGCACCAGCACGGACTCGAAGTGGTGCTCGATGTCGTTTACAACCACAGCGCCGAGAGCGACACCTTTGGCCCCACATTGAGTTGGCGCGGCCTGGACAATACCAGTTGGTACGCGCTGGACCAGGCGGGTCAGTACCTCAACTTCAGTGGCTGTGGCAACAGCCTTGATTTGGCGCAGCCATGCACCGTGCAACTGGTGATGGACAGCCTGCGCTGGTGGGTTCAGGCCTTTGGGGTGGATGGCTTTCGGTTTGATCTGGCCACTTCTCTTGGGCGTGACCCGCTACTTCATCATAATTTTCATCCGATGTCTGGCCTGCTCACGGCGATCGGCCAAGACCCGGTATTGGCCGGCATCAAGCTGATTGCCGAGCCCTGGGACGTGGGTCCGAACGGCTATCAACTCGGAAAATTTCCTGCTCGCTGGCATGAATGGAACGACCGTTTTCGAGATGCCAGCCGTGCGTTCTGGCTGGGCCATCACGGCACCCGGGGCCAATTGGCACGCCGGCTCACCGGTTCCAATGATTGTTTTCACCATGACGGACGCAGCCCCCTGGCCAGCGTTAACCTGCTAAGCGCCCATGACGGCATGACGCTGGCCGATTTGACCTCCTACCGCCACAAGCACAACCTGGCCAATGGCGAGCACAACCGCGACGGGCAGGATCAGAATTTCAGCGCCAACGCAGGAGTGGAAGGGCCCAGCGATCTCGCCGCGGTGCAGTCCACGCGCGGCCAGTGGCAGCGTGCCTTGTTGGCCACGCTGTTTTGCTCGCAGGGCTTGCCGCAGTTGCTGGCAGGCGATGAGCTGGGCCAGTCCCAGCAGGGCAACAACAACGCCTACTGCCAGGACAACGAGACCAGCTGGCTGGCCTGGCCGGGCGCGCAACCTGCTTTGATCGAATTTGTGGCCGGGCTGATTCACTTGCGTCAAAGCCATGCCGCACTGCGTCATCCGCACTGGTTCACCGGTCATGCCAACGGCGCAGCCACTGAAGCGGACATCGCCTGGCGCCGACCCGACGGCAACGCCATGGCAGGGGTCGACTGGGATGATCCGCAATCGCGCAGCTTTGCCGGCCTGATCGAAGTCGCCGATGCAGCTGAAGTAACGCCGCTGCGCTGGTTGCTTGTGCTGCATGCGGGCGATGAGGCCTTGACTTTTGCGCTGCCGCCAGGGCGTTGGCACAGGGTGTTGGACAGTGCAGCGGGCTGGGTTTTGCCCGATGCCCAATGGGATGCAGCGCCGGCCTGCAAGCGGGCCGTCATTGCAGCACCGCGCACCGTGCTGGGGCTGGTCCAGCACCTGAGTGCGTCGGTATCGCCCCTTGAGGCTCCAACATGAGCCCGGCGCAAGCGGCCACGGCGGGCATTTTTTCGCAGCGCAGCAGCGGTGTGCTGCTGCACCTGAGCTCACTGCCCAGCCCACATGGCTCGGGCGATCTGGGCGCTGAGGCTTATCATTTTGTTGACTGGTTGGTGTCTGCCGGGCAGCGGCTTTGGCAAATTCTGCCGCTCTCGCCGGCGGGGCCGGGCAATTCGCCGTATCACAGTCCGGCCACTTTTGCCGGCAACCCGCTGCTGGTGGACCTGGAGGAGCTGGTGCAATGCGGCTGGTTGTCGCCCCAGAAACCGCCCAGTTTTGAGCCGGGGCGCTGTGATTTTGAGCTCGTGGGGCCTTACCGCATGCGGCGTTTGCGGGAGGCCTGGCAAGGTTTCCTGGACCGCACGCATGCGAGCGACTGGGCAGAATTCGAACGCTTTCGGGTACAACAAGCGCACTGGCTGGAAGGCTACGCATTTTTCATGGCCCTGGAAATTCGCCACGGCAAGCCGTGGACTCAGTGGCCCGCCGGGCTGTCGCAGGCCGACCCGGCGGCTCTAGCTGGCGTAGCCGAGTCGATGGCAGACGACCTTGGCTTTTTTAGCTTCATCCAGTGGCGCTTCATGGTGCAGTGGCAACATTTGCGTGACTACGCCCATCAGCATGGCGTCTTGATTGTGGGCGACGCGCCTATTTTTGTGGCCCATCACAGTGCCGATGTCTGGCTCAATACCGAGCTGTTTCTGCTCGATTCGCAGGGTGAACCCACGGTGGTGGCGGGCGTGCCGCCCGACTACTTCAGCACCACCGGGCAGCGTTGGGGCAACCCCTTGTACCGCTGGGACGTCATGGCAGAAAACGGGTTCTCCTGGTGGAATGACCGGCTCAGTCACCTGCTTGAGCTCGTCGACGTTATCCGGCTCGATCATTTTCGCGGTTTTGAGTCTTATTGGGAGATTCCGGCCAACGAGCCCACGGCCGTCGCGGGCTGGTGGCGTGCGGGCCCAGGCCAAGCCTTGTTTGACGCCTTGGTTAAAGTGCGGGAGCAGCACGGCGGCGGCAGTTTCCTGCCGATCATTGCGGAAGACCTCGGCATCATCACCCCAGCCGTCACCGATTTGCGCCAGAACTGCGGGTTCCCGGGCATGCGCGTGATGCAGTTTGCTTTTGGTGACACTGCGGGGAACCCCTACCTGCCGCACAACTTTGACGTCCAAACGGTGGCCTACACCGGCACCCATGACAACGACACAACTTTGGGCTGGTGGCAGACCGCCGGTGCGGGGCAGCGCCGCAGCGCCCGCGCTTACCTTGGCCCCCTGGCTGACTTGGAGATTCACTGGGCCATGATGCAGTCGCTCTCGCAATCAAGAGCCAACACGGTCATTTTCCCGTTTCAGGATGTGCTGGGGCTGGACGGCTTGCACCGCATGAACACGCCCGGCATGGCCCAGGGGTGCTGGCAATGGCGTTTTGAGTGGCGCCAAGTCGGCGATGCCCCGGCCCGGCGCCTGGCAGACATGACGCGCGCCCATGGCCGCAATTTATTGGGACAAGCGAATTTTCAATAATCCATTCTTGGAGGTTTTTTTATGAAAGACAGTGCTCATCACCGCCCGGTACGTCGAACCATCGCCCTCGTGCTGGCGGGCGGGCGTGGATCTCGATTGCAGGACCTGACCGAAAACTGCGCCAAACCGGCGGTTCATTTTGGCGGCAAATTCCGGATCATCGATTTTGTGCTCTCCAATTGTGTCAATTCGGGCTTGCACCGCATCGGCGTGTTGACACAGTACAAGTCGCACAGCCTGTTGCGCCACCTGCAGCATGGTTGGTCCTTTTTGCGCAGCGAAGTCAATGAGTTCATTGATTTGCTGCCGGCCCAGCAGCGCGTTGACGAGGCCTCTTGGTACCGGGGAACGGCCGATGCTGTCTACCAAAATATCGATATCCTGCGCGAGCACAATCCCAAATATATTCTGGTCCTCGCTGGCGACCATGTGTACAAAATGAATTACGCCAGCCTGATTGAAGACCACGTCGCCCTGGGTGCGCCCTGCACCGTCGCCTGTATTGAGGTGCCGCTGGCGGAAGCCAGCGCCTTTGGCGTCATGACGGTCGATGCCAGTCACCACATCACCCGCTTTGACGAGAAACCAGCCCAGCCGCAACCCATGCTGGGCCAACCGGGAATCGCGCTGGCGAGCATGGGCGTGTATGTATTTGACGCAGACTACCTGTTTGCCGCGCTGCAGGCCGATATTGAAAACCCCGAATCCCACCACGACTTTGGCAAAGACCTGATTCCGGCCATGGTGGCACGCGACGAAGCCATGGCCCATTCTTTTGACCTTTCCTGCGTCAAATACAGCCCGGAGAGCCCGTCTTATTGGCGCGACGTCGGCACCGTCGATGCCTACTGGGCCGCCAATATCGACCTGACGGCCACCATTCCGCAACTCGATCTCTACGACAAGGACTGGCCGATCTGGACTTACCAGCCCACCTCGCCGCCGGCCAAGTTCGTCTTTGATGATGAGGGACGCCGTGGCATGGCGGTTGATTCACTGGTCTCTGGCGGCTGCATTGTGTCGGGCGCGCTGCTGAGGCGATCCGTGCTGTTCACAGGGGTTCACCTTCATTCCTACAGCAGCGTTGAAGAGTCTGTCCTGTTACCGGACGCTGACGTCGCCCGGCATTGCCGCTTGCGCAAGGTCGTGGTTGACGAAGGCTGCCATATCCCCGCAGGCATGAGCATCGGTTTTGACGCCGAAGACGATGCGCGGCGTTTTCATGTCAGTCCCGAGGGCGTGGTGCTGGTCACAGTGGCCATGCTGGAGGCCTTGCGCTTGGGTCAGGCATGAAAGTTCTGTACGTTTGCACCGAGCTGTTTCCGTTCCTCAAAACCGGGGGGCTGGCCGATGTCAGCGCCGGCCTGCCCCCGGCATTGCGTACCCTGGGCGTTGACGTGCGTTTGCTGCTGCCGGCGTTCCCTGCCCTCATCGCGCAAGCCCTCGCCATGCAAGCCGTTGCCCGCTTACCTGAAGGAAAGATGCCCTGGGGCGCGGCACCTGCGTTGCCCCCCGCCAGTGTGACGCTGGTCACGCTGCCCGGCTTTGACCTGCCGGTCTATCTGCTGCAAGCTCCGGCCTTGTATGAGCGTCAGGGCAACCCCTATCTCGGGCCGGACGGCAAGGATTGGCATGACAACGCGAGGCGCTTCGCGGCACTGGGGTGGGCCGGAGCAACGCTGGGCCAGGGACTCGACCCGCACTGGATGCCCGATGTCATTCACTGCCATGATTGGCACGCCGGTCTGGTGCCGGCTTATGTGCGCGCCTTTGCGCAGGCCCGTCAAGCCACCCCGGCGACCATTTTCACCATCCATAATCTGGCCTATCAGGGCCTGTTTGCAGCCGCAGAATTTGCTCAGTTGGGACTGCCCGCGTCCTGGTTCGACGTCGACGGGCTGGAGTTTTTTGGCCAGCTCTCCTTCATGAAAGCGGCCATCCGCTACGCTGATCGCATCACCACCGTCAGCCCGACCTACGCCGGTGAAATCACCACTGAAGCGCAAGGCTGCGGGCTCGACGGACTGCTGCGTGAGCGCGCCAACGCACTTTCGGGCATTCTCAACGGCGTGGATGACCAGATATGGAACCCGGGCACCGACCCCTTGTTGCCGGCCCGTTACGACGAAACGCAGCTGCAGAACAAAGCGCTCGATAAACGCGCCCTTCAAACCTTGTTCACTCTGGAGCCGCGTGCCAATGCTCTGGTATTCGGTGTTGTCAGCCGCCTGACGGCGCAAAAAGGACTGCACCTGCTGCCCCAGGTGCTGGCCGAACTGGTGCAGCGCGGGGGCCAAGTGGCCTTGCTGGGCCAGGGCGATCCGGCGCTGGAGCAGGCTTTTGTCGATGCCGCCATCCGCTACCCCGGCCAGGTAGGGGTGCGCATCGGCTACGACGAAGTCAGCGCGCATGCCGTCGTCGCCGGTGCCGACGTGATGCTGGTGCCTTCCGAGTTTGAGCCTTGTGGTCTGACCCAACTCTACGCGCTGCGCTACGGTACCTTGCCGCTGGTGCGCCGGGTCGGGGGCTTGGCCGACACTGTGGTCGATTGCTCCCTGGAAAACCTGGACGAAGGCAGCGCCACTGGTTTTGTATTCGACCAATTGAGCCCCGACGGCTTGCTCAGCGCCGTGCGACGTGCCTTTGCCTTGTTTCGACGCCCAGATGAATGGGCAGCAGTACAGCAGCGCGGCATGAGTCTGCGCTTTGACTGGCGCACTGCCGCGCAGCACTACCTGGCCATATACCAGTCGCTGCAGTCCGACAAAAGTCCCATCAACCCCCTTGTCTTCGGGAGCCCTTGACCATGCCCGCCACCCCCATTTTTCAGTTTGACAAGCCGACCAATAGCGTTGCAGCCTTGCGCCGCTCAATCTCGAACCGCCTGGTTTACCAGGTCGGAAAAGACCTGCGCTCGGCCACCCAGCGCGACTGGCTGTTTGCTGTGTTTCATGCCGTGCGCGACCGCATCATGGATGGCTGGCGCGAGTCGCTGGCCCAAGCCGAAGAGCAGGACGCCAAGCGCGTCTACTACCTGTCGCTGGAATTCCTCACCGGGCGTGCCCTGACCAATGCCATGATGGCGGCCGACATCTACGAGCCGGTCAAACAGGCCTGCGCCTTGCTGGGTGCCGACTTTGACGCCTTGATTGACCTGGAGCCTGATGCCGGCCTGGGCAACGGTGGGCTGGGTCGTCTGGCCGCCTGTTTTCTGGACTCGATGGCCACGCTGGGCCTACCCGGCATGGGTTACGGCATCCGTTATGAATATGGCATGTTTGCCCAGCGCATCGTGCAGGGCCAGCAGGTCGAAGACCCCGACTACTGGCTCGTCAATGGTTATCCATGGGAATTCATGCGCCCTGAATTGAGTTACACCGTTCGCTTTGGCGGGCACCTGGTGCCGCAAAACGGCCACTCGAAGTGGATGGATACCGAAGACGTGATTGCCACCGCCTACGACACCGGTGTGCCCGGCCATCAGATGCGCAGTGTGGTCACCATGCGCCTGTGGTCGGCGCGCGCCAGTGGCGGCGTCAACCTCGATGCCTTCAATCGGGGCGATTACATCGAGGCGGTGGAGGCTAAAAACCAGTCAGAAAACGTCTCGCGCGTGCTGTACCCGGATGACCGCACCGAACACGGCCATGAGTTGCGTCTGCGCCAGGAGTACTTCTTTGTCAGCGCCTCGCTGCAGGATATTTTGCGGCGTCACCTCAAGACCCATCACGGTTTGGAACAACTCGCCGACAAGGTGGCGATTCACCTCAACGACACGCATCCGGCGCTGGCGGTGCCCGAGTTGATGCGACTCATGCTGGACGAGCACCAACTGGACTGGGAATCCGCCTGGAGCTTATGCACCCGCATCTTCTCCTACACCAATCACACCTTGATGGAAGAGGCCCTGGAGACCTGGCAGGTCGACCTGCTGAGCCGCGTGCTGCCCAGGCACATGGGCTTGATCTTTGACATCAACGCGCGCTTTCTGGCTGAAGTCCATGGCCGTTTTCCTGAGGATCACGCCTTGCTGCGCCGCATCTCGTTGATCGAGGAGCGTGGCGCGCGCCGGGTGCGCATGGCCCATCTGTCGGTACTGGCCAGCCACAAGGTCAATGGCGTATCAGCGCTGCACAGCCAACTCATGGTGGACACCATTTTTTCTGATTTTGTGCGGATGTACCCAGACCGCTTTTGCAACAAGACCAACGGCATTACCCCGCGCCGCTGGTTGTCGCAGGCCAATCCGTCGCTCTCAAGCCTGATCGACAGCCGCATTGGGCCACAGTGGCGGCGTGACCTGGACGAACTGGCCCAGTTGCGCGATCTGGCCGATGAGCCGGAGTTTCAAAACGCTTTTCGCCTGGCCAAACAGCAGAACAAGCGCCGCCTGACGGAGCTGATCGCCCGCTGCCCGGGCGTCATCGTGGACCCGCACAGTCTGTTTGACGTGCAGGTCAAGCGCATGCACGAATACAAACGCCAACTGCTCAATGTGCTGCACGTCATCTCCCGTTACCACCGCATTCTGGCGCAGCCCCACGCCAACTGGGTGCCACGCACCGTGATCTTTGCCGGCAAGGCGGCCTCGGCCTATTACATGGCCAAGCTCATCATCCGGCTGATCAACGACGTGGCCCGCGTCGTCAACAACGACCCCCTCATTGGCTCGCTGCTGCGCGTCGTGTTCATCCCCAATTACCGCGTCTCGGTGGCGGAAATCATCATCCCTGCGGCCAATTTGTCCGAACAGATATCAACCGCCGGCACCGAAGCCTCGGGCACCGGCAACATGAAATTTGCACTCAATGGCGCCCTCACCATTGGCACCTGGGATGGCGCAAACATCGAGATTGCCGAGAATGTGGGCCTGGACAACATTTTTGTCTTTGGCAACCGCGCCGACAAAGTGACCGAACTGCGCGGCTATGGCTATCAGCCCCGCAGCTACTATGAGGGCAATTTTGACCTGAAGCTGGCCATTGACCGCATCGCGCAAGGCGCTTTTTCGGCTGAAGAGCCCGGGCGTTACCGCGACGTGGTCAATGCGCTGCTGGAATCAGACTACTACCAGTTGCTGGCCGATTACGGTGACTACTGTGCCAGCCAGGACAAAGTGGACGAGCTTTACCGACGCCCGGCGGCCTGGACACGCAGCGCGATTCTGAATGTCGCGGGTATGGGCCCGTTTTCTTCGGACCGCACGATTCGTGAATACGCCACGGATATCTGGGGCGTTGCGCCGCTCCAGTAGCTGGGTTGTTTACCGAAACTTTACAGACACTTCAAGCGCTTGCTGCTGCCCGGCCCTAGACTGGTTTTATGAGTCAAAACCTGCTGATGATCGAAGATGATGCGCGCCTGGCCCGCATGGTCAGTGAGTACCTGGGCCAGTCAGGCTTTGAGGTGATCCATGCTGGGACCGGCCAAAGCGGACTCGCCGACCTGCAGGCCAACCCGCCTGATCTGGTGATCCTGGACCTGATGCTGCCTGACATGGACGGCCTGGAGGTGTGTAGGCGCATCCGTGCGCTGCCCGGTGTGCTGGCGCAAACGCCGGTGCTGATGCTGACCGCCAAGGGCGACCCGATGGACCGCATCATCGGCTTAGAGATTGGTGCCGACGACTACCTGCCCAAGCCGTTTGAGCCGCGTGAACTGCTGGCGCGCATTCGCGCGGTCTTGCGTCGCCATGTGGAGGGTGCCCCCAAGCTCGAAACGCAGCTGCGTTTTGGCACGCTGGAGATCGACCGCGACGCCCGCTCTGTGAGTGTGGCGGGTCAACTCTGCGATCTGACCTCTTACCAGTTCGATCTGCTGGTGGCTATGGCTGAGCGCGCCGGGCGGGTGCTCACGCGCGACCAGATCATGGAAGCCGTACGCGGGCGCGAACTCGACGCCTTTGACCGCTCCATTGACGTGCACATGGGACGAATCCGCGCCGCCATTGAGCTCGATGCCAAGGACCCCAAGCGCATCCTCACGGTGCGCGGCGTCGGCTACGTCTTCGCCCGCCAGCAAGATTAAAGACGGGCTCAGGAATAGCTGGTAAAAACTTACTTCCGAACCGGCCTTGGGCATGATCTTCAAGAAACTGTATGTGCGGATCTGGCTGGCCGTGGTGCTGGCCGTGGCGGTACTGACCTTGCTGGTCGGTTGGGCCTGGCGCCTGACCGCTGAGCCGCCGCTGCGCAACGTGGTCATCCGCGACCATGTCGGGAAAATCATTGGCAATGGGCACTCCCGCATCAGGCGCCCACCAGACGTTGGTTTTGGATATCACGGCGACCGGGCGCCGGATCCGCAGGATCGCTGGCTTGGCCCCTACAGCCAGTATGGCAACGACCCTGAGTTTGTGGCGGTAATGAACGACGGGGAAATGGTTCACCTGCAGTTTCCACGCCCACCGCAGTCACCCTGGAGTCGAGCGCCTTTTGGTTTTTTCTGGACATTGTCCCTGGTCGGTATCGCGGTGGCGCTCGCCACCTACCCGATCATCCGCAAGCTCACGCGGCGCCTGGAATTGCTGCAAAACGGCGTTGAAAAATGGGGCGAAGGCGAGCTCTCGGTTCGTGTGCCGCAGGCTGGCTCCGACGAGGTCGCCTTTCTGGGTGCGCGCTTCAACCACGCGGCCCAGCGCATCGAAACCCTGGTCAAGTCGCAGGAATCGCTGCTGGCATCGCAAAAGTCATTGCTCGCTAACGCCTCGCATGAGTTGCGCTCGCCGCTGACCCGTATTCGCATGGGGCTCGAGCTGATGGGCGCACCGTCCTCTGCGACCTTCAAGAACGAGGTATCACGCAATATCAGTGAGCTTGACCAGTTGATCGAAGAAATTTTGCTGGCCAGCCGACTGGACGCCCGTGAAACCGACCTGGGCACGATTGAGTCGGTTGATCTGATTGGCCTGGCGGCAGAGGAATGTGCCCGGGTCAATGCCGAGCTCGATGTCCAACTGGCGAGTGATCCGACAGCCGAGCCGGGCGGTCCAAGCGACCTGCCGGTGCAAGGCGTCACCAAGTTGCTGCGCCGCGCGGTGCGCAACCTGCTGGAGAATGCGCGTCGCCACGCTGCGGGCGAGATCACGGTGGCGCTGCGTTTGGTCGATCATCAGGCCGTTATCAGCGTCTGTGACCGTGGCCCCGGTGTGCCGCCCGAGCTGCGGGAACGCATTTTTGAGCCTTTTTACCGGCTGCCGGGTGCCACCGAGCGCGACGGCGGCGTCGGACTGGGGTTGGCCCTGGTGAAATCCATCGCCCAACGCCATGGTGGCACCGTGTCTTGTGAAAACCGTCCGGACGGCGGCGCCTGCTTTGTCATCAAGCTGCCGCTCTCGCCGGCTAGCGCAGGATAAAAGTCGCAAAAAGCGACACTTTTCTGCTGCGACAGACCTTGTATCCCCCAAATGGGGGATACCCCATGACAAACAGGGCCGCTAAAGTCGACACCACTGCTGTCACAGTGAAAAAATGCTGGAGTCCAGTCAGCTGATAGACGGGCCTTGAGACTATCAAAAAATTCAGCGAGCTTCCCTTGGGAACATTTTTCGGCCACCTTCGGGTGGTCTTTTTTTTGCGCGACACGGCGCACCAGTCAGCCACGCGGTTTATGGTTAATTTAGCCCTTCAGCCCGCGTGATACTTGCTTAAGCAGCTCCTAAACAGATAGTGGTTTTAGCAACTCCGCCAGATCACTCTCGGAAAACAGCGGCTGTTTGCGCCCGACCGAGCCGCTGTACATGCTCTCGGCCAACGCGGCTTTACGCTCTTGCAGGCCCAGGATGCGCTCTTCAATCGTGCCTTGCGCCACCAGCTTGACGACCCACACGCTTTGGGTCTGGCCAATGCGGTGCGCGCGGTCGGTGGCCTGGTTCTCCACCGCCGGGTTCCACCAGGGGTCGTAGTGGATCACGGTGTCGGCTTGCGGCAGGTTCAGGCCGACGCCACCGGCTTTGAGGCTGATCAAGAACAAAGGCACGGCGCCGCTGGTGAACTGCTCGATCAGCGAGTCGCGCTTCTGGCTCTGGCCGGTGAGCTTGACCCAGAGGATGCCCCGCTTCTCAAGTTCCGCCTCGATCAGTTTGAGCATGGTCGTGAATTGCGAGAACAGCAAGATGCGCCGGCCCTCGGCCAGCATCTCGGGCAGCATTTCCATCAGCCGCTCCAGCTTGGCCGAGTTGCTCACCTTTTTGGCGGCGGCCAGCGTCACCAGATGCGGGTCGCAGCAGACCTGGCGCAGCTTCAAGAGCGCATCGAGAATCGTGATCTGCGACTTGGCCATGCCTTTGGTGTCGAGCGCTTCGCGCACGCTTTTTTCCATGCCTAAGCGAATGGTTTCGTACAGGTCGGCCTGCTTGCCGCTGAGCTCGACGCGCATCACGGTCTCGATCTTGGGCGGCAGCTCGCCCGCCACCAGCGCCTTGGTGCGCCGCAGCATGAAGGGCGTGACGCGGGCGCGCAGTTGCTCCAGCCGCTCCGGGTTGCCCAGTTTTTCAATCGGTGTGCGAAACAGGTCGCCAAACTTCTTCTGGCTACCCAGAAAGCCCGGCATCAGGAAGTGGAACAGGCTCCAGATTTCACCCAGGTGGTTTTCCATCGGCGTGCCCGACAGGCACAGGCGCTGGCGTGCGCGCAGCTGGCTCGCCACCTGCGCGGCCTGGGTACTGGCGTTCTTGATGTTTTGCGCCTCATCGAGCACCACGACGTGCCAGCGGGTCTTGAGCCAGCGCTCGCGGTCGCGCTCCAGCAGCGAATACGGCGTGATCACAATGTCATGGTCATGCAGGCTGTCGGCCAGCTCATGGCGATCTTTGCCGTGCAGCACCAGGCTGCGCAGACCGGGGCAAAAACGCGCGGCCTCGCGCTGCCAGTTGCCCATCAGGCTCACGGGCGCGACGATCAGCGCCGGGTACTTGAGTCGACCCGCGTCTTTCTCGATCTGGATGTGCACCAGCGTCTGCAGCGTTTTGCCCAGGCCCATGTCGTCGGCCAGGATGCCGCCCAGGCTGTACTGGCGCAAAAACTGCAGCCAGTTCACGCCCTGCTGCTGGTAGGGGCGCAGGCTGGCCTGCACGCTGGCGGGCACCGGCACTTCGGGCAATTCGGTGTGGCCGCTGAGCTGCTTGACCATCTGGCGCAGCGCCTGCGCGCCGTCCCACACGGCGCCTTCACCCAGGGCTGCGGTGGTGCGCATCGCGTCCAGGCGCGAGAGTTTGAGGCTCTCGCCTGAAAAATCATGGCTGCGCTCACCCACCAGTTCCAGTAGCGCCTCCATCCAGGGCTTGAGCGCGTCGGTCGGCAGGCGGATGAAACCCTGGCCGGTGCTATTGGGCACAAAGATGAACGGCGCCAGGGTGGGCAGGCCGGTGTCGGCATCGAGCGGGCTCGTCGCCGCCTGCGCAATCAGTGTCGGCAGCCAGGGCAGGATGTTGTGGCGCACGCCGTTGATCTCCATGCCCAGGGACAGATCAAACCAGGGCGAGGTTGCGCCGTCTTCAAAGTCCTCGCCGCCCTCGGCAGGGGCGCCTGCGTGACTGTCATGGGCGTGCTGCGTGCCGTCGTCGTCTTCGCCCTGACCCCGCAGTTTGACGTTCAGCGCATCGGCGTGGCTGATCCAGTCAATCAACGCGGGGTCCAGCGTGAGCTCAAAGCCGGCCGCCTTGAACGCGGCAAAGCCCTCGTCCGCCCATTGAAGCCAATTTTGCTGCGAGGCGTGGCCGGGGATGCCGAAGCTGCCCTGCTCGCCCGAGCGCAGGCCCATTGCAGCCAGCCGGGTGATGGCGTCCAACTCGGCTTCCAGGTCACGGTGCAGCAGCACCCGGCCCTGAGCGTCATCCATCAGCACGGTACCGCCCAGACCGGCCCACCAGCCGCGGTGGCCCGCGTAGTCAAAACGCAGTTGCACCTGCAACAGGCCGCTCACTGCAATTGATTGCGGCGGCACCGGCGCGATGTGCAGACAGGCGCGCGGCGTGATGCCTGAGAGCGTGGGGAGTTGCTCGAGCACCGGTGGCGCGGGCACCGGGCCGAGTTGCTGCAGCAGTTCGCCCTGGTGCGCTTTGAGCGCCGAGGGTTTGAGCGCTGGCGCCTTGAGCAGTACCGCCAGTTGCGCCGCAGGCACGCCATCGGCCTGGACTAGGCCGCACAGGCCGTTTGCCGCGTCCAGGTACAAAGGCGGTGTGTTCAGGCACAATTGCGCGCCGGCGCTGGCCAGCCGGGCGCGCAAGGCCCAGGTCGGCTCGTCGCCGCTCGGGCTCGCGACTTCATGCCACTCCCAGCGCAAGTCCTGCGTTGGCCCCCATTGCATCGAGGTGCCTGGCAGACCTTTGCCGCTGTCAAACAGCAGGCGCCCGGTGCTGGCTGCCTGCTGCAGCGCCATCACGCCGAGCTTGCCATGCAACGTGACCTTGGCTTTGTAGCCGTAGCTGTAGTAGCCGCTGCTGCCGCTGGGCAGGGCACGCATCAGTTGCAGCAGTTCCTGATCAACCTCGGTGGCCTGGTCAAAGGCGCTTTGGCCGCGCGCTGGTGGAATGCGCAGCGCTTTGGGTTTGGCCCAACCGCCGTTGACTTTGGGATAGGACACGACCACGTCCATCTGCATTTCGGGTGTGCGGCCCTTGGCGCCCGCCACCGACAGCAGGTACAGATAATGCTCGTGAATGAAGACGGTGGGCGCGGCGGCGCCGTCTTGCGCGCGGTGGCGGCTGGCCTGGTTCAACTCCTGCAACCAGTGCAAGAGCGGCGCCTCGGCTTCGCGGCGGGCTTGATCGGCGGCGCGCGCCAGCGCCGCCTGGCGCAGCGCTTCGACTTGTTCTGGTGTGGGTGCCGCCGGCGCCGAGGCGCTGAGCGCCACGCTGGGGTCCATCAGGCGGCGCCCCTGTTGCGCCGCCTTGAGCAACACCGCCACGCCATGCTTGCACTGGTAGCCGACCGGGCAACTGCAGTCGCTGTCCCAATTGGCGACTTCGCCATTGGGGTTGAAGGTGAGCTCGATCGACACCTGGTAAGGCCAGCGCTGGCTGCCTTGCACGGTGGCTTGCAGTTGCCAGTAGTCGCCGATGTGCTTGATTTCCAGCGACAGCACTTTTTGCGTCAGGTAAAGCGTCAGACCGCGGTCCCAGGTGGCCCGGTCGATTGAGCTGGCCAGCGACTGGGTGCCAAACCAGGGGCCGGTCATTGCGCTATTAGTTTTCATAAAATAGGGCGCTAGACCACGTCTTCATTGCGATGTCAGCTATATAAATAATAGTAAAATTAGATCGTCAGCTGACTCAGTGCATGGCCCGCCTGTTGGTCGGCGTGGTAGCTTGAGCGCACCATGGCGCCCACCGCAGCGTGGCTGAACCCCATCAAATAGGCCTGTTCCTCAAACATCTTGAAGGTGTCGGGGTGGACGTAGCGCTTGACCGTCAGGTGCGAAGTGGAGGGCGCGAGGTACTGGCCCAGGGTCAGCATGTTGATGCCGTGGGCGCGCATGTCACGCATCACGGTCAAAATTTCTTCATCGGTTTCACCCAGGCCGACCATCAGGCCGCTCTTGGTCGGCACGTCGGGGAATAAGGCCTTGAACTTCTTTAACAGGTTCAAACTGAACTGGTAGTCTGAGCCGGGGCGTGCCTCCTTGTACAGCCTGGGAATGGTTTCCAGGTTGTGGTTCATCACGTCAGGCGGCGCGGCTTTCAGAATCTCCAGCGCGCGGTCGTCGCGGCCGCGAAAGTCAGGCACCAGCACTTCGATCTGGGTTTGCGGCGACGCCTTCCGAATGGCCTGGATGCAGGCAACAAAATGCCCGGCACCACCGTCGCGCAGATCGTCGCGGTCGACGCTGGTGATCACCACGTATTTGAGCCTGAGCTGGGCGATGGTGGTGGCCAGGTTGGCGGGCTCGTTCACATCCAGCGGGTCGGGGCGGCCATGGCCGACGTCGCAAAACGGGCAACGCCGCGTGCATTTGTCGCCCATGATCATGAAGGTGGCGGTGCCTTTGCCAAAGCACTCGCCGATGTTGGGGCAACTGGCTTCTTCGCACACGGTCACGAGCTTGTTGGCGCGCAGCACGTCCTTGATTTCATAGAAACGCGTGGTGGGTGAGCCGGCCTTGACGCGGATCCAGGCCGGTTTGCGCAGAATCTCGCCCGGCACCACCTTGATCGGAATGCGCGCGAGCTTGGCGGCAGATTTCTGTTTGACCGTTGCGTCGTAGGCAAGGGGCGGCGCAGCGTCAAGCACGCTCGCAGCGGTGACTGGGGCGGCAAGGTCGTCGGGGCTGTGACTCATGGTGACAAATCGTAGGTAAAGGGGGCAGATAAGCTTGCTGGCCGGCTCAAGGCGCCAGGTAACGCATGAGCTTGTGGCCCAGCACCCCGGCGGCTTCGTCCCAGCCAACGCAGACGCCGATTGTAGAAAGGTCCACCGTTTGCAGCCCAGAGTAACCGCAGGGGTTGATACGCGAGAAGGGTTCGAGGTCCATCGCCACGTTCAGTGCCACGCCGTGGTAAGTGCAGTTGCGGCTGACCTTGATGCCTAAAGCGGCGATTTTGCCCAGGCCTTCAAAATTGGGGCCTGGCCCCTTTGAGTTTCCGGGCTCCTTGGTGTCGGTCCTTTTCATCGGCCTCTGCGCCAGCATGGCATGCGATGCGGGGTCGTCCAGGCGGACGTAAATGCCCGGCGCGCCCGCCACCCGGTGGCCGGTGACGCCGAAATACAGCAGCGTGCGGATTACCGATTCTTCGATCCGGAAAACAAATTCCTTGACAAAGTAGCCCCGGCGTTTCAAGTCCAGCAACGGGTAAGCCACCACCTGCCCCGGCCCGTGGTAGGTCACCTGGCCACCGCGGTTGGTCTGCACCACGGGGATGTCAGCCGGGTTGAAAATATGCTCCGCTTTGCCCGCCAGCCCTTGCGTATAAACGGGTTGATGCTCACAAATCCAGAGTTCATCGGGCGTCTCGGCCGTGCGGGCGGCGGTGAAGGCCTGCATCGCTGTGTAGGTGGGCTCGTACGCCACCCTACCCAGGTGGCGCAGTTCCAGCCCCGCATCCATCTACAACACCACCTTCACCATCGGATGCGTCGAGAGCGTGCGGTAGAGCTCGTCGAGCTGTTCGCGTGAGGTGGCGGTGACGGTGATGGTGACACCCAGGTACTTGCCGCCCTTGCTCTCGCGCAACTCGATCGTGGTGGCGTCAAAAGCGGGGTCGAACTGATGGGCGATATGGGTGATGGCGTGCACCAGGCCCTCCACCTTCAAGCCCATCACCTTGATCGGAAACTGCGACGGGTAGATGATGAGCGACTCGGCGCCGGGTGCTGGGGGTACTGTGGACATGGCCGGATTATCGCTGGCCGCTCAGTTCAGGCCGGTTGCGGGCGCTGCGCCATCAGGGCGTCACTTGATGCACACCGAGCGAACCATTTTGATGTCGGTCAGGCCCATCATGACTTTTTCCATGCCGTCCATCTTCAGCGTGCGCATGCCGCCTTCGACGGCAGCGGCGAAAATCTCGGCGACGCGGGCGCGCTCCTGGATCAGCTTCTTGATGTCGTCGCTGGCAATGAGCAGTTCATGCAGGCCGACGCGGCCTTTGTAGCCGGTGTTGTGGCATTTGTCGCAGCCCACATGGCGATAAAACCTGAGCTGGCCGTCCTGGTCGTAAGCTTTGTGCCAGCTGGCGATCAATTTTTTGGTTTCAGCCTCGTAGTCTGCCGTCCAGGCGGCCGAGTGCCGCAGTTCCTCGGCGTATTCAGCGGCAAACAGGCGCATTTCTTCCAAGTCCGGCACATAGGACGCCTTGCAGGCGCACAGCTTCTTGGCCAGGCGCTGCGCCAGAATGCCCAGGAGCGCATCGGCAAAATTGAACGGGTCCATGCCCATGTCGAGCAAGCGCGTGATCGACTCGGGCGCCGAGTTGGTGTGCAGGGTGGAAAACACCAGGTGGCCGGTGAGCGACGCTTCCACGCCCATTGCCACAGTTTCCTTGTCGCGCGACTCGCCGACCATGATGATGTCGGGGTCGGCGCGCAGAAAGGCGCGCATGATCAGCGCAAAGTCAATACCGGCTTTGCGGTTGATCTGCACCTGGCGCAGGCCCTTTTGGGTGATTTCGACCGGGTCCTCGGCGGTCCAGATCTTGGTGTCGGGCGTGTTCAGGTGCTTGAGAATGGAATGCAGCGTGGTGGTCTTGCCGGAACCGGTCGGGCCACAAACGTAAAACAAGCCATAGGGCTTCTCGATCGTCTTGATCACCCGGTCCATGTTGTGCGGCGTCAAGCCCAGTTTGTCCAGCGGAATCGGTTCGCCAGCGGCCAGAATCCGCATGACAACGTCTTCAACGCCGCCGGCAGACGGTATGGTGGCCACGCGCAGCTCGATGTCGAGCGGGCCGTATTTCTTGAACTTGATCTTGCCGTCCTGTGGGCGGCGCCGCTCTGAAATATCAAGGTCGCACATGATCTTCAAACGCGTCACCATCGCCTGTCGAAAGTGGGCCGGTACCTCGATATAGGGCTGCAGCGTGCCGTCAATGCGAAAGCGAATGCCGGTCTTGAGCTTACCCGGCATCGGCTCGATGTGAATGTCTGACACCCCTTGCTTGTAGGCGTCAATGATGACTTTGTTGACGAACTTGACAAGTTCGTTGTCCGCTGCGGCTGACTCCAGCGAGTCGTCATTGCTGCCGTCGTCAATCGCACTACCGTCCATGTCGGCCAGCAGCTCGTCAATCGAACCCCCGGTCATTTCGATGCCGAAAATTTGACCCAGTGTTTCGGCAAACTCCGCTTGCGTCGTCACCCGGTAAGAAAACTTGGCGATGCGCGGGAACACCTGGGGCACCACGCGCGAATTGCGCGCCGCTTCCGGGTCGATGCACATGATGACCAGGCCGTCGGGCGATTCCTCCAGCGGGATCCAGCCCTGCTGCTCAATGAACTCGCGCTTGAGCGGGCCATGCAGCATCTCCGAGCGGATGCGCCCGGCGCTGAAGGGCTCATACGGGACCTCGAAGAATTTCGCCAGCGAGGGCCCGATCTGGTTGGGTCGCACGCTGTAATGCGCCATTAGGACCTGCTCCACCGACTTGCCCTCAACCCGCGCTTGTTGCAGACAGTGCTCAAGCTCCTGCGCTGACATCACGCCATCGGCGACCAGCCCGTCATATTTGGTTGCCACGCGCCGCGCACTCGCCTCGGCCTTCTGAATTCGTTGCCGAATCGCCGTTCCCAGGGTTTTGCACAGTTGTGAGACGCCGTCGACTTCGAGCTCACCAAAGAGCTGATCGTTCTTGTTGTTGATGACCTGCAACACGCCATACAGCGTCTTTCCTTCAAGAATGGGCGCGACCAGCATCTGCTTGGTGCGGTAGCCGGAACGTTTGTCGACTTCTTTGAGGAAGGTCAGGGCCGGGTGTATTTGCTTGAGCGCCTCGTCGTCATAAACGTCGGGCAGATTGAGCAGTTGGCGGCTGAAGGCGACATAGCCGGCGATGCTCTGCGGTGAGATCGGCAGCTTGAGGTCGCGGCTGCTGTTGAGCCCGGTCTTGACCTTGGAGACAATCGCCGTCTGGTCTTCATTGACGGCATAGAGAGTCAGACGGTCGGCATTGAACAGTTTGCAGATGTCCTGGCTCGCCTCCAGCATGATTTGATCGAGGTTCTCGGTCTCATGAATGCGGGTGGTGACCTGTTGCAACTGCTTGTAAAACAAGGCTTCAAACAGCATGCCGCGCTTTTCGCTTGGGAGCTTCTGGGATTCAAAAAAAACCTGTTCGGAATTGCTACCCCCACTGGCCGGTTTGACCACCGTGTTCATAAATCAAACTCCTGACCGGCGCGCAGCCAGCGAATGTCGTGCGTCACATTGGGTCCGTTGACCTGGGTTTCGTCAAAGCGCTGAATTTCGGCCATGATCAACTCGGTCTCGAAGGGCTTGGTGTGGGTGATGTAAATTGGGTAACGGTGGCCGCGCTCGATGCAGTCGAGTTCGTCGGCCAGCACGTGCGGCGACAAATGCAGACTGCGCCGGGCGAGCTCCTTTTCGCGGTTGCTGAAGGCGGTCTCGATCACCAGCATGAGCACATTGAGTTGGTTGAGCCGCTCCCAGAAGGCCGGGTTCCTTTCCGTGTCACCGGTAAACACCCAGCAGCCGTTGCCCTCGGTGACGGCAAATCCGACGGCTGGAACGGTATGCACGGCCGGCAGCACTTCAATCAATTTGCGACCAAATTGCAGCGTCTGGCCCACCTGGATCTCATGAAAACTGATGAATGGGGCCTCGGGTGTCGGAATGCGGCTGAAATCAGGCCAGATCACGTCGTTAAAAATATGCGCTTTCAAGGCCGCAATGGTGCCGGCCAGGGCATGGATATGCACCGGCGCCCGGCGCCGGGCGGCCGTGGCGTCCACCATCAAGGGCAGAGCCAGTACGTGGTCCAGGTGCGAATGCGTGAGCAAGACGTGCTCGATGCCGCACATCTGATCGAGCGTGAGGTCGCCCACCCCGGTGCCTGCATCAATCAAGACGTCTGCGTCGATCAGGAACGAGGTGGTGCGGCAGTCTTTGGCGATCGCGCCGGAGCAGCCCAGTACACGTACTTTCATGACGGATCCTTACTTGGTCTCAAAGTTGGTCGCCCCGTCCCAGGCCGGATCGAAGGGCAACAGGCGCATAGAGGCGATGCGCTGCGCGTAGAGCTGGTACAGGTATTTCTGCGGGTTCATGCGCAACAAGTTGACGATCAGCAGGTCGCATGGGTCCCATTCCTGTGCCCGGTATGCCTTGATCAGGGCCCCCCAGGTTTTCAATTCCAGCGTTTGCTCCGGCGTCAAACTTTCGGCCAGACCCAGCGGATAAAAAATGGAGACCGCTTGCACTTTGCCTTTGACGCGCACTTTATCGAGCTCTTGCCAGGCAAATCCAGGCGCCAGTTGCCGGGTGGACTCGTTGACGACGATATCCAGCCCATAGACCTTGGACAGCCCTTCGAGCCGCGAACCCAGGTTGACGGCGTCGCCAATCACGGTGTAGCTGCGCCGGATATCAGAGCCCATGTCGCCCACGCACATATTGCCCGTATTGAGGCCAATACCCAGGCCAATCTCGGCCAGTCCCTGGGCGCGGTGCGCCTGGTTGATCCCCTGTAGGGCCTGGCTCATTTCAAGCGCCGCTTTGACCGCCAGCTGCGCATGCTCGGGCGTGGCGACCGGTGCCCCCCAAAATGCCATGACGCAGTCGCCCATGTATTTGTCGATGGTGCCGCGGTTGCTGCGAATCACGCTGGTCAACTGACTGAACACACGGTTGAGCAAGTGTTGCAACTCGGAGGGCTCCATGCGTTCGGATAAATTGGTAAAGCCGCGCATGTCGCAGAACATGACGGTCAATTCCTTGTTCGTTGCAGTCATGCTGTAGTTGTCGGGGTCCTTCACCATTTCGTCGACCAACTCGGGTGGCACGTAGGTGCCAAAAAGATGGGCCAGCTCGCGTTTGGAGCGGCTTTCAACAAAATAGCCATAGCTCATGTTCAGCGCAAAGGCCGCCACCGCCATGACCAGTGCCGTCGCCAAGGGCAGCACCAAGCCAAAGGATAAGTACAACCAAAAATTCAGCCCCACCAGACTCAGCAGCAGCAGAGCGCTGAGCAGCACCGACCGCGCGGCGCTCAGACCTGGCAGGGCCAGGGCCAGCAGCAAACCCGTGAGCGTCAGCAGCGCCACTTCATAGCCCACTGTGTAGTCCGGCTGCACCAGGACTTTGCCGTCCAGCAGGCCGGAGATGATATTGGCATGGGTTTCGACGCCGGGGTAGGCTTCCCCTACCGGCGCTGTGCGCAAATCGATCAGGCCTGGCGCGGTGGTTCCGACCAGCACAATTTTGTCTCTCAAACTGCCCGGCGCCAGCCGTTGCGACAACACGTCGCTGGCCGACACATACTTGAAGGAGCCGCCACGGGGCCCGCCATAGCCCCGGAACGGCACCAGAATGCCAACCTGCTTGTCTACACTGATCGCAAGGCGCTTGTCGCCTTGCTGCAACACAATACTCTCGAGACTCTGGTAATTGCGATTCAAGAACCGGTCTTTCGCAAAGCCGGGCGTCACCTTGGGCAATCCGGCCAGCATCCGGAACATGGCCAGAGACAGCGATTCGTAGTACTGCCCCTTGAACTCGACGACCAAGGGGATAGAGCGCACGACGCCGTCAACGCCGGGCACCATGTTGAAAAAGCCCGCCATCGGGGCTGCTTTGGCCAGGGGGTCAATATTGGCTCCGTAGCCGGTCCAGGATGTGAAGTTGATCTGGCGGCCTTTCAGGGCAGCCTGGTCCATCACGGGCGCCGGCAAGGCGCCCGACGTGTGCGCATCGCGATCGCTGGTCAGGTAATAGCCCAGTGCCACCGGGCGATCCTTGAGGGACCTGGCGAAAGCCGCGTCGTAGTCGAGGCTTTCGCGCACCTGCGCCAGTCTGGCCACAAAACCGGGCTGATCGCGCAATTCATTGCGCGCCAGTTCAGTGAGCTGTTGCAGGCCAGAACTATGGTCCGGCTCGGCAAAGACCACGTCAAAGCCCAGCAGGGCTATCTTTTGCCGCTCAAACAACTCATCGGTGAGGGCTGCCAGTTTGTTGCGGCTCCAGGGCCAGCGACCAACCTCTGCCAGACTCTTCTCGTCGAGGTCAACGATGACAATGCGATCGTCAAGCGTCTGCGGCATGGTTGCGCGCAAACGGGCGTCGTAGATGATGGCGTCCAGGCGCTGCAAGACGCCCAAGGGCACAAGATCGGCCGCGTGCAGCAGGGCAAAAATCAGCGCAATGAGCGTGACCGCGATGCGAGGCCAATGCTTTGAAAGGTATTTCATAACGCCTCGCTACATGCGCCCATGCAGCGCTCTACCCCAGGGGCGCGAGTCGACCTGTCATGCGGGCACAGCTCAGGCCTGAACAAACTGCATTTGGGTCCCGGCCAGCTCAATCAGGTCGCCGTTTCGCAAGGCCACCGGTTGCGCCCCGATGGATGCCCCGTTGAGCGTCGGATTACCGGCGCCCTCCACGTGGTGCACGACAAAACCACGCTGGCGCCGCGTAATCGCCGCAACGGCGACGCCCGGCTTGCCAATGGTGGTAACCACTTTGGTCAAGGGCACCTCACGGCCGGCCGCAGCCCCCGACAACACCTTGATCGCAGCGCGCAAGGTGTCTGTGCCGGCCTGGGTTTCTTGACTGGTGGGTGCCGGTGGTGTCAAGGGCGTTGGTGCCACTGCGGGAGCCAAACCGCCCGCACCCGCCTTGACCATCATGGTCTTTTCAAAGGACTCAGCGCGCGCTTCGCTGACAAACTTGATCTTGTATTTGCCGACCTCGACGGAGTCGCCATCCTGCAGTAACTGTTTTTTGACCGCCTTGCCGTTCACATAGGTGCCATTGGTACTGTTCAAATCTTCCAAAAAAACTTGGCCATCGGTCAATTGAACCACGGCATGTTCACCGCTGACTGCCAGGTTGTCGATCACGATGTCGTTGTAGGGACGCCGACCCAAGGTCGTACGGTCCTTGGTCAATTGGACTTCCTTGATGACGACGCCATCGATCGATACGATCATTTTCGGCATGACCGACTCCTGTTTCTGAAATTAATTATGGGGTTTTTCATGCGCTACTTCTGTTATTTTCCAAGTAATCTGGCCATCAATCCACGCTTTTCCGGGGTCGTTGACGCTTCTATCAACAATACCGTAATGTTATCGCGCCCGCCATTCTCGTTGGCCAAGGTCACCAGTTCTGCCGCCATGAGCGCCAATGATGTGCCGTTTTGGAGAACTTCTGCAATCGCCGAGTCCTGCATCATGTCAGAAAGTCCATCGGAACACATCAAATAAATATCACCAGGCTCGACCTGATGTTCGTTGAGGTCCAGCAAAACCACATCGTCAACCCCCAGTGCGCGCGTCACCAGGTTTTTATTGGGGGCGGTCGCGGCCTGCTCGGGCGTCAGCAAGCCGGCATCAATCTGCTCCTGCAGCAGCGAATGGTCCTTGGTAATCTGCAGCAGCGTTGTCCCGCGCCAGCGGTAGCAGCGGGAATCCCCGACATGGCCCAGCAGCAAGCGCTTGTCCTGAAAGACCCCAACCACCAGGGTGGTCCCCATGCCTGCATACTGGTTGTTCGAGCACGACGCGCCAAAAATGGCGCGATTGGCGTTGTCTACACAAATCTCAATTGCGCGCCTGACCTCGCCCGCGTTGGCCTGCTGGTTCGCCTCGGACAGCCAGCGCGCCAGTTCTGACTTGATATAGGCGGTTGCCATGCCGCTGGCAATTTCGCCTGCGTTGTAACCGCCCATGCCATCGGCCAACACCCCCAAGTTGGTGGCCGCATCAAAGGCCACCGAATCCTCGTTGTTGTCACGGGTCCGGCCCGGGTCAGTTTGCGCACAAAAGGTGTAATTCATCGAGCTACCAGGCTAGTTGTCAGGGCCGCCCGCGCTGGAACTACGCGGGTTTAAGGTCGGGCTGTCCAACACGACCGTCTTTTCAAATTGTGCCGGCGAGGCGGGAACAGTTGCCGCAAATTGCGGCAACTGTTCCGCTAAGCCCTGCCCTGGCCGTGGTGGTGTCCCCATGCGCGCACCCTGCGGCGCAACCTCCTCGGTCAGTGCCGATAATACCGCCCGCAGTTCCTTTGCAAACTGGGTCCCGTCCTGGTAGCGGGCCTCGGGGCGCTTGCTCAGCGACAGCGCCACCACGCGCGCCAGCGCTGCTGGCAACTCCTTGCGGACGACGCAAATGTCGGGCGCCTCTTCGTTCGCAATCTTGTACATTAATTCGGCCATGGAGTCTCCCCGGAAAGGCAATACACCGGCCAGCATCTGAAACAGCATGACCCCGAGCGAATACAGGTCGGAGCGACCGTCGACCTTTTTGCCCGCCAACTGCTCGGGCGACATGAAACTCGGGGTGCCCAACACCAGTCCGGTTTTGGTCTTGCTCGAATCAGTGATGCGCGCGATACCAAAATCGGTCACCTTGACGGTGTCGCTCTCAAGCTCGTACATGATGTTGGCGGGCTTGATGTCGCGGTGCACCACATGCTGCTTATGGGCATAGGCCAGCGCCTCGGCCACCCGCGCCACAATCGACAGCACGGTGGGCACCGGCAGCAAACGTCCGTCCTTGCAGTAGTCCACCAGGTCTTTGCCTTTAAGGAACTCCATGGCGATATAAGCCAGATCGTGTTCTTCGCCTGCATCAAAAATGGTCACGATATTTTGGTGCTGCAGGCGCCCGGCAGTTTCGGCTTCGCGGAAAAAGCGCTCCCGCGCATCCACCAGTTCATCGCCTTCAAACTCTTCACTCAGCGCCATGGTCTTGATCGCAACGACGCGGCCAATTTTGGGGTCTTTTCCCAGATAGACCACGCCCATCGCGCCCTTGCCCAGTTCCTTCTCGACCTGGTAGCGCCCCAGCATGGGTTTCTCGATTGCGCCACCGTCAAGCAGCATGGTGCCCCCGGGGTGTGCGCTGTTGCCCCCCAGCATCACGGTTTCTGAGAGATTTTTGGCCCGGTTCAACTTGATTTTCAGGTCTTTGTAGTCTTTGTTGTAGGCCGCCATGTGTTCGTACACCGCCTCTGCCTTGTTGAATTGGCGTTTGCGCTCGAAGTCCAGGGCCAAGTTGTACAAATTGCCCATGACCGCCTCGTTCATCGGCACGCGGCGGAAGCGGTCAAAAGCCATGTCAAGTTGCCCCTGCCCTTGCAGCGCCAAGCCCATCATGCGGCTGGTTTCAGCCGACTCTTCATCGGACTTGATCTTGCCCGCCTCGGTCATCAAAAATCGTTTGGTCGTGAGCGCCAAATGGCCGACCACCAGCAGGGTGGCCGGCAACACCAGCTTGAGCCACAGGGCGGCACCAGAGAGCAGGCCAAACTCGGCGCCCAACAGGAGCGTGAACAGCAGCAGGGTGGACAGCGCAGCCATGCCGGCCGACAGGCGCGGCAGGGCCACGATCAGGTAGGCACTGACCAGAAGAAGTGCCGCCAGCGCGGTCGCATCGCCCCAGCCGGGCTGCACAATGAAGTGTTCGCTCAAGATGCTGGAGGTGATGTGCGCAATGGTTTCAGCGGGCGACAAGCCCGGGTTGCCGGGCACAGGAAAGGACGTCCCCACGCCCGCCGCCGTGGCGCCAATGATCACAATCTTGTCCGCGTATTTGGACGCCGGAATTTTGCCGTTCAGCACGTCATAAAAAGAGTCCACACCAAAGGCGGGTTTGCCACCCTGCCCTTTGTAGAACTGAGGCAACATGAGTGCCGCCTCATCGGTCTTGACGCGCAGCCTTCCGATTTGCACGGATTCACCCACATTGAGCTTGATGTCACTGGTACTCAGGTTGAGACTTTTGGTCGCGGCCAGCAGGGCCATGGAGGGCACGGCCTTGCCAAAGTAGTTGATCAGCAGCGGCTCAAATCGAACTGCACCATCCACATCGGGCAACTGGTCCAGGTGGCCAATGCCGGCGGCGGCCGCACCCAGGATTTCGATGGGTTGCTGCACTCGCAGCGCTGCCAGCGAGAACCCACTGTTTTCGTCCAGGGCGCTCTTGAGCGCAAACTCGGGCAAGGGCTGGTCGGCGTTGCCTTGGGGTTCGCCCAGGCTGAAATACGAAGGCAGCAGCACATTGCCGGCGTTCTTGAGGCTCGCTGCCAATTTACCATCGGTATCGAGTGCAGCCTCGGCCTCGGCAATCACCTGGGCCAACAGCTCGCTGCGTGCAGTAGGGGCGCTGGCAGGCTCGGCGTTGGCCAGCAGAACGTCATTCATTTTGCGAATGAAACTTAAGCCTCGATCAACTTCGGGCTCAAAAAAGAACACGGTGTGAACCACCACCCGCGCTTTGGCGACTGCCAGCTTGTCAATCAGCTGGGCATGAACATCGCGTGGCCAGGGCCAACGACCGATGTTGCCAATGCTTTGGTCATCAATGGCGATCACGGCGATCCGGTCAGAGGGCTGGCGCGAGGTGCTGGTGCTGGCCAAGTCATAAAAGCGCCGCTCCAGCGTGCCAATAAAGTCGCTGCTCAGGTGCCAAAGTAGCACCGTCAGCACAATCAGCACACCCACGAACCAGTCGCTGCGCCAGAAAGAACCCGATTTAGACAATGACATTTTGGCCACTTGGCACCTTTAATCCACATTCCTGCTGAACCCGGTCAGCGTCGCACAAACCCGACAAATCTCAATCCCCGAGATTTAGCGCCCGGCTACGGTAGCAGATGTCACACCCTTCGACAATAGGCACTTTGCCGACTCAAACAGGCAGCGGCCCGCGCTTGCGCAGTGCTTTTCCGATCGCCAGAACGCCTAGCGCGCCCACCACGCCAAAACCGTAATGCCAGGTCATGGCCTGAGGCAAATAATTCTGCACGGCGGGATCACTGAGCGCCATCGTGCCGGCAATCCAGCCCAGCAACATGCCCCCGACCGTGATGATGATCGGAAAGCGATCCATCAGTTTGAGCACCAGCTGGCTGCCCCAGATGATGATTGGCACGCTGACCAGCAAACCAAAAATGACCAGCGGCAACGCGTGCTGGCTGCCCGCACCGGTGGCGGCACCGGCGATGGCGATGACGTTGTCGATGCTCATCACCAGATCGGCAATGATGACGGTCTTGACTGCGGCCCACAGCTTGTCGCTGGACTGAATGCTGTTGTGCCCATCTTCATCTTGTGGCAGCAGCAGCTTGACGCCGATCCACAGCAGCAAGGCGGCGCCGACCAGTTTCAGGAATGGCACCTGTAAGAGCGTCAAGGCAAAGGCGATCAGAACGACGCGCAGCACAATTGCCCCAGCTGTCCCCCACAAGATTCCCTTCAGACGCAAATGCACCGGCAACTGGCGACAGGCCAGGGCGATCACCACAGCGTTGTCACCGCCAAGCAAGATGTCCACCATGATGATCTGGCCGACAGAGAACCAGAAGTGGGCTGTGAGAAATTCTTCCAAGGTGGCGGGTCTTTATGAACGCGTGATGCTTACAAACAACAAAGCCGGATTATCCCTTGGGAAATCCGGCTCTTCTGGTGGAGTGCAGCGTCTTAGCCGCACCACTCAAGACGACGCGAACCTAGAGCATCGCCTTGAGCAGCTTGGCCAGTTCAGACGGATTGCGCGTGATCTTGAAGCCGCATTCTTCCATCACGGCCAGCTTGGCTTCGGCGGTGTCGGCGCCGCCCGAGATCAAGGCGCCCGCGTGGCCCATGCGTTTACCCGCCGGAGCGGTCACACCGGCGATGAAACCAACAATCGGCTTCTTCATGTTGGCTTTGCACCAGCGCGCTGCGTCGGCTTCGTCCGGGCCGCCAATTTCACCAATCATGATGACCGCATCGGTGTCCGGGTCGTCGTTGAACAGACGCATGATGTCGATGTGCTTGAGGCCATTGATCGGGTCTCCGCCAATGCCCACGGCGCTGGACTGGCCAAGCCCAATTTCAGTGAGTTGCGCCACGGCTTCATAGGTTAGTGTGCCGGAGCGGCTGACCACGCCAATGCGGCCCTTGCGGTGGATGTGCGCGGGCATGATTCCGATCTTGATCTCATCCGGCGTGATCAAGCCCGGGCAGTTGGGGCCGAGCAACAGGGTTTCCTTGCCGCCAGCTGCCACCTTGGCGCGCATTCGGTTGCGCACTTCGAGCATGTCGCGGATCGGGATGCCTTCGGTGATGCAGATCGCCAGGTCCAAGTCGGCCTCGACGGCCTCCCAGATGGCAGCGGCGGCACCCGCTGGCGGCACGTAGATCACCGACACGGTGGCGCCGGTCTGGCTCGCAGCTTCCTTGACGGAGGCAAAGATTGGAATGTCAAAAATCTTCTCGCCCGCTTTTTTGGGGTTCACCCCGGCGACGAAACAATTCTTGCCGTTGGCGTATTCCTGGCACTTCTCAGTGTGGAATTGCCCGGTCTTGCCGGTAATGCCTTGGGTGATGACCTTGGTGTCTTTATTGATGAGGATGGACATGATTTGTTTCCGTAGTCAGTTTCAGGCTGCTTTGACGGCCGCCACCGCTTTTTGCGCTGCCTCCGCCATGGTATCGGCGCTGATGATGGGTAGGCCCGATTCAGTCAGCAGCTTCTTGCCCAGTTCCTCATTGGTGCCCTTCATGCGCACCACCAGTGGCACGTTCAGGTTCACGGCCTTGCACGCTGCAATCACGCCGGCGGCAATGGTGTCGCACTTCATGATGCCGCCAAAGATGTTGACCAGGATTACCTTGACGTTCGGGTTCTTGAGCATGATTTTGAAGGCTTCGGTCACCTTCTCGGGGGTGGCGCCGCCGCCCACGTCCAGAAAATTGGCGGGCGAGGCGCCAAACAGCTTGATGGTGTCCATGGTGGCCATCGCCAGGCCGGCGCCATTGACCAGGCAGCCAATGTTGCCGTCCAGGCTGATGTAGGCGAGGTCGAACTTGCTGGCCTCGACTTCCGCCGGGTCTTCTTCGTCGAGGTCGCGATAGGCCACGATCTCGGGATGACGGAACAACGCGTTGTCGTCAAAGTTGAACTTGGCGTCGATCGCCTTGATGTTGCCGTTGCCTTCAAGAATCATCGGGTTGATTTCAACCAGCGAGGCATCGGTGTCCATGTAGACCTTGTAGATCTTTTGCAGCACGTCCACGGCTTGCGCGGTCGAGCCCGCAGGCACGCCGATGGCGTTGGCCAGTTGGGTGGCTTGCTCGGTGGTCAAGCCTGTGGCCGGGTCCACGATCTCGGTGATGATTTTCTCGGGCGTGTCGTGCGCCACGTCTTCAATCGACATGCCGCCCTCGCTCGAGACGATCATGGCCACGCGCTGGCTGGCGCGGTCGGTGACGGCGGAGACGTAGTATTCCTTTTTGATGTCGGCGCCGTCTTCAATCAAGAGGCGACGAACCTTTTGGCCTTCGGGGCCGGTCTGGTGCGTGATGAGCTGCATACCCAAAATTTCACCAGCGAGCTGTTTGACTTCTTCGATCGAGCGCGCCAGCTTGACGCCACCACCTTTGCCACGGCCACCTGCGTGGATTTGGGCCTTGACCACCCACACCGGGCCGCCGAGTTTTTGGGCGGCTTCTACCGCCTCTTGAACGGTGAAAGCCGGAATGCCGCGCGGCACCGGTACACCAGCTTGACGCAAGATATCCTTGCCTTGGTACTCGTGAATTTTCATGAAGGCTCTCTCAGGGACAGGAGGTTTTTTTCATCCGGCGGCCAAGTTTGAGGACTCGGGGGACGGCACTGGACAACGCAACTTCGAACTGTATCATGCTGCAATGCACCAAACTGTGTGTTAACTGACAGCACCAGACACCACTTCCTGACAGAGATCAACCATGCACAAAATTTTCATTGACGGCGAAGCCGGTACCACCGGCCTGCAAATCCGCGAGCGCTTGCAAAGCCTGCAAGGCATTGAACTGATCAGCATCGCGCCAGAGCAGCGCAAGGATGCAAGCGCCAAACGCGCCCTGATGGCCCAGGTTGACCTGGTGGTGCTGTGTCTGCACGACGAAGCGGCGCTTGAATCGGTGGCCATGATCGACGAGACCGCACGCAGCACCGGCCAGATGGGCCCCAAGATCATTGATGCGTCCACGGCGCACCGCACGGCGCCGGGCTGGGTGTTTGGCTTTCCAGAACTGATCGCTGGGCAGCGCGATGCCGTGGCCCAGGCGCGCCGGGTGGCCAACCCGGGCTGCTACGCCACCGGCGCCATCGCCTTGTTGCGACCGCTGATTGATGCGGGCCTGATCCCAACGGATTTCCCCGTCATTCTGCCCGCTATCAGCGGCTACTCGGGCGGCGGGCGCCCGATGATCGAGGCCTACGAAAAGGGCGAAGCCCCGGCATTTGAACTCTATGGTCTGGGCTTGAAGCACAAGCACATTCCCGAGATCATGAAATACACCGGGCTGGTGCGGCGTCCCTTGTTCATCCCCTCGGTCGGCAATTTCAGGCAGGGCATGCTGGTGCAAGTGCCGCTGCATTTGGACTTGCTGCCGGGGTGCGTGACCGCACAAGACTTGCACGATGCACTGGCGCAGCATTACGCGGACAGCGATTTGATCAACGTGCTGCCAGCCACGCCCGACAACAAGCTCGACCCGCTGGCACTAATGGACAGCAACCGGATGGAGCTGCGCGTGTTCGCCAACCAGGGCGTGCGCGATGACTTCCGCCACGCCGTGCTGGTGGCGCGCCTGGACAACCTGGGCAAAGGCGCCAGTGGCGCGGCGGTACAGAACCTGCAACTGATGCTGGGCCTGTAGCGGGACAACTAATGTGCAAAAAAGATAGCTGCAAAGTCTTATTTAACGTGGGCTAGAGGCTGATTTCGTTTAAAAATAGATCAGAATCCGGTTCAATCATCCGCCCGCCCGCCGACCACCTTGCGGATCGTGTCAGCCTCAAAACCGCGTGCTGCCAGAAAGCGCATCTGCTTGGCCGCCGTCTGGGCATCGGCCGGCGCCACACCAAACTTCTTCTGCCAGAGAGTCCGCGCCCGCTCGTGTTCCGAGACCAGCAAACCGGCCAGCGCCGCGCTCACCGCCTCGGGCGCCAGGCCTTTGCCCAGCAACTCGTGCTTGATGCGCGCCGCACCCAGCTTGGCCGCGCGCCGGTGCAGCACCGACTCGATCACCCGCTGCTCGTTGATAAAGCCCTTGGCCTGCAATTCATCCAGGGCCTGAGCCAGGCTGCCAGGTTCTTCCTCAAAGCGTTGCAGCTTTTGTGTCAACTCGGCGCGAGAATGCTCGCGGCCACTGAGCAGGCGCAAGGCGCGGCCTTTGAGGGACGGTTGCTCAAATGACATGAGGGCTTTGCGTGGCAGTGCAGGAGCGTTCGGCGGGCCGGGCGGATTGACTATGTTTTAACTAGCTGCTTACGCCTAGCCCACGAGGGCTAGATCGCTTTTTTGCCAGAAGCTTTGGCTTTGCCGTCGGGCTCCGGTGCTCCCGCAAGTAAGGGAATGCCGAGCGAGGCACGCACCTTGTTTTCGATCTCCTGCGACAGCGCCGGGTTCTCGCGCAGGAAGTCGCGCGCGTTGTCACGGCCCTGGCCGATCTTTTCGCCGTTGTAGGCGTACCAGGCGCCCGACTTGTCGAGAATGTTGGCGTTCACGCCCATGTCGATGACTTCGCCCTGGCGGCTGATGCCTTCGCCGAACAAAATGTCGAATTCAGCGGTCTTGAACGGCGGCGCCACCTTGTTCTTGACGACCTTGACCTTGGTTTCGTTGCCAATGGCCACGTCGCCTTTCTTGATGGTGCCGGTGCGCCGGATGTCGAGCCGCACCGAGGCGTAGAACTTGAGCGCGTTGCCGCCGGTGGTGGTCTCGGGGCTGCCAAACATGACGCCGATTTTCATGCGGATCTGGTTGATGAAGATCACCATGCAGTTGGTCTTCTTGATGTGGGCGGTGAGTTTGCGCAATGCCTGGCTCATCAGGCGGGCTTGCAGGCCGGGCAAAGAGTCGCCCATTTCGCCTTCGAGCTCAGCCTTGGGTGTGAGCGCTGCGACCGAATCGACCACGATCAGGTCGACCGCGCCCGAGCGCACCAGGCTGTCCACGATTTCCAGTGCCTGCTCGCCGGTGTCAGGCTGGCTGATCAGCAGGTCCTGCAGATTGACGCCGAGGTTTTGCGCATATTGAATATCAAGCGCGTGCTCGGCATCGATAAAGGCGCACTGGCCGCCGGCTTTTTGCATTTCGGCAATCACCTGCAGCGTGAGCGTGGTCTTGCCGGAGGACTCCGGGCCGTAAATTTCAACCACCCGCCCGCGCGGCAGGCCACCCACGCCCAGGGCAATGTCCAGCCCCAAGGAGCCGGTGGACACCACCTGGATGTCTTCAATCACCTCGCCCTCACCGAGCCGCATGATGGTGCCCTTGCCAAATTGCTTCTCGATCTGGGCCAGCGCCACTTGCAGGGCTTTGGCTTTTTCGCTGTTGATCGGGGTGGGGGCCTTGAGCGCGACGACGGGTGCATCCATGAAAATTCTCCTTAAAAATAAGAACCGGTTAAATCCGGGCAAACCTGCCGCATCCTCTGGCTTTAATGACAGGCTGGATGCTTGAACAGTAGTTTAGTGGGTGTTGTTCAAATCTGTAAACACATTTTTTAGTCAATTTGGCTTACTATTAAAGCCATGTCTGAACGCAGCGACTTGACACCATCCCCAACCCTTGCGGCGCATGCTACTCAGACAGCGGCCACCGCACCAGCCGCGCCGCTGCAGGACTGGCGCCAGGCGCACCTGGGCCATTGGCTGAACCAGGCGCTGCAGAAATTTGAGGCCCGCGTGCTGGTGCTGATGGCGGGTAACGAGGACATGCCGCTGGCGCTGTCGAACCTGGCGGCGCGTGGGCGCTTGAGCGCCTCGCACGTCCACATCACACGGCACCTGGCGCAGGAGGGCGCGCGCCTGACCGATTTGGCTCAGCGCGCGGGCATGAGCAAGCAGGCCATGAGCAAGCTGGTGGATCAATGCGAAGCCTGGGGTCTGGTCGAACGCGCGCCAGACGCTCACGATGCCCGGGCACAGCGCATTGTGTTTAGCGCTATCGGCCTGAGCTGGCTGCTGGCCTACCGCGAAGCCGTGGCGCAGGCCCAGGCTGAATTGCGCACGGCGGTCGGGGATGAAGTGGCAACTGTGCTGGCGCTGGGCCTGGAAGCGTACGCCGCCTGAATACGGCCTGGCTCGGGCGTGATTCAAAGCGAGTGCGCCGGTAAAAACCGGCAAGGAATAGAAGGGTGAAAGTCCCCAACAATAAAAAAGTAGCGATTCATATTGTCCCCGAGTCATGGTCGGCGTATCGCGAGGTACGACGTGAAGCGTTGACAGGGGTACACATAGGCCAGCCATTGAGCCGCGACAGGAATCTAATCCCGGGTGCTGATGCTGTTAACTTAGCAGAAAGCAACACGACCAAGTGCGCTATTGCAAGTGCTTGGGCGACCCGGCGTGCTCACAGACCCTGGCATGTGTGCACACTCCTTGTACGGGAACCGGGAGATCTCGGGGCTGACCAGCCAACACTGGCTGGCCCGCATCGGGAAGGCGAGGAGACGCAAGCCGATGATGTACGAGCCCGAGAAGTCAGACTCGGCCATAGTAGCGATGAAGTTGGCGAACAAAACTGCAGTATCAAAAGCAGCGGCGCAGCTGATGGAGCCAAGGGCCGGGACCAGGGGAAACACGGGACAGTCACGCACAGGGCGGACACAGAGCCGCTGTAGCGTGTCACAGAGACTCGACCGTGTACGCAACGCTGCAAGGCAGCGGAAGAAGGAAAAGTTCACAGCGCTACTGCATCACGTCAGCGTTGATCGGCTACTGGAGTCGTTCCTGGCGCTCAAGCGCCGTGCCGCACCTGGGGTCGATGGTATGACGTGGCAGGACTACGATGCAAACCTGCAGGACCTGCACAAACGGGTTCACAGTGGCGCATACCGGGCGTTGCCAGTCAGAAGGCGCTTCATACCAAAAGCTGACGGAAAACAGCGCCCGCTGGGGATTGCTGCGCTGGAAGACAAAATCGTCCAGCGCGCGGTGGTCACAGTGCTCAACGCCATCTATGAGGAAGACTTCCTCGGACTCTCGTACGGGTTTCGACCTGCACGGGGCCAACATGACGCGTTGGACGCACTGTCAGTGGCCATCAGCCATACCCGTGTGAACTGGATACTCGATGCCGATATCAAAGGCTTCTTTGACAACGTCAACCAAGAATGGTTGATCAAGTTTCTGGAGCACCGAATCGGGGACGAGCTCATCATTCGTCTTGTGCGCAAATGGCTCAAGGTGGGCGTACTGGAAGACGGGCAATGGACAAACAGTGAGATGGGGACGACTCAGGGCGCAGTGGTATCACCACTGCTGGCCAATGTCTACCTTCACTACGTTTTTGACCTGTGGGCCAAGCAATGGCGAGGCAGAGAAGCCAGAGGCAACATGATCGTCGTGCGTTACGAAGACGAAAACGGCGTGGACAGGGCAGACCAGAAACATTCACGTTTCTGGGATTCACATTCATCTGTGGCCAAACTCGCAGTGGCGCATTTGTGCTGCAGCGCAAGACAAGAACAGATCAGATGAGAGTCAAGCTATTGGAGATCAAAGTGCAAATGCGAAAACGAATGCATGCCACGATTGCTGAACAAGGGACGTGGCTGAGGTCGGTTGTTACAGGGTTCTTTGCGTACCACGCAGTCCCTACAAACCTGAGAGCTATGAGTGCATTTCGATACCATGTTGTGGAGCTATGGCGCCAATCGCTGCGACGACGAAGCCAGAAAACCAAACTGACATGGGAGCGCATGACCCAACTGGTCAACGATTGGCTACCGACCCCACGAATCCTTCATCCATGGCCAGGCCAGCGCTTTGCCGTCAAACACCCAAGGTAGGAGCCGTATGCCTAAATTGGGCACTTACGGATCTGTGCGGGGGGCGCCCAGTAATGGGTGTCTCTACCGCGATTGTGGCACGCTGAAGAAATCAAGGCATCACGTCAAACCCCGGCTTTGCGTATTAGACCCGACCCGGCGACTGGGCCATGCGCATGCGGTTTTGGGGTGCAGACACACGCGAAATTGAAGCTGGGGTATGCAAGCGCTTGTCGTCGCGCGCCTTTCACCACAAAGCCCGGTCGCATAGCCCCATCACCGTGCCTGACGCCGTCGAAATCAGAATTTCCGCAGTGAAAGGCTCAAACCAATACGCGCCATATCCAACGCAGGCAACTTGTGACTTCCCCCTGAGTCGTACCCAATCGCTCGCAGAATCAGTCGGGTGATACGCTTTGCGGAGGTAAAGGAGGAGAACGCGCAGCGGGCGGGGGACACGTAGCAAAGCGCATCGCCCGGCTGATTCACCCACCACCGTGATATCAGCCCCTATCCAATAGACGCACCAGAGTGCTTCGGAAAGGAATCATTCATCTGAAGCCCACATCGCTTTGAATCGCACCCAGAACGAATTGGCGCAGATGCGACCTCGCGCCGGTGCTTGCAGCCGGTCTGGGTTGACATAGCAAGCATTCTTCCTATTTGATGCGAAATTTGAATCAAATAGAGCTCCAGCCCACGTTCACATTGCCTCAGCCGCTATCAATATTAGTGTTTTCTTGTGCCTTCATCACGCCCGCCCGAGGCGGCTGTGTTGGCCTACAGTAGCATCGAGCCATGGCCAAAGAAAAAACCGTTTACGTTTGCTCCGACTGTGGCGGCACCAGCCCCAAGTGGCAGGGCAAATGCCCCAGCTGCAACGCCTGGAACACGCTGATCGAGTCGGTCGCCGAGAGCAGCGCGCCTGCCAAGAACCGCTTCGCCTCCTTGGCCAAGACCGCCGAAGTCGCGATTCTGGGCGACATCGACGCAGTCGACATGGCGCGCACGCCCACCGGGCACGAGGAGCTCGACCGCGTGCTCGGTGGCGGCATGGTCGAAGGCGGCGTGGTGCTGATCGGTGGCGACCCCGGCATTGGCAAGTCAACGCTCTTATTGCAGGCGCTCGATTCGCTGCAGCGCAGCGGCCAAAGCACCTTGTATGTGACTGGCGAAGAAAGCGGTGCCCAGATCGCCCTGCGCTCGCGCCGCCTCGGGCTGGAGCACTCGCAGGTGCGGGTGCTGGCCGAGATTCAGCTGGAAAAAATCCTCGCGATTTTGGATGCCACGCAGCCTGACATCGCCGTCATCGACTCGATTCAGACCGTGTATTCCGAGCAGCTCACGTCCGCCCCCGGCTCGGTGGCGCAGGTGCGCGAGTGCGCCGCGCACCTGACCCGCGCGGCCAAGGCCAGTGGCGTCTGTATCGTGCTGGTTGGTCACGTCACCAAAGATGGCGCACTGGCGGGGCCGCGCGTGCTGGAGCACATGGTGGACACGGTGCTGTACTTCGAGGGCGACACGCATTCGAGCTTTCGGCTGGTGCGCGCCATCAAGAACCGCTTTGGTGCGGTCAACGAGATCGGCGTTTTTGCCATGACCGAAAAAGGCCTCAAGGGCGTCAGCAACCCGAGCGCCATCTTCCTGAGCCAGCACGCCGAGCCGGTGCCCGGCAGTTGCGTCATGGTGACCCTGGAGGGCACGCGCCCGATGCTGGTGGAGATTCAGGCGCTGGTGGACAGCGGCGGGCCGTCGCCACGGCGTTTGAGCGTGGGCCTGGACAAAGACCGCCTCGCGATGCTGCTGGCGGTGCTGCACCGCCACGCCGGGGTGGCCTGCATGGACCAGGACGTGTTTGTGAATGCCGTGGGCGGCGTGCGCATCAGCGAACCAGCGGCCGATCTGGCGGTGCTGCTGGCAATTACGTCGAGCTTGCGCGGCAAGCCCTTGCCCAAAGGATTTTTTGCGTTCGGCGAGGTCGGTCTGGCCGGTGAAGTGCGGCCAGCACCACGCGGCCAGGAGCGCTTGAAGGAGGCTGCCAAGCTGGGTTTCAGCGTGGCGGTTGTGCCCAAGGCCAATGTGCCGAAAAACCTCAAATCCAAAGACTTTGAAGGCCTCACGATTCACGCCGTTGAGCGGGTGGAGCAGGCGATGGAAGTGGTGCGCGGGCTATAGTGAATGCTCCCTGGGTGCTGTGCTTGGCGAATCCTGCAGCCCATTGAACCGGCCCCACCTTCACGGGCGCGCCACCGCTGGCTCAATCTGCGCTCGCTACGACGGCTGTATTGTGGAGATGAGATGAGCATGCTGACCGGGTAGGTGCGGGTCTCTACTGAGCCTAAATTCAGCAAAGTTAAAGCAAAATGGCGACGCACCAATGCAAAAACAAGAACGAGGCACCATGAGCAAACTGTCATTACTGGATCTTGGGTTTTTTATTGCCGAGACCCAGGCCAGCCCCAAGCATGTGGCGGGTCTGCTCATTTGCAAGCGCCCGCCCAAATCAACGCTGGCCTTTGCCAAGAACCTTTACCGTGAACTGCTGACCTTTACCGACGTCAAGGCGCCCTTCAATCGCGTCATCAAGTTTTCCTTGAGCGCCATGCCGCATTGGCAATACAGCAAATCGGTCGATCTGAAACAACACATTTTTTACCACAAGCTACCCGCCGCAAGCAATGACCGGCAAGCGCTGTACGACTTTGTCTCCAAGCTGCATCAGCCGATGCTGGACCGATCCCTTCCCTTGTGGCAGGTGCACGTGATTGACGGCCTGGAGATCGATGGAAAAAAAGGCCACTTTGCGCTGTATCAGAAGATGCACCATGCGTGCGCCGACGGTGTCACGATGGCGCGCTGGACCTCGGAGAGCATGGCGCACACGCCCGATGACATGACGCTGGCGCCGGTGTGGACCCGAAAACATGGTGGCCACGGCGATCTGCATAAACTGGCAATGCAGGAATTGATGCAATCGCTTTGGAAAGATGTGGGGGGCACCACACTGCGCTTTTTGGGCATCGCCCGGCTGGCCACCATGCTGCTGCTCGAGAGCGTCAAACTCACCAAGAATGCCATCGCCTTGCCCTTTGTATCGAGCGCCAAGACACCGCTGACCGGGCAGGTGACGGCCGGGCGTCAATTCACCACCACGGGCGTGTCGATGGCCCGGGTCAACGACATTCGCGAACGAACCCGTTCCACCATCAACCATGTGGCGCTGACCTGTCTGGATGGCGCCCTGCGGCGCTACCTCAAAGACCAGGGGATGGAGCTCAAGCGACCGATCACGATTCAAATGCCGGTGAACCTGCGCAAGGAGGGGGAGAAGACGGCTGGCAACAAGATCGGCATCATCCAGGTGGAGCTGTCCGCGCCGACCGAAGACCCCTATGTGCGGCTGCGCAACATCGGCTTTTCACTGCGCAATGTGCGCACCATGATCGACAGCGTGGCGCCCGAGGCGATCGAGTCCTACACCATCATCACCGGGCTGGTAGCGCAGATTGCCGAACTGCTCAACCTCAGCAACACCTTTCCGCCAATGGGCAACACCCTGGTGTCCAACGTGCCGGGCCCCAAGGACTACCTGTACCTCAGGGGTGCCAAGATGGAAGAGATGCACCCAATCAGCACGCTGCCGCCGAGCAACCTGCTCAACATCACGTTGTTCAGTTACGCCGGCGAGCTGTTCTTTGGCCTGATTGCCACCGACGAGCTGCCCAATTTAAAGCGTCTGGGCGACTATGTGCAAGAGGCTTTTAAGGAACTGGAAAGCTCGGTGCGCGACGCCCATGCGGCCTGAACGCGGGGGGCCTGCTGCGGCCTCGTAAAATCAGTCTTTTGCATAATCTGCAAGTCCTATTCACGAGGAAACTTATATGAGCCCTTTAGCCCCTTCGATGTCTGACCGCGACGGCAAAATCTGGATGGATGGCCAGATGGTCGAGTGGCGTGATGCCAAAATTCACGTCTTGACCCACACCTTGCATTACGGCTGTGGCGTTTTTGAGGGCGTGCGCGCCTACAACGCCGTCGGCGGCACCGCGATTTTCCGGCTCGAAGAGCACACCGAACGCCTCTTCAACAGCGCCAAGATCATGCGCATGAAGATTCCGTTCAGCATGAACGAGGTGCTTGAGGCGCAAAAGGCGGTGGTGCGCGAGAACCAGCTGGAGGGCGGCTACATCCGGCCCTTGAGTTGGATTGGCGACAAGAAGTTGGGCGTCTCCCCCAAGGGCAACACCATTCACCTGATGGTGGCGGCCTGGCCCTGGGGCGCGTACCTGGGCGAAGAAGGCATGAAGCGCGGCATTCGCGTCAAGACCAGCAGTTTCACGCGCCACCACGTCAACATCACGATGACGCAAGCCAAGGCCGTGAGCAACTACAGCAACTCGATTCTGGCGAACCTGGAAGTCACCGACGAGGGCTATGACGAAGCGCTGATGCTCGACTGCTCGGGCTTTGTGGCCGAAGGCCCGGGCGAAAACATCTTTGTCATCAAGGACGGCGTGGTGTACACGCCTGACTTGTCGTCGGGCGCACTCAACGGCATCACCCGCAACACCGTCTTTCAAATTGCCAAAGACCTGGGGCTCGAGGTGATCCAGAAGCGCATAACGCGCGACGAGGTTTATATCTGTGACGAAGCCTTCTTCACCGGCACGGCCGCTGAAGTCACGCCGATTCGCGAACTCGACCGCATCGAGCTGGGCAAGGCAGACTACGTTGGCAGCCGCGGCCCGATCACCGAGAAAATCCAGAGCGCCTACTTTGACATCGTCAATGGGCGCAACCCCAAGTACGCCCATTGGCTTAGCAAAGTCTGAGACCTTGCGGGACAGACCTTCGTGACGCGAAGCGAACCAGCTCTGTCCCCAACTTAACTGAAACCTTGTGGGACAGACCGCAGTTACGCGAAGCGAATCAGCTCTGTCCCCAACCATTTAGGAATGAATATGAATAAACCTGTTGTCGAACTCCTGGCCCACGACCTCAATCGCCAGGGCGGCGTGTACTGCCCGAACCCCAAAGCTGACATGAAAATCTGGGACAGCCACCCCAAGGTCTACCTGGACGTGGCCCACAGCGGTGAGGCCAAGTGCCCTTACTGCGGCACGGTTTACAAACTCAAGGCGGGCGAGCACTTCGCCGGGCACTGAGGATTCGGGGCGCCAGCCCCGATTTTTTGCCGGATTTTTTGTCCATCCCTGATCATTGCTCCTCCTGCGCGCGCGGCGAATGCATCAAAGCGCTGCGCTGGGTTGCGCCAAAGAGCGCGCAGTTCGCTCGGGCATTCGCGTTGTCTGCTCGCTATCAGGGCGGTGAGGTATCCACAAAATAAATAGCACACCGTTCAATAGATACGTGGGCTGAGGCCATATAAAGACCGGTTTCGTCCACGACAATGGTCTCGCTCAGATCACGGCTGTTCAAGCCAAGGCCAACGCTGCAGTGGGTGCCCCGCGCTCTGCCCAAGCTGTTCCAGACTCACTCTGGCTAAACTCGCAGCGCGGTCAGCGTCTGTTTTGACCGCTCACTCAACCTCAGTTCACGCCAACACCGCCGCCCGCCCCATGGTTTCTTCCCATCGCATTTTCGACGGCCGACGTCTGCTGGTCTTGCTCAGCTTGCTGCTCTCGGCGGGCTTTTTTGCGACCACCCTGGGCAGTTATTTTGTCTCCAAGAACGTTATCCGAGAGGCCATCATCGGGCGCGAGTTGCCGCTGGCGGCCAGCAACATCTATGTCGAGCTGCAAAAAGACCTGGTGCAACCGGTGGTGATCTCATCGACCATGGCGCATGACACTTTCTTGCGCGACTGGGTGCTCAAGGGCGAGCTTGACGTGAGCGAGATGAACCGCTACTTGCAGGAGATCAAGACGCGCTATGGTGCGTTCAGCAGCTTTTTTGTGTCCGAGCGCAGCGCGAGCTATTACACCGGTGGTGGCGTTCTGAAAAAAATCTCGCCGACCGAGCCGCGGGATGCCTGGTATTACCGCGTGCGCGACATGGAAGACCCTTACGAGATCAATGTGGACCCCGACCTGGCGAACCAGGACGCGATGACGATCTTCATCAACTACCGGGTTTTTGATTTTGCCGGCCAGTACCTGGGCGCCACCGGCATCGGCCTGACGATGGACGCCATGCACAGCCGCATCAAGAACTACCAGCAACGCTTTCAGCGCACGATCTATTTCGTCAATGCGCAAGGGCAGGTGGTGCTGCGGGGTCACAACGGCACGCCGGCGTCGACGAATTTGCGTGAGCGCCCCGGCCTGAGCGAGCTCATCGATCGCATCCTGCTGGACAAAAATGGTGGCTACCAGTATGAGGCGGGCGGCACCAACCACCTGCTGAACGTGCAATACATTCCCGAGCTCAAGTGGTACCTGTTCATCGAGAAAGACGAGTCCGAGGCGCTCGCGCCGGTGCGCCAAACGCTCTACATCAACCTGGCGATTTGTCTGACCATCACCTTGGTGGTGCTGATGCTGACCAACGTGTCTTTGAGGCGTTACCAGCGCCGCATCGAGGAAATGGCCGCCACCGACAAACTCACCGGCATGCTCAACCGCCAGGCCTTTGATATTCTGATGGACAAGCTGATGGCCGACCGCGCGCGCGCACCCCGGCCGGTGTCGGTGCTGATGCTGGACCTGGATCACTTCAAGTGGGTCAATGACCAATATGGCCATGCAGTGGGCGACCGGGTGCTGTGCCAGGTTGCGCAAACCCTGCAGCAGATGCTGCGCAAGTCCGATATCGCGGTGCGCTGGGGCGGCGAAGAGTTTTTGGTGGTACTGGACAACTGCGCGCTAGAAGAGGCGCGCCAGATTGCCGAAAATATCCGTGAGCGCATCACGCAGACCCAGTTGGACGTTGCTGGCCAGGCGCTGGTCTTGAGCGTGAGCGCAGGCGTGAGTCAACTTGGTGGCGATGAGTTGCCCGATCAGGCCATTCGCCGTGCCGACGGCGCGCTGTACCAGGCCAAGGACAGTGGGCGCAACCAGGTGGGTGTGGCCGATTGTGTGCGTGCCTCTTAATTTTCATTAACCAGGTTCAGCTATGCGCATCATTATTCTGGGAGCCGGGCGAGTGGGCGAGAGCGTCGCCGAGAGCCTGGCCTCCGAGCACAACGACATCACCCTGATTGACCCCGATCCCGAGCGCTTGCGCGAACTCGAAGGGCGGCTGGACTTGCGCGGCGTGCCGGGCAACGGCATCCAGCCCTCGGTGCTGCGCCTGGCCGGGGCCGGCGATGCGGATCTGTTCATCGCCTGCGCCGCGCTTGATGAGACCAACCTCACCGCCTGCAAGGTCGCGCACGACGTGTTCGGTGTTGCCACCACCGTGGCGCGGGTGCGCTCGCCCGAGTTTGAGGAAGGCAGCGAGCTGATGGGTAAAACCGGTTTTGCCGTGACGCACCTGATCTGCCCGGAGGAAACGGTGATGAATGACATTCGCCAGCTCATCCATTACCCCGAGGCCTTGCAAGTACTGGAGTTTTCCCGGGGCCGGGCCTACTTGATTGCGGTGCGTGCGGTGCAGGGTAGTCGGCTGGTGAGCCACACCCTGGGCGAATTCAGGGCCTTGTTTGCGAACGTGACGATGCGTGTGGTGGCGGTGTACCGCCAAGAGGTTGAAGTGCCGGTGGACGCCGACACGCGCGTGCGCTCGGGCGATGAGGTCTTTGTGATGGCCGACAAAGACAAGATTCGCGCCGTGCTGCGCGCTATTCACAACCATGACCGGCCGGTGCGCCGCGTGATGATTGCGGGCGGCGGCAAGGTCGGTTTGCGTTTGGCGCGCAGTCTGGTCGGCCAGTGCGCGGTCAAGATCATTGAGCGCAGCCGCAAGCGCTGCCAGTACCTGGCTGGTGAATTGCCCAATGAGATGCTGGTGCTTGAGGGCGACTCGGCCGATGCCGATTTGTTGATCGAGGAGAGCGTGGCCGAGATGGACCTGTTCATCTCCCTGACCAACGACGACGAGGACAATATCTTGTCGGCCATGATGGCCAAGCGGCTCGGTGCGCGCCGTGTCATTGCCCTGATCAACCGGCGAATTTATGCCGACATGATGCAAGGCAGCGCGATTGACATTGCGATCTCGCCGGCGCAAACGGTGATTGGCGAACTGCTGGTGCATGTGCGCCGTGGTGACGTGGTGGCCGTGCACAGCCTGCGCCGGGGCGAGGCCGAGGCGATCGAGGGGGTGGCGCGCGGCGACGCGCGTACCTCAAAGCTGGTTGGACGCCGCGTGGAACAAGTGGCGCTGCCCGCCGGTGCGCGCTTTGGCGTGATCGTGCGCGGGCCCGATGACGACTGTGAAGTCTTGATGCCGAGCCATGACCTGATGATCCTGGAAGGCGATCACATCATCTTTTTCATCCCGAACAAGCGGCTGCTCAAAGCGGTTGAAAAGCTGTTCCAGGTCAGTGCGCACTTCTTCTGAATTGCCATGTTGACGCTGACACCCGTTTTAAACATTCTGGCCCGCATCATGGTGGGCTTCTCCTTTTTGTTCCTGGTGCCGCTGCTCTGGGCGTGGGCGCTGGACCAATCCCACCTGCGCGACATCTGGTTTCAGGGTCTGGTTATTACCTTTAGTGCGGGCGTCCTGCTCTGGCTGGCAACCAGGCGCTTCCAGCGTGAGCTGATGCCGCGTGATGGCTTCTTGCTGGTCAATCTGGTGTGGCTGGTGCTGCCGGCTTTTTCTGCGGTTCCTCTGATGCTGGCCGTTGACGGCCTGAGCTGGACCGATGCGTATTTTGAGGCCATGAGTGCGCTCACCGCCACCGGCGCCACGGTGCTCAGGGGCCTGGACGCGCTGCCGGTGTCGGTCAATGTATGGCGCTGTTTTTTGCAACTGATCGGCGGCCTGGGCATCATGCTGCTGGTGGTGGCAGTGCTGCCGTTGCTGGGCCTGGGTGGCGTGCAGCTCTACAAGGCGGAGACGCCGGGGCCGATGAAAGACGCGCGGCTCACGCCGCGCATCGCGGAAACCGCGCGTGGCTTGTGGAGCGTGTATTTTGTTTTTTCCGGCGCCTGCCTGCTGGCGTACCGTTGGGCTGGCATGAGTTGGCCCGACGCCTTCATGCACATGTGCAGCACCATGGGTCTGGGTGGTTTTTCCTCGCATGACGCGAGCTTCGGCTATTGGAACTCGCCGCAGATTGAGGCGGTGGCCACCGTTTTCATGGCGCTCGCCGGCATCAGTTTTGCCCGCTATTTCATTGTCTGGCGCTCACGCTCATTGCGCGCCCTGCTGGGCGATTCCGAGGTGCGCGCCTATGGGCTGGTGCTGCTGGGCTCCATTGTGGGCTTGAGCCTGGTGCTGGTCGTGAACGGCACCTACCTTGATGCCTTGCAGGCGCTGCGCGCGGCGGCGTTTCATGTGGTGTCGCTCGCCACGACCACCGGCTATGTCTCGGCTGACTATGCCGGCTGGCCGGTCATTGCACCGGTCTGGCTGCTGTTTCTGGGCGCCTTTGTGTCCTGTGCCGGCTCCACCGGGGGCGGCATCAAGATGGTGCGCATGGTCTTGCTGGTCAAACAGGCCCGCCGGGAACTGGTGCGCGTCATCCACCCGCGCGTGGTGAACCCGGTGACGCTGGGGCGCGCCACGATCCCGGCGACGGTGATCGCATCCGTCATGGCCTTCATGCTGATTTACGGTGCCACCACCATCGGCTTGACCATGCTGCTGCTGCTTTCGGGGCTCGACATCGTGACCGCCTTTTCGGCCGTGGTCGCCACGGTCAACAATATCGGGCCGGGCCTGGGCGCGGTCGGTCCGATGGATAATTTTGGCATCCTCACGGACTTTCAGACCTGGGTCTGCACACTGGGTATGTTGATGGGGCGCCTGGAGTTGCTGGCAGTGATCGTGCTGTTTGTGCCGCACTTTTGGCGAAAATAGCAAGCACGCGGCGACGGGCGGGTGCGATTCACACTGATGTGGCATCCTTGAAGAAATCAAGGCCTCACGGCAAACCCGGCTTTGCGTATTAAACCCGGCCCGGCGACTGGGCCATGCGCATCACACTCACCGCGGGCAACTGTGACTTCCCCCCTGCGGCGTACCCCAATCGCTCGCAGAATCAGTCGGGTGATACGCTTTGCGGAGGTCAAGGAGGAGAACGCGCAGCGGGCGGGGGACACGTAGCAAAGCGCATTGCCCGGCTGATTCACCCACCACAGTGATATCAGCCCCGATCCAATGGCCGCACCTGAGTGCTTCGCAAAAGAACCATTCATCTGAAGCCCACATCATTTTGAATCGCACCCGCGACAGGCACCTCGGATGTCCGCATCAGGCAAATCGCCGACATCCGACACATGCCTGAAGTCGCCGCCTAAATATATGAAAAATCAGCCTCTAGCCCGCGTGAAATAAGCGCATATAGCTATCAAAATAAGTTATGCACGAATGAACTGCGCCAACCCGCGTCCGGCCTGCCTGTTATTTGGGCGCCGTCGCGCAGCCCGCACCGGCTATGGCTTTGGCGGCTTTCCAGCCACTTGGTCCACAAAGTTGTCCACAGAATTTGTGCATCAGCGAGACGGGCTTTTTACCCTCTCCAAGACGCGCGCTGTGTGACGCGCGTGGCGCCAAATTTAGTTTGAATATTTTCTTCAAAGCTCCTTTGAGCCTGTTTTTCTGCTAGGCATTGGGACGATTTTGGCCTCTGGAGGAAGACTTATACCGCCTGCCTGTTTAGCAAGCATCGTGTTGCAGCCCATAGCCAGCAAGGGTTTGCGGGGTTGTCCCCGAGGTGCTGCACAAAGTTATCCACAAAATTTGTGGAGTACCGGCCGGAACCGGTTAAGCGCACGCACCAGGGCGCGCAGCGGCGTCGAAAAATCAGACCGTGCCCCGCCCTGCCAGGCGCGCCGCTGTCGGCCCGACGAGTCCGGCCCTGGCCGGCGCGCCAGAAGTTATCCACAAAATCAATAGCAGAGAATCCGCTGCTGGCGGCACTTCAGGTCTTGGCTGGTGCCCCCGCACGCCGGAACTCAGCCGGCGAGGTGCCGGTCCAGCCGCGAAAGGCCCGAATGAAGCTCTTTTCGTTCTGAAAGCCGGCCCCTTGCGCCACCTGCTTGATCGGGCGCGAGGTGCGCAGCAGCAGTGCCAGCGCGTGGCTTTGGCGCACCTCGTCTTTCAGCGCTTGCAGCGAAGCGTCTTCTTCCTTGAGCTGGCGGTGCAGGGTGCGCGGCGAGAGTTTGAGTAGCGCGGCCAGGTCGTCGGCGTTGCGGCTTTGCTCGGGCTGGCTCAGCAGCGCCTGGCGCACGCGCTGCACCAGCAGGCGGTCGCGCCGGTATTGCAGCACGGTCAGGGGAAGCGCCCGCTTGAGCATCTGCTGCAGCGCCACCTCATCGCGACGCAGCGCCAGCGCCAGGTAGCGCGCGTCAAAGCGGATCGCGGCGGTGGCCGCATTGAAAGTGGTCGGCCCGGAGAACAGGACGCCATAGACATCTTGGTGCCCGGGTGCGTCAAATGGAAACTGCGCGCCCTGCAAGGGGATGCGCGAGTCGATCAGCCAGCAGGCCAGGCCGTGGATGTTGCGCAGCACCGAGACCAGGCAGAACTCGCGCAAGTTGCCCAGATCGCGCTGTTCAGTGATCCGCAGGGTGGCGCTGTCGCCCGTGACCGTCAGTTGCAGGCGGATGTCATCGGCCAGCAGCCCATGGTGGCGGCACCAGCGCTGCAAGGCCAGGCCCAGGCTGGGCGCGCTGATCGAGGCGCGCGCCAGCATGCCGTAGCTGCCCCAGGGCAGGCGCCGGCTGAACCAACCCAGCGCCTCGTCGTCGAGCTCCTGCATGGCGGCGCCCGAGATGCGTTCCATCTGCGCGGCGGTGATGCGAGCCAGCGGGTCGACCAGGGATGCTGGCGCAATTTGTGCCAGCGCGAGCGCCTGCGCCGGGTCTTGGTGCTGGCGCACGTAGGCTTGCACAATGGCATTGACAAAGGCGATGGGCGTGACGGCCGGGCCGACGTTCAGATTGGCGGCGGCGAGTAGGGGCGGCAGCAGGCGAAAAGGCATGGGCTCGAGTATGCGGCCGTGTGGCACGATTTGCAACCTTGACGGCGCACACAGCATGCGTCCAGGCGCTATGCTGGTCACTGCGATGGCTATCCGGGCTTGTGCCCATTTGGGGGAATTACCATGACACCAACTACCGCGAACGCCTTGACTGCGTCCGCCTTGAGCCGCAGCTTGTCCAGCGGCGCAACCGACGTGCCGTTGATCGAACAAACCTTGGGCGAATTTTTTGACGCCATGGTGGCGCGCCAGAGCGAGCATGAAGCCCTGGTCAGCGCGCACCAGCAATTGCGCTACAGCTACCGCAAACTGCAAACAGCGAGCAAGCAGCTCGCCAGCGCCTTGCTGGGCTTGGGTTTGAAGCCGGGCGAGCGCGTCGGTATCTGGTCGCACAACAACGCGCAATGGCTCTTGACGCAGCTCGCCACCGCCCAGGTGGGTTTGATTCTGGTCAACATCAACCCGGCCTACCGCGTGGCCGAGCTCGATTACGCGCTGAACAAAGTGGCGTGCAAGGCGCTGGTCACCATGGCCCGTTTCAAGACCAGCGATTACGTCGGCATGCTGCGCGAACTCGCGCCCGAACTGGATACGGCCGAGCCGGGCGGGCTGCACAGTGCCCGGCTGCCGCATCTGCGCACGGTGGTCTGGATTGATGAGCCGGGCCAAGCTGAGGAACTGCCGGGCCTGCTGCGCTTTTCCGAGCTGCTGGCCCGTGGCGATTGCGCCGACCCGCGCCTGGCCGCCACGGCCAAACTGCTGCACCCGCTTGATCCGATCAACATCCAATTCACCAGCGGCACCACCGGCTTCCCCAAGGGTGCCACGCTGACGCACCGCAACATCCTGAACAACGGCTTCTTCGTTGGCGAAGCCATGAAACTCACCTCCAAGGACCGCCTGTGCATCCCCGTGCCGCTGTACCACTGCTTTGGCATGGTGCTGGGCAACCTGGCGTGCCTGACGCACGGCGCCACCATCGTGTACCCGAGCGACGGCTTCGATCCTTTGGCGGTGCTGCAGACCGTGCAGGATGAAAAATGCACCGGCCTGCACGGCGTGCCGACCATGTTCATCGCCGAGCTCGACCACCCGCGCTTCCAGGAGTTTGACCTCTCCACCCTGCGCACCGGCATCATGGCGGGCTCGCCGTGCCCGATTGAGGTCATGAAACGCGTGATGCGCGACATGCATATGAGCGAGGTCACGATCGCCTACGGCATGACCGAGACCAGCCCGGTGAGTTGCCAGAGCAGCACCACGACGCCTTTGGCAAAGCGGGTCTCCACTGTCGGCCTGGTGCAGCCGCATTTGCAGGTCAAGGTGATTGACACCCTCACGGGCGACATCGTCGCGCCCGGCGTGTCGGGCGAGCTGTGCACGCGCGGTTATTCGGTGATGCACGGCTATTGGGAAGACCCGAGCCGAACAAACGAGGCGATTGACGCCGACAAATGGATGCACACCGGCGACCTGGCGACCATGGACACCGAGGGTTATGTCAACATCGTCGGGCGTATCAAGGACATGGTGATCCGCGGCGGCGAGAACATCTACCCGCGCGAGATTGAAGAGTTTCTCTACCGCCACCCGCAGATCCAGGACGTGCAGGTGGTGGGTATTCCGGACCAAAAATATGGCGAGGAGTTGTGCGCGTGGATCATCGCCAAGCCGGGCCAGAGCCTGAGCGAAGAAGACATCAAGGCTTTCTGCAAGGGCCAGATTGCGCACTACAAGGTGCCGCGCTACATTCGCTTTGTGACCGAGTTCCCGATGACCGTGACCGGCAAGATCCAGAAGTTCAAAATCCGTGAAGACATGAAGCAGCAGCTGGCGCTGCAAGAAGACAAAACCGCCTGAAAGACCTGATATGCCGATTCTCGACACCAAACTCAATGCCCGATCCAAGGACTTCCAGGCCAACGCGACCGCCATGCGCGCGCTGGTGGATGACCTCAACGCCCAGACCGCGCGTGCCGCTTTAGGCGGTGGCGAGGTGGCGCGTGCCCGCCATACCGGGCGCGGCAAGCTGCTGCCGCGCGAGCGCGTGCAAATGCTGCTCGACCCCGGCACGCCGTTTCTGGAACTCTCGCCCTTGGCCGCGCTGGGGCTTTACCCGGACCGCGATGGCAGCGACAGCGCGCCTTGTGCCGGTGTGATCTGCGGCATTGGCCGCATCGAAGGCGTGGACTGCATGATCGTGTGCAACGACGCCACCGTCAAAGGCGGCACCTATTACCCCATGACGGTCAAAAAGCACCTGCGGGCGCAGGAGATCGCGCAGCAGAACCGTCTGCCCTGCGTCTATCTGGTGGATTCGGGCGGCGCCAATCTGCCGAACCAGGACGAGGTCTTTCCCGATCGCGATCACTTTGGCCGCATCTTCTTCAACCAGGCCAATATGAGCGCGCAGGGCATTGCGCAGATTGCCGTGGTGATGGGCAGTTGCACGGCAGGCGGCGCCTACGTGCCGGCCATGAGCGACGAAGCCATCATCGTCAAGAACCAGGGCACCATTTTTCTGGGTGGCCCGCCGCTGGTGAAGGCCGCCACGGGCGAGGTCGTCACGGCCGAAGACCTGGGCGGTGGCGATGTGCACACGCGCCTCTCGGGCGTGGCCGACCACCTGGCACAGAACGACCTGCACGCGCTGGCGCTGGCGCGTCAGGCCGTCGCGCATTTGAATCAAATAAAGGCTCCAGCCCCCGCGCTGCTTGCGTCAGTAGCTCCTAATTTTGCAGTTGAAGAGCTCTACGGCGTGATTCCGACAGACACGCGCAAACCCTTTGACGTGCGCGAAATCATCGCCCGCATCGTCGATGGCTCCGAGTTTCACGAGTTCAAGCCGCGTTATGGCAGCACGCTGGTCACCGGCTTTGCCCATATCGAAGGCATGCCGGTGGGCATCATTGCCAACAACGGCATTCTGTTCAGCGAGTCGGCGCTGAAAGGCACGCACTTCATCGAGCTCTGCTGCCAGCGCAAGATTCCGCTGGTGTTCTTGCAGAACATCACCGGCTTCATGGTCGGGCGCAAGTACGAAAACGAAGGCATCGCCCGCAACGGCGCCAAGATGGTGACGGCCGTGGCGACCGCCGCGGTGCCCAAATTCACTGTCATTATTGGCGGCAGTTTTGGTGCCGGCAACTACGGCATGTGCGGACGCGCCTTCAGCCCGCGTTTCTTGTGGATGTGGCCGAATGCGCGCATCAGCGTCATGGGCGGCGAGCAGGCGGCCAGCGTACTCGCCACGGTGCGGCGTGACGGGCTTGAGGCCAAGGGCGGGCAATGGAGCGCAGAGGAAGAAGAAGCCTTCAAGGCGCCGATCCGCAACCAGTATGAAGTGCAGGGCCACCCTTATTTCGCCACCGCGCGCTTGTGGGACGACGGCATCATCGACCCCGCCGACACCCGCCGCGTGCTGGGTCTGGGCCTGTCTGCCAGCCGCAATGCGCCGATCGAAGACACCCGCTTTGGACTTTTTCGCATGTGATGTGTATGATTTGAGTATTTCATACACATTAGCGGAGAGCGACATGCGAACCAATATCGACATCGACGACAAGCTCATGGACTACGTCATGGCCTCGGGCGACTTCAAAACCAAGCGCGAGGCAGTCGAGGCGGGCTTGCAACTCATCAAACGGCGCCATGCTTATGCAGCCATTCGCGCGGCACGCGGCACCTTGTTTTGGGATGACTCCGACGAGGCCTGGGCAAAGCGCCGTGCCGAGCGTGCGGCTGAATTGGCAGCTGAGCAAAACAATCACGCCGCGGGCAACCCGCAAGACAGCGCCGAGCTCGCCGTGCATGAGCCTGCCCCCGCCTACAAGGTTGACAGCCCGGTGCCGCCCTTACCGTCTGCGTCGACCCGCCCGCACAAGCGTGCCAGCAAAGTGTCCAAATCATGATCCTGATTGATTCAAGCGTCTGGATCGACTATTTCCGGGGCACCAAAAGCGCACAGGCAGAGCATTTGGACGCCTTGCTGGCGAGCGCAGACGATGAACTTGGTGTGGCTGATCTGGTGGTGTTTGAAGTGCTGCGTGGTTTCAACTCACCCAAGGCACAGCGTGACGCGCAAGAGATGCTGCTACGTACAAGGGTAGTCAATATAGGCGGATTGGACAATGCGCTCATGGCTGCAGAGCATTACCGGGCGTTGCGCGAGCGTGGCTACACCATCGCCAGCCCCATCGACGTGCTGCTGGCCAGTTACTGCATCATGCACGGCCACAGTTTGCTCCACCGAGATGCCGATTTCGATGTGATGCAAACCCTGCAAGGACTCAAAACATGGCCACACTGAACATTCAAACCGGCCCGCTGGCCACCGTCACTTTGAACCGCCCGGAAGTGCGCAACGCCTTCAATGACGAGGTGATTGCCGAGCTCACGCAAGCGTTCACCGAGCTGGGTCAGGACACGCAAGTGCGCGCCATCGTGCTGGCCGCTTCAGGCCCGGCCTTTTGCGCCGGCGCCGACCTGAACTGGATGCGCCGCATGGCCGATTACACCCATGCCGAAAACCTGGCGGATGCGGCGCAGCTGGCCGAGATGCTGCGCGTGATCTACAGCTGCCCCAAACCCACGGTGGCGCGCATTCAGGGCGACGTCTACGCTGGCGGCATGGGACTGGTGGCGGCCTGCGACATGGCGGTGAGTGTCGATACGGCCCACTACTGTTTGAGCGAAGTCAAGCTCGGTCTGTACCCGGCCACCATCAGCCCCTATGTGATCCGCGCCATGGGCGCACGCGCCGCGCACCGTTACTTTTTGACGGCCGAGCGTTTTGATGCGGTGGAGGCCCTGCGCATTGGTTTTGTGCATGCCGTGGTGTCCGCTGACGCCCTCGACGACAAGCTCGCAGAGATCACAAATGCGCTGGTCAATGCCAGCCCCAACGCCGTGCGCGAATGCAAAACCTTGCTGAACGAAGTGGCCGGCCAGCACATCGATGCCGCGCTGATTGCGACGACCGTTGAAGGCATTGCCAGCATCCGCGCCAGCCTTGAGGGCAAAGAAGGCGTGCAGTCCTTCCTGCAAAAGCGTAAGCCGGCTTGGCTGCTGTTGTGAGCCCATGGCTATGCCCTCACTCGATACCGCACAACTGATCGCGCTGGCCGGTGCCCTGGGCTGGGCCAGCGGCGTACGCCTGTACCTGGTGGTTTTCTTGACCGGTCTGGCCGGCACTTTGGGCTGGCTCGCATTACCGCCCGGGCTGCATCTGTTGGCCAATCCCGTGGTGCTGGGGGCCAGCGGCTTCATGCTGTTCATCGAATTCTTTGCCGACAAGATCCCCGGCCTGGATTCGCTCTGGGATGTGGTGCACAGCGTGATCCGCATCCCGGCCGGAGCAGCCCTCGCGGCCGGCGTATTCAGTGCCGACAGTGGTGTCATGGCGCTGGTGGCCGCGTTGCTGGGCGGGACGCTGGCTGCCACCAGTTTTGCAACCAAAGCCACGACGCGCGCCGCCATCAATACCTCGCCGGAGCCGTTCAGCAATGTGGGCGCATCGCTGCTTGAAGATGGCCTAGTGCCGGCGGGCTTGTGGCTGGCGATTGCGCACCCGCTGTGGTTTGTGGTGCTGCTGGCCTTGGTCTTGGCGCTGAGCGTGTGGTTGATCATTCTCTGCTGGCGCTTCTTGCGCCAGTTGCTGACGCGCGTTGCGCGTATTTTTGGGGGCCAGCCAGACCCTGGCGTGATGCCTGCCTTTACCTTGAAGTCTCCTTTTTCAAAGAGCGATAAACATGTTTAACAAAATTCTTATTGCTAATCGGGGCGAGATCGCGTGCCGCGTGGCCGCAACCGCACGCCGCATGGCCATCAAGACGGTGGCGGTTTATTCCGATGCCGATGCCAGCGCCAAACACGTCAGCGTGTGTGACGAGGCCGTCTACATCGGCGCCAGCGCGCCCAAGGACAGCTACTTGCGCTGGGAAAAAATCATCGAAGCGGCCCGGGCCACCGGGGCGCAAGCGATCCACCCCGGCTATGGGTTCCTGAGTGAAAACGAAGAGTTTGCGCGCGCCTGTCTTGAAGCCGGTCTGGTGTTCATTGGACCGCCCTCGTCGGCCATTCTGGCGATGGGCCTCAAAGCCGAGTCCAAGCGCCTGATGGGGCTGGCCGGGGTGCCCTTGGTGCCTGGCTACCACGGCGCTGACCAGGACCCGGCCCTGTTGCAGCGCGAGGCCGACGCCATCGGCTACCCGGTGCTGATCAAGGCCAGTGCGGGCGGCGGTGGCAAGGGCATGCGGGTGGTGGCGAATTCGGCGGAGTTTGCGGGCTCGCTGGCCTCCTGCCGGCGCGAAGCGGTCAACAGCTTTGGCAATGACGCGGTGCTGTTGGAGAAATACGTGCAGCGCCCGCGCCACATCGAGATTCAGGTGTTTGGCGACACGCTGGGCAACTATGTCTACCTGTTCGAGCGCGACTGCTCGGTGCAGCGCCGCCACCAGAAGGTGCTGGAAGAAGCGCCCGCGCCCGGCATGACGCCCGAACTGCGCGCGCAGATGGGCGAGGCGGCGGTGGCGGCGGCCCGCGCGGTGGACTATGTGGGCGCCGGCACGGTGGAGTTCATCGTCGAGCAGCGCCCGGACGGTTCCATGGAATTCTTTTTTATGGAGATGAACACGCGCCTGCAGGTGGAACACCCGGTCACGGAAGCCATCACCGGCCAAGACCTGGTGGAGTGGCAGCTGCGTGTGGCTTCGGGCGAGGCGCTGCCGCTGCGCCAGGACCAGCTGAAAATTACCGGCCACGCGATCGAAGCGCGCATCTGCGCGGAAAACCCGGACAAAGATTTCATGCCCGCCACCGGTACGCTGCAGGTCTATGGTCTGCCCGACTGCGTGACCTTTGAGCGCAGGCAGGGTGGCGTGCGCGTGGACTCCGGCGTGCGCCAGGGCGATGCCATCAGCCCGTTTTACGATTCGATGGTGGCCAAGCTGATCGTGCACGGCGACAGCCGGGAACAGGCGCTCTCCAGGTTAGATACCGCGCTGGCTCAGACCCACATTGTGGGTCTGAGCACCAACGTGCAGTTCTTGCGCAACGTGGCGCAGAGCCGCTCTTTTGTGCAGGCGGATCTGGACACCGGGCTGATTCCGCGCGAAGAGGCGGTGTTGTTCAACCAGGAAAAAGTGGGATTGAAGCTGGCGGTGGCCAGTGCCATCGCGCACAGCTTGCTGCAAGAAGCGGCTGAGCAGGCGCAACTGGCCGGGCGCAGCGGCTGGCTCGACCCCTGGGCCCGGCGCGACGGCTGGCGCTCGCACGGACCGAGCACGCGGCGTTTTGACTACGAGTTTCAGGGCCAGGTGCAGATCGTGCAGCTCACGACCTTGCACGACGGTGCGTTGCAGCTGGCAGTGGCGGGCGAGTTGGGGGGCTTCTCGTTTGCGGCCTTGACCCAAGGCATCGACGTGCGCTTTGCAGCCCAGCGCCAGATTGTCAGTGTGTATACAAACGGGGCTGTAGCCCACGTCTTTACTGCGCAAGGCGCTACACAAATAATAGCAATTAACACCCTCGCGCACGCTGGCGATAGCCAGGTCGAAGGCGGACGCTTGACCGCGCCGATGCCGGGCAAAGTGGTGTCCTTTGCGGTCAAGGCCGGTGACGCTGTTAAAAAAGGCCAGCCGCTGGCGGTGATGGACGCGATGAAGATGGAGCACACCATTGCCGCCCCGATGGATGGCGTGGTGGCCGAACTGCTCTACGCGCCCGGCGATCAGGTGGTGGAAGGGGCCGAACTGCTCAAGCTGGTGGCGACACCAGTTTAGACCAAAATTTTGAACGTTTTCAGCCTCTAGCCCTCGTCCCCATTGCCTGAAGTGCTATTCAATTTAGATCACTGATGCCATCATTGCGTATCGCCTTTTGCTGCACCGGCACCGAGCCCGAGCCCTGGCTGGCGGGCCTGCGTGCGGCTTTGCCGCAGGCTCAAGTTGCGCTCTGGCAACCCGGCGCCGGCCGCGCTGATTACGCGCTGGTCTGGGCGCCACCGCAGCAGTTCTTTGACGAGCAGCCGCAACTCAAGGGCGTATTTGCCATTGGCGCCGGCGTCGACGCCTTGCTCAAGCTGCGTCTGCCGCCCAACGCCACTGTGGTGCGCCTGGACGATGCCGGCATGGCAGTGCAGATGGCTGAGTATGTGTGCCATGCGGTCATCCGGCATTTTCGCGAGTTCGATGTCTATGAGGCCGAGACCCGCCAGGGTCATTGGACCTCCCACAAACCGCGCAAGCGGGCTGACTTTCCTGTGGGGGTCATGGGCCTGGGCGTGCTGGGTCAGCGTGTGGCGCGGGCTTTGAGCCAGTTTGAATTCCCGGTCAATGGCTGGAGCCGCTCACCCAAGGCGCTGGACGGCGTGCGTAGCTTCAGTGGCCCGGCGCAACTTGACGACTTTCTGGCGGCCAGCCGCGTTCTGGTCAATCTGCTGCCGCTCACGTTGGATACCCAAGGCATCATGAATCTCGCCACCTTGAGCCGCCTGCGCCCCGGTGGCTACGTCATCAACGTTGCGCGTGGCGCTCATCTGGTAGATGAGGATTTGCTCGCCCTGCTCGACAGTGGTCAGCTCGCTGGCGCCACGCTGGACGTGTTCCGCGTGGAGCCCCTGCCGCCGGATCACCCGTTTTGGCGGCAACCCAAGATCACGATCACGCCGCACACCGCCGCCCGCACCCTGCGCGCGACCAGCATCGCGCAGATCGCGGGCAAGATAGAGGCGCTGGAACGCGGGGAGTCGGTCGTCGGACGGGTTGATCGGGGACGGGGATATTGAATGGTTGCGTTAGTGCAGTCTGGCCGAGAAGAACTGTTTGATTGTGGTGATTATCAAGCGGCAAGGCTGTAGAACTGGTTGGCTGCTGACGCGGTTGATCCGCCCGGGCAGTCCAGCTGCCCCTTCTTGATCATGTGCATGGTCTCGATTCCAGCGATCAATTTCTGGGCGCTCCAAAATGACTTGAATCCAAGCATCGGATCGGTGACTCTCTTCACCGCCCGGTGGTCTTGCTCAACAATGTTGTTGAGGTATTTTGACTGGCGCAGTTCGATGTCTATGCAGGCGTCTTCGTTGACGCTGCGTATGGCCGCCGTGTTGGCCCCGCTTTTGTCGATAGCAATCTTCTCGGGCAAGCCGTGCAGGTTGATTGCACGCTCCAGATAGCGCCGTGCTGCTGCCTTGTCACGCTTGGCAGTGAGCAGGAAGTCCACCGTGTCACCGGCCTTGTCCACTGCGCGGTACAAATACTTCCACTGGCCAGCGACTTTGATATAGGTCTCATCCATGCGCCAGCTCGTACCCACAGGACGCTTGCGCTTGCGAAAGACTGCAGCCATCACTGGCAGAATTTTGATTGCCCAGCGTTGCACCGTGACGTGATCCACGAAAACACCGCGCTACTGCATCATCTCCTCGATGTGGCGCAAGCTCAGCGGGTAAGCCACATACCAGTGCACGCAGGTCAACATCACCTCAAGCGGGTAGTGCAGCCGCTTGAGAACCTTGCGCAGGGTGCTGTTGATCAGAGTGTGGCGGAAATCGAGCATAGCCCGGGTTGTCGTTTATGCTTAACGCAACAGAACCGCCCAGTCGCCGGGCCGGGTTTGATGCGCTGCGCCGGGTTTGCCGTGAGGCCTTGATTTTTTCAAGGATGCCACATCACTTTGAATCGCACCCGCCTGGCTCGACCACAGACAGAACGCAGGCGAGTCGCCCTAGAATGAGCTGACAAGCGCCTGACAAGCGCCTGACAAGGTCTCAGGCCTCACCCCAACAAGGAGTCATTCATGCGAATTCTGATTGCCGAAGATGATCAGGTACTGGCCGATGGTTTGCTGCGCACGCTGCGCAGCTCGGGCGCTGCGGTCGACCACGTCGCCAGCGGCACGGAAGCCGACGCCGCGCTGATGACCAACACCGAATTCGACCTGCTGATTCTGGACCTGGGCCTGCCCAAAATGCACGGGCTTGAGGTGTTGAAGCGGCTGCGCGCGCGCGGCTCGGCGCTGCCGGTGCTGATCCTGACGGCCGCCGACGGCGTTGAAGAGCGTGTCAAAGGGCTGGACCTGGGGGCTGATGACTACATGGCCAAACCCTTCAGCCTGCATGAACTTGAAGCGCGGGTGCGCGCTTTGAGCCGTCGCGGCATGGGCTCGGCCAGCAGCACCATCAAGCACGGTCCCTTGATCTATGACCAGGCGGGCCGGGTCGCCACCATCGACGGCGTCATGGTCGAGCTGTCAGCGCGCGAGCTTGGGCTGCTCGAAGTGATGCTGCAGCGCGTCGGTCGTTTGGTGAGCAAAGACCAATTGGTGGAGCGGCTGTGCGAATGGGGCGAAGAAGTGAGCAACAACGCCATCGAGGTCTACATTCACCGATTGCGCAAAAAAATTGAAAAAGGCCCGATTCGCATTGCCACCGTGCGCGGCCTGGGCTACTGCCTGGAAAAAATCGCCAAATGAGGCCATGAGCTCGCTCTGGCGCATAGCACCATGACGACGCCGCAGCCCGAACAGCGCTCCCTGTTCGGGGAAATTCTGGACTGGATGCTCACGCCGTTGCTGCTGCTGTGGCCGGTGAGCCTGGTGTTAACTTGGCTGGTCGCTCAAAACATTGCGGGCAAGCCTTTTGACCGGGCGCTGGAGTACAACGTGCGCGCGCTGGCGCAACTGGTCACCGTCAGCGACCAACGAGCTCAATTTCAATTGCCCCTGCCAGCGCGCGAACTGCTGCGTGCCAATGACTCTGACACCATCTACTACCAGGTGCTTGGCACGCGGGGCGAGTACCTGAGTGGCGAGCACGAGATGCCGCTGCCGCCCAAAGAAGAGGTCCTTGAACCCGGCGAGGTTCGCATTCGGGACGATGTGGTGCACGGCGACGAGGTCAAGGTCGCCTACACCTGGGTCAAACTGCCATTACCCGGCGCCAGACCGGCGCTGGTGCAGGTGGCTGAAACCCTGGAAAAGCGTTCCTTGCTGGCAACCGAAATCGTCAAGGGTGTGATGCTGCCGCAGTTCGCCATCCTGCCCATGGCGGTGCTGCTGGTGTGGGTGGCGTTGGTGCAGGCCATCAAGCCGCTGCATCAGTTGGAGGAGCGCATCCGCGCGCGCAAGCCCGACGACTTGAGCCCGATCGAGGCCCAGGCGGTGCCGCTGGAGGTGGCGCCGCTGGTGCATTCGGTCAACGACCTGCTGTTACGCCTGAAGGATTCAATTGCCACCCAAAAGCGTTTTCTGGCGGATGCAGCCCATCAGCTCAAGACACCGCTGGCGGGCCTGCGCATGCAGGCGGAACTGGCGCAACGCGAGGACGCGAGCGCCGCAGAGCTGAAGCAGTCGCTGCGCCAGATCGGCCGCGCCAGTATTCGGGCAACCCACAGCGTGAACCAGTTGCTGGCGCTGGCACGGGCCGAGAGCAGCGGCCAGGCGATGCCGCGCCAGATTTGCGATCTGGCCGAGTTAACCATGGCGGTGGTGCGCGACTGCGTGCCGCGGGCGATTGAAAAACAGATTGACCTGGGCTATGAAGGGGCCCAGCCGGGGGCACCCGCAGGCCAGTTGGCAGCCAACCCGACGCTGATCAAGGAGCTCATTCGCAACCTGGTGGACAACGCGCTCAATTACACGCCATCGAGCTCAAGCAACCCTGGCGTTATCACCGCGCGCGTGCTGACCGACCCCTTTGGCAAGACGCTGATGTTGCAGGTGGAGGACTCCGGGCCCGGCGTGCCGCAGGCTGAGCGTGAGCTGGTATTCCAACCCTTTTACCGCGCCCTGGGGACCGAGGCCGACGGCACCGGCCTGGGCTTGCCGATCGTGATGGAAATCGCGCACCAGCACAACGCTACGGTGAGTCTGGAAGACGCCCACCCGGGGCATTTGCCCCCTGGTGCCCGTTTCAGCGTGCGTTTTTTGGCCAGCAGCTTTGAGGCGCAGCCGACCACCTGAGGCCTGGGCCAGTGCTTAGGGGCAGGGTGTCAAGGCCTTGTCGGCCAGCAGCGGCTGCAAGGCCTCTACCTTGGCGCGCAGTGCCTCATCGGCGGCCGGTAGCCTTAGCTGCAGCCCGCGCACCTCGGCGCGCTCTGGCAACACCCGCGCCGTGCGCACGCCGCGCTGGGCCAGCGCTGCCAGTGCTGCATTCGCCGCAGCCGGCGTTTCATAAGCACCCAGCGACAATCCCGGGCGCAAGGCCGGGTCGCTCGAAGGTTCAAACTTAAGCTTTAAGGCGGCGAGCTCGCTGCTCTTTTTTGCCAGCGCCTCGGCATTGGCAAACTTGCCCATGTAGACAATCCAGCGCCCGGGCTCCACCACCGGATCCAAAGACCAGGCGTCGGCGGGCACAGCAGCTGCCACCAGCGCCTCGCGCAAGCGCGTGGCTTGGGCCTCGTCAAACACACCGGCCTTCCAGCAGGCGCGCTCGACCGGTGCTGCAGGCGCCTCTAACAGTGGCGCCGCGACTGGCTGCTCTTTCGTGCTCAGCAGTTGCAAAGCCTCAGGCTTGATCTGCTGGCCCAGACGTTGGGGTTCGGTCTGCCGGGTGGGCGCAAAACCATAAGGCAGCAGCAGCCCCTGTGACCAGGCGAAGTAAAGGCCATTGAGCAGCAGCAGGGTCAGGACAATGAAACGCAACATGGTCGGTCGAGTGAAGGCAAGCGGGGGTCGCCCGGTGGGCTAAAGATTTTCGTAGGGCGGCGGGTCAAGGGGCCTCAGACTCACCTCGGAACTGGTGATTTTCTTCAGGCCGTGCGCAGTATGCACCAGCAAAGCGCCGGTGCTGTCCACGCCCTGCGCCTGACCCTCGGTGCCGTCGCTCAAGCACACAGCCAGGCCGCCCAAGGCATCCAGGCGGTTGAAGCGGCCCTGGAACGGCGCAAATCCGTGCTGCTCAAACATCTTCAGGGCCTGCACCAGCGGCGCGGCCAGGCGCAGCAAGGCCTTGGCAGCGTCGGTGCCGGGCAAGACCTCGCCCAGCCAGGCCGGTGGCGTACGCAGGCCGGTCGCTGCGGGCGCCTTGAGGTTGATGCCGACGCCGACCACGGCATAGCGCGTGGCGGTGATGTCCGCCAGATTGGCGGTTTCAATCAGAATGCCCGCGAGCTTGCGGTCGCGCAGCCACACGTCGTTGGGCCACTTCAGGCGCAGATCGGGATGCAGGCTTTCGACCACGCTGACCCCGACCGCCAGCGACAGGCCCGACCAGTCGCGTGGCGCCAAGGGCAGACCTAGCGAAAAAGTCAGAGCGCCATCGCTGCCCCGGCTGGCATCGGTGTCGGCGCCACTGAACCATTGGCGCCCCAGACGCCCGCGCCCGGCGCTCTGCTCAGCCGCTACCAGCAGCACCGGCTCCAGGCGCCCAGCGCGGGCGCGGCGCATCAGCTCGCTGTTGGTGGAGTCAATCTGGGGCAGCCATTCAAGCTCAAAGCCGGGCAGTTCGGGTAGCACGGCTTGCCGGATGGCCTGGAGCGCGTGAGGGTCCATGGCGCTACTTGCGGCGCGCGCGCTTGGGTGCCAGCAGCGTGCCGCGGCACTTCTCTGAGCCGCACCAGCACGGATACTCGGCCTTGAGCTTGGGGGTGTAACGCTCGTCAATCATCAGGCCGTAGTCGTAGTTGAGCTCTTCGCCCGCCGCGATGTTGCGCAGCGCCTTGATGAAGATGCGCCCGTCTTGCTCGTCGGCCTCGCAGTTCGGGTCGCACGCATGGTTGATCCAGCGCGAGGAATTGCCCCCAAACAGCGCGTCAATCACGCGGTTTTCATCGATGTGAAAATAAAAAGTATGGTTCGGATTGCGCGGGTCGTGCGGATGGCGCGCCTGCGCCTCGGGCCAGCTGATGACCTCACCCACGTACTCGATCAGGGTTTCGCCCTCGGCGATGTCCTGCACGGCGAACACGCCCTTGCCATGCACGGCGGAGTTTCGGGTTTGAATGCGGCGCTGGCTGGTCGGGGCGAATTTCTTGCTCACTTGGGGGTCGGCCTGAAAAATTTGGTATCGTGAACTCGTATGGGTGCGCGTGTGCGTGCCCACGTGCAGGTGCGAGCGCCCGGGCGCCCGCGAGAAAATGGATTGTAGTCAGATGAAAACATTGATCATTGCCGAAAAACCGTCCGTCGCCCAAGACCTCGTGCGTGCCCTCACGCCGGTGGCGGGCAAGTTTGAAAAACATGAGGAGCATTTTGAGAGCGACAGCTACGTCGTGACCAGCGCCGTGGGCCACTTGCTCGAGATCCAGGCGCCGGAAGAATTTGACGTCAAGCGTGGCAAGTGGAGCTTTGCCCACTTGCCCGTGATTCCGCCGCACTTTGAGCTCAAGCCGGTGGACAAGACCAGGACGCGCCTGAACGCGGTGGTCAAGCTGGCCAAGCGCAAGGACGTGGACCAGCTCATCAACGCCTGCGATGCCGGGCGCGAGGGTGAGCTGATCTTCAGGCTGATCGAGCAGTACGCGGGCGGGGCCAAACCGCTGGGCAAGCCGGTGCGCCGCTTGTGGCTGCAGTCGATGACGCCGCAAGCGATCCGTGACGGCTTCAACGCGCTGCGCACCAACGCGCAAATGTTGCCGCTGGCCGACGCGGCGCGCTGCCGATCCGAGGCCGACTGGCTGGTCGGCATCAACGGCACGCGCGCCATGACGGCGTTCAACTCGCGCGACGGCGGCTTCTTCTTGACCACCGTGGGCCGGGTGCAAACTCCGACGCTGAGCGTGGTGGTGGAGCGTGAAGAAAAAATCCGCGCCTTCGTGTCGCGCGACTACTGGGAAGTGCACGCCATCTTTGCCGCGCAGGCGGGTGACTACCCGGCCAAATGGTTTGACCCGCAGTGGAAAAAAGCCGCCGCCAATGCCGCTGCCGGCAACCTCGACGAGCTTGATCCCGAACTCAAGGCCGACCGCGTGTGGAGTCAGCGCGCGGCCCAGGCGATTGCCGACGCCGTGCGTGGCCAAAGCGCCACGGTTTCTGAGGAAAGCCGGCCGACCACCCAGGCCTCGCCCTTGCTGTTTGACCTGACTTCTTTGCAGCGCGAAGCCAACGGCAAATTCGGCTTTTCCGCCAAGGCCACGCTGTCGATTGCGCAAAGCCTGTACGAGCGCCACAAGGCACTGACCTACCCGCGTACCGACTCGCGCGCGTTGCCCGAGGACTACCTGCCGGTGGTCAAGCAAACCTTCGAGATGCTGTCCAGCAGCGCCATGCGCCACCTGGCGCCGCACGCCTTGACCGCACTCAACAACAACTACATTCGCCCCAGCAAACGCATCTTCGACAACAGCAAGGTGAGCGACCACTTTGCCATCATCCCGACCTTGCAGGCACCCAACGGCCTGTCGGAGGCAGAGCAGAAGATTTATGACCTGGTGGTGCGCCGCTTCATGGCGGTGTTCTTCCCCAACGCCGAGTACCAGGTCACCACAAGAATTTCCGTAGCAGCCGGGCATAACTTCAAGACCGAAGGCAAGGTGCTGGTCAAGCCGGGTTGGCTCGCCATTTACGGCAAGGAAGCCGCCGACGAGGTCGAAGGCGGCAAGGAGGGCGACAAGGGTCAGAGCCTGGTGCCGGTCAAGCCCGGCGAACTCGTCAATACCGAAACCGTCGAGGCCCGGGGCCTGAAAACCCGCCCGCCCGCGCGCTACACCGAGGCCACGCTCCTGGGCGCGATGGAAGGCGCGGGCAAAACCATTGAAGACGATGAACTGCGCGCCGCGATGCAGGAAAAAGGCCTGGGCACACCGGCCACCCGCGCCAGCATCATCGAAGGCCTGATCACCCAGAAATACATGCTGCGCGAAGGCCGTGAGCTGATTCCCACAGCCTCGGCCTTCCAGCTCATGACGCTCTTGCGCGGCCTGGGTGTGAACGAGTTGTCCAAGGCTGAATTGACCGGGGAGTGGGAATACAAACTTGCGTTGATGGAACACGGCCAGCTCAGTCGCGCCGACTTCATGGCCGAGATTGCTGCCATGACCGAACGCATGGTGAAAAAAGCCAAGGAATACGACCGCGACACCATTCCCGGCAACTACGCGACTTTGAGCGCACCGTGCCCGAACTGCGGCGGCATCATCAAGGAAAACTACCGCCGCTACACCTGCACCGGCGTGTCCGGCACCGATGACGGTTGTGGCTTCTCCTTTGGCAAGACCCCGGCCGGGCGCACCTTTGAAGTGGCCGAAGTGGAGCAGTTCCTGCGCGACAAGAAAATCGGCCCGTTAGAGGGTTTCCGCTCCAAGGCGGGCTGGCCCTTCACGGCCGAGATGGTGATCAAGTTCGACGAAGAGAGCAAGAACTACAAGCTCGAATTCGACTTTGGCGACGACAAGAAGGGCGAGGAAAGCGGCGAGCTGATCGACTTCAAAGGCCAGGAATCGCTCGGCGCCTGCCCCAAGTGCGGTAGCGCCGTGTTCGAGCACGGCAAAAACTACGTTTGCGAAAAGTCCGTGCCCACCGACGCGCAGGCCACGCCCAGCTGCGACTTCAAGACCGGACAGGTCATCCTGCAGCAGCCGGTCGAGCGCGAACAAATGCGCAAGCTGCTCGCCACTGGCAAGACCGATCTGCTCGACAAGTTTGTCTCGATGCGCACCCGGCGCGGCTTCAAAGCCATGCTGGCCTGGGACGCCGAGGCCGGCAAGGTCAACTTTGAGTTCGCACCGAGCAAATTTCCGCCGCGCAAGACCGCCGCCACGCCCTTGACTCAATCGGCGGTTGCTTCAAAAACAGGAGCTGCTCGCGCAGCAAATACGGGGGCTAGAGCCCTAAAAGCCGTTAAGAAAGTGGCGAATCCCAAAGCCCCCGCCAAAGCCCCCGCCAAGGCCGCTGCCAAAGCACCGCGCAAGGCAGCGGTCAAAAAAGCGGCCAACCCGGCCGCCGGTCTGCAGCCCAGCGAGGCGTTGGCAGCCGTGATTGGCGCGGAGCCGGTGGCACGCCCCCAGGTCATCAAGAAGCTGTGGGACTACATCAAGGCCAACAATCTGCAGGACGGCGCCAATAAACGCAACATCAATGCCGACGTCAAACTGCTGGCCGTATTCGGCAAGCCGCAGGTGACGATGTTTGAGCTGGCCGGCATTGTGGGCAAACACCTGGCATGAGGCACGAAATAGTGATTTAGGGGCAGCGCCATGAAGCACGCGGTTGCCCGCCTGCGCGAAGAGCGCTTGGCCAGCCTGGCGTGCCTTGGCAAGCCCTTTGTTCCCCGGGGTTCGCACGCGCCGCGCTGCCCTGATTGCCGCGTCCTCTTCAGCCACTGCCTGTGCGCCTTGTGCCCCCAGGTGACGACTCGCGCTGGCATGTGCCTGATCATGGGTGACATGGAGCCGCTCAAACCCAGCAACACCGGCTGGTTGATCGCCGACGTGGTACCGGACACTGCCGCTTTTGGCTGGTCGCGCACGCAGGTGGACCCCGCCTTGCTGACTCTGCTGGCCGACCCGCAGTGGGCGCCCTATCTGGTGTTTCCCGGCGAGTACGCTGCCCCAGAGCGGGTCGTGACCGAGGTGCCCGCGCTTCCCGGCAAGCGCCCGCTGTTCGTCCTGCTGGATGCGACCTGGTCAGAGGCGCGCAAGATGTTTCGCAAAAGCCCCTACCTTGACCACCTGCCGGTGCTCAGCCTGCAGCCCGAGCAACTCTCGCGCTACCGCCTGCGCCGTTCGACCCGCGCTGAGCACCTGTGCACCTCGGAGGTGGCGGCGCTGTGCCTGGCATTGGGCGGCGAGCCGCATGCAGCCGAGGTGCTGGAGACTTATCTGGAAGTGTTCAGCAACCATTACCTGAATTCCAGGCAGTCGGTGCCGCCGGATCTGGAAGACGCTGCCCATCAGCGTTTGCGCGCGCTGGCTGGGTCTGCGCAGTTTGGGTAGTTGAAATCCTCGTTGCAATCACGACAGACAAGTAGTGAAGCTGAATGGCAGGGATCGATTCATGTGATCGTCGGTTGTGCAGCGTAAGCCGACCTCCACGACCGGCAGGTTCCTGGAGGTCCAATTCGAGGATTTTGGTGACGCTGGCCAGCGCACCTGCCGCAAAACCGAACGCACAGAAAGCGGCTCAATGAGCGCCGCACCGCTGCAGCCACTGATTCAAAGCCGCATCCTGTCTTTGCGCAGCCAGCGCGTCATGCTGGATGCCGACCACCCAGCTCCATGGCGTGGAGACGCGGGCCGTGGTGCAGGCGGTCAAGCGCAATACCGGGCGGTTTCCGGCAGATTTCATGTCTCAGCTCAATGCCGCCGACGAGTGGGATTCTTTGAGATCACAAACTGTGATCTCAAACGCGGCAGGTGTCGGCGTTGGCCGTGGTGGTCGGCGCACCGCGCCTTACGCCTTCACCGAGCAAGGTGTGGCCATGTTGTCCTCGGTGCTCAGCAGTGAGCGCGCCGTGGCGGTCAATATCGAGATCATGCGCACCATTGTGCGGGTGCGTGAGCTGGCCGCCACCCACCAGGACCTGGCCAAGCGGCTGGCCGAGCTGGAGTTGAAGACCGAAGGGCTGGAGCTGACCCACGATGCGTTTAGCCGCAATACGCGCAATCAGCTCAAGCAGATGTTTGATGCCATTCGCGAGCTGATGACGCCGCCCGATCCGCCGAAACGGCCGATTGGGTTTGTGACGCAGGTGGACAAGCCCAGCAAGCCCTCCAGCATCAAGGCAAAGGCGGCGGGCAAGAAGACGTAGCGCGCAACCCCAGCGGCTAAAAAGAAACCACCCGAACCCCACAGCTTTAGCGGCTGGCTGGGGTGGCGGGTGGCTTTTTTGTTCTTTAGTAGCTATGGGGGTTTGCTTGCTGCTCAGTGGGGCAAAACGCAAGACCTGTCCCTTGGACTCCTTGACCCTTGGGCTCCTTTCAAGGTCGCCGACCAGCACGGTCTGCGCCGCACTTCGGACACCGCTTCACGGCCAACAGCCAATGCAGCCATTGGCCGATGCTTTGGTGCGACATCGCATACATCACTAGTCGCAGTCTGCAATGCCTGCAGCGAACGGCATAGGCTGCCCACCCCAAGCTCGCGAAGCACAGCACCATCGCTCCGAGTTGTACGGCGACACCGGGAATATCCAGTGTTCTTCCGATGCCATCAGGCATCAAGAAGCCGACACCCGCAACGGCCAGCATGGCTCCGGCAAGCCACAACTTCCATTCTTGCCCTTCAACCAAGGCCGGCAATTCGCCTTGCCGGGCTTCCATGCCTTTCACTTCTTGCATGTGCATGCCGCACTGGAAGCAGCGCGATTTATCGCCGTTCTGAGGATGGACCCGGCCAAAACACCAGCGTCGAATGAACCCTTTATGAGAACGCTATTGATAGCCCAGGTCGCCCCCGCCGTCCCAGCAGCTTGAGCGAACGTCCGCGACCCGATTCCAGTAACCGTGTAGCCACTTCTCAGTTCATTGACCAGCCCCATTGCGGCGCCACCGAAAGTCAGGCCACCATACTGCCTTGCAACCGCACCACCAAGGGCAAGCGATGTTCCAGATTTGAGAAGAGAAGTGGAGTCCTGGACGTTGTTGAAGCTGTTTACAACGTCATCGACGACGCTGTTACTGCTGCACCCCCCCGTCGCATCGCTCACGTCTGAAGCAAAGCTCAAGCCCATCGGGTCTACGTGGCTCAGCGGATTTCCCCCCACATAGGCATAAGTATTAACGCCCCCTGCCAGCCCGATAGGGTCGCTCTGCGTATAGCGCCCAATGGAGCTGTCGTAATAACGGTTCCAGTTGTACCAGTAGCCCGACTCGGTATCAAAATACTGCCCCGGAAAACCCACATTCATGCCGCCAATGGTGTCCACCGCCACGCTGCGGTCAAAGGCGGCGTTGCTGGCACGCCAGACCACTTGTCCGCTGGCATTGCTCATGACCTCAGGTCGTCCCAGATGGTCATTGTGGCTGGCGTAGAACGTGCCCGCACGGGCGATACCCAGTAATTGACCACCAATCCAGACATAGCTGGTGGAGTTGAGTCCCTGCTCATACAACAGTTCGCCCGATGGACCGTAGACAAAGCGCGTGTTGTAGCCCGGCACCCCTTTGGAGACGCGCTGGTTCAGCGCGTTGCTGCGGTAGTCACCCGTCAGAGAGCCGTTCAGGTAGAACGAACCCAGGCGGTTGAAGCTGTCATAGCCAAAGGTGCGTGTGCCCGCTGAGCCGCTGTCCTGAGTCAGGTTGCCCGTTGCATCGTAGCCAAAGGCGCGCGCGCTGGCGCCACTGATAGAACTCAGGCGGTTGCTGTTCGATGCCAGGGTGTAGGTGAAACTTTGCCCGGCGCGTTGCTGACTGGTGCGGTTGCCCACTTTGTCCCAAACAAAACTCTGCGCGTCGCCACTGCGCGCCACCGAGCTCAGGCGGTCGCTCGCATCGTAGCCAAAGCTGGCGCTGAGCGCTGGGTAAACGCTATCAGACAGGGAACTGATGGTATCTGTTGGCGTAAAGCCGAATCCCAGGCTGTGGACGCCGTTGCTGGCCAGTTGGGTGATGCGACCGTCAGTATCGAGTGTGACCAGTCGTGGCAAATTATTCCCAGAGCGCCAGGCGTAACCAGCATCAGTGGCGGGTTGGTACAAAAATGAATCGGCAAGAATCGCCCAGGAGCCTCCGATGTTGCTCGACACGCTGGACAAGCGGCCGTAGATGTCGTACCCGTAGGTCAGGCTCAATCCAGATGGGTAGGTCATGCCCACTTTTCGACCCGCCGTGTCGTAGGTCCAACTGGTTGTGTAGGTGGTGCCGTAAATGGTGTTGCTTTGGCTGAGGAGCTCGCCGGCAGCACCATAGGTGTAAATGGTCTGGCCGGTGGCGTCGTTGATGCGCGTCAAGCGGCCCTTGCCATAGGCGCCTTCGTCGTAGGCAAAGCTCTCGGTGACGCCGCCCGAGGTGCGAGACGTCATACGGTTCAGCAGGTCCCAGGTGTAGGTAATCACCAGTCCGTTGGCACGCGTTTCACTGGCCAAACGACCAGCAGTATCGTAAGAGTAGCTGGTGGTACCGGTATCTGGGCTGGACTGGGTGAGTGTCTGGCCAAGGCCGTTGTAACTGTATTGGGTGCTAAGCAGGCGCGGATCGGTCACAGATTGAAGGAACCCATCCGGGTCATAGCTGAAGGTAGTGACTCCGTTGTCGGGCGCGGTGATCCTGATCATCCGATTTCCAGCGTCATAGTCGTAGCTGGTCATGCGACCTGCGGCATCGATGCGTGACTTGACATTGCTATTGCTGTCGTAGGTGTAACTCACTTGTTGACCATTGTTTCCAAGGTCGGTCAAGGGCCTGCCAAGGCAGTCCAGGCGCTCCGTTGTGGTGAACTGGCCCGCTGCGTTGGCAACCGGCGTTGATCCACTCAGAGTCGCAACCTGTCGATTCGAACTGGTGCTTTCTGTGTTGCTCGGTACATCAACAGCGAGGTGAACAAATTCATTGAGGGCATTGCCGGCGTATTCCAGGCGCCCCGCAGCGTTATATCCGAAGCGATCTGCCGCACCCGAGGCATACGCGATATCAGTAATCTGGTGAGAGTTATTGAACACATAGGTAGTAGTCCGACTGCCACCATTGACGTACTGGGTCGACGATGCCAAGTTGCCTTTGGTGTCGTAAGCGTAGTCGGTCACCCCACCATTGGTATCGGTCGCCCGTCCCGGCAAACCCAGCCCGTTGTAGTTGGACCAAGTGAGTTGATGTCCAAGCGCGTTGGTCACCGAAATCAGATTGCCAAGTGTGTCGTAACTATTGACCGTCGTTGCGCTGCCAGCGGGCATTGCTTGAGTGACAGTCATTGTTGCAAGCACAGAGTTCGGGTGAAAGGCATAGCTGTAAGCAACCTGTCGCTGCGTGTTGGAACGCAAGTCGCTCGTGGTCTCACTGGCGAGTCTGCCAGCCGCCAGGCCACCCGTAGTCCCGACGTATGTATATGCCACATTGACGACTGCAAGGTTGGACGCGTTGCGCACGCTGACGTTCACAAGGTCGTCGCCGCTCCATGTGTTAACTCGCGTGCCCGCGCTAGATGTACCGACTGCGCTGGTCACTTGCAAAAGTTTGCCGGTCAAGTCGTATTGATAGTCTGTCTTGATTCCGTTCCAGTCGAGCGTGTAGTCGACCCACCCGTTCACGTCGTATACCGTCTGTGCACTGGCGGCCGGGCAAGTTGACGTCGTGGACCGCGACACCGTCGCCAATTTCTTGGCGCCCTGCACTTGAGTGTACGTGTAGGAGACAGACTGACCAGTCGCACTCGTTATGGTCGTCTGGTTGTTACTGTAGACAAAGCTGTCCCGATGCTCGCCTCCAGCGAGCCCACTTTCCTGAACTCGGCTGTCTGGATAGTACTTGTAGGTGCTATAGCGGATGCCGTTGACGGAGATACCGGTCAGCAGTGCCCTGTTAGCTGTGTTTTCATAAAAATAGGTACGGATATCGGGTGCCGGCCCCGGCGAGATGACCGACGCGAGCATCCCGTTCGCGTCGTAGCTGTAGTTCCATTCATTGGCAGCAGGGTCCTTGACCTTGATCACGCGGGCGTTGGACCACGTGAACTCCAGGGCCTGGCCGGCGCCGTTTGACACGCGGATGGGCTGATATGGGTTGGAGCCGTAAACGAATTGTCGCAACGTTGAGCCACCGCTGGCGGCAATTTTTTGTATGACGCCGGACGATGAAAAGCTATAGGTGATTTTGTTCTTGTAGAGTGTCCAGCCATCATATGGCGTGTAGATAAAACGGCCCATCGCGGCCGAATTCTTGACTTTATAACTCAGGCCTCCAAAGGCTGAGGTGCGGGTATAGGTATACGTCGCTCCTGTCGGAAGCGTAAAGGTAAACGGTCTGCGGGATACACAGATTGCCATAATCGGGGTTTGAATAGCAGCCCGAAAAACTCAGTGCCGAATAATCGTACTGCGAGAGCCACTTCGGTCCAAACATCGTGGAGGTCGAACCGAAGCTGCGATAGGTGCGCGACAGACTCAACCCGTAGACGCTACCCGCGGCAAAATCCTGTTGGTCCTTGTATTTCTCACCAGTGGCGATGATGACAGGAAATTGTGAACTCGGATTCGGATTTTGTCCGTTAGCACAACTGCCGGGGTCAGTATTACCGTCTGACGCCGGCTTCTCCGCCTCCGATTGACCGGGGTCGGCAGGACCGGGCGAGCCCCCACCACCAGATCCTCTTTCTGAACCCGTTGGCCTACTTGGCTGAATCGCCGCCGGCGGCGTCGGGGGCGCCGGTTTCCACGGAGCAGTGCCGGTTATGAATACGGCGGATAGGGCCGGAGCTTGATCCTCCCCGCCGTCAGTCAAGTGCAATATTGAATCGCCAGGAGGAATAGCTAAGACTGATTGATGAAAGAGTAAGAAAGCAGCAAATACCACCGTGGACAGACCAAATCGGATCCTGTTTTTCCTTGTCCCGAGCACACAGAGCAACTTGAACATAATTTCCTCTTCATTTCCCAAACAGAAAGGTTTTTGTTGTCAATCAGTCACGCGTTCGTGCGCACTGATAGATTCGTTGTCAACTGGTCCAAGCTCAGTCTGCATTTGTTTATCCGGGATAATCCATAAGAAACTTTGCCGCGTTTCACGAGAACGCAATGCACGTCCGAATGTAACTGAATGCATCACTGGATATGAAATGGTCCTTTATAAATTTGAATTGTGAATTGAAGTGATGTCGTGGTACGCCTGCGGAATATCCAAAAAAAAACGGAACCGTAAGTTGAGTGGCAGCTGACTCTGCACGACCGCTGCCCGGAGCATCAGCGCCGCCTTCATGGCCCGTCTACCTTCAGATGCTGACCCAGAAATATTTCGACTCTGCGCGCGAAATCCACGTTGGTGCTCACCAGGCGCCAGCTGTGACCTTCATCTGAATAAGTGACCCATTCGGGGGGACGCCCCGCTTCGTGCAGCGCCGCACGAAGGCGCTCACCATGCACCAGGGGCACGCGAAGGTCACTCTCACCAAAGGCCAGGAGCAGCGGCGCTTTGATGCGTTTAAACTGGGCTAATGGCGAGTTGGCCGTGAGCATGTCGGCGTCCTTCACGACGTCGCCCACCAACTGCGGCAACTGGTAGCGACGCCCACTCGCACTGATATCGTCATCAACCCACCAAGCCCCGTCAAGGAACAAGGCGGGATCGGTCACCGCCACCCAAGCAACGCCGCAGCGGTACAACTCTGGATTTCGCACCAACCCCATCAGCGTGCTGTAGCCGCCATAACTGGCACCTGCGATGCAGGCCTTGTCGCTGGCCAAACCCTGTTTTTGCGCCCACAGCAACGCGTCGGCCACATCGTCCTGCATGGTCTGACCCCATTGCTTCCAGCCGGCGCGGTAATGAGCGTCGCCATAGCCGGTGCTGCCGCGAAATTCGGGGCTGATGACGAGGTAGCCGCGCGAGGCCAGGAACTGTTCGAACGGCTGCCACTTCCAATGCCCGCCACGCACCCAGGGGCCGCCGTGCACCAGTACTACGGCGGGAGCCGGTTGACCTGGTTTGAATCCCGCCGGTTGCGTCAACCAAACCGGCAGATCGCGGCCATCGCGGGCCTTGATGCGATGCAGATCGACCGTGGCCATGCGATTGGGGTCGATATCGTCCATCACATTGCCGATTGCGCGCCAGCGCTTCGTCGCGACCTCATAGTGGTAAAGGCTTCCCGGGTCCCGGTCGGAGAAAGAGCGCACCAAGACCACCATATCGTCCGCGCCGCATCGCCGGCAACTTAGCCGATTGACACGGCCGGGCAGGTGCGCATCAGCCACGACCTGCATGCGCTTCATGCCCTCGTCGAACCAGACAGTTTGCTCGGCGTCTGTTTCTACCCGCACGCCCAGCGCTTGCGAACCGGCACGATCCATCACCATGCCGCCGGTGAAATCAAAACCCGGCGTTGTGACGAGAGCCGGTTTCTGAGGAACTCCCTTTTCGAAATCAAACCGACTCAGCACCGAAAATCGTTCAGGACCTTCGTCGGAAGTCACGTAGAGGTTGCCAGTATCGTCCACCGCCACGGGTAAAAATGGCGGGTCAAGCAAGTCGCTTTCAACCAGCTGGCGCCATTGGGTTTCACCAGGACCGCGCCAATGCAAGGCCGTCCGCCCTTTAACTACGGTTCTGGCGACCCGCGCCTGGCCCTTGCTGTCGAACATCCAGTCAACGGTTCCTGATGGAGCATGCAGGTCGGTGCTGCGAGTGCGCCCGCTGCGAACGTTCAACCACATCGGTGCAATCGACTCGATTTTATTGTCAGCAAAAATCAGTTTGCCTATGACCACCTCCTCGGGGTTGACGCCCTCTTGTTGCAGCGGCACTGTCAGCAGGCGGTGATTCCATTCCAGAGAATGGTCACGATTCCGACCGTCCACCAAAAATGGCTTCCACTGGCGTCTGACCAACAGCAACAACTCGCTTCCGTCCGGGCCCACTGCGTACAGGCCCGGTGCAGAACGCCTGTCCTCGCCGCTGCCAGTCTCCAGATCGACCAGGCTAAAGACCAGGCGGTTGTCGCCTACCCAGTCGAATTGGGAGATGTCGGCATCTGTGAATGCGGCAACCGACACTGCCTCTGGATTCGCAGCCGCCAAATCAATCACGACCAGGCCGACGCGCGTTCCTCCGCGCGAGGTGCTCACGGCGAGCTTTTTGCCCGAGGGGGACAGCTTCGCGTCCAGCACCGCTTGGTGCTGAAAGAAGCGCTCAAGCGGAATCAGCGCTGGGGTGGACGCCGACGACTCGGCAGCGGCAGTGGCGGGCTGTGCGGCCGTAGCTGCAAACACCAGCAGTGCTGCGGTGGCCACGCCGAGAAGGCCCCAGACCTTGCCCGACCCAAGGTGTTTGAATTGAAAAAATGACATTTTTTAGTTTCGCGATGGTGGTGTTGAGCAACGAAAAGCGTTGCCGGTTGGGCGTCTTGCACGAATGCCGCTGCGCGCGAGCTTACCTGACCGCCGCAATGGTGAAACCAGCCACGTTGAGGTTTAGGGAGCAATGGAACATAGAACCGGCATAGCCAAAACTGCAGACCTCACGCGTTGTCACCTGCTGCTGGATGGTATTGATCGACCGACCGCTTTACAACGCCTGATCGCATCAATCTGGCTGCCAAATCGTGGCTCTCAATGACAGCTATCTGGTGGGCATTTGGGAAGGCCAGATGACGGCAATGGGTCTTTATGCATAGTGCAGAGAGTCTTTAGCCTGGCGGTCGCGGGCTGATGAGGTTAATCAATGCTGAGGTGGCCGTTCCGCGAACGGTAGGCTAAAGATCCCGTTGGACTAAGCCGCCACCCGAGACAGTGGCGTGCTATGGGTATTGAATCAGAAGCGCACGCATTGGCGGCGCATACGTACGAAGCTGCTGACAGTTGAGTTGCGTAAGGCTGGCGTGCAGGCGAAGATTGTGCGGCGTTTGCGTGCCCGTTGTGGATACTTTTCGGGGTGACGCACCGCCATGACCAGGTAGCAGCAAGAGAAGACAAAGTGGTAACTATCGCCTCGAGATACCGACCGAGAAGCGATGGTGAATGTGGCCAAGTCTGTGTTTATGGTGCCGTGGGCGGTGGTCCGCGTGGCAAGGTCCTTGGCAGGAAAGTTTCGATGCGTACCATCTGTCCATGCCTGCAATGGGGGCAGTCACGCAGCGATACGCCTGTGAGGCGCTGATAGCGGTCGCGGTAGTCCTCAGTATCGAGCGGCACCGCCGCCGGCGCTGGTGCCCCCAGCAAGTCCCGACACTGGGTCAGCCTGAGCTCGCGATAGCGATTGGCCAGCAGCCCGTAGTGGCGGATTCGTTGGAATCCCGATGGCAGAACATGCAGCAAGAAGCGGCGAATGAACTCGTGTGCGTCCAGGCGCATGGTTTTGTTGCGTGACTCGTGGCGATAGTCCTTCCAGGCGAAGGTGACGGCCCCATCACTGAACTCGCGCAGGCGGTTGTTGGAGATCGCCACGCGATGGGTGTAACGGCCAAGATATTCCAGCACCTGCTTGGGGCCACCAAAAGGCGCCTTGGCGTAGACCACCCACTCGGCACGCGATACCGGCGCCAGATATTTGGCGAAGGCAACGCGATTGCGCAGCGCCTCAAGACTATTGAAGAATTGCAGCTCGCCGTGATCGAAGGCCAGTTGTAACTGAGCGATGAACAGGCGACGAAACAACCGGGAGAGAACCCGCACCGGCAAGAAAAAGCCTGGACGGCACGAGATCCAGCGCTCACCGCTTGGCGCTATTCCACCACCTGGCACCACGCAGTGCAAATGCGGGTGATGCAGCAGGTTCTGCCCCCAGGTGTGCAAGATGGCGACAAAGCCGATCTCGGCACCCAGGTGTTTGGGGTCACCGGCAATGGTGCGCAGCGTCTGGGCAGTGGCGCGAAACAGGATGTCGTACACCACCGTCTTGTTCTGGTACGCGATCGCGGCAATCTCCTGCGGCACGGTGAAGACTACGTGGAAATACTCGACCGGCAGCAGTTCAGTCTGCCGGTCCTCAAGCCACTGAGCGCGCGCCAGTGACTGGCACTTTGGACAGTGCCGATTCCTGCAACTGTTGAATGCGATGCGCTGGTGACCGCAGGAATCGCACTGCTCCAGATGGCCACCAAGCGCCGCAGTGCGACATTGCTCGATGGCACTCATGACGCGGCGTTGCCCGCGGCTCAGGGCCGACGCATGGTCTTCACGGTAGGACGGGCCGACCTGGCGAAATATATCCGCCACCTCCAGCCCGACAGGGCGCAAGCTAAGTCCTCAGAAATGAACCGCTGGACTGGCCGGGGATTGGGGTGGGTCAATCTTTGGCAATAGATCGAACGGACTGACCGTTGCACACACGGTGCTGGTGGCAATCTTCAAATAGCGTGAAGTGGTGGCCAGGCTCCTTTGCAAATTGAAGGGATGAAGTGCTGCGAACAGCGACTTCATCGTCCTGCAAAAGGAGATTGTTGAAAAGTCCGAGGTGGCCTGCGGGGCTAGCGAACCAGTTCACGCGTCAGCGGGTTAGTCCAATGCAGAGCTCTGCATAAGGGTCTTCAACAGTCAGTGGCCCGCTGCAAACTCTTCAGGCGTGCGCACCTCGTAACGGCAACAGCAGCGGCCCGCTTCTGCAGCGAAGCGCGTCAGCTCCTCCACTTGAGCGCGCCCAGGTCACGCAAATTGCGCGGTCATCAATGAACGTGCACTTTCTCTTGCAGCCAAATCTTGATCAATGATTGGTAGGGTACATCCCGGGAATTTGCGGCTGCTTTGATGGAGTCCAGCAAATGTTGCGGCAGTCGAAGCGAAATCGTCTTGGTCGTAGGCTTCAAGTTGGGCAAGGTCACCTTGTTGGCTTTCGACCAGTCGAGGTAATCGGTGGAATCATTCGCTTCCCAGAACGCGCGCTCTTGCGCTTCGTCGGCAAATTTTGGAATTGTTTTATGTTGCTTGTTCATAAATGGCTCGCTCCTTTCGATGCAAGTCTCTGGCTGAAATGACCCGTATCAATGTTCCTGACGCCCGCAGGGTGAACGTGATGTGCAGTGCACGCCCCTCATCCGTTTTTCCTAAAGCGTGAATTCTTGGCTCTTGTTGGCTGTGCGCGCCATCTTCCAAAAGTAGCAACGGAGCATTGAAGAAAACTTGCTCAGCTTCTGCCATGGAGACGCTGTGCTTTTCGTTCTTTCGGGCATTGCCATCGTCCCAATTGAACCCGGAAATCTTGTTCAGATCAAGCATTTTTGTATATTACCATCATGTACATTTATATAAAATTGGCGGCTCAGATGAACTCAGATGAGATCCTGCGGAATTGACCTTCATTCGAACAATGGTGGCGCGCTGTCAACACTAATTTCCCCACAAAGTAGACAAGGGCACAGCCCACAGGCCATCACCCAGTGGCAAGGTCTCTAGGCCGTCGTACAGCAGCACCCCCATCTTGAACTGAACGCCCGCGACGCTGGCCAGTTTTTTCAGGCCACGCAGATCGCTTTCCTTGACGCTGGCGGTGGCTTTGACCTCGATGCCCACCAGTTGCCCGGCAGCGTTTTCGATCACCACATCGACCTCGAATTTATCCAGATCACGGTAGTAGAGCAGCCGGTAATCGCCCTCGGCGATGGTGCTATGTTTGAGCAACTCACCGTACACAAACGCCTCCAGCACATGGCCGAATCGGCTGCGGTTCTGCTGTATCTCAGCCGCATTGAGGTCGATCAGGGTCGCCAGCAGCCCGGAGTCGATGAACTGCAGTTTGGGTGTTTTGACCATCCGTTTCAGATGGTTCCTGGCCCACACATCCACCCGTTTGAGCAAATACATCTGCTCGAACACACCCACATAACGCGCTGCGGTTTTGCTGTCCAGCCCCACCTGGCCGCCGAGTTGGGTGTAGTTGCACATCTGGCCCGATAGCTGAGCCAGGCAGCAGGAGTTGCGGCGCACGTTGAACCTCATCAATCACAGCCCGGTCCAGGCTGCGGATCATGCCGGTGGGGCCCTGGCGGGCAGACAGCAGCGTCAATTCGTCATCCAGCGTCAGGTAGCGCACCACAGGCCCGGTCGCCAGTTGGCGCACCAAGGTCCTCTTTCCTGACTGGCGCGGACCAGCCAATAACACAACCAGGGTATCAGCCAGGGCCTCTTTGAGGCGGGCTTGGATGAGACGGGGGTAAAGCGTGGCGGTGTTCATGGGTCGAGTCGTACCGTGATATTCGGAATTTAGCGACGGAAATTGCGGAATCAGGTGCCGTGAATATCGGAATATAAATCCGTGAAATCCGCAGCGACTACAGCACCAGGGGCCGCTCTTGCCTTGTGGCTCGCGTGTGCCTGGGCGCAGCTAAGCCCAGCCAGAGAACGCCGTGAAGCGCCAGAATGGTGAGGCCAACAAGCGGCAGGACGGCGCCAACGAACGCAACATCAACGCCAAATTGCTGGCCGATCCGCAGTGGACGCCCTATCTGGTGTTACCCGGTGAGTACGTCGCCCCTGAGCGGGTCGTGACCGAGGTGCCCGGAGTGCCTGGCAAACGCCCGCTGTTTGTCCTGCTCGATGCCACCTGGTCAGCGGCGCGCAAGATGTTTCGCAAGAGCCCCTACCTCGACCACCTGCCGGTGCTCAGCCTGCAGCCCGAGCAACTCTCGCGCTACCGCATGCGGCCGAGGTGCTGGAGACTTATCTGGAGGTGTTCAGCAACCATTACCTGAATTCCAGGCAGTCGGTGCCGCCGGATCTGGACGACGCGGCGCATCAGCGTTTGCGCGCGCTGGGCCTGCGTAGCCGGGGTAGTTGAACTCTTCGGTACATTGCCGACAGACCCAGTGCGGGACCTGTCAGCCGCGCAACCTTAGGGCATGGACCGCATGTAGGCGACGACTGCATCAATGTCGCTGTCCGTATAGGTGACGAGGGATTCCGCCATATCCCGGTCCAGGCGTGTCCCGCTACCCGTGCGATACCGTTTGAGGGCCACCGTCATGTAGACGGGTTGCTGCCCGGCGACACGGGCCAGATGTTCGTCTCCGCGACCGTGGTCTTCGTGGCAGGATTCACAGTCTTTGGTGTACAGCGCTTGGCCTTTGGCGGTCAGCGCAGCGTTCTGCGCTGGGGCGGGTTTAACTTTTTGATTGCCATAAAACAATGAGAATCCAATCTTCTCATCGCTTGTCATCACCCTGATCATGCGCCTCATGAATTCGTTCTGGCGTTCGCCTTCGGCAAACTGACGGGCCTGCTCAAGAACGTAAACGGTGTTCTGCCCGGCGAGATTGGGGACGTCCGGCGTCGGGCTGTTGCCTCCCACGCCGTGGCAACGGTCGCAGACGGCCGCCACTTGACTGCCGGTCTTCAGGAGGGGTTCATGCAGTCTGGGGTTGCGCAGCGCTTCCTTGAGCCGATCCTGCAAATCAACCTTGGCCGACGCCCGCGCGCGCGCCGGGGGCTCGGACGCAAACACCATCAGACTACACAGGCTCAGGAAAAGAGCCAAAACCAAACGATTTAAAACCACGCCAACCCCCAGGAGTTATTTGGCTCAATTTTAGATGATCGATCATCGGCCAATTTGACGGTTGGCTGCTCCTTGGCCTGACCCAATGGATGGGCGGCCCGGCAGCCCCCAAGGCATGCCCACTTGCCGCGAATTTCAGCATGGGGTGAGGCGCGCTCTCGAGCACATCCGTGACCATTTTGAGGGCAACTGCGTATTCCAATGTCGATCGTGTCCGATGGTTGGTACTGGCAATTCACAGTGCAGTTTGAATTCTAGGTTTTCGAGATTTGGTGCGACTGATCAAGCAATCCCCTTAAACCCTGGTCTTGAGCGGCTCCAAAGGGGTGCCAAACTGCTCGCGCAAGGGTTCATGCCCCAGCGCAGGAAAAATAACCGGGGTTTCAGCGACTTTGCGGTCAGGAATTTGGTCGAGCAGGTGGCGAATGAGCGTGAGGCGGCCAGCGCGCTGGTCGTTGAAGTCCACCAGCGTCCAGGGTGCTGTTTTTGTGTGCGTGGCCTGCAGCATCGCGTCGCGCGCCTGCCCATATTCAGCGTATTTTTCGCGCGCTTTCACGTCAATCGGACTGAGTTTCCAGCGCTTGAGCGGGTCGGCAATGCGCTCGGCAAATCGCTCTTCTTGTTGCGTCTGGTCCACCGTGAGCCAGTACTTGAACAGCAAAATGCCGTCATCGACCAGCATCTGCTCAAACACCGGCGCCTGCTTCAGGAAGTCTTTGGTTTGCTGCTCGGTGCAAAAACCCATGACACGTTCCACGCCGGCCCGGTTGTACCAACTGCGGTCAAACAGCGCGATCTCGCCAGCGGCAGGCAAATACGGCACGTAGCGCTGAAAGTACCATTGGCTCTGCTCGCGTTCGCTGGGCTTGGCCAGCGCCACGGTGTGGCACTGGCGCGGGTTCAAGGTGTCGGCGATGGCCGATATCACGCCCCCCTTGCCAGCCGTGTCGCGCCCTTCCATCACCACCATCAGGCGCTTGCCGGTGTGCACCAGCCAGCGCGCCAGGTCATTGAGCTCAAGCTGCAGTGGCTCCAGCTTGTCAAAGTAGTCTTTTTTGCTCAAGGTGTCGGGCTTGTGGTCTTTGGATTTTTTCATGACCTCATCGTAGCGGAACGTGCTTTGGCCCAAAAATATGTGTCAAATTGGCCCCTAGCCCAATAAGAATAAGCGCTAGTAGCTATTAAATACATAGCAGTTAATACAAATCAACGGCTCTGGCGCTCACCTTGGTGTACGCAGCATCAAGGCTGGCCGGCCAAATTGACGCAAGATAGCGAGATTGCCGGTTGTGGCGCGAGCTTGGTTGCGCCGCATCGGGCCCCACTTTTTGACTTCAGGAGCTCCCATGCTAGAAAAATTCTCTGCGTTTCCCGGTGTGCCCGGCCCGGTGGTGGTCATTGTGATGGACGGTTACGGCATTCCCAAACTCGATGTCGGCAGCGCCATTGCTGCCGCCCGCAAACCGACCCTTGACCGCCTGATGGCCGAGTGCCCCGTTATCAGCCTGCGCGCCCACGGCACGGCGGTGGGCATGCCGTCTGACGACGACATGGGCAACTCCGAAGTCGGCCACAACGCCATTGGCGCCGGGCAGGTTTACAGCCAGGGTGCCGCACTGGTCGCCCGCGCCATTGCCGACGGCTCGATCTGGCAAGGCCAGGCCTGGCAACAGATCGTGGCCGGGGCCAAAGCGGGCCGGGGGATGATCCACTTCATCGGCCTGCTTTCAGATGGCAACGTGCACAGCCACATTGAGCACTTGAAAGCCATGGTGCTCCGGGCCAAGTTCGAAGGCATCAAGAGCGTGCGCATTCATGCCCTGCTCGACGGGCGCGACGTGCCCGAGACCAGCGCGCTCAATTACGTGGTGCCGTTCGAGGCCTTTCTGACCGGGCTCAGCACCGATGGCTTTGATGCCCGCATCGCCTCCGGCGGTGGTCGCCAGGCCATCACCATGGACCGCTACGACGCCAACTGGCCGATGGTTGAAAAAGGCTGGAAAACCCATGTGCTGGGCCAGGGCCCTCAGTTCGCCAACGCCAGCGCCGCCGTGAACGGTTTGCGCGCCAAACATCCCGGCACCATTGACCAGGATTTGCCCGAATTTGTGATTGCCGACAACGGCCAGCCCATTGGCACCATCGAGGACGGCGACTCGGTGGTGTTCTACAACTTTCGCGGCGACCGTGCGATTGAGATCACCCGAGCTTTTGTCGAGGCCGACTTCAGCCGGTTCGACCGGGTGCGCGCGCCGCAAGTCACCTATGCTGGCATGCTGCAATACGACGGCGACCTGCAACTGCCCAAGCGCTTTCTGGTGACCCCACCGGCCATTCGCGACACCTCGGGCGAGTGGTTCAGCAAGTCGAGCCTGACTCAATTTGCCTGCTCCGAGACGCAAAAATTTGGCCACGTCACTTACTTCTGGAACGGCAACCGCTCCAACAAGTTTGAGGGCGAAACCTGGCAGGAAGTGCCCAGCGACGTGGTGCCTTTTGAGCAGCGCCCCTGGATGAAGTCGGCCGAAATCACCGACGCCATGATCGCCGCCGTGCGAAGCGGCCAGTACAAACTGCTGCGCTGCAACTTTGCCAACGGCGACATGGTGGGACACACCGGCAACTTCCGCGCCGCCACCATGGCCGTGGAAGCGGTTGACCTGGCGCTGGCGCGCCTGCTGCCGGCGATTGAAGCCGCAGGCGGCGTGGCCCTGATCACCGCCGACCACGGCAACGCCGACGAGATGTACGAGCTGGACAAAAAAACCAAACTCCCGTTACTGAACACGGACGGCTCTTACAAGGCCAAAACCGCCCACACCCTGAACCCGGTGCCGCTGATCCTGTTTGACAAGGTCACTGGTGGCAAGCTGGGGCTGCAGCAAACCAGCACCGCGGGCCTGTCCAACATCGCGGCCACGGTGGCCAACCTGGTGGGTTTGGAGAAACACGCCAAGTGGGACGAAAGCCTGCTACTGATGAAGTGAACCAAGGGTTCGATAATGCGCGCATGGTTTCCTCTGATGGCCCCGCTATTGTCCTGAGCACCCTCAACGCCAAGTACATCCACGCCTCGCTTGGTCTGCGCTACCTGCTGGCCAATATGGGGGCTTTGAGACGGCAGACAGTGCTGCGGGAGTTCACCATCGCGCGAAAGCTGCCGGAGGTGGCGGCCGAACTGCTGGCGACACTGGGTGAGCCGCTGCCGGGCGTCGTGCAGATCATCGGCTTTGGCGTCTACATCTGGAACGTGACCCAAACGACGGAAGTGGTGCGCTTGCTTAAAAGCCAGCGGCCAGAGCTCAAAGTGGTGTTGGGTGGGCCCGAGGTCAGCCATGAACTGGGCGAGCAGGAGATTGTCCGCCTGGCCGATCATGTGATCACCGGCTGGGGCGATGTGAGCTTTTCAAAGCTGTGCCACGCTGTGTTGTACGGGCCGCAGCCGTTGACAAAAATCATCGCAGGCGAAGAACCGCCGCTGGACCAGCTCGTGCTGCCATACGCCGAGTACACCGATGCCGATCTGGCGCACCGTCTGCTCTACGTGGAAGCCTCGCGCGGCTGCCCGTTCAAGTGCGAGTTTTGTCTGAGTTCGCTCGACAAGACCGCGCGCGCCTTCGACCTGGACGCCTTTCTGCATGAAATGCAGGGCTTGTACCAGCGCGGTGCTCGCAATTTCAAATTTGTGGACCGCACCTTCAACCTGAAAGTCGACGCCTCGGTGCGCATTCTGCAGTTTTTTTTGGACCGGCTGCCCGCGCCCGATGCGCTCGGCAAGGAGCTATTCGTTCATTTTGAAGTGGTGCCCGATCACCTGCCGGACCGGCTCAAAGTCCTGATCGCGAAATTCCCACCCGGCGTGCTCCAGCTTGAAGTCGGAGTGCAGAGTTTTAACACTGCCGTGCAACAGCGCGTCTCGCGCAAGCAGGACAATGCAAAGACCGAAGCCAATTTGCGCTGGCTGGTGGCACAGTCCAACGCGCATCTGCACGCCGACCTGATTTTTGGTCTGCCGGGGGAGACGCTGGAAAGCTTCGCCACCGGCTTTGACCGCTTGCACGGGCTGGGCCCGCACGAGATTCAGCTCGGCATCCTCAAGCGTCTGCGTGGCACGCCGATTGTTCGCCACAGCACACCCTACGCCATGGTGTACGACCCCGCTCCGCCCTACACCGTACGCCAGACCGGCGCGGTCGATGCCGCCACGCTGCAGCGCTTTGCTCGTTTCTCTCGCTATTGGGACATGATCGCCAACTCGGGGCGCTTCACACGCACCTTGCCGGTGTTGCTGGCTGGTCCGTCATCGTTTTATGCCTTTCTCGATTTTGCCGACTGGCAGTGGCTTAAAAGCGGCAAAACGAGAGGCTTGACACCGGAGGCGTTGGTGGACGCGCTGTTTGACTACCTCTGCACCCAGCGCGGCCTGCCTGCCTTGACCGTGCAACAAGCGCTGCTTTCTGACTACGTTGCCAGTGGCGCACGCGCCTGTCCACAGGCGCTCAAAGGACTGCTGCCCGAACGCGAAGCGCCCCAATGGCCGGGTGCCAAAACGCTGGCGGACCGCCAAGTGCGCCACCTGGCGCTGCGCCAGACGGTGGACTGACCTGAGCAGCCGCATTGCGTGAACAAGATCAGGTTGCAGCCGCGGTATCCATTGCGTTTGAAGCAATAAAAGTAGTGCGGAGCCTCAGCCAGAACCCGCCCTGGCGCGCGCCTTGTGCCCGGCGCAGGAGAGGCTCCCGGGGCGCGCAGGTGCGGCCCGGTCGCTGTCAAACGGGCGTCAGTCCTTGCTGTCTTTTGGCTTGAAAGCGCATTACCCTCGGCCCATGACACCAGCCCTGACGCCGCCCCGCGTGCCCCAAATCCGCCTCTACCAAAACTGGCTGCGCGAGCAGCGCGGCCTGTCCTTTGATTCCTACGACGCTTTGTGGCGCTGGTCGGTGACCGATCTCGACACTTACTGGCAAAGCATCTGGGACTACTTTGAGCTGCAGTCGCCAACGCCGCACAGCGTCGTGTGCGACGGCGCGGCGATGCCCGACACACGCTGGTTTGTCGGCGCGCGGGTCAACTATGCCCAGCAGGTGTTGCGCCATGTGGCTGCGGCCGATGCGGCGGGCTTGCCGGCGATCCTCAGTCACGACGAAAATTCGTTGGGCAGCGAACCCGCGCGGCAAATGAGCTGGCCCGAGCTGCGCCGCCAGGTCGCCTCGCTGGCGCTGCACTTGCAGGCGCACGGGGTGGAGCCAGGCGACCGGGTCGCCGCCTACCTGCCCAACAGTGCGGAGACCATGGTGGCTTTTCTGGCCACGGTGAGCATTGGCGGCGTGTGGAGCATTTGCGCGCCAGACATGGGCACGCACGCGGTGCTGGACCGCTTTCAGCAAATCGAACCCAAGGTGCTGATCGGCTGCGACGGCGTCACCTATGGCGGTCGTGCGCTGGACCGTCGCGCGGTGCTGGTCGAGCTGTGCGCCGCCTTGCCCACGGTGCGGCATCTGATTGTGCAGAGCAACCTGGGGCTGCCCATAGACACTATTAAAACAATAGCTACTCAGGCATATTTCACGAGGGCTACAAGCCAAAATGATTCAAAAACTGAAGCATTTAAGCCCTTGTGGCTGGCCTTTGATCACCCGCTCTGGGTGGTCTATTCGAGCGGCACCACGGGCCTACCCAAACCGATCGTGCACGGCCACGGCGGCACGGTACTGGTGGCGCTGGCGCTGAAAAGCCTGCACAACGACATCGGCTGCAGCTACGACCCCAATACGCTGGGCGAGCGCTACCACTGGTACAGCACCACCGGCTGGGTGATGTGGAACGCGCAGATGAGTGGCCTGCTCAGTGGCACCACCTGCTGCCTGTTTGACGGCAGCCCAGGCGGGCGCAGCCTTGATGCGGCGGGCAACAAGGTGGCGCCTGACTGGACCACCCTGTGGCGCTTTGCGGCCGAGCTGAAAGTGACCTACTTTGGCGCCGGTGCCGCCTTTTACGCCAACTGCCAGAAGGCCGACGTGAACCTGGGCGAGTGCGGCGACCTCAACCACATCCGGGCGCTGGGCAGCACCGGATCACCCTTGAGCCCCGAAACCCAAGCTTGGGGGACGCAACAATTTGAAAATATTGGAACGCCTGACATCTGGTGGTGCAACATCTCGGGCGGCACCGATTTTTGTGGCGCCTTCATCGGTGGCAACCGTGAGTTGCCGCTGGTTCCCGGTGAAATGCAATGCCGCCTGCTCGGCTGCGCGGTGCAGGCCTGGAACGAGCAGGGCGAGCCGGTGACGGGCGAGGTCGGCGAACTGGTCTGCACCCAGCCGATCCCGAGCATGCCGCTCTATTTATGGGGCGACGTGGGCAAGCAGCGCTACCTGGCCAGCTACTTCGACACCTACCCCGGCGTCTGGCGTCATGGCGACTGGCTCAAGATCGGGCAGAGCGGCGGCTGCGTGATCTATGGCCGCTCAGACGCCACCATCAACCGCCACGGCCTGCGCATGGGCACCAGCGAGCTCTACAGCGCGGTGGAAGCGCTGCCCGAAGTGCTGGACTCGCTGGTGGTCGACCTCGAATACCTGGGGCGCGAGAGTTACATGCCGCTGTTTGTGGTGCTGCGCGAAGGTCTGACGCTGGACGACGCCGTCCGGGCCAAATTGGTGAACGCGATCAAAACCGCGCTGTCGCCGCGCTTCGTGCCCGATGAGATTTTTCAGGTGTCGGAAATTCCGCGCACCCTGTCGGGGAAGAAGCAGGAGCTGCCGATCAAGAAGCTGCTGCTGGGGCAACCGCTGGACAAGGTGCTCAACATTGACGCGATGGCCAACCCGGGCTGCCTGGACTGGTATGTGGCCCTGGCGCGGTCACGCTCGCAACCGTGAGCGTTCTTCAGGCTTGGGTGTCGTCCTGCGCCATCACGCCGTCGATGTAGTACCAGCGCCCGCCCTCCCGCACAAAGCGGCTGGTCTCGTGCATGCGCCCACCGCGCCCGCTCTCGCGGTAGCGCGCGACAAATTCCACCACCCCGGCGTCGCCTGTGGCTTGCGCGTGGCGCAGCTCCAGCCCGAGCCATTTGAGCGGCGGCAATTCCAGCTCGCCGGGCGAGGTGGACGGGTGCCAGGTGGCCAGCAAATAGTCGATCAGCCCCAGCCCATAGGCGCTGTAGCGCGAGCGCATCAGCGCCTCGGGTGAGGGCGCGTACAGACCTTCGGCCAAACCGGCGTGCCACGGGCCGCAGCATTCGCCATAGGTTTCGCCGCTGCCGCAAGGGCAGGCCGCGCGGGCCGGGTGCAGGTTTTTCTTCATGCCGCCATGGTAGCGGGCGCAGGGCTTGCCTGGCCGCGCCGCGTCGAGCGCCGGGTTCGTCGGCTGGCCTGATGGGCGCTTGATAAAAATCAAAAAATCGGATGGCCGCAAGCCTATGCTGAGCGTTTTCCCTCCTGATGCCGAGCATGGCGCAAGACATATTCCCAGGATCAGGCCCACCGCAACTTCAAGGAGATGAGCATGCAAGCCAGCCCGGAAACACTGCTCTGGATGTACGAGACCATGGTCGAAATCCGGAACTACGAAGAGACCATGGCCAACGTCTACCTGGAGGGTAAGTTGCCGCCCCAGATTCAAAAAGGGCTGGCATTCGATATTGGCTCCGGCCCCGTGCCCGGTGAGATGCATCTGGCCGCTGGGCAGGAGCCGGTCGCAGTCGGCGTTTGCGCCCATCTGAAGAAAGAAGACACGGTGGTGGGCACCCACCGGCCGCATCACTTTGCAATTGCCAAAGGCGTGCCGCTGGACCCGATGACGGCCGAGATGTTTGGCAAGGTCACGGGGCTGGGCAAGGGCAAGGGCGGCCACATGCATCTGTTTGACCCGGAGCACAAGTTCAGTTGCAGCGGCATCATAGGCGCCAGTTTGCCACCAGCCTGCGGGGCCGCTCTAGCCGCCAAAAAGATGGGCAAGGACTGGGTCGCCATTGCGTTTTTTGGCGAAGGCGCTGCCAACCAGGGCTCGTTCCATGAGTCACTGAACCTGGCGGCACTTTGGAAACTGCCGGTGATCTTTGTCTGCGAAGACAACAAGTGGGCGATCTCGGTACCAAAGGAAAACGCAACCAGCATCGAGTGGGTGGCCGACCGCGCATCGGCTTACGGCATACCCGGCATCAAGGTTGCGAACAATGACGCGCTGGAAGTGTACGAGGCCGTGGCGCCAGCGATCGAGCGCGCCCGTCGCGGCGAGGGCCCGAGCCTGATTGAAGTCAAGACCGACCGCTATCTGGGCCATTTCCAGGGCGATCCGGAGGTCTACCGACCCAAGGACGAGGTCAGCAATCTGCGCAAGAACGATCCGATCCCGAAGCTGGCGGCCCTGCTGAAAGGCCGCAGCCTGATGAGCGACGCCGAAGAAGGCGTCATCGTGGCCCGGGCCAAACAGCGGGTGGCCGATGCTTTTGACTTCGCCCGCAAGAGTGCCTATCCGCCAGCGCAGGATGCGCTCAACGATGTCTTTGCCTGAACCGGCAAAGCTAAAAACCAGGAGCAGACCATGAGCACAACCCGCAAACTCACAATGGCCCAGGCAATCTCCGAGGCCATCGCCCAGGAAATGACACGCGACTCCAATGTGTTCGTCATGGGCGAAGACATTGGCGCCTACGGCGGCATCTTTGGCGCCACCGGTGGCTTGCTCGACAAGTTCGGCAAGGACCGCATCATGGACACGCCGATTTCTGAGACGGCATTCATCGGCACCGCGACCGGTGCGGCGGCGGCTGGCCTGCGACCGATCGTTGAGCTGATGTTTGTCGATTTCTTCGGTGTCTGCATGGACCAGATCTACAACCACCTGGCCAAAAACACCTACATGGCCGGTGGCAACATCAAGCTGCCGGTGGTGTTGACCACTGCCATTGGCGGCGGCTACAACGATGCCGCCCAGCACTCGCAGTGCCTGTACGCCACCTTTGCCCACATGCCGGGCATCAAGGTGGTGGTGCCGTCGAATGCCTATGACGCCAAGGGTCTGATGACCCAGGCGATTCGCGATGACAACCCGGTCATGTTCATGTACCACAAGGGCATCATGGGGTTGCCGTGGATGGCGTATTTCGAGGGCAGCAGCAACGAGGTGCCCGAGGCCGCGTACACCATCCCGTTCGGGCAGGCCAAGGCGGTGCGTGAAGGGCAGGACCTCACCATCGTGACGATCAGCCAGATGGTGCAGAAGGCGCTGCTCGCGGCCGACGAACTGGCCGCTCAAGGCATCAGCGCCGAAGTCATCGACCTGCGCACCCTGGTGCCGCTCGACCGCGCTGCGGTGCTCAAATCGGTGGCCAAAACCGGCCGCCTCCTGATTGCCGACGAGGACTACCTGGGCTTTGGCCTGACCGGTGAAATCTCTGCCATCGTGGCGGAAAACCTGGACACGGTGGTCCTGAAAGCGCCCATCAAGCGGCTCGCGCTGCCCAATGTGCCGATCCCCTACAGCCGCCCGCTGGAGCAGTTTGTCATACCGCAGGTCAAAGGCATTGTGGAGGCCAGTCAAAAGCTGATGCAGGCGCGCATGGCGGAAGGCATCGCCGCATGACCGGCATCACGCTGAGCCCCGAGGCCTGGAAAGACATCGACCCGGCCACCGAGGCCCTGGTCGACAAATGGCTGGTGGCCGAGGGCGACACGGTGCGCGTCGGCCAAACCTTGGCCAATGTCGTTCTGGTCAAGGCGAACCAGGACATCGTGGCGCCCGGCGATGGCCGCGTCGAGAAGATCCTGGTGCCCGCCGGAGAGACTTTCGCGCAGGGCAAACCGATTGCCATGTTGAAGGAGTTGACGTAAACGCGGCCCTTGAAGAGCAGGCGTGGAATCTCAGTGAGCTTGCGCTGGCCGGGGCCGGCCCGCGCTTTCGTGTCTGGACCTACGCCGCACCGGCCATTGTGCTGGGCTGTTCGCAACGCGCCCTGCGCGATGACATTGAGCGCCTCCTCCACGGACGGGCCGAAGTGACGGTGCGTGAGTCAGGCGGCGGTGCTGTTCTAACTGGCCCGTGGCTGGTCAGCGTCTCGGTCGTTGTGCCGCCGCAGCACCCTTGGGTCTGCAACGGTCTGATCGACAGCTATCGGCACTTGGGGCAGCTGCATGTGGCAGCACTCAAGGAATTCGGCGTGGTCGCGCGTGCCCTGCCACCGCAGGAACTGGCCCGTGCGCATGAGGCAAGCGCCGTCAGCAGTGTGAACTGGGCCTGCTTTGGCGGCCTGTCGCCCTGGGAACTGGTGAATGCGCAGGGCCGCAAGCTGGTGGGTCTGGCGCAGAGAAGGTGCCGCACAGGCGTGCTGCTGGTGGCCGGCACCCTGGTGGGCCCGGTTGACTGGGCGTTGCTCTGTGGCGCCATGGGACACCCCCAGCACGAGCCCTTGCTACGGCACGGCACCGTTGACGCGCAAGAGATGGCGGGCGGTCTGATCGGGCCCGAGCGCTTGGCGGCTGTCTTGACGCAGTGGCTTGAGCGCCAGCTCTGAGCCGCCGCAGTAGCGCATGGCGCCCATCGTGACGCGTCGGGCCTGAATTGATCTGGTGGTCGGCAAGAAGTGATTTAATGCCCGCATGACCGGGCTAAATTCACCGCTCACCCCTACTGAATGAAACTTACCCCGATGTCGTCATGAACGAGCACGCCTTACCTCAACCCCAACGCGCCCTGCATGAAACCATCAGAATGCACCTGGGCTTCTTGCTGCTGGGCCTGATCTGCCTCGCGGTGACGTTGCTGGCGCTGCCCTTGCGGGCGGTCTTGCCACGGGCGCTGAGCAAACGAACCGGGCGGCAGTTGATCGCCCTGGTGTTTCGTTTCTACTTGCGCTCTCTGGAGTTTCTGGGGGCGTGTCGCTTTGATTTGACCGAACTGGATGCGCTCAGGGGGGGGCCGGCCCTGGTGATTGCGCCCAACCATCCCTCGCTGCTCGACGCGGTCATGGTCTTGTCGCGGCTGCCCAATGCCGTCTGTATCCTGAAGGCCGACCTTGTCAACAGTGTTTTTTTTGGCGCGGGCGCCCGCTTGGCGGGCTACATCCGTAACACGCCGCTGCGCGCCATGGTGCAAGGCGCCGTGGACGATTTAGGGCAGGGCAGCCACCTGCTTCTGTTTCCCGAGGGCACGCGCAGCACCCGGTTTCCGGTGAACGCGATGCAGGGCACGGCCGGGCTGATCGCCAAAAAGGCCGACGTCGCGGTCCAGACGGTCTTCATTGAAACCGACTCAGGCTTTCTGGGCAAAGGCTGGTCGGTGCTGTGGACGCCCAAAATGCCCATCACCTACCGCATCCGGCTCGGCAAGCGTTTTGACCCGCCCCAGCACACGGCGGACTTCGCCCGGCAGCTCGAGCAGTATTTTCAGTCCGAGCTGGCGCACGCCCTGCTGCCCGACTTCTCCATCGAAGCGCCCCCAGCCTGAGGGCAGAATCTCATTTCCTCTGTTGCTTTTTGCCAATGAACACTGCGCCGCGCGCCTCGCGCACCCACCTGGTGCTGATCCCCAGCTACAACCCCGGCACCAAGGTGTTTGAGACCGTGCGTTCGGCGCGCGCCCAGTGGTCGCCGGTCTGGGTCGTGGTGGACGGCAGCACCGATGCCAGCGCGCAAGGCCTGCAAGCCATGGCAGCGCAGGATCAGGATTTGCATGTGATCGTGTTGCCGCGCAACGTCGGCAAGGGTGCGGCCGTGCTGCACGGGCTGGACCTGGCGGCGGCGCAGGGCTTCACCCATGCGCTGACCATGGACTCTGATGGCCAGCACCCGGCCCCGTTGATCCCCGACTTCATGGCGGCGTCCATCGCCCAGCCGGCTGCCATGGTGCTGGGGGTGCCGGTGTTCGCGGCTGACGCGCCGCGCCTGCGCGTCAACGGGCGCAAGGTCTCGAACGCGTGGGCCAATCTGGAAACGCTGTGGGCGGGCATTGGCGATTCGCTGTTCGGTTTTCGTGTTTACCCGATCGAGCCGCTGCGGCGCGTGATGCAGGGCCAGCGCTGGATGCGCCGCTTTGACTTCGACCCCGAGGCCGCCGTGCGCATGTGCTGGCAGGGTGTCAAGCCCGTGAACCTGCCGGCCACGGTGCGCTACTTCCGCGCCGATGAAGGCGGTGTCTCGCATTTCAACTACCTGCGCGACAACCTTTTGCTGACCTGGATGCACGCGCGTCTGCTGCTGGGTTTCATCCTGCGTCTGCCGCTGCTGTTGGCGCGGCGCATTCGGGGCGTCTAAAGGGCGAAGCAATTTTCCGACGAGCCGCCATACAGCAAGTGGATTCGCGCGAAGGACAAGTCTGCAGCGTAACCGGTCGGTCACCGCGAGCCAGGAATTTTTGTCGGGTTCTCCTGAGTGGTCGTTGCCGGTGCTGGTCCAGTTTGGGCATTCGTCGGTCCCAGCAACTCGGAAGGGGTCGCTCAACTGAGGATGTCATTTTTCTCAGCCGACGGACTCTTGAGCAGGCGCCAGGATGCGGTACCGCGCTTCGAACAGGATGTGCGGCTCGGCCGGCCCTTCAAGGAAAGCGGTGAGTTCGGGCAGGGGTTTCAGGTGGGCACCTGGGCTGCCAGCATCGGCAGCGAGGCATCATTTGCCGCCAGAAATGCAAGTGAACCAGGAAAAATCCAGAGACCCTCACGCCCGTCATGGCAACCGGAGTCCGGGTTATTCGCCCCATTCATCAGTGCTAAGCTATATGTCAAATTAACTGGGAAGCGCAAAGGATCTGGCGATTTCCCCCTGTGCAGAGCTCAATTCGGGCGCTGATCCAGCTCTAAACAGGTCCATGACTTGGCTGATTTGCCAGAAACGAATTGATGTTCGATCTTCCCGACCCGTTGCTGCTGGCGCGCATCCAGTTTGCATTTACCGTCAGTTTTCATTTTTTGTTCCCGGCCATCACGATCGGGCTGGCCAGTTACCTCGCCGTTCTCGAAGGCCTTTGGCTGAAGACCGGGCGTGAAGACTACATGAATCTGTTTCGGTACTGGATCAAGATTTTCGCGCTGGTATTCGCCATGGGCGTGGTCTCGGGCATCGTGATGTCCTACCAGTTTGGCACCAACTGGGCGGTTTTCTCTGACAGGGCCGGCCCGATCATCGGCCCGCTGATGGCCTACGAGGTGCTGACCGCCTTTTTCCTGGAGGCCGGCTTCCTGGGCGTGATGCTGTTCGGCATGAACCGCGTGGGCAAGCGCCTGCACTTCACCGCCACGCTGATGGTGGCGCTGGGCACCTTTGTCTCTGCCTTCTGGATCCTGTCGGTGAACAGCTGGATGCAGACGCCAACCGGCTACACGATGAACGCCAACGGTCAGTTCATCTCGGCCGGCAGCTGGCTGGCTATCATCTTCAACCCCAGCTTTCCGTACCGGTTGGTGCATACGCTGTCGGCCGCGTACCTGACCACGGCTTTCCTGGTCGGCGGTGTCGGTGCCTGGCACCTGCTAAAGAACCGTACCAACCCGCGCGCACGGCTGATGTTCTCGATGGCGATGTGGATGGCCGCCATCGTCGCGCCGCTGCAGATCGTGCTGGGTGATATGCACGGCTTGAACACGCTGGAGCACCAGCCGGTGAAGGTGATGGCCATGGAAGGCCACTACCAGAGTCACCCGAATGGCGCGCCACTGATCCTGTTCGGTATTCCGAACAGCGCCGAAGGCCGGGTCGATTACGCGGTGGAAATCCCGAAGCTGTCCTCGCTGATCCTCAAGCACGACCTCAACGCTCCCCTGGCCGGGCTGGACACCGTGCCCGCTGCCGACCACCCGCCTGTGGGTGTGGTGTTCTGGTCGTTTCGCATCATGGTCGGCCTGGGTTTTCTGATGGCTGGCCTGGGCATGCTCAGCCTGTGGGCCCGCGCAAAGGGTCGGCTGTACGAATGGAAGGGGCTGCACCGCTTCGCGCTGGCCATGGGGCCGTCGGGCCTGGTCGCGGTGCTGGCGGGCTGGATCACCACCGAGGTGGGGCGCCAACCGTGGACCATTTACGGCCTGATGCGCACGGCCGAATCGGCCTCACCCCTCGCGGCGCCCGCCGTGGCGGTATCGCTGGTGGCGTTTGTGGTCGTGTATTTCGTGGTCTTTGGCGCCGGGGTGCTCTACATCCTGAAGCTGATGGCCAAGGCCCCGGAGGTGCAAGAGCCGGAGCCGCCCCATATTCCCATGCGAACGGCCGGCACCACGCCTGCCGCGGCGCTGAGGCCTGACGTACTGCCAACCAAATGAGGCGACCCCCATGACCATCGATCTCACCATCATCTGGGCCTTCATCATCGTGGCGGCCGTGTTCATCTACGTGGTGCTGGATGGCTTCGACCTGGGCATCGGCATCCTGTTTCGCTCTTTCGCCGTGGGCCAGGACCGCGACACCGCCATGAACAGCATCGCCCCAGTGTGGGACGGCAACGAGACTTGGCTGGTGCTGGGCGGCGGCGGGCTGCTCGCCGCCTTTCCCCTGGCCTACGGGCTGATCCTCTCGGCCTTGTACGCACCCATCATCGCCATGCTCCTGGCCCTGGTGTTTCGCGGCGTGGCGTTCGAGTTTCGCTGGCGCGACCCGGCCCACCAGGGTTACTGGGATTTGGCGTTCAGCGGCGGGTCGCTGCTGGCGGCCGTGTCGCAAGGGGTGGTCCTGGGCGCGCTGCTGCAAGGCGTTGCCGTCGAGGGCCGTGCCTATGCGGGCGGCTGGTGGGACTGGCTCACACCGTTTTCACTGCTCACGGGTGTGTCTGTGGCCATCGCCTATGCCTTGCTGGGCTCTACTTGGCTGGTCATGAAGACCGAAGGCCGTCTGCAGCAACAGGCCCGGACCATGGCCTGGTGGCTTGGCGGCGCCACGCTGGCCGCCATCGTGGCGGTGAGTGTTGCAACCCCGTTCCTCAATGCCGCCTACTTCGACAACTGGATGCGCTGGCCCACCATCCTGGCCGTGGCACCCGTGCCCGTTCTGGTGGCGCTGGCCAGCGTCGCCTTCGCGCGTCGCCTGCGGGCCGGACATGAGCGGGCACCGTTCCTGCTGACGCTCGCCATCTTTTTCCTGTGTTTTGTCGGACTGGGCATCAGCGTTTTTCCGTATGTGGTCCCCGGTGCCGTCACCATCTGGGCGGCAGCCACTGATCGCAGTAGCCAGATCTTCATGCTCTGGGGCGTCGGCCTGGTGCTGCCCATCATCCTCGTCTACACCGCGTGGGCGTACTGGGTGTTCCGCGGCAAGGTGGGTGCGCACGGGTACCACGCATGAAGCGGTCCATGCTCGGTTGGCCCGCCATCGCGACACCGCCCCGTGATGAGCCGCAGTCCCTGTGGTCCCGTCTGCTCTGGATGGCGGGCATCTGGGCTGCCAGCATCGCCGCCTTGCTGGCCGTGGCCATGCTGCTGCGCCTGGTGCTCAAGACTTGAGAGTCTGAGCCCACGTTCGGCCCGTTTTCGCGGGTTCGCAACGCCACCCGTGTTCGAATTCCAGCCGCCGGTAGCGGGCCCGTCAGCCATCGTTTAGGGGCCGAACGCGCCCGACGACCTCTGACGGCCTCATGCCGGCACCCGGATGGCCGGGATGCTGCCGTGACCGGTAAAGCGTGGGCACTGACTTGCCCATAGTGGTCAAGCGAGGAATGGCCGCAGCAACCCCAACCCAGTCTTTTGCAGTCATGGGCCGCCCCTCTCTAGATCATCCCGCCGTTGATGGAAATTATTTGCCCGCTGATGTAAGCCGCCCGCTCCGAGGCCAGAAAGCTGACCAGGTCGGCCACTTCCTCAGGCCGCCCGGCGCGCTGCATCGGCACCAGCTTGGCAATGGCGGGGGCATCAAAGCTGGCCTGGCTCATGGACGTGGCGATGATGCCCGGTGCCACGGCATTGACCGTGATGCCCCGGCTGGCCACCTCCAGCGCGAGCGACTTGGTGGCCGAATGCAGCGCGCCCTTGGCGGCCGCATAGTTGACCTGGCCGCGGTTACCCGCCACGGCCGCGACCGAGGTGATGGTGATGATGCGGCCCCAGCGGGTGCGGATCATCGGCATCATCAAAGGCTGGGTAACGTGAAAGAAACCATTGAGCGACACATCGATAACCTGTTGCCACTGCCTCAGCTGCATGCCCGGAAAGATAGCGTCGTCGTGAATGCCGGCGTTGTTCACCAGCACCTGGATCGGCCCATCCACCAAGAGCGCCTCCAGCGCGGCGGTGGTCGTGGTGGCATCAGTGATGTCAAAGGCGAGCGCCTTCGCCTGACCGCCTGCGGCCTGGATAGCATCGACCACGGCTTGGGCGGTCTCCAGGTGGCGGTTGGCGTGCACGATGACATCAAAGCCGTCGGCAGCCAGTTGCCGGCAGATCGCCGCGCCGATGCCGCCACTGCCGCCGGTGACGAGCGCGCGTTTGCGCTCAGGTGTTGTGTTCATGATTTCGGGGGAGTTGTTGCGCTGCGCTGCGGCAGCGCCAGGCCGTGCGCGTCGAGGATGACCGCAGCGCGCCCGCCAAGCAGCAGCCTGGAGCCGGCATGAAGCGTGAAGCTGTAGAGAACCGTGCTGCTGTCGCCGCCAGAACGCTCGGCGTGAATGCTGAGCGCATCGCTCAAATCATCAAGCCGATCGACATGCAGCGTCACGCCACGCACGCTGACCAGGTAGCCCAGGGTGGGGCGCTGGCTGGCGACCACGGAGTCGGCTTCCGCCAGCAAGGCACCATGCACGGCCATGGCCTGCGCGGCATATTCGATGCCGCAAGCCGCGCCCAGCCGACCGTGCGCGCGCAAGGGGTTATTGCTGTCCCGGTGGCTGCTGGCCTCGCAGCAGATCTGCTGCGTGTCCCAGGCGCTCACGCATTCGAGCAGGCACATGCTGCCCTGGTGCGGAATGCGCCGCGCAATATCGGCGTGCTGCAGGGTTGCGGGCACGCGCATCAAAGGCAAGGCGCCACCTGCAGCGCCAGTTGCCGCCCGGGCAGGTAGTCCAGCAGCAGCTCGCGCTGGCTTTGCGTGGCCACACTGCGCAGCAGCGGCAGGCAGCGTGCGGCAGGAATGCGGCTGCGCAGCAGTTCGAGCGCCTCATCGTCCAGAAGCTGCGTCGGCGCGTCGCTCAAGAAGGCACCGGGCGCCAGCTGCCATTGCGCCAGGCTGCGCTGGCTGCGCCGGGGCGCCAGCACCAGCGCCACGCCAAATGTGTCTGGCAAAGGCCGTACGCTGCGCAGCGGCTCGGGGTAGTCGGTGTCATAAGCCACCAGCAACACCGGCGTTTGTTCAAGCATCACCTGCACCATGGCTTCGAGCAGGCCGGCGGCGAAACTGCCGTCATGGGCGCACAGCACCGACGAACTGGCCATGGCGCCGCTGGAGATGCTCCAGTAACCCGAGGCCGCGTTGTGCACCGAATTGTGAAATCGCGTGGGTGAAATCAGCCGGTCGCTGGACGCCAGCGCGCTGCAAATCTCATGGCAATTGATCGCGTCACCGCTGGACGATGTGAACACCGAAGGCAGCGTGCTCGCCGCAAAGCCTGAGGCCGCCACCGCCTCCTGGCCGACCGCCAGCGCCACCTTGACCACCGTGCCCGCGCGGCGCCGTTCCGCCGCTGGCAGCGCCATCGGCAACGGCACGACGCAGCGCGCGCTCTGGTACGTTGCGCTGCCCGCCAGCACGTCACGGCCTTGCACCCAGTTGCTCAGCCCCGGGCCCAGCAGGCCGATGCCTTCAACAAAGACGGTAAGGGGCGGCGCTGGCAGGGCAGGGGCTTGTGTCATCGTTAGTGCTTTAGCCGGAACGGCCAAAAACCAGGCTGCAATTGGTGCCGCCAAAACCAAAAGAGTTGCTCAGCACATGGTTCACGGCCTGCTCGCGGTTATTGATCAGGTAGTTGAGGGCCAGCGCCGGATCAGGCTGCTGCGTATTGAGTCCACCCGGCAGCAAACCGTGTTGCAGCGCCAGCGCGCAAATGGTGGCTTCGAGCGCGCCGGCCGCACCCAGTGTGTGGCCGGTCGCGCCCTTGGTGGAACTGCAGGGCGTCGTCGATCCGAACAGCGCCGCCACCGCCTTGGCCTCGGCCGCATCGTTGCTGGGTGTGGCCGTGCCGTGCAGGTTGATGTAGTCAATATCGGCCGCGTCAAGCGCGGCCATCGTCAAAGCCTGCTGCATCGCCAGGCGCGCGCCCAGGCCCTCGGGATGAGGCGAGGACATGTGATGGGCATCGCTGGATTCGCCCACGCCCAGCAGCAGCACGGCATCAACAGCCAACTGAGCGGGCACCGGCTCCAGCAGCGCAAAAGCTGCCGCCTCGCCGATGGAAATGCCGTCGCGATCAAGGTCAAACGGGCGGCAGGCCTGTGTCGACATCAGGCCTAGGGAATTGAAGCCGTACAGGGTCGTCAGACACAGTGAGTCGACGCCGCCCACCACCGCCGCATCGATCAGCCCGGTGGCCATCAGGCGCCGGGCCGAGGCAAATACCTTGGCGCTCGACGAGCACGCCGATGACACCACAAAGGCCGGGCCGGCGAGGCCCAGGTAACGACGCGTGAAGTCGGCCACCGAAAAGGTGTTGTGCGTGGTGGCGTAGGAAAAATCCGCGGGCAAGGCACCGCTGGCTGGGTCGCGCCGCCTATAGGCCAGCTCGGTCTGCAAAATGCCGGAGGTGCTGGTGCCGATGAAAACGCCCACGCGCTGTGCGCCGTACTTTTTGCTGGCCCGGGCGGCGGCCTGGGCAAAGCCATCCTGCATCAGCCCGAGCAGCGCGAGCCGGTTGTTGCGGCAATCAAAGGCCGCCAGTTCGGCTGGAAGCTGCACCGCGTCCACGCCCGCAACCTCGCCCACAAAGGTCGGCAGCTCAACCGTGTCGAAGGTGCATGGCGCTAGCCCGCCCTGCTGCTGGCGCATTGCGCACAGGGTGGGCGCCAGCCCGCGACCGAGGCTGCTGGTGGCGGTGAAATGGGAAAGCCAGAGCGAGTTCAGGGGAAACCAAGCCGATCTAAAAAGTGGGCCAGAGTCTAGCAAAGTCACAGGGCAGCGGGCTTGATCGGCCTGCTTTTCAGGGGCAAGAGATGGCGCAGCGACCAGGCCGCTGCCAGCGCGCCCAGCAGCAGGCCGGCCGCCACATCCACCGCCACATGCTGGCGTGTGGCCAACGTCGAATAGACGATGCCCACGCACCACAGCGCATTGAGCCAGCGCGTCCAGCGCGGTGCGTCAAAGCGGCGCAACAGCACTTGCAGCCAGACGCCTGAAAAAACGGCGGTGACCACATGCAGGGACGGGAATGCATTGCCCCCGGCGTCCAGGGTTTTGAGGAAATCGACACCCGGATACAAAGCCCAGTCGATATCGGCAACTGGGACGGTGGTCGGCCAGAGGTAGAAGATGACGAGACCGATCATGCAAGTGCCCGCCATGGCCCGCGCATATGCGAAAAGCGCTTGCGGCGTGGCCAGCAGGGCTGGGGGCAGGGACACATAGACCCACAGCGAGACATAAAGCGCCATGGCCCGGGGCTCAAAGCCAATCAGTCGATCCGGCCAGGTCAGCGGCATCACGGTGACGGCACTGGCGGGGTTTTTGAGCAGAAAGAAATAGGCGCCAAAAAACACGGCGATGAACAGCATGGTGCCCAAGCTTTTGAGCAGCATGTGCTGTGCAAGGACCGCTGCCAGCTGGCGGTACCAAGGGGTCTGCGCGTGAGGGTCATTCATGGCTGGTCCTTCATGGCAGTAGGGCTTGGCGCAAGGTCACAAAACGCAAACCGGCGTCCGCGGCACGGGTCAGCACGGCCGGCAATACCTCAAGCAACACCGGCGTACCCTGCGTGGTGCGGGCAGCATGGCCGTCATGCAGCAGCAAAATGGCGCCCGCTTGCAGGCCACCGAGCAGTTGGCTCTGCACGCGCGCAGCGTCTTTGACGCGGGTGTCGAAAGCGCGTACGGACCAAGTGGCCAGCCTGAGCCCGAGCCGGGTCAGGATCGGGGCGAGGAAAAGATTGCGCAGCCCAGCCGGAGCACGGAAAAACAGCGGGCGCTGACCGGTCATCGAGATCAATGTGTCTTGGGCCTCCTGCAGTTCACGCGCCATGGCGCGCGGCCCCAGAAGCGAAAAATAGTGGCGGTGGTGCTGGCTGTGGTTTTCCAGCGCGTGGCCGCGGCGCACGATCTCGCGGCACAGCGCTGGGTAGCGCAGCGCGTTTTCGCCAATCACAAAAAAAGTGGCCTTCACCGCGTAACGCTGCAGCAGATCGAGCACCAGTGGGGTCACGACCGGATCGGGGCCGTCGTCAATGGTCAAGGCAATTTCATGCCGCGCCGCAGCAGCGGCGGGCAGGCGTGTCCAGTTTGGCCCCAGCCACCGACTGCGCGGCCACAGGCCAAGGGCGGCAATCAGCAGGTGGTTGAGAAGCACACCCGTCAGCGCCCAGGGCCAGAGCGCGGCGTGGAACAAGACAGCGCCAAAAGCCAGCAGATGCAGCACGGCGCTGGCGCCAAGCAACAGGCGCCGCCGCCAGTGCGCCTCAGGCATGGGACTTCCTGGCAAAGATGGCCGCATAAACCAGCGCCAAGATGACGCCCGGCGCCACCGTCACGCCCATGGCCTGCAACAGCGACACCTTGGAAAACGCCAGCACGCCAAAGCCAGCCACGGTGCTGAGGTTGGCAAACAGCATCGAGGCCAGGGTACGCGGCGCGATCGGCGTGCGCGCATCAAGGCGGTCAAAAAACAAGGCGTAGTTGGAGCCCACCGCCACCACCAGCAGCAACCCCACCAAGTGCAGAATGATCAACTGCTGGCCCAGCAGCGCCAGAGCGGCCGTGACGGTGATGACAGCCGCTGCCAGCGGCGCAATCAGCCGCAGCACCCGCGCTGGCGAGCGAAAAACCAGCAGCAGCAAACCCACGATGGCGGCGAAGCCGCCCAGCGACAGCAGCGTGGCTTCATGCAAATAGCCGCTGTACAGGTGGTCGGATTCAGCTTTCATGTCCACAAACAATACACTTTTGGAGTCCGCGCTCATCAGGGCCGCGCGAATCTTGTCGGCCTGAATGTCAACCCCCTGCGGCGCGGTGAGCGGCAACAGGGCGGTCCAGCGCTTGTCTTGCGCCAGCAGCAAAGCATCGAGCGCCATCGCCATCGACGTCTGTGCCAGGTCTTTGGGCACGAGCAGGGCCTGGTTGCGCGCGGCTTCAACATCGGCCAGAAACGGCGTCAACAGTTGCGCACGCACGGGCAAACCCTGCACGGCTTGGGCCAGGTTGGCCGCCAACGGCGCCGCAGCGGGCAAGCTGGCCTGGCGGGCCAACTGGGTTGCTGTGCTGGGCAGATAACGACTGGGGCTTTGAAAGCCGGCCAGTTCGCCCTGGTCAACCTGCACTTGCAGCAGCGTTGAAACCTGCTCGGCCGAGCGCAACACTTCTTCCTGGCTGGCGGCGGAGACCACCACCACATAACGCACATCGGGCGCGCCCATGTCGGCACGCAGGCTCGTATCAAGCGCCACATCGGCCTGCGAGACCGGGCTCAAGGAGGCAATCTTGTCATTGAGCAAACTGCCGCGGCTGTTGATGAGAACGGCGCAGGCCAGCAACAACAGCAGCGCGGCCGGCCAGCGCAATGCAGTAGCGCGGTCCACCAGACGCGACAAAACCCGTCCGACCATTGTCACGTCATGGACGCGAAAGTTCGCGGGCAGCAGCTGCGGCAGCACAAAACGGGTCACACAAGCGGCGACGACCAGCCCGGCAATCGCATACAGGCCAAGCTGCGCCAGGCCCGGAAAACCCGACAGCAGCAAGGCGGCAAAGCCGGCAATCGACGTCAGCACGCCAAGCCGGATCGTGGGCCAAAAGCGCTTGATCCAGTGCTGCGGGTCGGCCTCGCCCTGTTCGGATTGCACGAACAGGTAGATCGAATAATCCACAGCCTCGCCAATCAGCGCCGTGCCAAAGCCCAGCGTGATGCCATGCACCGAGCCAAAGCCCAGGCTGACCGCTGCAATACCGGCCAGCACGCCGCTGATGACCGGCAAAAGCCCCAAGGCGAGCGCTGTGAATGAGCGATAAACCAGCAGCAGCAGCGCCGCCACAAACCCGAAGCTGATGAGCGACAGCAAGGTGACCTGGCTCTTGATGGTGTCGCGCGATGTCACCGAGAACACGCCGGGGCCGCTCATCAGCAGCCGGGCATCGGCGTGAGGTTCCGGTGCGGCCTCAAACGCCTGGCGGATCGCTGCCATGGCGCTTTGCTGGGCATCGGTATCGGAACCCGCAGCGCGCGTTTGCATCAGCAGCAAGGCGCGCGCACCGTCGCGCGATGCCCAGGCGCCGTCCACCAGCTTGGGCTGCGTGGCGCTGCTCAGCTGTTCGAGCAGTTGCACCATCTCGCCGCTTGGGTCGCGCGGCAGCAGGGATTTCACCAACAGCCCGGCGGGCGAGGCGAGCAGGTCAATGCTCTCGCTCAAGGCAGCATGCAGCCCTTGTGCGCTGAAGCGCTCAGGCGTCACCGCCGGGCTCAAGAGGTAACGGTTGTTAAACAGAAAGGCGCGGTCGCGATCAAGGTTGACGGGCTCGCCATTGCTGACGCTGACAAAGGCCGCATCGGCGCGCAAGCGTTGGGCGATGTGTTTGGAGAGCTGCGCACGTCGGGGTGCATCGGCGCCTTCAATGCCGACCAGAATCAGGCGCGAGGCCAGACCGTCGCGCAGTTGGTCCATGAGCAGTCGCTGCTCCGGCGTAGGGCTGCGCGGCATGAAGGCCGACAAGTCGGTGGTGAAGCTGGTGCGGCTGAGCACGCCCGCGCAGAGCAGCAAAAACGCCAGCCACAGCGCGACGGCCAGGCCGCCACGGCGACGCGAATCAGGCCTCACGGCGTCACCAATTTTTCAATGCTCATCAAGGAGCTGTCGCCATCGGCCTGGGTGATTTCGATGCTGCGAACCTGGTCATGGGCGCCGGTGATGCGGATGCGCTGCACCACGGCCAGCATCTTGTCGCCCTTTGGCAGCAGCTGCAGAGTCCAGCGCTGCGCCGTGCCCTCCAGACTCAGTTGGTAGTTGCTCTCCAGCGCCTGGCGGTCGCCCGCGAGCGTGCCGCGAATGCTGTCGATGAATGCCGCCAGTTCCGGGTAAGCCTGCAACTGCAGGCGGTGTTTTTGACGGCCGCGCTCAATCAACAGGTCAGCACCGTCGATCACCATGGATTCGGGTTTGGGCTTGAGCGTGCGCTTTTCCAGGTGATCCGGCGCGGTGTAAAACAGCTCCCCGGACGACTCGACCGGTCGCTCCAGCATGGCAATGGTCTTTTTCTCGACAAAGCTGGCGTGGCTGGTCCGGTTCTGGGCCAGGGAGTCCATCAATTGCTGGATGTCCCAGGCCGCCAAGGCGGTCGGGCTGGTCGTGGCAAGTAGCAGGCCCAGCGCAAGTGACGCCAGTCTAAAAATTCGAACGAAATGCATCATGGCGTAGGTTGAATTTTTTCAGGAGAACGGCTGGGTCGCGTCACCGGAGCGCGCCAGAAATCAAAGAAGTTGAACCAGTTGTAGGGCGCGCTGCGGCAGTAGTGCGCCAACAGCGCAGCATAACGTGCCATCGCTGTCTGCACCGCCAGCGTGCGCCCGCGTGGCGGCAAGGCTGAAAAGTCGGCCAGGGCCTCGAAATGGATGTCGTAGCGGTTGCCACCGCGGTACAGCCCGGTCATGAACAAGACTGGGCGTTTCAATATCGCCGCCATCCTGAACGGACCCAGCGGCAGCTCGGCCGGATCGCCCAGAAAATCGAAGGCGCGGGTGTCGTCCAGCCCCAGCGACCGGTCACCCAACATGCCCACGACCGTGCCCTGGCCCAACAACTCATGCACCTGAATCATCGAGTCGATGTGGCCCAGTGCCACGATGTCCTGCTGCGCCTGTGGGTTGATGGCGCCCAGCGCGGCGTTGATCTTGCGCGCATTCTCCTCGTACATCGCCATGACCACGCGCAGGCCGGGCTGTTGGCGGCCGATGGCGCGTAGCACCTCAAAACTCCCCAGATGCGCGCCGAGCAAAAAGGCGCCTTGGCCGTCGGCCAGCGCCTGGTCGACAAGTTCTTGGTTGTGAACCCGGATATCGAACAGATCAAAGCGCCCGTTGACCAGATAAAGCCGGTCATGGGTCACCGACGCGAAACTCAGAAAATGCCGAAACAAGTGGCGCCAGCCCACCGCTGCGGGTGTGGGCAACTGCAGCACCCGGCGCAAATAGTCGCGTGACATGCGACGTGCAGTCGGCGCAAACGCCAGGAAATAGGCCGCGATGGCGTAAAGCACCACGCGGCTCGCGCGCCGGCCAAGTCGCAGCGAGAGCCAGGTCATCAGGCGCAGCATGAACAGGTTGCTGCGCTCGGGGCGCTGTTGCCATTCAGCGCCGCCTGAGGGCGCGGCCTTGTGTTGGTTTGTCATGCTGCAGGCGCTGGCAACACCAGCGTGCCGGTGGCGACTTTGCGCTGGCCGCTGGAAATATCGAAACGGGTGCTGCCCGAGGTGCCCGGGGTGAGCACAAGCCTCAAGGTCTCGCCGGGGCCGACCGGACTGAGAAATTTGGCGGCGCTGATCTGGCACAGCGGCGTCGTATCAAAGCCATCCCCGGATGCCCTGGGCCCCTGTGTTTGCAGCACCGCATGAACAACGGCGTCCAGCAAAACCACGCCCGGCACAATCGGCGTGCCCGGAAAATGGCCGGCAAAGGCCGGATGATCCGGCGCGAAGAAGAGCGTGGTTTCAAGCTGCATGGGGCGTACCTTGGCGCTGATGCTGTGATGCCAGCGCCTGCAATGCGTCGCGCGGCAATTTGCCGCTGCTGTTGCGCGGCAGTGACGCCAGCAGCACCAGCGGCCTGGGGATGAACACCGCGTCGATGCGTTCGCGCAGCGCCACCAGCAGGGCTCCAACGCTCAATCCAGGGGCGACGGCAAAGGCCATCAGGCGCGTCACATTGGTGTCGTCAGGCTCATCGGGCATGAAAAAAGCCCCGTCGATCACGCCCGGGATGGCGTTGAGCTGATGGTTCAGGTAGTCGAGCGAGCTGCGCTTGCCCGCGATGTTGACCAGGTCGGCGCTGCGGCCATGCAGCAGAAAGCCGCCGCCACTCAAGAGTTCAAGCTCGTCGGCCAGGGGCATGGGCGGATCAACATGCCCGCCAGAGACCCAGGTGCGCCCCTGCGAAACGCTGAGTCTGACCCCGGGAAACAGAGTCCATTCGACGCTCGCGGTGGTGCGCCTGGACGCGATCAGGCCGGTCTCGGTGGAGCCGTAAATTTCAAACAAGGGCGCCTGCAGACCGGCCTCGACGGCCAGCGCCAGTTGCGGCGTCATCGGCGCCGTGGCCGACAGCACCAGGTCGACGGTGGGAATGTCCAGCCCGGACGCCAGCAACACCTTTAAATGCAAGGGTGTGCTGACCAGCAGGCACGGGCGCGGCGCGGCAGCGAGCAGCGCGCAGATGTCGGCCGGGTAAAACGGATGGGCTGCGCTCAGGGCTGAGCCGCTCTGCAGCGCGAGCAGCACGGAGGCCTCAAAGCCAAACATGTGCTGCGGTGGCACCGTGGCCACAATGCTGTGGCGGCTGCCGTCCAGCAGCCCCAGGCGGGCGGCTTCGGCCCGAACGCTGCGAACCAGGGCGCCCCAGCTTTTGGGGTGCGGCACTGGCGTGCCGGTCGAGCCGGAGGTGAACACGATGGCCGCCGTGCGCTCGGCCGCAATGTCGGGAACGTCATAGGTGGCGCTGGCTGGAGCCGCAGTGGCTGACGCCTCAACGGCCAGCGCGCCCGCCCATGCAAACTGGGGTAGATCAATAGCCTGCGGCTGGTCGACCAGGCAAAACACGTCGGGCGCAAAGTGCTTCACCTGGCGCATCATCTCTGGCGTGAGCGTAGGCGGCAGCAGGCTGATCTTGTCCGCCAGCAAGGCCGCTGCCACGCCGACGGCAAAGCGATAACGGTCGACGCAGACATTGAGAACATGCCTGCCTGCCGGCAGATCTGCGGCCAAGTGCCTGGCATCGGCCAGAAACTGCGCCGCGGTGATGGGACCGTCTTGACGATAGGCCAGGATGTCTTGTGCCTGAGCGTGCGTGACTAGCGGGAAGCTGCTCATGGTCGGCGCGCCCTGTCTTCTGAAACGGACTGGTGGTACGCGCGGATCGCCGCCAGCGGCCCGGCGCGCTCAGACGCGGGCAAGGCATAACAGCGCGCCGCATACTCACCCACAAACATCAAGCCCAGCAACGGCATGCCCAGCAGGTTGGCAAAAGTCGACCAGACGGCTACCGGTGCCAACCAAAACAGCAGCAGCGACAGCCCGGCGGTGGCGCCGAAATAGAAGGTCCAACTCCAGGTGGCCGCACGCGTGTAGCGGGTGAGCGCGGGCGTCAGGCTGCCGTGCACGATGGTGGCAAAGCGCGAAATCATGGGTGTGCCGCCACGCTGCAGGGTTTTGCCGAAGGCCACGCACAAGAGCGCATAGGTGCCTGCATGCTGCAGAAGAAAGACCCAGTTGTAATGGGCGATCAACCAGTTCTTGAGCCCGTAAATCACAGCGCATGCCGCCAGGCTCAGGGCCAGCATGAGGGCGCGCTGCTGCGAGCGCCAGGCCAGCACAAGGCCCAGGGCGAGTAGGGGCGCCAGCGCAACCAGGGCGCCCTGCAGATCGGGCATGGTTGACGCCGCAGCCCGATGCGACAACAGTGCATACCCAATGCCCAGGGCGAGCAGGCCGCCCCAACGAACGGCTTGCTTGAGCCGTGTCGCCGAGTGGGCTTTCACTGGGTGCGCTGAGCCGCGATGTGGTTGCTCAGGCTGCGCAGCGACAGGAAGATGGCGTGGTTTTCTTCTTGACCGGCGCGCAGTTGCAGGCCGTAGCGCTTGGAGACCACGAGTGCGATTTCAAGAATATCGATGGAGTCCAGCCCCAGGCCGTCGCCGTACAACGGGTCGTCCGCCTGAATATCGGGGGCGCCAACGTCCAGGTTCAAGGCGCTCACCACCAGTTCAGCAACTTCAAGTAGCAGGGCAGCGTCAGCCACCAAGGGGGATGCGTGCATGGTCAGTTGGGGCATGGGAAAGGATCAATGTGGGTGGGGGGCAGAGTGACAAGGCGGGCGCCGGTGGGTTGGCGGACCTTGCCAAGGGTCTGATTTTAACGAAAAGTGCTTGCGCCGGCTAACGCGGCTGGCGCAAGATCAGCAAATGCGGTGTCGGTTTTGAGCACAAAAGCGGGCTCAGGCTTTGCGATTTATCAATGCCCAGAAGGGTTTCCGCGGGCTTTTGGCTTGCCAGCCGCGTTACTTCGCCTTACTATTTTTCTGCTGGCGGCGTCTGAAACGCACCAGACAATCCGCCGAGGTAAAGCCTGTGTCAATTTCTACTGGAGGTTCATCATGATCATACGTACTCTTCTTGCTGCCGTTGTTGCCGCCGCCGCGCTACTCACTGCCACGGGCTGTGCCGTCGGCCGTGGCCAGCAGACCGTCGGGTCTTACATTGACGACGCCACCATCACCACCCAAATCAAAGCGCGCTTCGCTGACAACACGCAGGTCGCCGCGACCAGCATCAGCGTCGAAACCCTCAATGGCACCGTGTTGCTGTCGGGTTTTGCCAAGAACGCCACGGAAAAAACCATGGCCGAGAGCATCGCGCGTGGTGTCAACGGGGTGAGATCCGTGAAGAACGAAATTGTTGTGCGTCCGTGACGCGTTCGCGCAAATGAGCGTGTGATTCTTCAAGTCCGTGCGGCAGCGCACGGCACCCAGCAGCAAGCCCCGCCGCGTTGAGGATTTGACCCAGTTCGATCCCTGCCAAGCCCCCTGCGATTGCGCCCATAATGGCCCGCAAACAATCTCAGGGGCGGGATCACCACATGGCAACCCTCATACCGGCGCTTGGCGCCTGCGTATCGCGCATGACTGCAGGCGAGCGACGCCTGGCCGAGCGGCTGGAGCAAAAGCTCGACGACGACTACCTGCTCTGGTACGACGTGCCGATGGGCCCCCATCAGTCACACCCCGACTTCTGTGTGATTCACCCCCGGCGCGGCTTGCTGATTCTGGAGGTAAAAGACTGGAAGCCCGACACCATCCTCCAAGCCGACAAGCTCAACTGGGTGATTCTGGACCACGGCCAGCCCAAAACCGTTGCCAGCCCGATCGAGCAAGCCCGCCAATATGCCCACACCGTGGTCGACGCCCTCAAGCGTGACCCCCAGCTGGTGCAGGCCGAGGGCAAACACCAAGGCCAACTCGCCTTTCCGTGGAGCTATGGCGTGGTGTTTCCCAACCTCACGCGCAAGCAGTTTACAGAGGGTGAATTGCACCGCGTGATCGAGCCGAACCGCGTTGTCTGCCGCGATGAAATGACCGAGTCGGTCGACGCCGAAGACCTGCAAAGCCGCCTGTGGGGCATGTTCCCGTTCATGATGGGCGGCGTCATGAGCCTGCCGCAACTTGACCGCGTGCGCTGGATCATGTTCCCCGAAGTGCGGCTGCCAACGCAAGGCACGCTGTTTGACGACAGCGATTCTGAAGCTGAGCTGCCCGGCATCATGCGCGTGATGGACCTGCAGCAAGAGCAACTGGCGCGCAGCTTGGGCGACGGTCACCGTGTGATTCACGGCGTGGCCGGTTCAGGCAAAACCATGATCCTGGGCTACCGCGCCGAGTATCTGGCCAAGGCGCACACTGCCACGTCCAAGCCGATTCTGATCCTGTGCTTCAACGAACCGCTGGGCGTGACCCTGCACTCGGTCATGCAGGCCAAAGGGCTGGCGGACAAGGTGCATGCGCGGCATTTTCACAAGTGGTGCCGCGACCAGCTGGTGGCCTACGGGCAGACACTGCCAGCGCCCGATCTGCCCGTGGACGCCAAGATGGCCGATATGGTGCAGCGCGTCATCCGCGCGGTGGACCGCAAGCAAATCCCATCCGGCCAATACCAGGCCATTCTGATTGACGAAGGCCACGACTTTGCACCCGAATGGCTCAAGCTGGTGACGCAGATGGTGGACCCGACCACCAACAGCCTGCTGCTGCTCTATGACGACGCGCAAAGCATTTACGAACGCGCGCGCAGCAAGCAGTTCAGCTTCAAAAGCCTGGGCATCCAGGCACAAGGCCGCACCACCATCTTGAAAATCAACTACCGCAACACCAAGCAGATTCTGCAAACCGCCAGCCTGATCGCCAAGGACCTGCTCACTGCGGATGACAAAGACGACGACGGCATTCCGCTGGTCAAACCCATCAGTTGCGGGCGTGATGGGCAAGCGCCGCTCATCATCCGCCTGCCTTGCCTGCGAGACGAGGCGTATGCCATTGCAGACCACCTGGCCAACGTCCACAAAGAAGACTTTGCGTGGGGCGACATGGCCGTGCTGTGCGCCGACTGGAAAACCATGGACCTGTGCGCCAGTGCCCTGGCCCAACGCAAGCTGCCGCACCGCGTGCGCAAACGCAGCGGCGACTACCATCCCGGCGCAGACGCCATCCAGGTGATGACCATGAAGGTCAGCAAAGGCCTGGAGTTCCCCGTGGTGGCCCTGCCGGGCGTAGGCCACATGCCTGCACCCGGTGAGGACGAGAAGGAAGCAGCGCGGGTGTTTTATGTGGCCGCCACCAGGGCCACACAACGCCTGGTGATTGGGGTGGGAGGGGATGGCGGGCTGGCAAAGCGGTTTTCGCAAGGCGATGCGCCACCACATAAACAGGCCGAAAATCAACCGTTTACTGGTTGAAAATCAACCAGTAAAATGCTGCAATGCTAACCCGCCACATCGCCCCACTGCTGCAAGAAGCCCTGTCCGATACGCCGGTTGTCGTTGTCAACGGTGCCCGCCAAACCGGCAAAAGCACCTTGGTGCAATCACTGGCTGGTGCCACATTGCCGCAAGCTCCGTCCCGCCAATACCTGACGCTGGACGACGCAGTGGTGCAGAGCGCCGCCAAGTCCGACCCCGCTGGTTTTATCAACGGCTTGAGCGGCCCGGTGACCCTGGACGAAGTGCAACGCGCACCCGAGCTCTTTTTGGCAATCAAAGCCGCAGTGGACAGAAATCGCCAGCCCGGCCGCTTCCTGCTCACCGGCTCGGCCGATGTGCTGCTGCTGCCCGGCATTGCCGATTCGCTGGCGGGGCGGGTAGAGGTGCTGTCGCTGTGGCCGCTGTCCAGCGCCGAGCTGGCGGGCAGCCCCACGCTGAACCGCGCCGACTGCCTGTTCAACGGCGACCTTGCAACATTGGCCGCCCCAGCAGAACCTGCTGAACTTGCGGGGGATGCCACGCAAAACCCGCGCAACGCCCTCATTGAGCGCCTGGTGGCCGGCGGTTTTGCCGATGCCGTTACCCGCAGCACAGCCCGGCGCAGGGCGGCGTGGTTTGACAGCTATGTGCAAAGTATTTTGCAGCGCGACGTGCGCGACCTGGCCCACATCGAACAACTCACCGAAATCCCCAACCTGCTGCAACTGCTGGCCGCCCGCAGCGCGTCGCTGCTGAACTTTGCTGAACTGTCGCGCAGCAGCGGCCTGCCGCAAAGCACGCTCAAGCGCTACTTTGCCCTGCTGGAAATGCTGTTTTTGGTGGTGCGCGTGTCGCCGTGGGAGCGCAATGCCGGCAAACGCCTGGTCAAAGCGCCCAAAGTCTTCTTGCCCGACAGCGGCCTGCTGTGCCACCTGATGGGTGACACCGCCGCCAGCCTGGCCGACAAAGCGGGCCTGCCCGGCGCGGCAGTAGAAACCTTTGTGCTGGCCGAGCTGCTTAAACACATAGCGTTCTCGGCCCAGCACCTCACCCTGTGGCACTACCGCACGCAAAACCATATCGAGGTCGATTTCATTCTGGAAAACCGCCTGGGCCAGATCACCGGCATCGAAGTCAAAGCCAGCTCCACCGTGGACAGCAAAGACTTCAAAGGCCTGCGCCATCTGCAAACCACCGAACCCGCCATTTTTCAGCGCGGCATTGTGCTGTACGCCGGGCGCGACGTGGTGCCGTTTGGGGAGAACCTTTGGGCGGTGCCGTTGGGGGTGTGGTGGTCAGAAAGGTTGCAAACATGAACGACATCACGCACGGCGCAGCGCCCACGCCTGCCGACAACCTGCACGCCGAACTGCGCGCCCTCATTGCCAGCAGCCGCCAGCGGCTGGCGGGGGCGGTGAATGCGGAGCTGACACGGCTGTATTGGAGCGTGGGCAAACGCCTGCACACCGAGGTGCTGGGCGGTGCCCGCGCCAGCTACGGCACCCAACTGCTGGACCAACTGGGCCAACAACTGGCGCAAGAATTTGGCCGGGGTTTTGAATCACGCAACCTGCGCCGCATGGTGAAGTTTGCCGAGAGCTTTCCCGATGTGGCAATTGTGTCGACACTGTCGGCAAAATTGAGCTGGAGCCACATGGTCGCCATCGTGGCGCTCGAAACCCCGCAGGCCCGCCAGTTTTACGCCAGCCAAGCCGCACAAGATGGCTGGAGCGTGCGCGAACTGGCGCACCAGATCGAACGCAAAGCCTTCGAGCGCACAGAACTCGTATCGCTGCAGGTTGCATCCCCCGTGTCGGCTGAGCCTGCCGAAGCCAGCCCCACCAACCCCGCCCAAGTCTTCAAAGACCCGTATTTCCTCGACTTCTTGGGCCTGCGCCAAGGCCACGACGAGGCAGATTTAGAGGCTGCCATCCTGCGCCAGCTGGAAGCCTTCATCTTGGAGCTGGGCCGGGGCTTTGCGTTTGTGGAGCGCCAAAAGTGCATGGTGATCGACGGCGAAGACTTTTACCTGGACCTGCTTTTCTACCACCGCCGCCTGCGCCGCTTGGTGGCCATCGAGCTGAAACTGGGCCGCTTCAAAGCCGCCCACAAAGGCCAGATGGAGCTGTACCTGAAATGGCTGGACAAGCACGAGCGCCAGAGCGGGGAAGAAGCCCCCATTGGCCTGATCCTGTGCGCCGAATCCAGCCGCGAACAAGTGGAGCTGCTGCAAATGCACAAAGACGGCATCACCGTAGCCGAATACTGGGCCGAACTGCCACCCAAGGCCGAGCTGGAGCAGCACCTGCACCAAGCTTTGATTGGCCCTTCGTCGTTCCGTGTGGAACTTGACTTGAAAAATACAATGTTGTAGTCGCGCCCGGTGGGGCTTGTTGGCAACTCGCTGGCGAGTTGTCCACAAATCCACAGGGCGGATGTTCATTCAACAG
>Ga0180732_1000026_pt1 | contig 183298 bp, 157 predicted proteins | sample KR11_01MetaG_FD_148674 | JGI IMG/M metagenome (GOLD analysis project Ga0180732, IMG submission 148674) | Groundwater microbial communities from the Olkiluoto Island deep subsurface site, Finland - KR11_0.1 MetaG | ecosystem: Environmental > Aquatic > Deep subsurface > Groundwater | place... | reverse complement strand
GAATTCAAGATCAGTAATGGTGAGGATGGGTTGAATCATCGCTGCAGCCTCATACCCGGACTGACCATCAAGATCAAGAAAATAACGGCTCCCAAGAGAGAGGTGATAATTCCCAGAGGTATCTCGCCTGCTGAAAGCGTGCGGGCAATGTCGTCACATAAGATGGCAAAGGCACCGCCAATAGACATGCTCACCGGGATGAAGTTTGCAGAATTGGCTCCTACGAGTCTTCTGGCAATGTGTGGAATAATCAAGCCGATCCAACCGACAATACCTGCCACAGAGACCACTACGGCTGTGATCGCCACACTGACGCCTAACAACAGGGTGCGTTCACGCTTGACCGAGACACCCAGAGATGCAGCAGTTTCATCCCCTAATGAGAGTAGATTCAATCGCCAGCGCATCAGATAGATGATGACCAGGCCGATCACCACCACCGGTAAAATGTAAAATAAGTCAGGCCAGGTAACAGACCACAATCCGCCAAGCAGCCAGAAGGTGATCTCGGGCAGTTGTGATGTTGGGTCGGCCAGATACTTCAAAATACCCAAGCCTGCTGAGAAAAAAGCTGATACCGCAATGCCGGCCAGAATCAACCGCAGCACCCACCCGCCAAAACGGATTCGTCTTGCGATGAAATAGGAGAATAACAAGCCTAACACCGCAAAAAGTGTGGCGCTGGTTTCAATCAGCAGGGGAGAGGTACCCAAAAAGATAATGCAAAGCGCTGCGCCAAAACCGGCACCCTGGGTGACACCGAGGAATCCAGGTTCGACAAGCGGATTGCGAAAGAGCATCTGCATTACACCGCCTGCGGCTGAAAGTGACATCCCCAGGCAAAGTGCGCTGAGCAATCTGGGCAGCCGTAAGCTGAACACCAATCTTTGAGCCAACTCATCATTAAACAAAACTGAAAGCGGCATGAACAATGGTTGGGGATACCTGCCCATCACAAGCGAAATCAAAAACACCAGTAATGGAATCGAAATGAGGACGAGTGGTGATAGCCAGAGGTTTTTTTTCAAAGTCATCTCGAAGGTTGAAGGGCGGCATGCCGCCCTTCAGAGGTATATTTCTATAAATCGCCAGAAACGAGAGGCATTATCTTTTCAGAAATGGTGGCGTCATCAAGCCCATAGTAAGATTTGTAGAAACTCTTGATTTCTTCAATAAAATCGATTCCCTCAAATCGGTCAGGGTGGATTTTTGCAGCCAACCACAACTCGCCAAGCCCCCATCGGGGATCAGCCTGGTCCCAGCTCAAGAAGTCAACAGGAAAAGCGTAGATCTGATTATTGATGACTGCGTCTAATGCCTGCCAATTGGCATCTGCTTTGAGTTGAGCAACCACATCCATGGCTTTACCCGAATAATCAACAATGAAGACCATGTCAGCATTCCATGCTGCGATTTGTTCAAGTGAGACAACAGTCCAACCGCCTTCGGAGATGGCATCTTTCCAGGCGGGGTCGCCGCCAGCATTCTGCACTAAAACAGTCTGCAGCCATTCCATCGGAGGAACCGCGAAGGCTACTGTTCCGCCCTTATCTGAATAGCTTAACAACATGATTGAGGGTTTGTCTGCATCGCTGAGTCCGTTCAGTCCATCAGCAATTCTGGTTTCATTGGCTTTGTATAAGGCGACGATCTCTTCGGCGCGTGCATCATTGCCAAAGATCTGTCCAAGGGTGCGAATATCCTGGTAAAACTGTTCAGTGGATTCGAGATCAAGATAGATAACATTAACACCCAGGGCTTCTATTGCGTTTCCAAGTTTTTCTTTGTTATACGATTTGATGATGACAAGATCAGGGTTTAATGGGGCGACCTGTTCCGGGCCGGCATCTTTGTCAAGCAGGGTGACGTTTTCGGTTTTTGGAAAAACAGATTTTACGAAATTACGCTCCGGCATTTGCAGACGAAGTTCATAGGCAATGACCCGATCTTGGGCTTCAGAGAACATGAAAGCTGAATTAGCCAGCAGGGTGGTGCCTTTGCCGATCATGACGATGCGTTGGGGTAGTTCGCTGAATTCAACGGTTCGCCCCAGGGCGTCGGTAACCACGACAGGCGATTCTGTAACTATAACTGTGGGCGCTTCTGTCTTAACATTCGTTGGTACTTCGGCAACTATTGCTGTTGGTGTTGCCGGTGACGCGCAACCAGCCAGCATGGCTATTATTACAATTAACATTATTGAGATCGAATAAACATTATTACGTTTCATTTTCCGCCTCCTGATTTATAATATTTTGCAATCTTTTTAACCAGTTTAACATAGATTGAATTTGGACTATCCTGAATTGGATGACAGATTTTTTGAATTGCTCCAGTTCATTTACTTTGTTGAAAAGGTCTATCGTGTTCTCAAGCCAGATACTGCATTCAGCATGCTGTTGCATGATTAAAGCGTTTACTTTTTCAGGCTGGTATTTCAAGTGAAAATAATATCGCAGCATGAATTCCTGCCTGAAATCGCGTGGGTGTTGAACGACGGTGGGAAGCCATGTTTCGAATGCGTTTTTGCCTTTTTCAGTAATCTGATATTCCATGCGAGTGGGATGGGCGTCACCGGTCTGCATGGTGCCGTGAATGTAACCTTTTTTATCAAGCTTGTCGAGATAGGCATACAGGTTAGACATTTTTACGTTCCATATCAACCCAATGCCATCGGGGTCAATGATCAATTTATGCAAATCATAACCATGTGTTGGTTTTTCATACAAAAAACCAAGCAGAGCAAACTCGGAGGAACTGAAGGGGTTAATTTTTCCACGCATAGTATTCAATAATTGAATAAACTAAATTATACACGTATTTTTAGGGTGCAGGAATTTATTTTCACTTGATTATGCTACAATAAAGCTATCACACTTAGGAGGTAAACAATGGCGACAAAACCAGCTCCAAGAAAACCCTCGAATATGGCAAACAAACCCGCACAGAAAACATCGGCAAATTCGGTTTCAAAAAAACCGATTGCCAATACAACAAAAAGCATTGATTTAAGTAAATTGTTTGGCACTGTAGCCAAAACCATGGCTCAGAACAAGACTCAATTAAATACTGCAGATACCTATAATCATGATCATGGTGATCATATGGTAGAAATCTTTGAAGTGATTACTCAGGCCATGAAAGAAAAGCAGAACGCCTTACCTGCGGATCAATTGGCTTATGCCAGTCAATTATTAAGAGCTAAGAGTCAGAGCGGATCAGCCCAGCTTTATGCAGAAGGTCTTTCTGATGCCGCGACCCAATTTCAGGGCGCTAAATCGATTAACACTAATACTGCCATGACCTTGATCCAGACACTTTTAGGGGCACAAGGCAGTGTCTCTACCAGTGGCGGTGGATCAAATGACATGCTTGGCAGTTTACTGGGCGGTTTGATGGGCACTCAACAACCCGCGCAGCAGCAAGCCCAAACCCAAAACCAGACCGGTGGCACTGGCGATCTGCTGGGTAGTTTACTTGGTGGATTGATGGGCGGCGGTCAGACTGCAACAGCCCAGGGTCAGACAGGCGGCGATGGCAAAATTGACATTGGCGACCTGCTCAATGCCGGGATGGCGTTTTCACAGGCCAAGCAATCTGGCGGCAGCAATTTAGATGCCATTCTCAGTGCGGTGGTTTCTTCGAGCAAAATGGGTGATTCTGCACATCGCTCACAATCAGGCACACTGGTAGCGAATACCCTGATGCAGGTTGTCGGTCAAATGACCAAGGGAAAGTAAAAAGACCGTTTCACACTTGAAATGAATACTAATAAAAATGCTAAACCAACCTTGACAAGTTACCCCGCTCGCCAAAAAACGGCTCGGGGGCGCGAAAACCGCGACCTTGTCAAGGTTGATCTTTAACAGGTTGATCTTTAATTGCTTCGGTTAGAAATGATCGGTGAAACCACAACACTATTGTTTTTATAAAAAGTGAGAGTGATGTCCTCAAGAGGAAACCAATATGGCAACCCTGACAAGGTTCGAAACCTTGTCAGGGTTGATCTTAAAAAATATGTAAGTAAATCGTAATTTATGATTTGTATAAACCTAACCAACCATCTCGTTTATAATAACCCCATACAGGTGACGGATTGAAAATCAGTGCTCTTCAATATTACTTAAAATCGATAAACACTTTGCTGAGCGGCGTAAAGAATCCGGGCGTGGTGCTGTCTATGTTCTTAAGACGCTCCACCAAATATGCAGCGCGAGTGAATTTAAAGAGCGGCGAAACCTTCTTGGTATTCAGTCTGATGGATTTGTGGATTCTCAAAGAAACGCTTCTTGACCGCCAGTATGAACAGGTCAGCCTGCCGCTTCAAGACGGCTGGACGATTGTCGATATTGGTGCGGCATTGGGTGATTATGCCGTATGGGCTGCCAAACAAACCCCGCACGGACGCGTGGTTGCAGTTGAGCCTTATCCTCCTTCGGTGTCGCTGCTGCGCTCAAACGTCGACAAGAATCATGTTTATAATGTAGAAATCTTCGCCGGCGCTATTGCGGCTTCAAGCGGGATTACATCATTGAAAGTAGAAACGGGCAGCATTGTTCAAAACTCCACCGCGGTGGGTCAAAAATCAGGTCAGGTGGTTGAAGTTAAGACTGCCAGCCTGGACGATCTGTTTGCCAAGTATGCGATTAAAAAATGCGACTACCTGAAAATGGATTGTGAAGGCGGCGAATATGAAATCATTTTCACAGCTTCTGAACAATCTCTTGCCAGCATTGACCGCATCTGCATGGAAGTGCATGACGGTATAACCAGGCATAACCGCGAAGATATGATCAAGTTCCTTGAAAAATCAGGTTATCAGACCCGGCTCACGCTAAACCCCGTGCATGCGGATCTGGCTTACCTTTACGCAGAAAAAACCTCCCTTAAGAAAGAAAATGCATGAGTCTTAATAATCATATCCCCGTTGAAGCGAAAGCCGCCCAAAAAGACCACCTCTGGCTGCATATCTCTGGTCTGCCTTACTTCCGCGGATTGCTGCGCGCGGTTGAAGCGCGTTTCTATGAAAATATCGAACTTCCGTCACCGACGCTTGATCTCGGCTGCGGCGATGGACATTTTGCCAGCCGGGTTTTCGACCGCAAACTGGAAGTTGGCCTCGATCCGTGGAGTGAACCGCTGCGCGAAGCTGCCAAACGCGGTAGCTACGAGAAGCTGGTCAATACGCCCGGCGATCAGATTCCCTACCCGGATGGTTATTTTGCCAGCGCGGTCAGTAACTCCGTGCTTGAGCATATCCCCGATCTCGACCCGGTGTTGGCCGATCTGGCCCGCGTGATGAAACCTGGTGCGCCATTCATCTTCTGCGTGCCCAACCATAATTTCTTGGGCGCATTATCAGTGAGTAATTTCTTTGACCGCATCGGTTTGAAATTTCTGGGCAATGCTTATAGAAATTTCTTTAACCGCATTGCCCGTCATCATCACTGCGATGACGTGGAGGTCTGGAAAGCCCGTATGGATAAGGCTGGTTTTGAACTGGTGGATTGGTGGCATTATTTTTCTCCTAACGCCTTGCATGTGTTGGAGTGGGGGCATTATTTTGGTTTGCCGTCATTGGTCACACGCAAGCTGTTTGGCAGATGGATATTGGTGCCCGCACGCTGGAATCTTTTCATCACTATGGCGATTACGAAAAGTGCCTACACAGAAGCCTCCATCCAACTCGGGGGAACCTGTACTTTTTATATCGCCCGCCGCAAGTAATTCAAAGGATTAAAGCATGGAAGAACAAAGCGTCCTCGATTACCTGAAGGAAAGGCTCAGCCTTCGAAGGCTGTTTCAACCTGTTGAGTCAGATCAGATGGAACAAGAACCTGTAGGCGGAGTTGAACCTGAATCCCCATTGGTTACCTTTGATTCGGTCTCACGATTTCCGTGGCGGTCGATCTTAGCCCTGGTCTTGGCTCTGCTGGCTCAGATGCAGCTTGAACCCCCCTCTCAAAACTGGATCGCCGGTGTGGGTCTCTACGCTGCAGCGACTGCATTGTTGGTGTGGGCGTTGTTTATGAAAGAATGGGGCGCTTTCAAACGGCAAGAAATGGTCGAGACCACCATCGGATTGAACATCAGGGTAATTCCGTTGTTCATTTTCATCCCTCTGATTTTTGCTGCTTTTCTGTTTTTTGGAGAGAACCGCTTCACCCTGTTTAATGTCTTGTTGTGGATGGCCACGCTGGCAGCCGGTCTGTGGACCTTTTGGGAGCCGCAAAAGCGTGAACCTGTCAATATCATTGATTCTCTTCGCCGTTGGTTTTATAAAGGCAGCCGTTTTGATGTTTGGAAGCTGCTGGTGCTGGCGGTCTTCATCCTCTCGGCTTTTTTCCATTTTTATCAGCTAAACCAAATTCCGCTTAACATGACCAGCGACCACACTGAAAAGCTGTTGGATATCAACGGCGTGCTTCAGGGTCAGACGCAAATTTTCTTTTCAAACAACGGCGGAAGGGAGCCCATCCAGTTCTACATGGCGGCGCTCTTTATCAAGTTTTTCAATACTGGCTTGAGTTTCTTCACGCTCAAACTGACCATGACGGTGGCTTTCTTGCTCTCGCTGTTCTATGTCTACCGGCTGGGTAAAGAATTGGGCAGCCAGTGGACGGGTTTATTCTTTATGGCCTTATTAGGCTTCTCCGCGTGGGCGAATATTATCACCCGCGTCGGGCTGAGGCTGGTGTTAGCGCCTGTAATTATCGCGCCGGTGTTGTTTTACTTCTTCCGCGGATTGCGTACCTCGAAGCGTAATGATTTTATTCTGGCGGGCATCCTTACCGGGTTGGGGCTGCTGGGTTACAGCGCCTTTCGGGTGATGCCGCTGGTGATCTTGGCGGGGATGATCATCTTTATGGCTTATCACAAGTTCAGACGTATCAACCGCAACACCTGGCTGGGGCTGGGTCTTTTAGCTTTGTTTTCGCTGGTGATGGTTTTACCGCTGCTGCGCTTCGCCGTAGATTACCCCGAGGTGATCGGGTTTAGAACCATCACGCGCATGACCTCTGCTGAACGGCAGTTGCCTGGCGAAGTGATACAGGTCTTCCTGAGCAATTTCTGGAATGCGGCCGTGATGCCCTTTTGGAAAGATGGCTCCACTTGGGTAATCTCTGTGCCTGATCGACCAGCCCTCGACGTGGTTTCAGCCGGGTTGTATTTCATGGGTCTGGTGCTGATGGTTTTTCGATGGTTGAAGTCTCGCCGCTGGCAAGACCTCTTTTTGCTGGTGATGATCCCGATCTTGATGATGCCATCGATCCTGGCGCTGGCTTTTCCGGAGGAAAACCCGTCGCTCAGCCGTGCGGGCGGAGCGCTCATTCCCATCTTCTTGATTTGTGCCATTGCGCTTGAAACCCTGCTGATTAGCCTGTGGAAGCGATCAAGACATGTGGTGGCACAAGCCAGTGTGGTGCTGTTGGGGGTTGGCTTGTTGGCTTTTTCTGCTGCTCAAAATTTCAACCTTGCCCTGGTTCAATATCCAGATCAATACAAACGTGCCACATGGAACACGACCCAAATGGGAGAGGTGGCCAAAGATTTCGTGGCTCAAGGCGGAGACCCCAACAATGTGTGGGTGGTGGGCGTGCCTTACTGGGTGGATACCCGCCTGGTGGCGATTAGTGCTGGTTATGTGGGTATGGATTATGCCATCTGGCCGCAGGATATTGCCAAAGGCACACTCGGTATTCCCGGCTCAAAAATGTTCATCGTTAAGGCCGATGATGTGGAAGGCATGAACACCTTGAACAACGTTTATCCGCAGGGGACGGCGATCTTGAACACCAGTGAAGTATTGGGGCAGGAGTTCTTTGCCTTTGTGGTGCCATAAAAGTGAATAGTAATTAATAATCAGGGATTAGGAAGCGCTGTCAAGTCCTGACATACGTATACATGAAAAAACCATAGTTATTTGAAAATCATGACTATGCTGAACTCATTGTTTTTATTGGATTAAGTTGTCAGTTATCTAAAAATAATGCAATGCAATTTAAATTGCTGTGGTACTAACCGGAGAATAATCCCGGTCTTCAATCATATCTTATCGAATCTGGTCAACCAGGTCTTCAATTCTCCCGCAGATAACTCATAACGGATTACGTAAAAAACCAGTTTGACGTATTCATTCCACACCATCTTCCGCGACTCGGCGTCCTTCCACCAGGTTTTTGAAAGGTTGGTGTTTTCGAACGGGACGGGCACCATGCGCACTTTGATTTGATCCCCGAACACCGTTTTATACGCCCATTTCGCCCTGCGTGTGTGATATGGGTCCGTAACAATCATGATTGTGGTGATCGTCTCAGTGTGAGCGTCAAGGTAACTGCGCAAGCGCAGCGCCTCCTGGTAGGTTGAAATTACTTCAGAAGTATCGATGATCACAGCGTCGTCAGGGGCACCTGCATCCAAGGCCAGGCGCCGGCTCCATTCAGCCTCGATACGCTGATTTTTCTCGCTGTATCCACCGGTAAAAAACAATTTGGAGGCAAGTCCTTGTTTATACAATTCAATGGCGTAATCAGTGCGATACTCCGCGCCACTGGAGGTGACGATCATATCTACCTTTTTGGGTTTATCTTGAATGATCAGGTAATCTCCGATCGGCTGCAGTAGAGCGGAAAATACCCCAGTCAGGATGATCAATATAATGGCAACGATCAGAATTTTTTTCATCATTGAGTCATTTTGCGTGTGTCCTACAGATTATTGGAAGGCTAAAGTTAATATACACCTTCGAATCTTTCGCATCCTTTCATGCTAGAAATTTTATCACCAGATGATACCTCAGGCGGTGAGGTCTTAAAAATGAAAGAAGTTTCAGGGGTGGCCGATCACTGTTGCGGCAACTCATATTTCTTTTACCGCTTCAGCCTGACGAAATATTGATAGCGATCTCCACGATATAAAATTTTTACAAACTCCACTGGTTTGCGTTTTTGGGAAATGGCCTCACCCCGGCCCCTTTCCTAATGTGTTATATGGGATTGGGGATTGCTTCACCCTGACATGAGTTAAATGTGGGTTGGATGTGAACCCTTGTTTAAATATTGCCTTATTGGAGTTGATTTTCCAGGGATCGCAATGACAGTCGTGTGGTGGGTTCGGTGGTTGAACCCACCATAATTAACGTGTCAGTCTGACGAAATATTGGTAGCGATCTCCACGATAGAGTATTTTCACAAACTCCACTGGTTTGCGGTTTTGGGCAAAGAGCACGCGTTCGCTGAGCAATAAGGGCGCGCCTTCGGGAATTTCTAATAGCTCGGCTTCTTCGGGGGTGGCGAGTGTGACTTCGAGGGTCTCATCCGCTTCGGAGGGGATGATGTTGAACTTCTCTTGCAAGATACGGTAGAGCGAGCCGCTGGTTTGCAGGTCTGTTTCACTGATCGCTTGTTCATGAGGCAGCGCGAGGTAGGAGGTCTGTAATCCGATGGGGATATTGTCGCCCAGGCGGATACGTTCAATGCGCAGCACGGAGGCGCAGTTGGGGAGTTCAAGCTTTTGGGCAATCTTGGCGGGAGCGTTGACCCACGAGAGTGAGCGGATGACCTGTCCGGGTTGGATGCCGCGTTTAAGCAGGTCTTCTGAAAAGCTGGTTAATTCCATCAACCCCTTTTGCAGTTTTTGCGGCGATACGAAGGTGCCCCTTCCGTGTTCGCGGTAGAGGTAGCCCTGGCGCACCAGGTGGTCAATAGCTTCACGGATGGTGGTGCGGCTGATGTTATACAACACCTCCAATTGGCGTTCAGACGGAATGGAGGTACGCGGCAGCCATTCGCCATCTTCAATTTTTTGACGTAAAATTGAAGCAAGCTGATTATATTTAGGCATAGCGTTATATGGATCGATTGTTCTTGACATTTGTTTTGAAAGTGGTACACTATGATTGACTGGTAATGTGGTCACTACCAGTTAGATTATCCAACTTTTTTAGTCTTTCGTCAAGTATGGAGTTTCAGGTAGTATGCAGCCTCTTTCGGATGAGCAGCTCCACAATCTGGTTGAACGGGTCGTAAAACAGACCCTCGGCGGAATGTTGAATCCCGTTGCTGCACCTGTTCAGGCCGCTCCAGAAGCTCCCAAGCCTGTTATGCAAACACCACCACCCCCAGCCGTATCAAACAAGAAAGTAATTGCTATCGGAACGGATCATGGCGGTGTGGACCTCAAAGCCGCGCTCAAAGCAGACCTTATTGAGCAAGGTTATGAAGTGGTCGACTGCGGCACAAATACCAAAGACGCGGTGGACTATCCCGATATTGCCCTGGCCGTGGCCCAACTGGTTGCTTCGGGCAAAGCATGGCGCGGCGTGGTGATTGACGGCGCTGGCATTGGTTCCTGTATGAGCGCAAACAAGGTGCCCGGTGTGCGTGCGGCCATGTGCTACGACATCTCCACAGCTCTAAACAGCCGCGAACACAATGACGCCAATGTGATCACCCTGGGGGCAGGTTTGGTCGGTGTTGCGCTTGCCAAAGCCATCCTCAAGACCTGGCTCGCCACAGAATTCGGCGGCGGCAGGCATGCTGCACGGGTGGATAAAATTATTGCGATTGAAAAGTCTTATTTAAAGGAGGGGAAATAATTATGTCCCCTGAACTGAAAACCGTTGAATCATTGGTCGAGATCATCACCCGCGAAGTACTTTTGGCGATGGTCGAACAGGAAGAGAAAAATACAACACCAAATGGCGAAACTTGCCTGGTTGAAATTTCAAACGGTGTCAAGGTGAAGACATGCTTCAACAACGCCGGGCATGTGGTCAGCGCTGGCGCAGAGCGATTAACCTCCACCCTCGGGGTCATCCCTCAAGACATCTCGCTGGCAGGGATGATCGACCACACACTGCTCAAACCGGATGCCACCCCAGATAAAATTGCCCAGCTCTGTTTCGAAGCGCGCAAATATCACTTCGCCTCGGTATGTGTCAACCCTACCCACGTCAAATTGTGCGCGGACCTGCTGCGCGATTCTGATGTCAAGGTTTGTACGGTAATAGGCTTTCCGCTGGGAGCGACCTCCGCGGAAGTGAAAGCCTTCGAAGCCCGCAACGCACTGGATAACGGCGCCACCGAGATTGATATGGTGCTCAACATCGGTGCGCTCAAAGCCGGCGACTCTGAAGTGGTGGCAAAGGACATCCGTGGTGTGGTCGAAACCGTGCATGCTGCCGGCTCATTGGTTAAGGTGATTATTGAGACGGCCTTGTTGACTGATGAAGAGAAAGTGATTGCCTGTCTGCTGGCCAAAGAAGCTGGGGCGGACTTTGTGAAGACATCCACCGGTTTTTCAGGCGGCGGCGCGACTGTGCATGATATCGCTTTGATGCGCAAAACGGTTGGCCCCACGATTGGCGTCAAGGCCTCAGGTGGCGTTCATTCTCGCGAAGACGCCGAAGCGTTGGTGGCGGCCGGAGCGACCCGCATTGGTGCGAGCGCTGGGGTCAAGATCATCCAGGCTGGCGGAACTGAAGTCAAAACTACTGCATCCCCTTCGGGGACATCGTCGCCTGCGGCTTCCTCGAAGGCTTATTGATTCAGGAGTAATTATGTTAATTGCGCGCGTGATTGGAACCACAGTTTCGACTATCAAGGATGAAAAATTGGTTGGCCGCAAGCTGCTCATCGTCCGCCAAACGGACGAGCGTGGTGAACCGGTTGGCAAACCTTTTGTTGCCATTGATACCGTGGATGCAGGCGTGGGTGATCTTGTGTTAACCGCAGGTGGATCCAGTGCAAGGCAGACTAACATCACTAAAGACACCCCCGTGGATGCCGTAATTATGGCCATGATTGATTCGCTGGAAGTTGGCGGAGAAACGGTTTTTCGTAAGAGTTAAACGATGACTGAATTCGATAAAGACCTTGTCTCTGTTCAAGAAGCACGCGACCTGACTGTTCAAGCCTATGGAGCCTGGAAGGTCTGGTCACACGCTTCTCAGGAGCAGGTTGATAGAGTTTGCGCTGCCATGGCTGAAGCAGCTTATGCCGCCTCTGAACGCCTGGCGAGGATGGCGCACGAAGAGACAGGCTACGGTGTTGTGGCGCACAAACAGCTCAAGAACGAATTTGCCGCCCGCGGTGTGTGGAAAAGTATCAAAGATGTCAGAACGGTTGGTGTGATCCGCGTGGATGTTGAAAAGAAACTCTACGAAATTGCCTGGCCGATGGGTGTGGTGGCTGCGCTAACCCCCAGCACCAACCCGACTTCAACTGTCATCTATAAAATATTGATCGCCGTCAAGGCGCGGGATGCCATTGTGGTCGCCCCGCATCCCTCCGCGGCGAAATGTTGTTACGAGGCTGCCTCGTTAATGGCTAAGGTGGCTGAAGAGAATGGTGCCCCGAACGGATTGATTGCCTGCCTGCAGAATATCTCTCTGCCCGGTACACAAGAATTATTGAGCCACAAGTACACCGCGCTCATCCTGGCTACTGGTGGCACCCCGATGGTGCGTGCGGCGCATTCCACCGGCAAACCGGCCTACGGGGTCGGCCCTGGCAACGTGCCGGTCTATGTGGATCGATCCGCGGATATTGAAAAGGCCGCCCGCTATATCGTGGCAAGCAAGGCGTTTGATTGCTCGACCATCTGCGCTACTGAACAGGCTGTGGTGGCGGATGCTCCCATTGCCCGCCGTTTGGAAGATCTGATGAAGCGCGAAGGCGCCTATTTTGTGGATGAAGCGCAGGCCAACCTGCTGCGCAAGCTGCTCTTTACTGCGGATGGCGTAATGAACACCGCTACCGTGGGCAAACCCGCGGATACACTGGCTGCGATGGCCGGGTTTGCGATTCCACGCGGCACGCGCATTTTGGTTGCGCGCCTGACCAAAACCGGCAAGGATGAACCGCTATCACGAGAGAAACTGACCACAGTGCTTGGCTGGTATGAAGAGAACGGCTGGGAGGCGGGATGCGAACGCTGTATCGAACTGATCCAGTTTGGCGGTCGCGGGCACAGCCTCATCATCCATGCCAAAGATCAGAATGTGATCATGGCATTTGGTCTTGAGAAACCGGTATTCCGTATCGCCGTCAATACCATGGGCACCATGGGTGCGATTGGTGTCACTACTGGTGTCATGCCCTCTCTGACGCTTGGTGCGGGCGGAGTGGGCGGTTCGATCACCGGCGACAATGTAACTGTTTCGCATCTGTTCAATGTGAAACGCCTGGTTTATGAAACCTCTGCGCCGCCATTGGCTGCCATGATCCCCGGAGAACCGCGTGTCGGACCCTCCCCGGAAGAAGTGGAAGCTGTGGTACGCAGTGTTGTCAATGAAATACTAAACCGTTAATTAGGATACTTATCTCGAGAAAGGATTTACAAAATGGCTTTAGATACTGCTTTAAGCGCTCTAGGAATGGTTGAAACCCGCGGATTGATTGGCGCGGTGGAAGCTGCGGATGCCATGGTCAAGGCAGCCAATGTGGTTTTGATTGGCTCTGAATATGTTGGCGGCGGGTATGTGACTGTAATGGTTCGTGGTGATGTTGGTGCAGTCAAGGCTGCCACGGATGCCGGCGCTGCTGCTGCCAAACGCATCGGTGAACTGGTGTCGGTGCATGTCATCCCACGGCCACACCAAGACCTCGAAATGATCCTTCCGCAAAACAGCAAGGGCAACAACGGCGGACGCGGTAAAGCCTAGTTTTTGTCTGATGTAACTTTTCCACAATTCAGACTGATGGTTTATCCGTTAGGGTTGATATGCTCTTAAGATGGTTATTTGTAGTTGGAAAAAGGAGGAATCATGGCAGATGCCTTTAGTTTGCGCTGCTATTGCTTTATAGACCGCATGCAAGCTCAATATGCGGCCTTTGTAGGCACCATTACCCAGGGAGACCTGCCCGTCGAGGGCATGGCTGCGCTTTATGTAGAAATGGCGCCGGGTAATGAAGTTTTTCGCGTGGTGGATATTGCCGTAAAGGCTACTGAAGCCCGGCCAGGCGCACAAATTGTTGAACGCGAGTTCGGCATGTTTGAAGTGCATTCACTCAACCAATCAGCCGTCCTCGAAGCTGGGCAGGTTGTATTGGATCGTCTTGGCCTGAAAAAAGAAGACCGCATCAAGCCCGAAGTGGTTTCAACCCAGGTGATCACGCGGATTGATCCGTATCAATCACAGTTGATTAATCGTTTCAGACGTGGCAGCATGCTGGTTCCCGGCGAAACCCTGCTGGTGCTGGAATGTGCGCCGGCTGCTTATATCAATTTTGCCTGCAACGAAGCAGAGAAGAAAGCCAATATCAAGGTTATCCACATCTCTTCAGTAGGCCGTTTTGGCCGCATGTGGCTCTCTGGCAGTGAAGCAGATATCCTTACCGCTAAGAATGCCGCAGAGGCCGCCCTGCGCGGTCTGGATGGCATCCAGGGGTAAAGAGGAGCAGCGTATGGCAAAAACCTTTATTACCGAGCGCGATATCGAAGATATGGCCAAACGCGGGGAGCTGACTCTGACGGTTACCGATGATGTAGTACTGACTGAGATGGCTTTTGAAAAAGCCGAAAGACTGGGTTTGGTACTGCTGCAACCGCATCAACTTCCGCCGGCCGCCCCCATCAGACCTTACCTTTCAGAGCCAGTCATATCTCAGTCAATGGCTGCAAAAACACCCTGCATGAATTGCAGCCAAACAAACCCTGGACCATCAGAAGAAGACCTGCGCCAGCGCATTCGCGACGCGGTGAAAGCCAAGTTGGGCAACCAGATTGATCCAGCCTTGCTTGAGACCATCATCACCCGAGTGCTCAATAACGTGGGGATCAAGTAAGCCATGTTATTGGGACGGGTTGAAGGGTCTGCGGTGTGCTCGGTGAAATATCCGGGCACTGAAGGGCTGAAGCTGTTGATTGTTCAGCCGCTCAACCGGCATCTTGAGCCGGTAGGCGCGCTTCAAGTTGCCGTGGATGTCATCCAGGCTGGCGCGGGGGACCTGTGCCTGATGGTGCGATCACGTGAAGCAGCGCTGGCCATGCCTGATATCAAGTTTGTGCCGGTTGACCTGGCTTTGGTGGGCATTGTGGACGAACTTTCTGTACATCCAGACAGTGAATTTGATTTTGTCTTAAAGAAGGGGATTAATCCCTACACATGAGTGAGCTGAGATGATATTGGCGAAAGTGATCGGCACGGTGGTGACCACGATCAGCCATCCCGGCTTTAAACACCGCAAACTGCTGGTTGTGCAGCCACTGGTGATGGAGGGGGAAAAGGCTGACGATGATTTCGTGGCGTTGGATGCCACGCAAGCCGGCATTGGCGACACGGTGTTGATCAACCGCGAAGGCGGAGGCGCCAGGCAGGTATTGAGAGACCCCGATGCACCCGTTATCTCGGTCATTGTTGGTATTGTGGATTCAGTCAGTATTGGATAATTTTTGTAACAATATCGGTTATTGATGTATCAGGATCGACTCAAAGCAACAACGTCCATCTTGATGACCCAGTTCAACACCGGGAGTGTCAATAAGAATTGCTCTGATTTCTTTACCACTCGTTAAAATTCCCCTTTTAGAATAAACAAGAATTCGGCATCACTATCGATAAAACACGCAATCAACCATGTATAAGCCACACGATCAACATGAATATGAGAGCGAGTCCCTTATTTCATCCAAATCTATACATGTTATTTGAACGGATCAAATAAAAAATCGTTCGCTTCTCAGTCTTTCATCATTCCATTGCTTCTTCCAAATCAAAGTAGACATTGACTTGGCTGTTGCGATTTGTTGAAAAGGTCACTAAAGATTGAAATTTCTCGGTTGTCCGTTGAGAAGGAGTGAGCAGGAGGGATAACCACGCCAATCATGACCGCTCTTGATTGCGGAGGATGGCAATTAATCCGGCTGCAAGCGCGGCCAGACCGCTTAACATAATGAAAAAATCATAGTAGGGTAATATCGTTTGCTTTCAGGGTACATCCTCAACAAGGTGCATAAATGCGCTAGGGTAAAAAATATCATCATCATATCTAGACGACCACCAAAACAACTACCCACCGATTTGTGGAGTGCGCGGACGTTTCAAAAAACAGAACCAGGTTGTGTCACTTTGAACTCTGGTGGACGATCCTGAAATTAATTATTAAACACTGAATATTTAGTGGTGTCGATGCCGGCTTGTTCAAATTGGCCGCGCATAATCTTGATCATTAGTTCATTGGGTTTTTCCTTGTAATTTCCAATCGTAATCCCTGTATACGAATTTGTATCGTAGGGATTGTCGGTGATCGTCCATATGGCAAATTGTTGGATGGTAAGGTCAAGGTACGTGAAGTTCTCTGACTGTATCAAGCGCAGCAGGTCCTCGTTAATCGGTTCGGTACTGACCGAAAACGCATCGGCATAACTGGGTTCCTTGAGCGTCATGTTGGCGCAGGATACTTCAAGCTCAAGACTGATTTCCATTTCGGGTTTCAGATAGACTATCTGCCCCTGCCTCACCACCATGTTTTGTACCCCTTCTGTGGCTGAGATGAACATCGTGCCTGGCAAAATCTCAATCTCGTAATTCACGTCGATATTCGGTTTCAGGCTCAGGTTGATCTGTGACAGGCCGTTGCCTGAGATGGTGGCCACCACCACTCCCTCCGTGATGGCTTCTTGAAGGGTGAGCGAAGCCGGGTCTACCCCCACATCGATCACCAAGTGATCCAGCATGTTGATCGCTTCGATCCCCGAGATCGTGCAGGTGCTGCCACTATGGCTTTCTGTTCCCCGCACGGAAATAAAGCTCCCATCCCTAGCATAGAGATTGTCAGCAGTGCGGATATAAAAATCGCTGTTTGTAAAGGATTCAGGTAGTTTCGCCATGTGGTTTGCTGGAGGATCCCCCTCTCCCTGGTATACCGGGATGGTCAGAAAGACAGATGTTTTCCAGTAGGGGTCAAACAGTTCAAGGCGGCAGGTGTAGGGTTCTTCACCCGAACAGGTGATATTGTTGGTCAATTCCAGCCTACCCTCAACCTCCACCACCTTGCCATAAAATTCGCACGCTGCTGCGAGGGTGAGCTCTTCACCCGGCACAGGTGTTGCGGAGAGTTCTTTGGCCATTTTGATGATGTTAGGGATGGAAAAGGCGATACATGCGACCACTCCGACAAGGAATAGGACCGACAATATCTTTCGCAAGACTTTTTTCATCAGTCACCTCCAATACCAATAAGTGTTGATTTCATTATACTGAGATTTGACCGAATCAGATATCCCCTGCTTTTTGTATATAATTAATCATAATCATTTTGATAATTATCGGAGCGCTAATGACCAAATCTACAAATTCTCCATTTACTCAAGGCAAGATCGCCAACCTGACACTGCGTAACCGCATCATCCGGTCTGGGTGCTTTGAGGGCATGTGCCAGGAGGGCAAGATTACAGATGCGCTGATCGAACATCATCGGCGGGTGGCGGAGGGCGGCGTGGGTATGACCACCGTGGCCTACTGTTCTGTGAGCTATGACGGACGTGCTTTTGGTCATGAGATGTGGATGCGCCAAGAACTGATCCCTGACTTAAAGCGATTGACGGATGCGGTACATCAAGAAGGCGCTGCGGCCTCCATCCAGATTGGGCATTGTGGATTTTTCTCGAACCCGAAAGAGATCGGCAGACGTCCGCTGGGGGCATCGGTAAAATTTTGTTTGTTCAGACTGTCTATTTGTGATGCGATGAATGATGCGCAGATTGCCGAAAAAATCGAAGATTTTGGCCGAACGGCAGAACAGGTGAAAGAAGCCGGTTTTGATGCTGTTGAGATCCATGCCGGGCACGGATATCTGCTCAGCCAGTTCCTTTCGCCGTGGACCAATCACCGCAACGACCAATACGGCGGCTCACTTGAAAACCGAATGCGCTTTCCACTGGCGGTCATTCGCCGGGTGCGGCAGGGGGTGGGTGAGGGTTTTCCGATTTTGATCAAAATGAACGCGAGCGACGGCATCCGCGGGGGATTGGAAATTGAAGAGGCGGTTGAAGTGGCTAAGGCGTTTGAAGCTGCCGGGGCCAGTGCGCTGGTGATAAGCTGCGGTTTTACGGCCAAAACCCCAATTTATATGATGCGCGGCAATGTGCCTGTCAAAGAGATGGCTGCCAACCAGACAGAATGGCTGCTTAGGTTGGGGATGAGCCTGTTTGGCTGGTTCATGGTGCAGCGCTACCGTTTTGACCGTTTATTCCTGCTCAAAGAGGCACTGCGGTTCAAAGAGGCGGTAAAGATTCCCGTGGTCTATATTGGCGGGGTGCTGCGGCTAGAAGATATTGGCTATGTGCTTGCGCGTGGATTTGAGTTTGTTGAAGTGGGTCGCGCCACCGTCCGCGATGCTGATTTTGTGAAGAAAATGGAATCAGGAGAAGTGACCGTCTCTGATTGCGACCAATGCAACCGCTGCATTGCAACCATGGATGCCGGCGGCATTTATTGTGTCACTGCAAGTGAGGGCAAGTAGAATAAATCTGCTTGCAAATAACAACAAATCCTGAATTTCTTAGGTCAGATTTTGTATGTTTTAATCGAATTACTATATAATCTTATTACTTCAATTATTAAATGCTCTAAATGAGGGATTTTTGGACAGCATTGATGTGTTGCTCGTAGATGATGACGATATTATCGTAACCACCCTTGAAAGGTGTTTACGACGAGAAAACTTTACCGTCAAAACAGCACACTCAGGCATGCAAGCCTTGCAATTGCTGCGCAGGCAGGTTCCAAAGGTCATGTTGCTGGATGTGATGATGCCCGGTATGGATGGTTACGAAGTATGCCGCGAGATCCGCGCGGATAAAAAGCTTTCAAATTTGCCGGTGATTTTCTTAACCGCAAAAACTGCCGAATCAGATCATATCACCGGATTCAAAGCTGGTGGCGATGATTATATTAATAAGCCCTTTAACAGCGAAGAACTGGTTTTGCGGCTCAGGGCGATGATCAGACGAACGCAGGATCAAAAAAAATCCAGCCGCAGGAACAAAGATGACTCCAGGGTGCATGAATCCAAGTTATTTGACCATAGCCGGGTTTCACAACCGGTCATAGAGCTAAAAGGATTTAAACTCAATATTCTGACCTTTGAATTATTTTTACCAAGCAGCAAGAAACTGTTATTAACCCCGATCCAGTTTGATTTGCTTTTTAATTTCATGACGCACCCCGGCGAGATCTTTTCGCCTTCATCGTTATTGAGCATCATTTGGGATTATCCCCCAGAGACAGGAAGTTCAGATCTGGTGCGGGTGCACATCAAAAACCTGCGCATGCGCATTGAAGAAGATCCGGCATGTCCGGCTTTTATTGAAACAGTTCCAGGTTACGGTTACACCATCCGACCCGAATAATAAAAAAGAGGAAACCTGATCAGGTTTCCTCTTTTTAGGCTTTAGGAGGGTTAATCTTCATCCATCCGGGGTTTGTCAATTTTCATACAGAATGCCAGGATGATAACACCCAGTGAAATGGCAATATACCAAAATTTTGTATAGGTCAGCAATTCAGGATCAGTAATAATTTGAATTCCGAATATGGTCATATTGTTATACATAATCATGCCCGCAATCATGATCAAAACGCCTACAGCCACAAAAAACCAGCTATTCACCCCAAAAGGAGGTGAGCCAGGCTGTGCAGCAGGTAGTGCAGCACCCTTGGAACGGCCGTTTACTTTGCGTCGTTTTAGGGCAAATTCTCGTTCATAGCGTTTCTTTTTGCCGCGTAAAATAGCCATTCTCAAATAGAAGAAGACCATGGATGCAATGACAACGATTACTTCAGTTGTAATTTTCATTATTTCCACCACGCTTTCCTGGTTTGAATTCTTGATTTGACGATACGCTTGAAATCTTGTTTAGTCGGGTTTAACCCAACGCCACGTAAGCGATAATTACCACTGGGGGTTAGATAACCAAAGCTTGTTTTGTAGGCTTCTTTACTAGAGTCATCGCGGATTAGGGCAAAGGCAGTGGTTGTTGGCAGTCTAATCCATAAAAAGCGTTTTTCGGGTTTGGCGATAAATCCAAGGAAATAGGGTTCCTCATTCTCTTTTGGCGTGGGAAAAGTAATTATGACAAGTTTTGTTTTAGCATCTATTTGTTCAATTTCGTATGATAATCCGCCAGAGGATAATCTTTTTTCTTTGGGCAGGCGATCACCGACATGATTCCACCAGAACTGCAAAAACTTTACGCCATCTTTGTCGAGGTATTTCATAAATTGATTCGTTTGGCTATGAAAGAGGACAGGAAGAGCTTCCATTCCAAAATTGTAGTGAAGGCTTTTGTTTTTTTCCATGATTATCGTTCATCTCCAGAATTTGATATACGTGCCAGAAATTGTTTAAAGGTTGTGGGTTTTTCTTGGAGCAGGAATTCAAGTATGGAGGAGTTACCCACAAATCCAAATTTATCATAGTATTCGAACATTTTGATAAGCACTTTTCGTTGAGTTTCGTCCATGCCAGACGATTTTGCGGCGGTTTCCCATTCAGTAAGTGATTGTTCAAAGGCTTGAACAGGTTTATTAATTGCCAGGCTAAGTTGATTCGCAACTTCTTTTTGTGTAAGTGGTTCGGGGCCGGCCAACTCATAAATGGCATTCATGTGATCTGTTTCTGTTAATACTTTTGCCGCCACTCTGGCGATATTCTCAAGATCAACAATGCTTATGCGTGACTCTAATTGATATGGAACAGAGAATTGGCCGGTTAAAATCTTTTGCCATCCTCCGAGAATATTTTGCATATAAGCACAGGGTTGAAGAATGGTAAAGTCTAATCCGCTGATGAAGAGGGCTTCTTCCATTCGCAATTTTTGCCAATGGTGGGGCATGGCTTCAATCTGCGGATGGAGAACAGAATGATAAACAAAATGGCTGATTTGATGCAGTTGGGCTAATTGGATGAGGTTTTTTCCAATGGATAATTCATCAGGTGACACGTTCGGGGCAATAAAATAAATACGGTCAATTCCAATAATGGCCTTTGCTAATGTGGCGTGATCAGTGAGATCTCCAATCATTGCTTCTGAGCAGCCAAGAGAGATTACTTTTTCTGCTTGTTTTTCGTTTCGAACGAGGCATCTTACCTCAGCACCTTTTTTGGAAAGATGCTTAAGAATGGTTGAGCCGGTTTTTCCTGCCGCGCCTGTAAGTAAGATCATTGAAGTTGGAAATCCTTTTTGGGATTTACTTGTGGAAATTATAACTCAAGTGATATTAAAACGCTCCCCAAAGAGCGTTAACACCAAGGGGAGCGTTTGATTTACATAACTCTTGTTACGAATTACTCTAGAACGTGAGCATCACGAACTTTTGGCGGTTTGACGATCACAAAGATAAGGTTCACAAGGATGCCGAAGACGGCGGCTGCAGCGATCGCAGGCCAACCGAAGGGGAATACACCCTGCAACAGAGGTATAGGCAGATTGCCGCCGTATCCAATGTTGCCGCCGATGCCGACGACCAGGATCAAGGCCACGATGGCCAATTTACCGGGATCGAAGAGGTCGACTTTTTCAGCCATCATGAGGGCAATACCCTGAACGCCGATAACACCATACAAGTAGATAGCCAGACCACCGGTAACGGCGGTTGGGATACTGTAGATGATATCGCGGAGGGGTCCGACGAAGCCAAGGATCACAGCGATAACACCAGCGGTGAGCAAAGCGGGGCCGGAGTAGTTGCGGGTGATGACCATGAGGGAGTTGTTCTCACCGTAGTTGGTGCCAGCGGTTGAGCCAAAGAGGCCATTGACCATGTCGTTCAAACCATCAAGCATCAGGTTGAGGCCGATGTGTTTGGAGAGACCGGGTTTCTCGCGGCCTTGTTCTTCAGCCAGATGATCAACATACAAACCAATCTGATAAAGGTGGGCAGTGGATTCCGGAATGGTTGCGATAGCCATAACACCAACGCCGATCAAGGCAGTGGCCGTCAAGGCATTGTTGAAGACAGGGAAGACGATCTTCGGTACTGTAATCCAGCCGCTCGCGCCGATGGTTGAGAAATCAACCAGGCCGATGGGAATGGCAACAACATAACCCAAAATCATTGCCAACAAGATGGGGAGCATACCAATGAAGCCCTTGCCCTGCAGATAGACTGAGAAGATAACAGCCGCAAGGAAGGTGATGAGAGCAGCCAACCACCATTTGAGGGTCGGAGCCATGTTGGCTTCAACACCGCAGCAGGTTCCGGAGGCCATGGTCAAAGCGGTGTAGGCGAGGCCAATACCGATGACGATAGCGACAGAGCCGGTGACTTCAGCGGGCAGAATTTTGTCCAGGCTTTTCTTTCCACCAGTTACGCGGATGAGTAAGCCGATGAGGACATTAATAACACCAGTTACCAAAAAGCCTGCGGTAACAACTGAAATGGATTCAGGGGAGGCGACGGCACCGAAAGCTAAATCAGGTTCCAATACGCCGATGATAGATACAACTGCAGCAATATAGCTGAAGCTTGAGCCATAGTAAAGGGGAATGTAAGTATTGATCGCGAATTTTGAACCAAGTAGTGCGACAATGGTTCCAAAGCCAGTGATGGTCAAAACGGTTGACACATCAAAGTGCATGAGAAGCGCGCACAAAACCGTGGCTGGGAACATGGTCAGCACGTGTTGAAAACCGAGCAAAACCATCCTGCCGAATGGAGGGGTATCTGATGGAAGGTATCCCAACACTTTTGAAGTAGTTGCCATAGGTTTTTTTCCTTCTTTCCTTTGATTAAATTGTTTACTTCGATCTAAGACTCATTGCATGGATTGAACAAAATTTTAAAATACAAGTTTGCTCATACCTATCTTGCTGCTTGCTCTATCCGATATGCACCTCCTGGATAAATTTTCATTTCCTGACATATGATATAAATATGATACATCATATGTCAAGTTATTATACGGATGAAATTGCTTTCATCCGTATTTTTAAACACCTTATCTGCCAAGAAGTAACGCCAATACCGTTACGATAGCGGCCACTGGAACAACATAAATAATCATACGAAATTCAGGAATCTTCATTAATTTCTGAAATTTTGTTTCTTCGGTTTTCTTTTCTACTTCTGCTGACATCGTTCCTCCAAAGTTTTTTGTAATTTTTCACAACCAGATTTGATCATAGATTTGGCGACGCTGTCAATCATTCGCTGACCAACGCTTGCCAATGTGCCACCAATATTAACTTCGCCGGAGTAGTTTAGTTTCGTTTGATTGTTGCCAATGTCGGTAAACTTAACACGACCAACACCTTTGGCAAATCCGGCTTTTCCTTTGCCTTCAATATTCAGTGTGCAACTTTCGGGCGGATTTACATCAGTAAGAGATAAAACGCCTTCGAATGCTGCCGAGATGGGGCCAATTCGAAGGAAAATCGCACCTTCGTAATGGGTTTCATCGACCTGTACCATTTTTTGCATGCCTGGTACGGCTGTGGCCAGGGCGTTTGGATCGTTGAACATTTCGTAGACTGCTTGTTGTGGGCCGTTAAAAATATATTCGCCTTCGACGTTCATTTGGGCCTCCTTTTTTGTTTTTCTTTGTAATTCAAAGGTGATGGTTTACCTGATTTACCTTTTTGTAGCTTCATTTTTGAACTTATAGAGCAATGACGGGTTGAGATTGGATTCGGTTAAATCCAGGTCATATTCATACAAAGCGTCTTCTACTGCCTGGCAGAAGGCAGGGGGAGGCGGCAGTGCACCGGCTTCACCAACACCTTTGAGTCCAAGCGTGTTGAGCGGGCTGGGATGGACGTTGTGACCAATTTCCATTCTTTTGGGCATATCCGTGGCTTGCGGCATCAGATAATCCATGAAGGATGCGGTCATTAACTGTCCGTTTTCGTCATAGACCATTTTTTCATAGAAAGCATTGCCGATTCCCATCGAGACGCCGCCCTGAATTTGACCTTCGAGCAGCAGGGGATTAATCACCGTACCGCAATCGTGCACGAGTACGAAGCGTTCAATATTAACTTTGCAGGTCTCAGGATCAACATCCACGATCATGGCGCAAGCACCAGAGCCTGTGGCGCCATGAGGAGGAGCGTAGTAGGCAGTAGCTTCGAGGCCGGGTTTGACATCCGCTTCAACGGCGCCGCGCATGGGGTTGGCTTTACCTGCCAGATCGCCCAGAGAGACTGATTTTTCGGGGTGTCCTTTGACACAGACGGATCCTTCACAGAGTTCCACCTGGTCTTCAGGTACATCAAGTAACTTGGCAGCAGTGGCGAAGATTTTCTCGCGTACCAAAACTGCCGCACTGTGGATGGCCGAACCGGCAATGGTGGCGCCGCGGCTGGCGAAGGTGCCTGCTCCCCAATGGAAGTGGCCTGTGTCGCCGGTGATGACTCTAACATCTTCAACTTTGACATTGAGTTGTTCTGCAACGATTTGGGCGAACACGGTGAAGTGTCCCTGGCCCTGGGTGCTGTAACCGGTGGCAACGCTGACCTTGCCATTGTTGCCAACGGTGACACGAGCGCCTTCATATGGACCAACCGCCGTGCCTTCAGTGAATGTGACCACTCCAATGCCCAGGTGTTTGCCTTCTTTGCGGGCCTTGGGCTGAATTTCATTGCGAAACTTCTCGTAATCAATCATTTGGATGCATTTTTCGAGGTTGTTCTTGTAATCACCGCTGTCAAGCACACCGACCACAAAATCCTGGCCAATGACGCCGGTATTGAGCGGAAATTCTTCTTTTTTCAGCAAGTTCTTCAAACGAATTTCAACCGGATCCATTTTGAGTTCTCTGGCAGCCAGATCCATCATCCGTTCCATGACGAAAACGCCTTCAGAACGTCCTGCGCCGCGAACGGGGGTGACCACCATTTCGTTGGTGAAGACCATGCGGATTTCGGTGTAGAAGTTAGGAACACGGTAATTGCTGACCGTATGAGTCTGAGTATTGAGCGGAACGGTCATGCCGTAGGGGTCGTAAGCACCGGTGTTGTGATAGAAGATATCTTTGAAACCCAGAATGGTGCCGTCTTTCTTGAGGGCCATTTCGCAGTGATGCACCTGATCTCGCTCGGAGGTGGTGGCTAAAAAGTTCTCACGGCGGTCTTCAATCCATTTGATGGGGCGGTTCAATTTCATTGAGATCCAGGGCAGCAGTACATCATCTGCCTGAGAGGTCATCACTTTGGGGCCAAAACCGCCGCCAATGTAAGGGGTGATGACGCGTACCTGGTTTTCGACCAATCCCATGCGGCTGGCAATTGCACTGCGCAGGGGAAGGGGAGCCTGTGTACCAGCCCAGACGGTCATTTCCTGGGTGCGTTCATCCCAGTTGACCACGAAACCGCGGTTTTCCATGGCTGCACCGGCAACATGATCAGCCACATAGCGATGAGAAACGACTACATCTGCCTGTTTCTTGGCAGCTTCGTAATCGCCGGATTCTTGTTTGACCAGGGCCGCCATGTTTGAGGGGAGATCATCATGCACGAGCACGGAGGTGTCTTCCCATGCTTTTTCAAGATCAATCACGGCTGGCAGGGGTTCTGCATCGAAGATGATGTCTTCACATGCATCTTCTGCAATGTAGCGAGATTCGGCAATGACCACAGCAATGGGTTCACCAGAGAATCTCACTTTGCCCTTTGCGATTGGGGGTAATGTTCGTGCGTTGAATTGAGCACCCTTGATGGCAAAAGGCGGGGGCACTTGCAGGGGGCCGACCTTCCAGTAATCGCCCATATCTTCGGCGGTATAGACTGCCACAACACCGGGGTGTTTGCGGGCTTCGGTTACGTCAATATTCTTGATAATGGCATGTGCATAATCACTGCGCAAGAAGGCAGCGTGCAGCATGCCAGGGATTACGATATCGTCACAAAACTTGGCTCTGCCGGTAAGCAGATGCTTGTCTTCAAGTCGTAGAACAGGTTGACCAAAGTATTTTCCAGTCACTGTATCACCTCTATCCTTCATTATTTGCCCGAAGACATTTTTTCTGAGGCTGCCTGAACGGATTCGATGATCTTTTCATATCCGGTGCAGCGGCAGATGTTTCCGTCAATGGCTTCTCGAATTTCGTCTTCCGATGGATGGGGATTTTCTTCCAGGAAGGGAACCACGGTCATCAAAATGCCAGGTGTGCAGAATCCGCATTGTAAACCGTGTTTTTCGTTGAAAGCTTCTTGTAATGGATGCAAATGTTCTGGGGTTCCCAATGATTCAACAGTCTTAATCTCGTGTCCGTTGGCTTGAACAGCAAAAATCAAGCATGAACGAACTGGTTCGCCATCAAAGAGGATGGTGCATGCGCCGCACATGCCGTGCTCGCAGCCCACGTGGGTTCCAAAAAGGCCCAGTTCGTGGCGAATGAAATCACTCAGTAGAAGTCTGGGTTCAACTTCACGTTCATAAACTGTGTCATTAACAGTAACTTTTATCTTTATTAGTTGTGCCATTCTAACTTCCTTTTTTTGCGCGTTCCAAAGATAAGGCGAGGGAGCGCGGCACCAACACGCGGATAAGATCACGCCGATATTCAGCGGTTCCATTCAAATCGGTTGAGGGGTCTATCTCTGACTGCACCGCTTCACCAACTGCTTTAAAGGCTGCTTCAGTGGGTTCCTGGCCGATCAGAATCTCTTTAATCTTGTCAGACAAGATTGGCATTTCACCAACGCCCATTAAGATCAGGCGTGCGTCCTGGCAGTGATTTTTCTCGTCCAGAGTTAAGACGCTGGCACAGGCCGCCAGGGCGTAGCCGCCATTTTGGCGGGCAACTTGTTGGTAGCTGCTTCCCGTCCGCGGAGGATTGGGAGGCAGGACGACTTCGGTTAAAAGGTCTTCATATTCAATCACGGTCATGAATGGGCCGATGATCAGATCAGTGGCATCCACCCAGCGGTCTTCTTTGTCTTTTGAGCGGATGAGGCATTTGGCATTCATCACTTTTGCGATACCCGGTAGCTGACCTGAAGGGTCGGCATGCGCAATAGCGCCGCCAAACGAACCGCGTCGGCGAATCTGGGCGTGCCCGATATAATGTGCAACTTCTGGCAGTAAGGGGAAGCGTTTGATAACTTCGGGACTGTGCTCAACAGTGTGAACACGGGTCATGGTGCCAATTGCCAAACCGCCATCTGCAGTAGGTTTAATAAAAGAGAGTTCTGGAATGTTGTTTAGGTCAACCAAAGCTCCCGGTCTGGCCATGCGGAAGTTCATGGCAGCGATCAAACTTTGTCCGCCTGCCAAAACTTTACCGTCGTAACCCAGTTCAGCCAGTTTGTCGAGTGCTTCTTCAACACTGGCAGGGGCAAAATAATCAAATTGTGCTGGCTTCATTAATTTCTAGCCTCCTGAAATTGAGGATTACAATCGACTTAAGAGTCGATTGCCAACAATTTTAATCGAAAAAACAGATACCTTATTAACTTGATAGACCTTCAGGGCGAACCGACTTTTCCTGAAGGTCTATGATAAAAACGACTATTCTTTGAAGGCTACGAAACGGCCCCACATCGATTCGGCTTCCATTGCTTTCTGGAGCCAACAGCCGATGTAGTAGCGTCCGCTCTTGGCGTTGGCGAGATCACCGGCAAGGTTTTCAGCATGCACGATGGTTTTAGAGAAGAGGTTGAGGTGCATATCCTGGTAGAAATCATCCATCGGATACATTTCATCCCAATCTTTGCCGAAGTCTTTGATCAATTTGGCATTGGCTTCTGCAAAGGTCTTGGGGTGCCAGATGCGCATAATGGTGTTCATGGGGTGATCGGCAGACACAGCATCCACACCAATCCATTTGATATCCATGTCAACACACCATTTAGAGAAGTCTGCTGAGGGACCTGGATGTTTTACCATATAGCGGAATTCATCTGAGTCTTTGCTGCACCAGCCGTATTTGTTCCAGCCGGTTTTGATGATCAAGATGTCGCCTTTGCGAACTTCAACCTGGTCCATGATCATCTTGGGTGTGTAAACGCTGGCATCGCTGACCAATTTTGAAATATCTGCAATCACGCCAGGGCCGACCCATTCTTTCAGGGGGACCTCTCCGATGGTGCGTCCGTTGGGGAAGAAGTGTTTCTCGCCATCCATATGAGTGCCGAGGTGGATGCTGGCATTACAGATTGAGCCATTGCGACCCATGCCAAAGTACTGACCGCCAACACGCTTGGTGTAGGTGACGCTCAGGGGAACATAGTTCAACCATTGCGGGGTTTGAACGCTGAAGGGCACGGTCATATCAATCATTTCTGATTTTTCCATGGCCTTGAAGAAATCATCATCGCTCATGCCGTCAGGGGCGGTAAGCGCCGAGACACGAGACCAGGCTGTTTCGACTTCCATGTAGGGGATCGGCATGATCTGAATCCATGCACGTTTGTTTTTCAGTTTGTCGATATCACCAACAATGGCTTCAGCTAACAGAACGTGAGCTTTGGGCATATCGATATGGGTCATTTGGTAGTACTCGCCCTGGGGGAAGGTGTCATCCCATGACTTGCCGGTTTCTTTTTGCAATTTGGCTTCGGCCAATTTGAAGTGATTTTCGTGCCAGCGGCGAATGGGGGTGTTCATGGGGTGCTCTGCAGCGCCGCAATCCACGCCGATGACTTTCAATTTCATATCAATGGCCCATTGGTAGAAGCTGAGAGAGGGGCCGGGGTGGCGAACCAGGAAACCGAATTCCATGGATTCAACGCCGCCCTGAGCTTTTTTGTTGCTGACTTTGGGCTGATCCCATGAATACTTGTGATAGCCGGTATTGATGATCAGAATGTCGCCTTTTTTGACTTCAACCTTCGACATGATCATTTCGGGGGTGTAAATGCTGTAATCAGAGACGAGGTCAGAAATGTCAGCAATAACGCCGGGACCGTTCAATTCGGTGAGGGGGATATCCGCGATGGCACGTCCGCCTGAATTGAAAGCACGCTCGCCTACGAGGTGGGTTCCAACGGTATTGCTCCAGTTCAAAATTTGACCATTCGCGCCTTGACCGCCGCCATGGGCACCGGTGACGCGTTTGAAGAAGTGAACTTCAAGTGATTTTTCATGTGGATGAGGCGGCGTAAAGATGCTGCAGTCCTGGGTCAGGTCATACAGCTTGGCTTCACTCATCATCTTGATAAAATTTTCACGATCCATGTTAACCTCCGTTAAAATATTTAGAATAAATTAGATGTTATATTTTTCTGCGAAGGCGACAAGAGCGTCTTCGAATAAACTCATCGGAGCAGAGGCCACACCGGCACCAACCTGACCCACACCGGGGTCTTTATGAGCGACACCAGTATTGACACGAGGCGCGATCTGTTTTTCAACCACTTTGCGGATATCGACACCGGTTGGGGTGCCACGGAAGTCAAGCAGGGGAATAGTGAACTGCTTGTGTTCAGCATAGGTAATTTCATACATATCCAGGGTGGTATTGATGGCGTCTTTAGGAACGCCGCCAATGAAGGTGACCAATGCAGGAGAGTTGGCCATGGCGAAACCGCCAATGCCGGCTGTTTCGGTGATCACGCTGTCGCCAATATCACGGCAGGCATCTGCTTCGGTAAAACCGGGGAAGTAGAGAGATTTGACAATGGGTGCTTGTGCGGTAAACCATCTGTCACCCAAGCCGCTAACCTTAATGCCCCAATCAGTGCCATTGCGGGCCATAATGGTAACGATGGTGCTGCCTTCTACATTTTCGCCAGCAGCCGTCATGGTTTTGCAAGCAGCCATGATCGGGTTCAAGATGCTTAAGGCATTTTCACCCAGGAATTTGATCACTTCAAAGGCAGTTTGGGTGTCTTTAGCGGTTTTGGCAATCCACGGCGCCAGTTGGGTGGTGAAGAGAACAGAGGCTGCGTCTTCACGGTTGTGGCCATCGTCGCCCATGTGCATTGATTTTGAAATGATGGCGCGGATGTCAATTCCGTCCATAGCTTCAAGGGCCACCTTGATGGTGGGTCCGAGGGTGGTTTCCATCCATTTCAATTTATCCAACACATCCTGGCTGTAAGCACCCATGCGCAGCACCTTGCCGCGGCCTTCATTCATGTTGCCGTAGCAGGTAATGCCGTGGGTTTTGTTTTCTACCACATACACCAATTGTGATGGTGTGATGATTCCGGCCATGGGACCGCTGCTCATGTGATCGTTACAGGGTGCGAATTCAATTTTTCCAGAAGCCAGCATTTTTTCGGCTTCATCCGCGGTCTTCGCTTTGCCTTCAAAGAGCAGCGCGCCGATCATGCCGCCTTTTACCGGGCCAGAAGCTCTTTCCCAGGTAATGGGGGGGCCGGCATGAAGAAGCATGTTGTCTTTCATGCCAGGAATAACATCAATGGCTTTGGCCATTGTGGTCACAACAGGTCGTGCTTCCATGAAACGTTCTAATACTTTTGTGTTTGCTTTTTCGATATCAATTGCCATATTAAATCCTCCAGTTAAAAAGTGTCCAGGATGTTTTTAAAGAGTGAGTTATTTCTGTTTCATTCTTTCAAGAATACCAGCCAGTTTCTCGTTACCACCGGCGGGGGGCTTCCAATCTACTTGAACGTGAGGAGCGTTCTGGTCTTTCAGGTTTTCTGAGAAAGACTCCAAACCAACATTGATGGCTTGCATTGGTTTCTTTAGGGAATCAAGGTCGACGGGTTTTCCAATTGCTACTGTGTCTTCTGAATCACGTTCAGCGAGCGCGCGCAAGATGCGTCCGATGCGGCGAACAACGACTTCGTTGCTGGGATCAACCCATGCGCCGGCATCTTTCAAGAGTTTTACCTGTTCATCGAAGTTTTGTGGGTCTTCATCTGTTCCGGTGACCACACATACGATTTCGAGATATCGATTGGCTTTTTTGGCGTCATCCAGACATTTTTTTATGGCCGGTGCAATTTCGCTGGAGGGGTTGGGGTGAGAACCATATCCGATGACCACATCCAGCATGATCACGGCCACTTCGGGGTCTTTGGCTTCTTCATAGAGTCTGCGGATGCGCAGTTCATTATCCATCATGGGGTGCAGGCGGCCGACGGTAAATTCGTCTTCGCCAAGATCAATAATGGAATGTTCCTGGCTGACCAGTGAGTTTTCCATCTTGTTTTCTTTGTTGAGGGGAGAGTTCGCCCATACTTTTGGCAAATAGCCGGCCAAAATGTATTGTGCTTCATAGGCCAGGGTGCCGCCAGAGAAAAGACCGCGCAGATATTTTTGTTCGGGTTTGAAGAGCTTCAGATCGACATCAATATCGCTGCCGATTTTGGGTGGATTATTGGCGAGTTCTACTGCCAGACGGGCAGCATCATCCAGGCCGGTGGCGAAGAACAAGTTGCCGTCACGTAATGTGGTGACGGGTCGGGCAATGAAGTTGATGACAACCGGTTTGCCAGCTTTTCTGGCTTTCTTTAAGACCTCTTCAGCCACTTTAGGTGATGGCGGTTTCGAGGTGAGCACAATTACTTTGGTGTCTGGATCACGAGCCAGTACTTCAAGCGCCATTAAGAAAGTGATTGCGCCGACTTTTTCAGAGAGGTCTTTACCGCCGGTGCCAATGCCAGAAGTGATGCCGCTGCCTAATTGATGGATGCGGCAGGCGACCTGCTGCAAACCGGTTCCGGCTGCAGCGACAATGCCAATCGGTCCGAGACGGATTTTATTGGCAAAAGCCAGACCCATACCGCCGATCATGGCGGTTCCGCAGTCAGGACCCATGACCAATAAACCAAGTTCTCTGGCTTCTTTTTTAAGTTCGATTTCCTCTTCGATGGATACATTATCGCTGAAGAGATGCACATGTTTGCCCAGGCGTAAGGCTTTACGGGTTACACCACCAGCATAACGACCGGCAACAGAAATGATGACCCAATTTGCGTCGGGCAGCATGCCTGCGGCGGTTTCAAGGCTGCGGGGTTGATAATCTTGATCCTGGCTGCCTTTTCTGGCTGCGAGCAGTTCATCCACTTTTGAGAGAGCAAAATCAGCAGATTTTTCATCATCGGCTTTTATTGCAATGACCAACTCGTCAGGTTTTGAAGCCAAAATTTCCGGGGAGGTTAACCCAATATGAGAGAGCAGTTCCTTGTTGGAGTCCGTTCCCATGATGACTCCGGTATCCAGTATCCCTGCAAAATCAGCTAATGAACGTTGAAGTTTCATTAGTTTTGCGGAATCAATATATACACCACGTCGAATTTCAGTTTTAATTATTGCCATTTTCACTCCTGAGAGGATGGTTGATAAAAAAACGTGGAATTGGCATGAAAAATCACCAATTCCCCGATTATTAACAAATGGGTTGGGTGCAGCATAAATGAACAATCATTTGGGGTCGTGCCTGAAATTGTCTTTGCTCGTATCTTCACCAGTCCATCCATTCATTCTGATATTGAGCTGTCAAGCTGAGACATAGTTCACTATAACACGTGCAAAAAACAAAATCAAATTACCTTAAGCACCATTTGTATGACAAACTTCATAAATTGAAGTGCCCAATAAATCATCCCTTGACCAAATTGCAGCTTGTCAAGGGATGAAGGTTAATCAAGGGATCGAAAACTAGAGTTCAAGAGTCTCAGGAACGCGGAATTTCTCGTTGGCTTTGAGCACTTCGTCGGTAACTTTGAAGTTCAAATCGTCGCCGATGATCTGTTTGCAGTATTCTTTTAGACGACCCTGCCAGGTATCTTGATTGACATAGAAGACCTTGGCGCCGCCCAGTTCGTGCTGAACCTGGGGGAATGGTTTGGTTGGTTGGGCCATGGATAAACCAGCCATACGCCAGCCGTTATAACTTTCGAAAGTTGACCACCATTCCTGAACCTTGAGCATTTCCATGGCATAGTAGGTTTTGGCGTAATACATCGGGTAGCCCAGTTTGGCACGGCGTGAGAAGGTCATGGTGTGCAAGCTGATGGCGAGGTCTTTATCCCAGGCGCGGCCATTGGCGAATCCAAGGAATTCGCCGTCGATGAGACCAACGAAAGTAAAGGGATCTTTGAGGCGTTTGCGGCGCAATGCCAACACTTCACCATAAACACGAACACCCACGATATCATAAAAGTCTTTTTCAACTTTCATGACTTTTTCCATAACGCCAAGAATCGGATCAATATCGCTGTCTTGAATTGTGCGGATATATAACATGCGGCCATCCAGCAATTTGACCTGGGCTCCAGGCCAAACAGGCATATTCATGGCAGGCGAAGATAAAATGCCTTCGATTTCTCGTACATCTATTTTCATTTCTTCAACAGAAACAGGAGTCGGTAGTTCTATTTTCATTTCTAATCCTTTCCAGGGTAATTGATTCTTTCAAAAAAGTATAGCAAACCCAAAATGGATAGTCAATCAGTCCTCAGACAATTAAGCGGAATTAGGGACTTATGTAATATTGGCAATGGCATTTGTACTAACATTTATCACTCAAATGAAAAAAAACTGGTTTCAGGCAAAATATTAATCATTATTTTATGCTCGAAATTTGAAATCAAAACTATAATATCTTTTGTCCTTTCATCTATAAATTATTGGTGATCACCCGTATACGCTTTAACGACAGTTGGGCGAGGTGTCGTTTGTTTATGAATATTTTTAATTGGAATTCTCTGCGAAAATGGGTAACAGTAGTAGTGCTTTTTCTGGCACCATTGCTTATTTATTTGTTTGCTAGAAGCGTAAACGAGCGCAGTCAATCACTGATATTGGGGGTGACTGAAATATTTTTTAGCCTGTTCGCCATAATTGGGTTGTGGCTGGCAGCTAAGCAATATCGACAGGTATCAAAAAAATACCATATTGCCTGGATGTTTTTATTTTTTGCGATATTTTCAACCCTTGTGGCAGATATTTTCTGGCGATTCTCACCGAATCTGGTAATTCCTGGTTTTTTCTTTTCTGCTGCTGATTCAATCTACATTTTTGAGTATCTTTGTCTTTTTATTGCAATGGGGGTTTTTGGTGCACAACAATTTAATCGCATTGAATGGTTGAAGCGTGCTTTTGATATCAGTATTATCCTGATTGCCACATTGTTGGCTTTTCTAATTTTTGTTTTTACACCTGCAATAAATTTATTAGAAACCCGGAATAATACCGGCAGTTTTCTTCTCATGTTATACCCACTAGCAGATATCATTTTAATGTTTGCAGTGCTCGCTGTGCTTTATTTCAAACCTAGAAAGGTCTATTTGACCCCTTTCTGGTTGATTTTGGCTGGATTTGCAGTTCTGTGTGTCACTGATTACATTTTTGGTTTGCGTATGATCAAAGGGGTTTATTCTGTTGGAAACATGGTCAATATTGGTTGGTGGTATTCAAATTTGCTACTCGGTTTGGCTGGATATATACAATACCAGTTTCTTAATAGAAAAGAGAACACAGAAGTTGTTTTACAAAAAACAACGGTCTTTAGAAAATGGCTGACATCCTGGGCGGTGTATTTCCCTTATATGATGGTTGCCTGGGTTTATTTGCTTTTTATTATCTATCACAATTCCGATCTTAATCTGACGCGTGAATTGTTAACCGGTTTAGGTGCAATCTTCGGATTGGTGCTCATCAGACAGGTGGTGGTGATAGCAGAAAACCGACAATTGTTGAGCTCATTATCTCGAGCAAACCAACATTTAAAACTTCAAACCCAGGATTTAAGGGGAGAAATAGAGAAGAGCAGTATCATTCAAGAAAAACTCTCTTATGATGCCATGCATGATGCGTTAACCGGGCTCTCAAACCGGGTATTGTTTACTAATCGCCTGGAACATGCATTTGAGAGGATAAAACGAAAACCAGGTTTGGTTTATTCTGTTTTATTCTTGGATCTGGATAATTTTAAATCGATCAATGACATTCTCGGACATAACGCCGGCGACCTGGCTCTGATTGAATTAGGGCACAGGCTGGGCAAATGCATCCGCACAGTTGATACGCTCGCCCGATTTGGCGGTGATGAATTTGTTATATTGCTGGAAAACACTGAAGATAGGGATGTAACGCTTTCGGTTGCCAATCGCATTTTGGTTGAATTGGAGCGCCCTTTTTTACATAATGAAAAAAAGGTAACAGTTACATGCAGTATCGGTATTGTGCAATCCATCCACGGATATCGAACCCCGGAAGAAGTTCTGCGTGATGTGGATATTGCCATGTATACGGCAAAAAAAACGGGCAAAGCCAAGTTTGAGATATTTAACATTGAAATGGGCACTGCGGCCACTTATCAACTGGAGGTCGAGGGAGAGTTACACCGCGCCATTACCAACAAAGAATTATTCTTACAATACCAACCCATTGTCAATTTAGCCAATCACAAGATAGTGGGGTTTGAGGCATTATTGCGCTGGCAGCATCCCATGCGCGGATTGCTTGAACCGGATGACTTCATCCCCATTGCAGAAGATTCAGGCGCTATAAATCCAATTGGTGATTGGGTGTTGAGAGCGGCTTGTGAACAAATGGTAAATTGGTCGAAAAACTGTGAAGAATCCAATAAAATGTTTTTAAGCATCAACTTGTCTGGAAAACAGTTGCTCAAGTCTACCTTGGTGGAATCAGTGCAAAATATTCTCGTCGATACAGGGTTGAATCCACGGCAATTGACGCTTGAAGTCACCGAGAACACCTTAATTCTGGATGAAAAAGTGGTATCTGAACGGATTGCCGCTTTACACGCTTTGGGGGTTTCGATTTCAGTGGATGATTTCGGAACTGGTTATTCTTCACTTTATAACTTGTCTAATTTCATTATTGATGAAATCAAGATTGATAATCTTTTTGCAGAAAACATTGCACCCGGCAAGAAGAATTATGCAATTTGCGGTTCTCTGATCCAACTGGCGCAAAAGTTGGGAATCCGAACCATCATTGAAGGGGTTGAAGAGGCGAAACAACTAGAGGTTTTTGCCAGCCTGGGATGTGACATGGGCCAGGGCTATTTTTTGGCCAGACCAATGCTTGCCAGCGATGTGCAGTTCAATATTTTTGAAGAAAAAAACTTCCAACTTCCAACCTGATAAAAATTATTTATGACAGAGCGGGATCGATCTTGAACCCGCTCTTGTTCTATTTGAGTGCCAATCCGTTATCTTTAATTACTTTGCCATACCAATAAGCGCTGGCTTTGGGGGTGCGCTTTTGTGTTTTGTAATCTACATAAACCAGACCAAATCGCTGAGAATAGCCTTGCGCCCATTCAAAGTTATCCATAAATGACCAGAGAAAGTATCCCTTGACCGGGATGCCAGCCTGGATAGCTTTGGCAACAGCTTGCAGGTGCATGTCTAAATACTCGATACGCTTGGGGTCTTCGATTTTGCCGAAATTGTCTGGAGCGTATGAATAGCTGGCACCGTTTTCAGTGATCAGAATTTTCTGCGGATGATATTCGTCATTCACCTTTTTCAGCAGGTCAAACAGTCCCTGGGGGAAGATTTCCCAACCCATTTCGGTTTGATTATCCAGCGGCGCCGGCAGGGATTTGAAATGATCTACTGATGGCATTTCAGACTGATCTGTGTGGTAAACCTGGCGAGTGTAATAATTGATTCCCAGAAAATCTGTTGGTATGGAGATAATTTCCATATCTCCTGAATGGATGAAATCTGGAGTTTCGTTTTTTAGAACGCCCAACTCTATATAAGCTTGCACTGCCTCAACCGGGTACGATCCCTTATAAACGGGATCACTGAACCAACGATTTTGCCTCGTTTCTGCCTGGTTGGCAATCTGATGGTCGACTTTGGAATCTGTTAATGGATAAACGGAGGCAGGGTTGAGGGCAATGCCTATTTCTGCATCAGGATAATGCGAACGGATGGTTTTTACGGCCAAACCGTGTGAGAGCAAGAGATGATGGGCTGCGACCAATCCCTGATAAGGGTCTGTGAGGCCGGGGGCGTGATGTCCCCAGGTGTAGCTTAAGAAGCTGGCGCAGATGGGTTCATTGATGGTCATCCAGCGTTTGACGCGGTCGCCAAAACTGCGGGCACAGACATCGCTGAACTCTTCAAACGCGTAGGCTGAATCGCGGTTTAACCAGGCGCCCTTTAACTTGGTTGGGATATCCCAATGGTAAAGGGTTAAGAAGGGTTCGATATCTGACTGTAACATTTCATCAATCAAGCGATTGTAGAAGTCAATGCCTTGTTGATTGATGCGGCCGCTTCCATCGGGCAAAATTCTGGGCCAGGCTATTGAAAAACGGTATGCCTTGTAGCCCAATTGCTTCATTAATTGAATGTCTTCTTTCCAGCGGTGGTAGTGATCACAGGCGACATCACCGTTTTCATTGTTGCGGATGGTTCCAGTGCGGTGCGAGAATTCATCCCAAATGGATGGACTGCGTCCACCCTGGTCAACTGCGCCTTCAATTTGATAAGAAGATGTAGCGGTTCCCCATTTAAAATCTTTTGGGAATTCATAAAAACCTGACATGGCACCTCGATGAAAGAATTAACTCAGAAAAGCATATTGCTTGATTCGGATGTTAATTATACGTTGCAATTGCGATAAACAACCATCCCGACAGGTTCGGATTAAGAATCTCTCAGGATGGAATTCGCCCATTAGTTAGTAGTTAATAAAATTGCTTTAGCCTTCCAGCCAGATTTCGACCTGGTTTTGCTGCTCCATTTGGTCAATGGGGATCAAGTTGCCCTTGATTTGGACGCCGTTCAAAGACAATTGTTTTACGCCTCTGCAGAGATGTTTAGGGTTATGCACCGATATGTTGATTTCTTTGCCTCTGAACATACGTTTTACAGTGAAACCATCCCATTTGGAGGGGATGCAGGGATCAATGCGCAGCCCGTTTACCTGTGGCTGGACGCCCAAAACATATTGGGTGGAACTGTAATAGAACCAGGCGGCAGCACCGGTGAGCCATGAGGTGCGGGCATTGCCAGCCCGCGGCGAAAATGATGAATAAGTGGCCTGTCCTTGCACGTATGGTTCCATCTGCCTGATCTCGGCTTTTTCGTTGTAAGCAGCCGGCATGGCGGCACGTAAATATTCCCATGCCTGATTGCCATTGCCCAGCAGACATTCAGCCATGATACCCCAGCCCTGGGTGTGGTTGAAGATGCCGGCGTTCTCTTTGATGCCGCTGTTAAAGACCACCGCGCGCATGACATCGACCGATGTCTTTACAAATGGGGGTGCCGAGAGCATCAAGCCGAAGGGTGTGGCCAATTGTTTTTTGACCGTCTGCATGCTGAGTTTTGCCTGTTCGGGGGTGGCAGCGCCGCTGATCACAGACCAAACCTGGGTATTTAGATAGACCTGGCCTTCAGAATAGTCTTTGGTGCCGTAAACCGTGCCATCTTCAGCGATTGCCCAGATGAACCATTTGCCATCCCAGGCGATGGATTTGATACTTTGATCCAGCTTTTGTAGTTCGGTTTCAGCCCATTGTTTATCTTCAAGCCGCCAGGTTTGTTCTGCAATCTCGGCTAGTATCTTTAAGCCAAGATAAACCTGAAAGGCTACAAACAAACTTTCGCCGTTGTATCCGAGGCGAAGACAATCGTTCCAGTCTGCCAATAAACCGCAGGGCAAGCCGTGCTTGCCGGTGCGCTCGAGGTTGAATTCAAGCGCGCGGCGCATGTGTCCGAATACGGTGTCTTCTCCGAAATCGGCATATGGCAGCACTTTGTTGTAGAAGTCTTTGTCGCCGGTTTCATTCACATAAGCCGGGACGGCATTGAAGAACCACAGACAGTCATCCGAGCGGAATTCTTCAGGGTCGGGTGTCTTCTCTTGCCCAGGTTTGTGATCGAAGGGTTGAATAATGGGGATGGCGCCGCCGCAGTTCACCTGACCGGTAAGCATCAATTCAAGGCGTTCTCGGGCTTGCTCCGGGATGGCAGTTAAAACGCCTAGCACATCTTGAACACTGTCGCGATAACCAAGCCCATCTCGCTCGCCGTTGTAAACCAGACTGGCCGCTCTTGACCAGGCAAAGGTTATTAAGCAGTTGTAGAGTCCCCACATATTGATGGTGTGGTTGAATTCTTCATCCGGGGTATTGGCGGTCATGCTTCCAATTTGAGAGTGCCAGTTTTGTTTCAATTTTTCAAGTTCTATCTCAGCTTGTTCAAGAGACCCGAATTTGGCGAGGGTGCGTTTGCCGATAGTGCGGGCGTCTCCGATGCCCAGCAAGATCATAACCTCGCGGCTTTCGCCCGGTTGAAGCGTCATTTCAGTTTGCAGACTGCCGCAGCCATTGTCACCATAGGCGTTGCTGTTGGTGCACTGACCATTTTCGACCACACCGGGATTATGGTATCCGCGGTAGGTGCCTAAAAAGGCTTCGCGGCTGGTGTCGTAGCCGCTCACCGGTGAGCCCACCATGCCGATCCACGTGTTCATGGCGCTGTCATCTTCGACGTATGATTCAGTCTCTTTGTTGAGGTTGTCTTGAATGGAGATGCGTAACAGGTTGTCTTCAATACGTGTGCCCTGGATGATAAAGAGGGAGTATTGCAGATTAACGGTGTCTTGAAAGGTGTTCCACTGGTTGGTGAATTCGCAGAACGAAAAGACTGAGAGTTCGCGAGGTTTGTCGCTTTCGTTGGTGACCTTCAATCGCCAGTATTCAAAACACTCGCCAATGGGCACGAAATAGGTGGTTTCACTCTTGATTCCGCTGTAGCTGGATTCGATAGTGGTGTAAGCAGTGCCGTGGCGGCAAATGGAGCTGTACTGTTCAAGCGGTTTGCCCACCGGCTGCCATGACGCAGACCAGTAGTCTCCGTTCTGGCGATCTTTGAGATAGAAATAGCGGCCGGGCTGATCCATGGGTACGCTGTTAAATCGCAGCCTCAAGAAGCGTCCTTTGGCACCAGATTTGTAGAAGCCATATCCGCCAGCGTTATTGGTGATGATGGCGCCGTATTCGGTCGAGCCCAGGTAGTTGCTCCATGACTGGGGAGTATCCGGTTGGGTGATTATATATTCTTTTTTGTCATCGTCAAAATATCCATATTGCATTTGAGTCTCCTTTTTCAGGTCTTCACGAAAAACAGAAACGGGTCAGGCAAGAATAATGATAAATATCTTCTTGTCCTTCCCGTTCTGTAAGGGGTTTATGTCATATCTATCAAATAAATGTTGCCGGTACTGATCAACGCAATGGTTCTATTTTATGGTCACAACCACTTTAACTTCTTTTGTGCCATCCGCGGGCAGGGGGATGACAGTGCCGGTGATGGCTTTGCCATCCACGGATAAAGTAACATCATTGCCTGTGCCCAGACGTTCAACCTTGATTTGGTAGTCCACATTGCGGTATTTACGAACGGCCTCGAATCCTGACCAGGTGGTTGGGATGACAGGGGCGATCTGCAAGCCGTCATAAGTGGCGCGGATGCCCAGGATGTGCTGGGTGATGGCCACGTAGTTCCAGGCAGCGGTGCCAGTGAGCCATGAGTTTTTGGCTTCACCGATGATCTGGGCTTCTTTGCCAGAAATCATTTGTGCATAAACATAAGGTTCGCAGCGGTGCTGATCACTAATCTCTTCGCGAACCGATGGATTGATTCGCAGATAATAGTCAAAGGCTTTGTCACCACGTCCGATTTTGGTTTCGGCGATCATCACCCACGGATTGGTGTGGCAGAATACGCTGGCGTTTTCTTTATAGCCAGGTGGATAAGAGGATATCTCACCGATATGCAAATAGTATTGCTTATAAGCCGGGTGCAACAGTACAATGCCGTGTTTGGTGGCCAGGCGGTCTTCAACCGAATCAAGGGCTTTTTGAGCTTTGCCGTTCTCAATACCCAAGCCAGCCATGACGCACATACCTTGAGGTTCGATGAAGATTTGACCTTCTTTGCAGTCTTTTGATCCAAGTGGATTGCCGAAATCATCATAGGCGCGGCGGAACCAATCGCCATCCCAGCCGGCGGTTTCGACCACTTTTTCCATTTTGTCGCGCAGCGATTGATATTGTGTCACCTCATCCGTTTTGCCAAGGTGAGCAGCAAGATTACCGATTTCATCAAGCGCGAGACAGAAAAGGCCGGCGATGAAAACACTTTCGGCAACAACACCGTCTTTGCTGGTCGTGGTTTGGAAGGATTGCCCGGGAGTGTCAGAGAAGCAGTTGAGGTTAAGGCAGTCGTTCCAGTCCGCACGCCCAATGAGGGGCAGCCCGTGAGGGCCAAGCCGATCAGCGGTGTATTTTATCGAGCGCTGCAGGTGAGCGTAGAGCGGTTCTTCTGAGCCCGGTTTGTTGTCAAAAGGAACGGGCGCTTCGAGAATGGACCAGTCACCTGTTTCTTTGACATAAGCGCAGACCGAAAGCACCAGCCACTGAGGATCGTCGTTAAAGTTGCCGCCGACTTCATTGTTGCCTAATTTGGTCATGGGTTGATATTGATGATATGCCCCGCCAGTGGGCAATTGAGTGGAGGCCAGATCGATGATCCGCTCGCGTGCTCTTTCGGGCACCAGGTGCATGAATCCCAGCAGGTCTTGATTGGAGTCGCGGAAACCCATTCCGCGGCCAATGCCGGTTTCAAAGTAAGAAGTAGAACGCGAGAAATTAAAAGTGATCATCATCTGATAGGCGTTCCAGATGTTGACCATACGGTTGGTGTGGCTGTCAGGGGTGTTTACATTGAGTTTGTCAAGCAATTCCACCCAGTAAGACTGAAGCGCTGTAAAGGCTTTATCCACTTCGGCAGGCTGAAGGTATTTATGGATGGTCGGTAAAACGCGTTTTTTGTTGATTGTTTGGGTGCCTTGAGGGTCGAATTTGTCTTCGACCGGGTTTTCTTGATAACCTAGCAGGAAGATGAATTTTTTGCTTTCGCCTGGTGCCAGGCTCACTTTCAAATGTTGTGAGCCGATGGGCTGCCAGCCGATGATATGTGATTGTGTCGATTGACCGGTTTCAACCACCACCGGGTTTTCCCATCCGCGGTACGAGCCCAAGAAAGCTTCGCGCTGCGTGTCAAACCCTTCCATTTTTTCTGAGCAGGTAAAATACGCAAAATGATTGCGGCGTTCACGATATTCAGTCTTGTGATAAATGACGTTATCTACAATTTCCAATTCGCCGATTGAGTAGTTGCGCTGATAGTTGTTGGTGTCATCCACGGCATCCCAGAGGCAAAATTCAACGGCAGAAAACAACGAGAGATTTGCTTTTTCAGAACGATTATTGGTCACCACGAATTCCCAAATCTCGAGGTTTTCGCCAAGTGGTACGAAATATTTACTCTCAGATTGAATGCCCTGGTATTCTGATTTGATCTTGGTATAACCCATGCCATGGCGGCATTCATAAGTGTCGAGGGTTGTGCGGGTTGGCTGCCAGGTCGGTGACCAGAAAGTCGGTTTTTGGGCATCGTTATCCCGGATATAAACATAGCGTCCGCCTACATCGAGGGGAACATTGTTGTAGCGATAACGGGTTAACCGGCGCAAGCGTGCATCTTTGTAAAAGGAATATCCACCTGCGGTATTTGAAATAATTCCAAAATAAGCTTCCATACCCAAATAGTTGATCCAGGGTAGGGGTGTGTCAGGTCTGGAAATTACATACTCTCGTTGTAGATCATCAAACTTCCCAAAACGCATATTATCTCCTTAAAATTGCATTACATGTACAGTGATTTGTAGAACAGCATAAAACCGTGAATCGGTAACGCTTTATGGTTTTTGAAATTGATTATTACGGATAAAAATACTCATCTTGAGTAATAAGGTGAGCAAGTTTTTTTTATCTTCCGTAAGGATGCTTATACTTTTTGGCGTAAATTCGCTCCGCAAGAATCCCTAACGATTAATTCTGTATCAAGAATGAAGTTCCTCGGCGGCTGAGTGTTATTTTCAATTAGGTCAATCAGCAATTCAACAGCTTTGGTGCCTATTTGAGGAATCGGCTGTCTGACTGTCGTTAACTGGATCTTGGTCAGGGCTGCCAAAGGAATATCATCGAAACCTACCAGAGCAATATCTTCAGGTACATGTAAACCAGAATCTTGCAAAGCGCGAATGGCGCCTGAAGCCATTAAATCCGAGGCTATAAAAACAGCATCAGGTTTATGTGGGAGCAGGCTCTTCATTGCTTCATATCCGCTGGTTTCTGAAAATTCACCTTTAGCGATCAAAGAGGGGTTGATGATATACCCTGCTTCTGTTAAAGCATTGACATAGCCTTCGATTCTATCAAGGGTAACCGTGCTGCCGTGCGAACCGGTGATGGTGGCAATCCGCGTATATCCCAATTCAATCAAATGCTTGGTGGCAGTGTATGCGGCTTTGACGTTATCGACATCTACATAATTGAAGCCATCATGGTTAAATGGACGACCCAAAACCACACATGGAATTCTGGAATTGGTAAGGCGATCCATCAAGGGATCATCAGCACGACCAGATTGAACCAAAATACCATCCAACATACCGCTGCGCGAAATACGCGGCATTATTTTGTCTTCATCCTCTTTATTGGTGACCAAAAAGAGTGAGAGCGAAAGGTCGTTTGCGTTGCATCCCACGGCAATACCCTGGGTAAGCTGCGGAAAGAAAGGGTCAGTAAAAAAGGAACTGACACTGCGGGGAAGCACGAGCCCGATCACCCTGGTGCGCTGCGATGCCAATGACCTTGCAGCCGCGTTTGGATGGAAGCCGGTGACGCGAATGGCTTCCTCTACTTGCAGGCGTACTTCAGGGCTGACATTGGGCGAACCGTTTACTACGCGTGAAACCGTAGAACGCGAAACACCTACCTGTTTAGCAATATCTTCCAGGGTTAATTCAGCCATCCCTAAACTCCAAGCCAATAAATGCGAGCAAAATAATTACAGATTGAGAGCGCTCCCAAGAATGTCTTCATTATAAGGATTTTTTTATTCATTGTCAACAGGCAATTGTCAGGCAATTGTCAGACCTGTTATTGCCATGAAACTGATAGTTATTTTTTCTACACTGACTGATCATCATATCCTTTTAGCAGTAAAACAAAAATTAAAAATTGCAGTTCCATCCTATTATAGGGCGGTGCTATAATCCATGAATCAATTTTAATATTTTATTGTAAATTCATGTTTTAATTTGGACGCTTATGAAAAAGTCATCCCACCTTTTTATCATGTTTCTAGTCATTGTCACTTTGGTGATTGGCATTAGTTTACGTATCTATGCTGCCAACCGCTTGAATGTCGATCACGATGAAACCACTTACTTAATTGCATCAAATAATTATGCAAATTATATTCGAAATGGACAATATAGTTGGTTAGCCTGGGAATCATGGAATTACGAACATCCTCCATTAAATAAAATAATATTTGGTGTCGCTTTGTTAACAGAAGACCCATTGAAAGAGGTTTTACAAACTGATTTAATTGACATGTCGCCTATCAAAGAACAACAAGCCTGGGAATATGCATTGGCGGCACGGTATGTTTCTGCAGGTTTTGGAAGTCTTGCTGTATTATTGCTTTCAATCTTAAACCCACTGGCCGGACTCTTTTTAGCGGTAAACACTTTGGCAATAAAATATACCAGTGAAGTTTATCTTGAAGCCATGCCTATGTTCACCAGTTTATTGGCTGTGATTGCGTATTCCAGGTTTTTCTATAACTTCACTGGTTCATCAAATAATCGAAAGAAAGCCTGGTTATGGCTTTTGGTTTCAGCCGTCAGTCTTGGGTTGACTGCTGCTTCAAAATATATCTATTGTGTTGCCGGTCTGGCTATTGGATTACATTGGATTATCTCTGTAATTCAGAAAAAACTACCCTTACGGTCACTCATTGCTCTACCCGCTTGGGGCGTACTCTCGATTTTCATTTTCTTTGTTTTGGACCCCTATTTGTGGGTGCATACACTTGAAAGGCTAGAAAAAACTCTCTCTTATCATTTTCGGTTTCAAGGATCTTTACATGTTATCAAAGCCAATTATCCATTTTGGCAGCCCATAGCCTGGTTATTTGATCCGTTTGCTATTTATAATCCGATACATGATCCTAAAGCGGATAATGCTTTCTTGTTCAGTATAGATTCGTTAATCTTCATTCTAGCAGTAATCGGATTGCCCCGAACATTCAAAAGACACCTGGTCTTCTTCTTATGGATACTCATCGGGTTGGTGATGCTTTTAATGTGGGGATCAAAATGGGCGCAGTATCCGTTGATTATCATCGCACCATGGTGTTTTTCTGCTGCACAGGGAGCTTTCATGTTGGGTGGTCTTTTCAAGAAAAAAATACTCAAGAAACCTGTATTAAATAACTCCTAGCAAACCATTTTTTTGAATAGAAAAAATCCCCGCACGGGTTAGTAGCGGGGATTCTTCTTTAAGTACGGAAAAGTCAATCCACTGTGAGAGTCTTGCTCAAGTTACGCGGAAAATCAGGGTCAAAACCGCGGGCAACTGCCATCTGATAGGAGAGAATCTGCAAGGGGATGACAGCTAGCAGTGATGAGAACCAGGGATTTGATTTTGGCAAGGTGATCAGATCACTGGCATTGGTTCTGAGCTGTTCATCTTCTTCGCCAATGGCGATCGCTCGTCCACCGCGGCAGGTTACCTCGTTCAAGCCGCTGACGATAAGCGGCACATTGTTTGGCCCAGCCACAAAGAGGATAGGCAAGCCTTTAATGACCGCGGAAAGCGGTCCGTGCTTGAATTCAGTAGAGAGCATCCCTTCGCAATGAGCGTAGGTGATTTCTTTGAGTTTCAGCGCACCTTCCAGTGCAATGGAATAGGTAGCACCGTAACCCAAACAGTAGAGATCGTCCCACTTATTAATATCGGGGGTGAGTGCCTCAACCTGGGGAGTGCTGGTTTTAATTGTGGTTTCCATTAAAGCTGGTAAGGTATCCAATTCGGCCATGTCTTTACCGCCGAGTTGGTAGGCCATATACAAAAAGGCGATAATTTGGTTGGTGAAGGTCTTGGTGGCGGGCACGCTGATCTCGTATCCGCAGCACAGGGGCAGCCATTCTGAAACTGCACGTGTCAGGGTGGAGCCGATCACATTTGAAAGCCCAAAGCAGGTCATGCCTGATTCTTTTGAGGCATGGATTGCATTCAGCACATCTTTAGTTTCACCTGATTGGCTGACAAAAATACCGACGTCCTGGCTATTGAGGGTGGGCAGAAATTGTTCGATGAATTGGGTCGCCACCACCGGCACCGCGGAGCGATTGGCGAGTTGTGCAAAATAGATGCTGCCAGCCTGGCAGGCATGATAACTGGTGCCGCAGCCAATCAAATAAACTTGTCTTGCGTTTTTGATCTTATCCAGGATGGTTTTTACGGCCTCATTTTTTTGAAGCACATGCAGCAATTCTCGTGCAACCTCAGACTGCTCATGTATCTCTTTCAACATGAAGTGTGCGTACCCGCCTTTTTGGACCGCGTTCATTTCTTCGGTAATCATTTCGGTTTCGCGGACGATGATCGATCCGTCGATGACTGAATGCAGTTCAACGCCGTCTGCTTTGAGTGTGACGATTTCACCATCTTCAAGCCTGATGATCTTGCGGGTGAGGGGCAAAATGGAAGGCAGATCAGAGGATAGACAGGTAAAGCCTTCGCCGATACCCACCACCAGGCCGGAGCCTTTTTTAATGGCAAATAATTTATCGTCGTTAATTTTTCCGATGACGAAAGCGTAGTCGCCTTGTAAATCGTGATAGGCATTGCGAATCGCCTGAATGAAATCCTGGCCTTGGTTGATATAGCGTTCAACTGCATGAACACATGATTCACCGTCGTTTTGCGAACGAACCACCATACCTTCAGCCATAAATTGCTTGCGCAGTTCAACATTGTTAACCACATTACCATTATGAGCTCCGACGATATCACCATCAGAATCCAAATGGGGCTGGGAATTAACCTGGGAAGGTTCCCCAAAGGTTGCCCACCGCAGTTGAGTGATGCCCCGGGTTCCGCTCATCTCAGTGAGTTTGTATTTGGCAGCGACATCTTCAACTCTGCCTGCGTCTTTGCGTAAATCTATCGTTGATCCGCTAATAGTAGCAACCCCCACAGAATCATATCCCCGGTAAGTGAGTCTTTTGGCTGCTTCAACCAGTATTGAGCCTAAATTTTGTTCTTTGTTAGTTACAATCCCAAAAATACCGCACATGGATATCCTCTTATGTGAAAAATTAAGATTTAATTAAATAGTTAAGCAAAGGAAGTTTATCACAATCGAAAGCCGAGTAAAAACAAAAATTCAATTGTTTTTTAATTTTGGAACAATACCTCTTAATTACATTTTTGAAAGGATTGAAAAAATTCTGCTAAAAAATAGAAGAGGCTCATCATAAGAATTTTAAGATTGGCATAATTTAACGAGTTTTAAAAGGCCTATTTTTTTAAGCTTGTTTCAATCAGCAAAAACATCAATTTTTTCATTGTCCAATTAATAGGCAGAGGCTTTGTTTTGTTCTTACCAATGATGGATATGGGTCTTTTTGATTCTTTATTAAAGCCAAAATAATCGAATTGTTAAAAATCTTAAATGCACAAAATCCGGTTGAAAGTTTAAGTTAAATCTCTATGATGTGACTTGAATTGACAGACCAAATGTGCTAATATTGTTTTTACAACCTAGATATAGGAGGGGGACCCATATCTACCCCCACATATGGGGGGTGTTCTTTTGAAAAAGGAAATTAATCGTAGCAAGAGGAGATCGGTGATGAACAAGGTAGAAAAGCAATCTGTTGATGGCATTAATGATAATATCTCACACAATGATGAACCCTTTGGTCAGGAAGTCATCGTTGTTCCTAGTACGGTTGTTAAGCGTGATGGAAGTATTGTTCCGTTTAACATTGAACGAATCGAAATCGCCTTACGCAAATGTTTTGAGAGTATCGGTAAGAAACCTATTATTCCCATTGAGACCATTGCCCAACGCGCAGTGAATGTTGTAGCCAGCAAGTTTGACCGACCCTCGGTGGAAGCTATTCAAGATATTGTCGAGATGACGCTGCAATCGCTGGGGGAATTCTCGGCTGCCAAGCACTATATCTTATATCGTGCTGAACATGCCAAGCTGCGCCAGTCTCGGCCCGTGCCTCTTGAAATTCGCCAGGCGTTTGAAGAATCGGATTCTTATTTTCCGTCTCAGTTACAGAAGTTCCAATTCTATGACAAATACTCCCGTTTCAATTATGAATTGGGGCATCGTGAAACCTGGGTTGAGACCGTGGATCGGGCGACTGATTATCTCAAAGAATTATCAGAAAACAAGCTGCCCGCAGAAACTTATGACCGGGTTCGCAAGGGTATTCTTGAGATGCGCGCCATGCCTTCGATGCGGCTTTTGGCCATGGCCGGCCCGGCAGCACGTCGGAACAACATCGCTATCTATAACTGTTCTTACATGCCTGTAGACAGCATTGATTCATTTGTCGAAGCTTTGATCATCTCAATGAGTGGCTGCGGTGTGGGTTATTCGGTTGAAAAACAATATGTTGAAAACTTCCCACGCGTTCACCGTCAAATACCTGGCGAAGTGTCCACCATGCTCATTGAAGATTCGGCTGAGGGTTGGGCTGACGCTTTGCGTCAAGGGTTGCAGACCTGGTTTGACGGTCATGATATAAAATTTGATTTCTCCGAGATCAGACCCGCCGGTGCCCCCCTGCGCATAAAAGGCGGACGTGCCTCTGGACCAGAACCGCTGCGGAAAATGTTAGAGTTTGTGCGCAGTCGTGTTTTGGCTCAACAAGGCGGCTTTATCCGACCTATTGACGCGCATGACATCATGTGCGAAGTTGGCAATGCAGCCGTTTCTGGCGGTGTGCGCCGCACTGCCATGATCTCTCTGTTTGATTACGATGATATCGAAATGCGCAAATGCAAGAGCGGTGATTTTGAACGTGAAAACAGCCAGCGCTGGAATGCCAACAATTCATTGGTCTGGCCTGACCGCAAATTGACCCAATTGGAAATCTTCAACATAATTGCCGATATGCATATGTCTGGTCGTGGTGAACCCGGCATTTTCAACCGCCGTGCAGCACACAACACTGTTCCCGAAAGGCGCAAGAAGGTAGATTTTGGTACTAATCCCTGCGGCGAGATTGTGCTGCGGCCTTACCAATTCTGCAATTTGAGTATCGCAGTCGCCCGCAATGAAGACACTTATGAGACTCTACGAGAAAAAGTGGAGTTGGCCACAATTATTGGCACCATCCAGGCCATGGCCACCAACTTCCCCGGCATGCGTGATATCTGGAAACAAAATTGTGAAGACGAACGTTTGTTGGGTGTGGATATTAACGGTCAACTGGATTCCCCGGTAGCTCAAGACCCCGAAGTGCAAGAAAAATTACGCAAAGTGGCAATCGAAACGAATGAAAAATATGCTGACATGCTTGGAATCAAGCATTCTGCAGCAGTCACCACAGTGAAACCCTCAGGCAACAGCTCACAACTTTTAGATTGTTCCCCCGGCATACATCCTCGCTGGTCGCCTTACTATGTTCGCAACGTACGCGTTGGCACACACTCGCCCATATTCAAAGTCCTGCGCGATGCCGGTGTTCCCATGGGACCTGAAAACGGTCAAACAATCGAAAACGCCACCACCTGGGTCATTCACTTCCCGGTCAAAGCACCTGAAGGTGCAATCACTCGTGAAGCGCGCCCAGCTTTGATGCAATGCGACTACTGGCTGCAAAATAAACTGCGCTGGACGGAGCATAATCCCAGTGTCACCATTACCTACAAACCGGATGAGATCATTGACATCATTAAGTGGGTTTGGGAACATCAGGATGTGATCGGCGGCATGACTTTCTTGCCCTCCTACGATTCTCTCTTCAACCAGATGCCATACGAACAGATTGAAGAAGTTGAATACAACAAACTGGTTGCAAAATTCCCAAACATTGACTTCTCGAAGCTGTATTATTACGAAGAAAAAGACCTCACCACCGCAGCCCAGGAATTGGCCTGTCTGGCCGGAACATGCTCGATTGAGTTTTAGTTTCATTCAGGGCGAAGTAACACTCCCCTGGATGAATGCTCAACCTTGACCTTTTACGCGGATATCAAGCAGGTTGGCTGAAATTCTTGCCAATCTGTTTGATCTTATTTCATAAATTTTGCACAAATTGACCAGGAGCAGACGGTTGACTTCTTTTGCGGGAAAAGTGTTTCTTGTAACAGGCGGGGCGCACCGGGTGGGAAAATCCATCGCGTTGGCGTTGGCGCGTGAAGGTGCCTCAATCGCCATCACTTACCGCAGCTCCCAAAAAGATGCGCTTCAAACCGTGGAAGAGATCAAAGCACTCGGTGTTCAAGCCGTTGCATTCTACTGTGACCAAACTGACATTTTACAAATACAGAAAACCGTTACCGATTGTCATACTTTGTTTGGCCGTCTTGATGGATTGGTCAACAATGCAGCCATCATGCAGGAAATTCCTTTTCTCGAAATCACACCAGAAACCTGGGCTCAAACGATGGATACCAACGCCAAGGCGCCTTTTTTCTTTACCCAGGCAGCCTGCAAGTTGATGCAAGCAGGGGATGGCGGTTCAATCGTCAATATTTTAGATGAAAGCGCTCAAGTGCCTACCAAATATTATATTCATCACAGCGCATCAAAGGCAGCGCTGCGTATGCTCACCCTTTCAACCGCGCTGGAGCTTGCACCTCGCATCCGTGTGAACGCGGTGCTGCCGGGACCGGTCTTGATGCCCGAAGGCGGGGATGAAGAAAGATGGAAGCGCCTTGAAAAAAACACGCCACTAAAGCGTCTTGGTTCGCCCGATGACGTTGCAAGGGCGGTTAGCTATTTAATGAAGGAAGAGTTCATCACTGGTCAGGTTTTGGTGGTGGATGGCGGACGCACGATCAAATAATCTGTAACGGAGATCATTCATGGGTTCAGTTTTGTCGGCGGCAAAGATCAGAGAACTGCAAAAGAATAATCCTCCTTTAATTGAAGGCTTGCTGGATGCAGACCAACAGATCCAGCCCAACGGCGTGGATCTCAGTCTGTATTCTGTTCAGGCTTTTCAATCTGGCGGGCAGCTTGGATTTTCGAGCGCTGAACGTGTTTTGCCGCCATTAACCGCCATTGATTTTGAAGATGGTTGGGTTGACCTCCCCCAGGGGCAGTACCTGGTGACCTTTAATGAAATAGTGCATCTGCCGGTGGAAGTGATGGCATTGGGGCGTCCGCGCTCAAGTTTACTGCGCATGGCCGTCTCGGTGGGAACGGCAGTTTGGGATGCGGGTTATAACGGACGCAGCCAAAGTTTATTGATCGTCTACAACCCGGGCGGTTTACGGCTGGCGCAAAATGCCAGACTGCTGCAACTGGTTTTCTTTGAAATTGAAGGCGGCACGCATGCCTATGACGGTTTTTTTCAAAATGAAAATATGACTCTACCCAAACAAAAGGATGCAGCATGAAAATTACGGCTTATGTATCTGGAGCGCTCACCGGTGGAGATGAAATCGAATTGTTGAAGCATTTTTATGAACGCATTGCTGAAACATGCAAAGGGGCCGGAATTGAAGCCTATGTACCTCATCTTGTTTCCGATCCGATTGGCAACCCAACTATGACGCCGGAAGAAGTTTATGATCTCGATCGCCGTCAGGTGCTGGATTCTAACTTGTTGGTGGCTTACGTAGGATATCCCTCTCTGGGCGTTGGCCAGGAGATTGAAATAGCCCGTGAGAACAACATCCCGGTGGTGATGTTGATGGAGAAAGACCGCAGAATATCGCGCATGGTACGCGGAAACCCCGCCGTGGTGGCTGAAATTCATTTTACTGATCAAGATGATGCGCTTCAACAGCTTTCTCACTGGCTGAAGGAGTGGAAGGCTTGACCCAGTTTGACCGCACTTACAGCGATTGCTTGAAGCAGATCCTTGACCACGGCATTGAAGAGGTCAACGAACGCACCGGTCATAAAGTGAAAGCGCTGCCCGGACTGCATTTTAACCTGGATGCGGGCTTTCCGCTTTTATCGCTGCGCAAGATCGCACCGCGTGTGTTTGCTGCCGAACAGGTCTGGTTTATGATGGGCAGCCGTAAACCGGTGGAATTTATTGACCAATACACCAAGATATGGAATGATTTTACCAACCTCAACGGCGTGGTGAATTCAGCCTATGGCTTTCGCTGGCGCCAGTTTTTTGGTCGTGACCAAATTGGCTTATTGGTGAAATTGCTTGAAAAAGAGCGCAGCTCACGACACGGTGTGGTCATTACCTGGGACCCGGCTGGTGATGGCCTGAACCCTGAGCTCAAAAAGAAAAATGTACCTTGCCCGCTTTCGTTTACGGTTAATATCATTGGTGAAAAGCTCCACTTCCACACCATTTTCCGCTCAAACGACATGGTGGTTGGCTGTCCGTTTGACGTGGCTGGTTTTGCCTTGTTGCAGCGCATGTTGGCCGCACGTCTGGGTGTGGGTGTGGGTGTTTACTCCCATTCCATCTCCAATGCGCATATCTATGACGTGCATTACGATGCGGCTCTTGAGATTATCAGCCGCAGCGGGCAGGAGAATGAAATTGAACTTAATGCTCAGCCAGACTGGTTTGAACGTGCCGAAAAAGGTGACGTCACCCTGGTGGATGAAATCGTGCAGATTCTGGATGCACAATATACCCCGGCGCCTCCCATCAAAGGTCTGCCGGTCGTTTTGTAAATTTATTTTATTGGTGAAGGGTAAATAGATGACTGATCAAGTGTCGGTTTTGAGAGGTGCCACGCTTAAAGAGCTGCTGGCTAAAGCCCACGATTACGTGATTGGCCACGGCGTGAAGCGTGAATCTTCGCGCGGCAGCACTTTTTCGGTTAAAGCGCTTACCCTCGTCTGGGAACACCCCTCGAATTCGGACGAGAATTATTGGGGATGGTCGCGTGAGTCTGCAGATTTTTACCAACAGATTTTCGTGGACGCAAGACCTGAAAACCGGCCGGAGCGGTTGGCTGAAAAAGGCGATTACCTTTTCCCTTACACCTATGCGGCGCGCTCACGTTTTTGGGATGGCGGCTGGGGATACATCCAGGCGGTGCTGCGAGCAACTCAAAAATTGGGCGGTGATTGCGAAACCATTACCAGTAATCAAAAAGCTTTTTTTGACTATCTTGCTGCTGCTGGTGAAATGGTTCATTTGCAAGTGATTCTGGCTGTGTGGGATTGGCTGGGATGCCAGCAAATGTCTGCCTTCCTTGAGAATCCTTTTCAGGTAGACTCTTTTTTGGCCAGGTCGCGCGTGGATCAGTTGAAGCGAATCATCAATGAGGTTAAAGACAACCCGGCTTCGCGCAGGGCGGTAACCGTCTCCTTCGTGTACCCCGAATTGGATCAGCGCATGAAGCCTCTGTTGGGCATTCCGCCTTATCAGTTCTTTCAACTGCTTCCGGGTGAAGCAAAGGAACCTCTGCATTCTTTCCACGTGCACCGCTCGCTGGATGCCGGGCAGGGTGTGCTGCTGGATTTCATGCATGATTACACCTGGCTGGCTGAAGCTGCTGCCAGTGTTAACCGACCAATCGGAACGATTACCGTTACTGCGGGCGACTTCCATGTTTACCTGCCTTCAGAAGAAGCGCCTGCGGTGGATCGTATTGAAAAATGGCTCATGGATGTGACAGATGGCTATCAGGCGGGTATTGGTTTGCCAGCCAAACTACTGCAAAAAGAAAAGTATCTGCAAAATGCACAAAGAATTTATTCTCAATTGGGAGACGATCAATGATCTTAACCAGCCAGCAAATTATGGAAAGAATTGAAAAAAAAGAACTGGTCTTCTCGCCGCAGATTGATCAATTCCAGATTCAGCAGCATTCTGTGGATTTGCGATTGGGCTTTTCTTTTTTGCTGCCCAAAGCCTGGGACCTCACCAACGAAGGCCGTGTTGCTGTGCGTACTGACCATCTGGATGTGGATCACAAAACCATGCGTCACACGCTGGTTGAGTTAGAAGAAGGTCAGGTCTTTGATATCTTGCCTGGTGAATACGTGGCGGTGACCACGCTTGAAAAGATCAAACTGCCTGATGATCTGATGGCTATTTTGTATCCGCGCTCGTCGGTCAACCGCAGAGGTCTTTCAATCGATCTCACCGGTGTGGTTGATGCCGGCTATGAAGGCAATCTGCTGATTCCGGTGCGTAACAATACCCAGTCGCAGGTGATTCGCATGTACCCGGGCGAACGCATCTGCCAGGTGGTGTTTGAAGAGATCAATGGGGCAGTGGCGGTGAAGCAAAGCCGCTGGCAAAACTCTGATGTGATTGTCACCATCAAAGAAGAACGCAGCACCACCGAGATGGATTTTGTGCGCAAGGGCAATATCACGGGACTGAAAAAAGAATTTCCGCTGTAACAAGATCAGGCAGGCAGCAACCTCTGGTTAATTTCAAGCACGTCTTGTGGATAGCGGGTAAGGTCCTGCACCAGTCGTTCAACATTCGATCCGTATTGCAGACGGCGGGCGAGATAAGCGAATTCGTCGCTGTCATAGGGCGGAATGTTGACATCTTTGGCGTTGCCCCTCACCACCCGCAGTGAATCGATCAGCCAACGCATGAAGGTATGTGCTTTACGCAGGCGGTCATAATCTTCTGTTGAAAAGTACCCCGCTTGATTCATGGCTGCCATGGCTTCACGAATGTTGGTCAGTCTGAGCGATGGGTCTTTAAATCCGTTATTGATTTGCATTCCCTGAACCAAATACTCAATATCCACCAAAGCGCCGGGGCTGAACTTTGCGTTGAAGGTGCCCGCAGCCGTCAGATGGCGCACCTGTTTTTCACGCATGGCGCGCATGGAGGTGACGTCAAAGAGGGTGCCATTATAGACATAATCATTACGTAGATTGCTTAATAGTTCCCCTAATTTGTCATTGCCTGCAATGGGACGCAGCTTGACCAGCGCCTGCCGTTCATACGGCCAGGCGGGGCCATCAGGGGCATAATATTTCTTAAATGAATCCAGCGACACCGCCTGGCTGCCAGCTTTGCCGTAAGGCCGAAGCTGCAGGTCGATGTGAAAGACGCCTTCCTGTCTGGCCTGGATGGCCTGGGTAAGCGATTGGATCAATTCTTCGTAGAAATTGCTGGTGGCGATGCTTTTTAAACCACCGGTTTTGCCCTGGCCTGCATATACCAGCATCAACTCGATATCCGAGGCGAACCCGAGTTCACGTCCGCCGCATTTGCCCAGCGCCAGCAATACAGCTTCGGCAGGCTGGCCTTTATCTAACTTTGGCTGACCGTGCCGTTTAACCAACTCTTGTTTGCAATGGGTAAACGCTTCGGTCAAGATCACTTCCACCAGGTCGGTGAGCTCTTCAGAGAAGGTGCCAAATTCGGCGGTGTATCCGAGGATGTGGCGCATGTCAATGCGGAACATCTCTCGGTCTTTAAATGCGTTTAATCCGTCGCGCCATTTTGCGGCCTTGGCGATGGATTTTTGGGCTTCTTTCTCTAGTTCATTGCGATTAAAAGCTTTTTCAAGCTTATCCACATCGCTAACGATCGGAAAGAGATTTGAATACTGCATGCGCAAAAAGTCATCCCACAAGAAGTTGCTGACGCCCAGCAGCTTGGCCAGGGCATTGAGCACTTCAGGTCTTTCAATATGGGCGAATTCATCCACCCAGTTGGGACGTTCAAAAAGCTGAAGCAAAAATTCTCTGAAATGCAGCATGGCGCTTTCAGGGTTGGGAGATTGGGGCAGTAAATGGGTGAAATGTTTAATCAAGACCGCGGCTGCCCGAAGTTCGCGTTGTTTTTCAGGTGAGACTATCTTTTCACCTTTTTCATTTGTGACATGCAAGATGTCGTTGGCCCGGTTGCCTACAGATTGGACCAACATACGCACAATGTTTATGTGGCTCAGCGCCAGGGCATTGCTGAATTCGTAAAGAAAACCGGCTGTGTCAGGTGCGCTGATGCGCAGCAGGGTATATTTCTCGTCTTCGTCATTGTCAATTTCAATTTCCACCGGGTAGAGGGGCATACCCTCTGGCGACGCTTCAAGAAACTTGGCGCCGACGCGTTTAACCAGGTCGCCCTGAGCTTCTCGTCGTCTGCCGGTTTTGATTTTCGTAATTAATGTTTTTAGATCCTCAGCATAGTCTTGCCATAGTGCTGGATGAATGGGTTCATCTTTCAATGAACGGACGGTAAAGACATCCACGATTTTCTTCAACCCCTGATCGCCATTGTTGGAAGTGTTGGCTTCGTAGGTGAAGACCTGGCTTTCCAGAATATCCAAACCGTAAAGGTACATCAATCCGCAGATGATCGAGAGCACGCCTAAATAGTCGTATCCGACAATGGTGATGCGCCAGCGATTGTCATCCAAGATCAGGGGTTCGACAATGACCGGTTTTTCACTGGTCAGCAGTTCGGTCAGGCGGGTGTGGTGAGAGATTTCATCCGGGCTGAAGGTGGTGGCATACGAGGCATCCATGCGGGCGACGTGCTGCTGCACCTTAAAGGCGATTTCAGGCGTCAGGGCAATTGGTTCATCTCGTTGGTTGCCAACATATTTCAAGAAGATGGTGCGCAGCGCCAGGGATTGTTTCTCATAAGCCTGGATGAAGCGTTCACCGGCCCCAAGACCTTCAAACCCAAGTCGGCGGGCTAATAATGCCAGCGAATGCTGGTCGGAGGGCAGGGTGTAGGTCTGCTGATAATCTGTTATTTGCAGATAATGTTCAATGGTGCGCAAAAAGATGTAACCGTCTGTGAGGATGCGCGCTTCTTCTGGTGTTATCAGTTTCGCTTCTCGCAACAGCGGAATGGCTTTCAGGGTTGAGCGGGTGCGAATGGAAGAATGGGTTAACTGCAGAGATTGAACCACAAACTCTACATCGCGGATTGAGCCGGCGCCAAGTTTGACTTCACCCCATTTTCGACCCTTTTCGAGCAGAAACTCTTCGGTACGCTGTTTCATTGAAAAAATACCGGCGCGCACTTCATCCGCGGGGATGCTGAAGAGCAAGGGCTCTACCTCTCTGCGCAGCTCTTCGCCGAAAGCCAGGTTGCCGGCAATCGGGCGCGCTTTGAGGAAGGCTTGTTTTTCCCACAGTAGCGCAGATTGTTTGTAATAGCGCAAATAACCCTCAAGGGTGGTAACCAGCGGACCGTCATGTCCCCAGGGGCGCAGGCGCATATCCACGCGGTATAAGAATCCATGGCCGGTGTTTTTTGAGATAATGTCAATCAAAGATTTAGCGAGTGTAAGGGTGTTGTCAGAATTTTGTTTGGCTATGAAGAGCAGGTCAATATCAGAGCTGTAGTTGAGTTCTCGTGCGCCGAGTTTGCCCATGGCAAGTACGGTGAAATTGGCTGACGAGACGCCGGTTTCTTCAGATGCCAGTGCAAGGCAAGCCCTGGTGATGCCAATGGCCATGCGTGAAAGCTGAGAGAAGACTGCGCGCAGGTCGAAGAGATCGAGAAAATCGCTAACCCCGATGCGCAAGAGTTCCCTTCGCTGGTACCTTCGCAGGGCATTAAGCCGTTCAATGTAATCGTTTTTAGATTGCCATACAGTCATGCTTTCGCTGTGGTATTGATCCAATGTTTTGCGCTCGGTGAGCAGGCTGCGCTGCCCCACCAGGCGGATGGCATCTGGCGTGGCCAATAGTATTTCTGTCAGAAAGGGACTGGCTGAAAAGAGGGTTACCAAAATTTCAACCAGGCGTGGGTTTTCTTGCAGGTCGGCAAACAAAGACAAGCCGAATACATCTACCAGTCGTTCGAAGTGCACCAGCGAACGGTCAGGGTCTGCCGCTCCTCCGAGCGCCGGGATCAGCCACGGCAGCAATTCTTGCATCCGGTCAGGGTTGGCTGTGATCAATCGGGTGAAAATGGATTGCGCATTCTGATGGTCAGCAAAAACATTCTCATGCAAAAGCTGAGAAATAGCGTTATTGGATTCGGCGATGTTCTTTTCGGCTTTCATGAGCGACTCTTCCATATAAAAAATTATACAGTAAGTGATTGGTTTGCTTATGTGTTAAATCACTCTCTAATCTTATTCCATTTGGGGTTTGAAAAAAGTACCCATTCGGGTAATATACAGGGTAAGGTTGTTTCTCTATAATCACTAAATACTTTTTGAGGACTTATATTTTTTATTATAAAATTTGATCTTGATTTCTAAAGGAGAAAACGCATGGCAAAGACAGTCAAAGAAGTACTTGAATTAGCGAAGAACGTAAAAATGGTTGACCTGCGGTTCATTGATCTGCCGGGAACCTGGCAGCATTTCACCATTCCTGCTCATCGATTAACCCTGGATTTGTTCGAAGAGGGCATCCCCTTTGATGGTTCATCCATCCGCGGATTTCAGGAGATTCACGAATCTGATATGCTCCTGCTGCTCGATCCTGATACTGCTTTTATTGACCCTGTGGCTCCATTGCCCACCCTTGTGATTAGCTGCGATGTTTATGATCCCATCACCAAGCAGCCTTACAGCCGCGATCCTCGCTACGTTGCCAGAAAAGCAGAAGCCTATTTAAAGCAAACTGGCATTGGTGACACCGCTTTCTTTGGTCCTGAAGCCGAGTTCTTTATTTTTGATAACATCCGCTATGGCAGCAGCACTAACGAGTCCTTCTATGAAATTGACAGCGCTGAAGGCTGGTGGAACAGTGGCGATAAATCAAAACCCAATATGGGTGGTCAGATCCTGCCGAAACGCGGATATTTCCCCGTTCCTCCAACAGATACACTCCAGCTTCTGCGCAGCCAGATTGTCATGTCGCTCGAAGAAGCCGGCGTCGAGATGGAAATTCACCATCATGAAGTGGCTACCGCTGGTCAGGTTGAGTTGGGCATGAAATTCAACACCTTGATTCGCATGGCAGATCAGCTTCTAGTCTACAAATACATCGCCAAAAATGTTGCCCGACAGCACGGCAAGACGGCCACATTTATGCCCAAACCCGTTTTCGGTGATAACGGCTCTGGTATGCATGTTCACTCTTCAATTTGGAAGAACGGCAAGAACGTTTTCTTTGATGCTTCAGGTTATGCCCAGCTATCAGATACTGCCAAGTATTACATCGGTGGTCTGTTGAAACATGCACCTTCTCTGCTGGCATTGACCAACCCCACCACCAATTCTTACCGTCGCCTTGTGCCCGGTTATGAAGCACCCGTCAACCTGGCATATTCACAGCGCAACCGCTCGGCTGTCTGCCGTATTCCAGTGACCAGCAGCGAAAAATCCAAACGTGTTGAATTCCGCGCGCCAGATGCCACCAGCAACCCCTATTTGTGTTTTTCCGCTTTGTTGATGGCTGGTTTGGATGGTATTCAGAATCGCATTGATCCGGGCAACCCTGTGGATAAAGATCTTTATGAACTTCCACGCGAAGAAGCCAAGTTGATCAAACAGGTTCCAGGGTCTTTGGGTGATGTTTTGATCGCGCTCGAAAATGACCATGATTACCTGCTCAAGGGCGACGTCTTCACCAAGGATTTGCTCGAGGCTTACATCGCTTACAAACGCCAGAACGAGCTGGATCCCGTGCGTATTCGTCCGGTGCCTTACGAATTTGTGTTGTACTACGATATTTAGTTCATTTCCTGTCTCTCCTTTAGACGTTTGTTCAAATCTGGCAGGTGTTCAAGCACCTGTCAGGTTTGTTAAATGATCATTTTCTTTTTGAAGTGCTACAATTACTTGAGCAGGATGCCAAACATGAGTGAACAAAGCGCAAATTCCCGACTATTTGATGCACTGGCCAGTCTGAATCAGATTGGCGCTACCGTCAACCAAATTGGACAGGACGGCAAGGTCAGTGTTGAAGATACCTTAAAACTGATCGTGGCCAGTGCCATCCAGGTGCTGCAAGGGGCGTCAGCGGTGATCTATTCTTATGATGACACACTCGGTGAGTTTATAGTTACATCACGCGTAACCGCTGGGGTTTTGGATAAAGGCGAATTAAGTGATGCGCCGCGTCCATACGGCTTGGGTTTTCGTGCCATCAAACAGAGGCGGCGGGTCTTGTCTTACGAAGAAAAAGGTACCAACATCCATCCAGCAAGAGTTATGGCAGGCGCCAGGGTGATGGGGTGCTTTCCGTTGATTGTGGCAGACATTCCGGTGGGCGCGCTTTATGTTTACCTGCAGGATGAACGCGAGTTCAGTCAACTTGAATTGTTGATGCTCGATAATTTTGTCAATCAGGCCGCCATGGCCATTTATCACGCCCATAACCTAGAAAAAATGCAGCGCAACCTGGCACGCAAGGAAGAAGAAATTAAACGCATGCGCCGGGCTGGATTGCTAATCTCTTCAAGATTGAGGTTGGAAGAAACACTCGAAGCGATTTTGCAGATGGCGCTTGAGGTCACTGGTGCGCAGTATGGCATCTTCCGCTTGCTGGATCAAAAAGCAAAGACATTAAACACCAAAGCAGTAGCCGGTGAATATACCGCGCGGCCTTTGATTGAAGCGCTGCCGCTGGATTCAAACAGTGTGATGGCCTGGGTGGCTCGCGAGCGGCAATCGGTTTGTATTGCAGACTTGCACGCCGATCCATGGTCGCATATTTACTATCCGCTTGATTCTAGCCTTGAAATGCGCTCGGAGCTGGCCGTACCATTGGTGGGGGCTACCGGCAGGCTCGAAGGGGTGCTCAACCTTGAAAGCCCGATTGTGGGTGCTTTTAGTGAAGAAGACAGTTTTTTGCTGCAAGCGTTGGCAACCCAGGCGGTCATCACCATCCAAGAGGTGAGGCTGCTGGATGCGCTTGAAGAAATCACCCATTTGTTATTAACCGAATCACTGCAAAAAGTATTGATTCATCTTTCTGCGCGGGCCTGCGATCTGTTGGATGCCGCCACCAGCGCCATCTGGAACCTTAAAGGTGATGTATTGGTAGTCGTAGCCGAGAGCGGCGGATACCAACATGGCGAGCGCATCCCGGTGGAGGGAAGTTTGGCCGGCCTGGCGATAATGGAAAGAAAACCGGTGATTAGCGAAGATGTGCGCGTAGACAAGCGCTTCCATCGCTCAGACCTGGCTGTGGATCAAGACTGGGCGCGCGCGTTGATTGTTCCGCTGCTGCCAGGGGATGCAGGCGAACCGCTGGGTGCTTTTGGCGTTTACAGCTCCACCAGCGGGGCGGGCCATTTTGCCGAATCGGAGTGGGATAAAAAAGTGCTGGTCACCCTGGCTGACTACGCAGTATTGGCCTATCAAAATGCAGCCCATCAGGATGCGCTGCGCGCCGCACAGGAACAGCGATCAGTGGCCGAGACTTTTGCCGCGGTGGGTGATATTGCCTCCAACTTGCTGCATCATCTCAATAACAAAGTGGGCACCATCCCGGTGCGCATTCAGGGGATAGAGGACAAATGCCAGGATGTGTTGGGTGCCAACCCTTATCTGGCGCATAACCTGGATGAGATAGAACACTGCGCTACCGACGCCATGGAAAGCGTGCGTGAAAGCCTTTCACATTTACGTCCCATCAAGCGCGAACCGGTGCTGGTGGTGAGCCGTGTGCTCGAAGCCGTCAGCCTGGTCAAGATGACTCCCACGGCAGAAGTGAAGATCAATCAACTCGACCATTTGCCGGTGGTCATGGCCGGAGAACGCACCCTGACTCTTGTGTTCACCAACCTGATTGAAAATGCCCTGGATGCAATGAACGGCAAAGGCGTGATTACCATCTCAGGCAGTGCTGACAATGATTGGGTCGAGGTCAGGGTGAGCGATAACGGCCCGGGCATTCCGCCTGAACTGCACGAGCACATTTTTGATCTCAATTATTCGGGCCGCGGAGCTTCCCGACCCGGCAAACTGGGCTTTGGTTTGTGGTGGGTCAAGACTTTAATGACCCGTCTTGAGGGGAATGTATCAATACAGAGCGATGGTGCCCACGGCACAACCTTTGTTTTGAGAATGCCGATTGCGAAACCAAACGGACAGGCGAAGGAATGATGAACACTAAACCCTCTTTGCGTGCAATTGTGATCGAAGATGATGCCTCCTGGCAGCAGATTTTGAGCGAGATTCTTTCAGACTCCGGTCTGACCGTGGATGTGGCAGATAACCTTGAAGACGCCTTGAAATTACTCAAAGCCGAACCCCACCGGTTAGCGCTGGTGGATTTGTCGCTTGAAAGCACCGACCATAGCAATGAAGATGGTCTGCAAGCGCTAGAAGCCATCAAACGGCTTGACCCTGGCTGCCAGAGCATTTTGCTGACCGGCTTTGCCACGGTGGAACTGGCCGTCAGCGCGCTGACCGAACTTGGTGCTTTTTCGTTCTTGCGTAAAGAAAGCTTCAACCGCGCGCAATTCCGTGTATTGATCAGTCAAGCGCTGGTGTCAGCCCCCAAGAGTGATGCTGAAGCTGCAAACCTTGACCCTGTTACCAAAAACACACCAAATGTAAAAATTGAGAGAGTCTCGCATAAAGCTGAGAAGGTGCTGGTGGTGGAAGATGACGCCGGCTGGCGCAGCATCCTCTCGGAACTGCTCACAGATGCCGGGTTGGAGATCAGGGTGTGCAGCAGCTTCGGCGACGCACTTGGCGCTTTGCGGCGTGAGACTTTTTCGCTGGCGGTGGTGGATCTTTCTTTGACTGCCGAGGTGGTCTGGGATGATTCCGCAGACAGCGATTTGCTTGAGGGTTACAGTTTGCTGGCCAACACCCATACAGCGGGCATCCCTACAATTGTGGTCAGTGGCGTGGTGGGTGTTGATGAGATACAGCGCGCCTACAATGAACATTCCGTGTTTGCCTATCTTGAAAAGCAGGCTTTCGACCGCAATACTTTCAGACGTCTGGTGCGCGAAGCGATTGCAGCCGGCAGCACGATTTCAGAACTTGACCAGCTCACTCAGCGTGAAAGAGAAGTGTTTGACCTGCTGGCAAAAGGCATGACCAATAAAGAGATCGCGGAAGTGCTGGTGATCACAAATAATACCGTAAAGCGTCATTTGAAGGCGGTATTCGAGAAACTGGATGTGCATACGCGTGCGGCGGCGCTATCAAAAGCACGGGGAAGTTAAAAATCTTTTTATCCCGAACCACACGAACACCACTAAATGGAAAGGCAAAAGACCGAAAATCGAGAACCGAGAACAGAGAACCGTAAACCAAAAACCAAGATGTATATTCGAACCGATTTTTTGAGATTCAAATATCCCCGCTTCTCTCATACAGGGTCATACGAATCAAATTTCTCCAGCGGCTAAATTTTGTCCCTCAATTAATTCAGACCCCCGCGGTTTTGGTAGAATTTGGCGAACCTCAATAATCAAATCGCGGGGGATTCGTTTGCTATTGCCATAATGTGTGAAAAGAACCTTCTTTGTCGAGGCGGCGGTAGGTGTGCGCACCGAAATAATCGCGTTGAGCCTGGGTGAGATTGGCGGGCAGACGGTTGCTGCGATAGGCGTCATAATAGGCCAGCGCAGAACTGAAAGCCAGCGCGGGGATGCCGCTATCGGCAGCCATGCTGACCACCGTGCGCAGGGCAGCCTGTCCGCGGTTCATTTTGGTTGAGAACTCGGGGTCAACCATCAGGTTGGTCAGATCGTTGTTGCGCTTAAACGCGTCGCGGATGTCGTTTAAGAATCGTGCACGGATGATGCATCCACCGCGCCAGATGCGCGCGATCTCTGAATAATTGAAGTCGTAACTATATTCTTTGCTGGCTAATCGAAGCATACCAAAACCCTGGGCATAAGAACAGATTTTAGCGGTATAGAGCGCATCTCGAATAAAGGCGATGTTTTGAGCGCGGTCGCCTTTGATCTGAGCTTTAGGTCCGACCAGCAGGCTGGAGGCCGCCACACGTTCCTCTTTGAGACCGGAGATGATGCGGCTTTCGACGGCGGCGTTGATGGTGGGGATGGGTGCGCCGAGATCAAAGGAATTCTGGCTGGTCCATTTGCCGGTGCCTTTTTGCTGTGCTTCATCCAATATCAGATCCACAATGGCTTTGTCGGTTTCACGGTCATACCTTGAGAAAATATCGGCAGTGATTTCGATTAAATAAGATTCAAGGTCACCCTTATTCCAATCGGAGAATACTTGATGCAGCTCAGCGTTGGTGAGACCCAATCCGCGGTGCAGCAGGTCGTAGGCTTCTGCGATCAACTGCATGTCGCCGTATTCGATGCCGTTATGAATCATCTTGACGTAATGGCCCGCACCGCGCGGCCCCATATAGGCTACGCAGGGTTCGCCATCCACTTTAGCTGCGATGGCTTCAAAAATTGGCTTGACCAGCTCCCAGGCTTTGAGCTGTCCGCCGGGCATGATGGAGGGTCCCCAGAGTGCGCCTTGTTCACCGCCGCTGACGCCAGCGCCGATGTAATTTAGGCCAAGCAGTTCCAGCTCACGTGAACGCAGTTCGGTATCGCAAAAATAAGTGTTACCGCCGTCAATCAGCAGGTCCCCTTTGGCAATCAGTGGTTTGAGCGAGTTGATTGCGGCTTCGATGGGTTTGCCTGCGGGCACCATGATCAATATGCGCCGGGGATGTTCAAGCGTTTTTAAAAAGGATTCAAGCGTGTCACACGCGATCAGATTCTTGGTTTTGGCTTCTTCAGTAAATGTGGCGACCTTGTCGGCATCCAGGTCATAACCAGCTACGCGAAAACCATTGCGTTCCATATTCAAGGCGAGCACGTGTCCCATCACGCCAAGACCCATCACGCCGAAATTAGCTTTTTGCATTTTTCCTCCTGCAAGTTATCATCCAACTAACATTAATAATGTGGAAACAAATTATTGCATCATTTCTTTAGCTCTAACTATACTCTGTTTTATTTTATCTTATGGGTAGCTATAAATCCACAAGCTGGGGTATTGGATTTATAACTGCTATTTATTGCTTTATAATGACCCGATTTGACTGAAAAAATGAAAAGTAAAATTTGGATCCTCTTTGTGATCCTTGCATGTCTGTCTTGCTGCTGTCTGATTATGCTTCAACCCATTGGCAATAACCTGGTGGTGCAGGATGAGGTTCAAAAAACCGATCTGATCGCCGCGGTCAGCGGACCCGAATACCGCATCTTATATGCTTCTGAACTCTACATGAAGGGGCTGGTGAATACCGTCTTTTTCACTGTCGGATTCAGCGAAAAGAATAATCGCATTGAAGCTTCATGGAGCAAGTATGTAGTAGAAACCCACGGCGTACTCGGGAGGCAATTGCGATTGATGAAAACGCAACCTTGACTACACACGACGAAGCGGTGCTGTTGAAGAACGATATTGACGCTCATCCCGATACGGTCAAAACGGTGGCACTGGTGACCGATCTGTGGCATGCATAGTGCGCCAGGTGGATTTACAAAAAGGTGTTGGGCGGACGACATCACGTTATACATGCTGCCGGTACCACGTACACGCACGGACTTTCCGAAATATTGGTGGACAGAAGCCAGTTCACGCCAACGAGGCTGGAATGAGTATGTCAAGCTTGGTTATTATTTGTTCCGCTACCAGATTTCTACCGGAGATTTCTGCTCATGGTCGTCGTAGTTTGACAAATTCTAGCAAAAATCATAAATTCTTCTCACATCTACTCATATAAATACTTAATAGTGTATTAACCTTACACTTATGCAGGTTTAATTTATGGCACTTGGCTTGTATAATGTGCTTTGAGGTTTTACACTCTATTATTAGTATGAGGGATTCCATGACTGATTTTTTAACCATCTCACTTGAAGAACTCGTATCAAGTTTATCCACATTGATGGATCAAACTATTGCTCCCTTGCGCGATCATCACCGCCGGACCGCAATTGCGGCATTCCATATCGCGGATCAACTGGATCTCACGTGGCAGCAGCGACATGATTTAATCTTTGCTTCTGCCATTCATGATATTGGTGCATTTTCTGTGATGGAGCAACAGGTTTTACATGACCTGAGTTTTGAGTCTCAATATATAAACCTGCATGCCAGGGCAGCCTACTTGCTGCTCAAAGAGTTCAGTTATTTTGATTCCATTGCCGAGATCCTTCGATACCATCATGCCTACCTTAACAACAGCACTGAGTTAGATCGCAGCGTGATACCCTACGAAGCCTTGATCATGCAAGTTGCAGATCAGGCGGCTATTTTGTCTGTGGATTCGCTAAATATCCTTGACGAATCGGCGGGGATTATTAATGAAATTAACCAGCAATCAGGAATCATGTTTTTACCGGAAATTGTGGAAGCTTTTAACCGGGCCGCCGAGAAGGAAAATTTCTGGCTGGATATCAAGAACATGACTTTAAATTCACTTTTTAAAGATCATCTAAAACTTGATAATCTGCACATAAAAAGCAGTGAATTGATGGGTTTGGTTAATCTCTTTCGAAGGATCATAGACTTTCGCAGTGAGGTAACTTCAACGCATACTGCCGGGGTGGCTGTGGCAGCAGCAGAATTGGCCAGGTTCCACGGACGAGAAGAAGAAACCATCAACAAAGTTAAAATTGCAGGCTACCTACATGATATTGGAAAAATTATTGTGCCGTCTGAAATTCTTGAAAAACCGGGCAAATTATCGCCGCAGGAATTTAACATCATTCGCACACATTCTTATTTCACCTATGTATTTCTTAATGGAATGAGTATTTTTAAGGATATCCGTGATTGGGCGTCGCAGCATCATGAACGTTTGAATGGTCGCGGATACCCCTTTCACGAGAATTCGAAAACCCTGCCATTTGAATCCAGGGTGATTGCTGTTGCGGATGTGTTCACAGCCTTGACTGAAGATCGACCGTATCGAAAAGGCGTTTCAGGCAAAGATGCTTTGCTCGTTTTGGATGTGGATGTGCAAAAAGGTGAACTTGACGGCGTACTGGTTGGATTGTTGGAGGAGCATCTGGACGAGATCAATCAGGCACGGATCACAGCCCAGGAAGCATCCAAAAAAGAGTATCAGGCGTTTGTACTGGAATTAAACAAGGATGAATTCTAGATTTGATTTGCAGTATAAATGAAAAACGGCTGCTCTTGTTGATAGAGCAGCCGTTTTTCATTAGACCTCCAGCGAGGTGCTGACAGAGGTCTCAATCACTTCGTCAGCAGTAACTTCGCGGCCAAGTTTTTGTGCGAGATAAATGCCTTCAGAGATAAGCATGGTATTCAGCGCAATCTCGGCGGTGGGGATGAATGGCACGCGCCCCTGAGCGGCGGCGATGAAGTGTGCAAGCGGAGAGTCAAAGGCATCGCCATTTTCGCGCACATTGTGTAAGCGGTAATCGAAGCCATCCAGGTTGGTTGTGGCGTCGATATCCATGTCTGCAAGACTGCGGAAGAGCCCAAAGGGTCTTAGTCTGATGCCGCCGTCTGTGCCGGTGATGTACGAGCCTTCGAGTGAATCCAAATGCATCGCCCAAGTCTCAATGAGTGACAAAGCAATATCATTCTCGAGGTTGATCAATCCAACAGCGACTTCTTCCACATCAAAGTTGCTGATGGCCCGGCGGGTAGCATCCATGTTAGTGCGTTGAAAGGTGCGTCCGCTGATGCGCTGGGGCATGGGGTTTCCAAGCAGGTAAAGCACATTGGCGATGTGATAGATGCCCATATCAAAGAGAGCGCCGCCGCTGGCGGAGGCTTTTTGCACGAAAGAGGGGGTGCCGTATCCATCCACATATGGACGTCCGCGGCGGCGAAAACCTGATGAATGGGCAAGGTAAGGGGTGCCCAGCCAGCCATTCTCGATGGCCATCAAGGCAGCTTTGGATTCGCGGCTGAAGAGATCGGAAATTTGTACTGAAAGTTGTTTTTTCTCTTGGCTGGCGACTTCAACCATCCTTGCCCCATCGCGATAGGAACCGGCGATTGGTTTTTCGCTGATGACGTGTTTACCGGCTTTTAGAGCAGCAATCGTCACAGGCATGTGCAGATTGTTGTGCAGACAGACGCTGACGCCTTGAATTTCCTTTTTATCCAGCAATGCTCGGAAGTCAGTGGTCCAGAAGGGAATATTATTTTGACTGGCTATTGATTCCGTTTTTTGTGGATCGCGGCCAGCAATGGCCGTCACTTTGACGTTGGGCATTGAGAGATAACCTTCCAAATGCACCTTACCTATTTGTCCGACCCCGATTATTCCGACATTTGTGATTTCTTTTGACATGTGATCCTCGAAAAACCTTGTGGTTTAATAATCTAATTGTATCTGTTTTCAACGCTTAACTCATATTCTTGCATGTCCAATTCTCATCCAGTGAATAATCAATAAAAAAAGCCATTGGAGTATTGCCAATGGCTTTTGACTAGGAATTTGTTTTACTAGGTGTGGTCGACAGCGAGTCGGCCTTTTTCTTTGCGAGTGTTTACGAGCACCTCAGTGTAATACTTGTTGTATGTGCAGCAGCCAATCGGGCTTTGCTGGATGAGTAATTCGAGGCAGTTGTCGCAAGCGGTACAATACTTGATTTCACTTTCGCGGCCTTCGCGAAGCTTCAATGGCAGCATGGGGTCTGCGAATGACTGACGGCCAAGGCCGATCATATCCACATAGCCTTTTTCAATATTTTGAGCACCGTAGGTCAACAAGGAACTGTCTTCTTCGGTGACGGCTTGTAATTTATTTTTGCCTTTTCCAAAAACGGAGTAATTGGAACCGATGACCACGGTTTCTTTTTTCAAATTGTCGCGTAAAGCTTTGGCAAAGTATTGGTGCAGGTAAGCGAAGTAGGGTCGTTCTTTGTCAGCCTGGGTCAGACTGATCGTGATAGAAGGGCTGCCCGCGGATTGGATGAAGTATTGGGCGCCGCGTTCTTCGAGACCTTTGACCAGATCAATGGGTTCTGTGAGATCAATCATCGGAGTATCTGGTCCAGCCGTGCCGAATCCGCCGGGGAAACCCTCCCAAACAGAGATTTTTGAACCGATGAGGAAGTTTTTATCGGGCACTGCTTTTTGAATGCGTTCGTAAAGATCAAAGGCAAATTGACGGCGATTTTCCCATGAGCCGCCGTATTTCCATTTACGGGTATTATAAGGACGCAAAATTTGCGAGCCTAAATAGCCGTGGCAGAATTTCATATCAATGCCATCAGCACCTGCATCGTAAGCGATCTTGGCAGCTAAAACGAAATCAGCCATGATCTTTTCAAACTCATCTTCTGTAAATACATCCGCGGTAAAGCCTGGCAGTGGTTTTACAGAAAGGCGTTTTGAAAACTGCGGATTGCTTAATTCGCCTGAATGGGTCAACTGGAAAATAAAAACGGTCTTGGGGTTGATTGCTTTTAATTTAGACACAAACGTGGTCAATGCTGGCTGATTCTTGGGCATGATGAATAGCTGATTCAAGCGGGAGCGATTTTTGTCGGTAATGGTAATGGCTTCAAGGCTGACCAGACCGATCTCGCCTTTGAAGAGATTCTCATAACGTTCGTAGGTTAAATCTGAAGGGTTGCCGTCAGCATCCGCATCTGTACATTCCATGGCCTGAGCAAAGAAACGATTCGGACTCACATGCGATCCGATTTTGATAGGCGAAAGTAATACTTCTTTTTTGTCCATTCCTTTTTACCTCCTAAAAAATTGTTTGATCTATTGGCTTTTCATCTTTACCCTTAAAGAGGTTCGCAAAACTCAAGCGTGACATCGTTGGGGTCGAGAAACAGCATTACTCTGACGCCAAGGTTTGGCAAGTCACAAGTTGCCAGCGTGATTTTGACTCCCTGAGAACGCAAATAAGCTTCGTGTGCAGCTACATCTTTCACCTCAAAGGCGAGATGACGCAAGCCCACTTCAGATTCGAGTCGCGGCAGGCTGTTGTTTTTTCCGTGGTAATCAAATAACTCGAGCCGTGATCCATCAGGCAGGCCGAAATAGGTGATATCAAATTCACCGCAATCAACTGTTTCTTGCTGTCTCAATCCGAGCACTCGTTCATAAAAATCAAATGATCTGGCCGAATCGATAATATTAATGGAAACGTGGTTAATCTTTTCAATTTTCAAGACTTGACTCCAAAAATGGTTGGCAGCAGCGAATTAATCATTTCACTGCTGCCAAAAGTTATTAAAGAATTTCGCGTTTGGTTATTTCAGGAGAGACAAAGATTTTGAACAAATCAGGGTCGCGTCGCAGTTCATGTAACGCCCATTCCAAATCTTCCAGGGGAACTTTCATCGAGAATAAAGGTTTCGGATCGATGCGGCCATTTTCAATTAAGGTGATGGATTCGGGCCAATCGGGACCTGCACCGGCGCATGAACCGGTGATTTTCTTTTCGCCAAGAACGAAATCAAACGGACGAATTTCCATAACATCATCGCCGCCAGTGATACCAAAGGCAGAAAGAGTGCCGCCTGGACGCAACATTTCCCAGGCTTGTTGATATGTTTTAACTTTACCAACAGCTTCAATGACGTAGTCAGCACCACGTCCGCCGGTCAATTTCTTGACTTCAGCGACAGGGTCGGCAACTTCGTTCACATCGAGGATAAAATCCGCGCCCATTTTTTTGGCAATATTGAGGCGTTTCTTGTTGTCACCAATCACAATGACGGGAGCGCAAGCGCGCAGCACTGCCATGCGAGCGTGTAAAACACCCAAACCGCAGCCAATAACAGCAACACTGCTGGCAAGTTTGGCATTCATTGCCTTGGAGGCGTGAATACAACAGGAAACGGGTTCAATGAATGCACCTTCTTCAAAGCTTAGTTTGTCAGGTAAAACGTGTATGAGTCTTGCAGGTGCTTTGATATATTCGGCATAAGACCCATCGGTGTGGATGCCAAGCTGGGTGAAGTTGGGGCATTGTAGACTGGCGCCATTCATACAATAAAAACAGGTTCCGCATGCCATATTGATGTCAGCAGTTACACGGTCACCGGTTTTTACACGGGTTACCTCTTTGCCGGTTTCAGCGATAACACCCGAAAACTCATGACCACCGATCATGGGCAGTTTTTCTGCTGAGTACCAGCCGTTATAAATGCTCCAATCAGTGCCGCAAATGCCGGTGTATTTCACTTTGATCAATACTTCATCCGGTCCAATTTCAGGGATGGGGACTTCTTTGACCACAATCTTTTTTATTGCTTCAAACACTGCCGCTTTCATCATTTGAGCCATGGATTCTTCTCCTTAAGATTGGTTATGATTAGTTGAACAAAACGTCGTTTCTGCCTTCATACGGTTTTTCGATCATGAGGGGTTTCAAGAAAGCGATGGTTTTGGTGATGCCGTCATGGCGGCTCATGGTCACATCTTCATGCTCATAACTCATGACGTAGTCATAACCAACCATCGAGAGTTCGGTGATCACTTTCTTCCAGGGCACAGAGCCCCAGCCGGGAATACGGAAGCGGAATCCACGGTCAAGACGCTGCCAATCGCCCTGCGGAATCAAACCAGAGCGGCCAACATTGTGTGTAACGATTTCGCCATCTTTAGCATGGACGTGATAAATGCGATTTCCGAGTGCATCAATGAAGTTTTCTACATCAATGCCGAGGTAGATCAGGTTGGCAGGGTCAAAGTTGAAGCCAAATTCCTTGCGACCGCCCATCAATTCCACGGCGCGCAGAGCTGTTTCAACGTTATAAACCAATTCGTTGGGATGAGGTTCATGCGCGAATTTGACACCGTATTCGGCAAATTTATCCAAAATTTTGCCCCAGCGTTCGACAAACTCGACTTCCATATCAGACCAGCCCTTGGAATAAGGCCAGGGGAAGAAACGCCCAAAGTTTTCGCAGCCGATAAAGCCGGTCACCACTGGAACTTCCAAGGCATTCGCGGCCTGGGCGGTTTTGATCATGCGTTCAGTGCCAAATTTGATCTTTTCTTCTTTGGTGCCGGTGCAGATGGCGTCTGTATCTTTGCCGTAGGGGCCAAGCACGATCTGACCTTCGGGGTGATTGGCCAAAGCGGAGATGGTCAGGCCATAGGTACTGGCAAGCTTCTTGAAGTCTGCAGCTTTGTTTCCTGTAACCACATCTTCAATATCCAAATGTGGATTGCCGATAAAGGCAGGAACTTCAACTGCCTGATAGCCCAGTCCGGATGCCAGTTTAAAAACTTCTTCGATTTGCAGGTCCAAGTAAGTCGCGGTAAAAAGTCCGATTTTCATTTGTTTGTTCCTTTCGTTTTATAGATATATATTGAGAGAATAATTAATAGAATTCCGGTATTTCTGCTTTGGTTTGGATCAGAATCAAATTTCTAATGCATGCAGTTTCTCGCTGATAGTAGCAAGTTGTTTGGTAGCCTCCGCAAAGATCGGGATCAGTTTTTCGTATTTCTGATTATTTTCTGCAACTGGTTCAACAAGTTCGATGGTTTTGTGAATTTCATCAATTTTGTCGAAATTTTGCCATAATCCAACACCGACGGCAGCAATGGCTGCCGCGCCAAGGGCGCCAGCATCCTGGTCAATGTTGGTTTTTAGTATTTTTGTGTTGAACACATCTGCAAAAATGCCCAGGTAAAAGCGGCTTTTGGCGCCGCCACCGACGAACAAGATTTCATCTTCAAGTTTTGTGTACTTGCGTAAAAGGTCAAGCCGCAGGCGCAGATTCATGGCAATACCTTCCATGGCGCTGCGGATGAGTTCTGGTTTGCCATGTTTGAGGTCAAGCCCTACATATGCACCCCGCAGGTGAACACTACTGTCTTGTGATGTTCCGCCTGCCAGACTGGGATTAAAGAGCAGTTTGTTTGATCCGATGGGGGCTTTATCAGCAAAATCGTTCATGAGTACATAGACATCTTTGCCTGTTGTTTGGGCTTCAGTTTCAAGAAGCTCACAGAACTGGTCTTTGACCCAAGAATAAGTGGTTCCTGCAGAAAAAATGCTGACTGCGGAGGTAAACATATTGGGAACCACATGGGTGAAAACATAAGGTTTGTATTGGCTATCAAGCACGGGCTGCTCTGAAGAGACGGCTATCCAGGCAGCGGAACCCAGTGAGGTGTAAACACGCCCATCTCTGGTGTTTTTTGCGCCCAACGCCATGCAAGAATTATCCACACCGCCGCAGACTACTTTTACACTGGTTGGAAGCCCCAGTTGTTTGGCTGCATCAGGCTGTATCTCTCCCAGAACGGCTGTGGAGGGCAGGATTTCAGGCCATATTTCAAGAGGCAAGTCGCTTGCTTCAATAAACTCCTGGTTATATTGCCAGGCTTTAAGATCGTAAACACCTGTGCCAGATGCGTATGAATAATCAGTGGCAATTCTGCCAGTTAACTTCAGGTTGATGTAATCTTTAGTGCCTATTACTTTGTAGATTTGGCTGAACATTTCTGGTTCATGGGTTCTATACCACATGATTTTAAAGACCGTGTAAAGCGGCGCCGGAAAACCATTTCCGGTGGTGAGATACCATTGGTCGGCATCCACATGCTTGAAGAAAGCTTCAGCCTCTTTTTGCGCGCGTAAATCGGACCAAATCGGTGTGGTTTCTCGCAAGAGAGTACCGCTTTTATCCACTGGTACGGCTCCAAGACTATGGCCTGAGATGCCCAAACCCACAATCGTGTTCACATCCACTTTGCTTTTTTCAATTAATTGGCGGGTGCTTTCAATAACGGCATTCCACCAATCAACCGGTTTCTGTTCATGCCAGCCCACTTCAGGGTAGAGGGTGTCATAACCGACAAATACATTGGCCAAACAGCGGCCATCAGCGTCATACAATGAAGCTTTATTTCCACCAGTGCCGAGATCAAAGGAAATGATTTTTTTATCCATACATAAGCCTCATTGTTATTCTAATAATTAAATTGTTGGAAATAAAACTTCAATTCCTTTGGGTAATACCAAACATTCTTTGACAATGCTGATGCCGCTCTTGAGGTTGACACCAAAACGCCGCGCGCCAGCTTGGTACATGGCAACCAGAGTCTCTAGATTGCGGATGCCACCAGAGGCTTTGATTTTGGCTTTTTCACCAACAAAAGATTTGATCAGTTTCACATCTTCCAAACTGGTGGCGCGGTCTGCCCAACCCGTGCCGGTTTTGACGAAGGAAGCATTGGCGGCAACTGATATAGCGCAGGCTTGCTCAATTTCAGCAGGGGTTAGATACATCACTTCAATGATGACTTTGACCGGCAGCGGATTGATCACCTCAATGACTGCGTTGAGGTCAGCCTGAACTTCATCAATCAGGCCTGAGCGCAGTTTTCCGATGTTCATCACCACATCAATTTCGTCACAACCCTCGTTTTTCATGTCCTGGGCTTGAAAGACCTTGGTTTTGGTAGAATCTGAACCTGACGGAAAGCTCACGTTGCCGACGATGTGAATATCTGCTGACCCTGCGAGCAGTTGCTTGGTATACGGGATGAAACATTGCATCACAGAAACCTGACCAAACTGATACTCTTTTGCAGCACTAACCATTTCTTCAATATCTCTCTTGGTTGAAATCGTGCGAACACAAGAAAGATCAATCATTTTTGCGACATCTTGAGCGGTTAAGAACATGCCATTTGCCTTTCAAACGTTTTTATAAGGTTTCTTCGAGCAGTTCGACGGCATCCTTTATACAAACGCCGCAAGTCGTTTTGAATAAACCTTGCCGAACGACTTCTGCCCGTTCTTCGTCGTTACGGAGATCATGACCAATCAAATCACGACAATAAATGGAGCCGTGTTTGGATTCAAATTTCTTTGCCAATTCTGCGACCTTGTGATAAGTCGTTTCGGTGTTGCTGCCATATTTTGAGCCGTCTGTTTTTACTTTGCCATATTTAAGACCAATCACCATGAAAGCGCCGGTCAATGCGCCGCAAACTTCGCACATTCTGCCCATGCCAGAACCAAAACCGGTTGAAATCTTAAGGGCTAAATCTTCGCTTAGACCATAATCAGAAGCAAATGGCGCCAAAACAGCCTGCCCACAACCGTATCCAGTGTTATGATATTGTTCTGCCAGTTCAGTTTTCTCGCTCATTTGCTCTCCTGTTTGATTTATTTGCCTCTAACTGAAGAAGCAGCTTCGTTTAACTTCTCGAACAGGGCAGGTGTGAGGTCAAAGTGCAGCACCTGGGCAACGACTTGCGTCCATCCGTGGACGAAGTAAATCCAGCCATCTTCCACTTTGACGTTGCGGCTTTCAACCTGTGCCAGAGATTGGTGCAGGTAATCCAATTCGCCGCGATAATTGAACTCCCATGAAACGCTGTTTATTGGAAACTTGCCTTCCCAGGTGATGGGAGAGCCGGGTGTATCTTTGCCCATGCCGGTGGCATTGATGATGACACTATACGGCGGGAATTTTTCCATGATCCTATCATTAACTTTGGGATCAGAATTGCAGATGTATTCGATTTCAATATCTGTTTTAAGATTGCTGACCATTTCTTTGGCGTGATCCAAACGGCCTTGTGAACGATTGACAAAAGTAAATTTGGAAGGACGGTCGCCTTTATCTGTTTTGTTGATCAAATGAAGCAAGGTAGCGATGGCAGAGCCGCCAGCACCGAAACACAACACCTGGCCACCGGTTTTGGCGAAATAATCTTTTTCAATTATGGCTTCTAAACTGGCACCAGAGGTGAGTGGGTCTTTGGCGTGGCCTTCAAGGCGGCCATCCAATTTTGAGATGCTTGAAATTTCATCCGTAATCATGGCATACGGATCAAGGTATTCAAACATATCGCGAGAGGCTGACAATAAATCAATCTTGTGTGTGGTGACTAAGGCCCCTAATGAATTGGGATCATATTTTATCTGTGCCACGGCTTGACGGTAGACTTCGGAGTTATCGTGGATTTTGCAATCAACACCTTCCATGACGACGTCTTCTCTTCCCAATACTTTCATCCATAATGGGAATACTTTCATAATGGATGATTTGCCAGTGGTCACACCTATGAAGTAGAAAGTAGGCACTTCTTTTTTGGTGATTGGATATTTTTCGTTATTCATAAATGACTCCTCTATTGGGTTATTGTCTGGATGTGTTTACAACTTGAACAAAAGCAGCAGCAAGCTTTGAGACTTCTTCAAATTTTCCATCTTTAGCCAATTGGGGAGGACATAATTCGCTTCCGGCGCCAACAGCCACTACACCTGTGGCGAACCATTCGGCCACGTTGCCTGCATTTACGCCGCCGGTCGGCATCATGGGAATGTAGGGGAAGGGACCTTTCAAAGCTTTGATATAAGACGGTCCGCCCAATGAACCCGGAAAGATTTTAATCACATCCACACCCAGGGTATAAGCTTGAAATACTTCGGTTGGGGTTAAAGCGCCGGCCATGGTGAGCAAACCGCTGTCAACCATACCCTTAACCAGTTTGGGCTCACAAATTGGGCTGACCAAGAAATGAGCACCAGCACTTTTAGCAGATTGGGCTTGTTCTGGCTTGGTCAGGGTTCCCATTCCAAGCACGATGGAATCGCCAAATTTCATTGACAGCGTTTTAACCACTTCTTCAGCATTAGGGGTGCTGTAAGTGATTTCGATGCCCAGCACTCCTCCGGCCACCAATGCTTCTACCATGTTTACGGTTAATTCAGGTGAGGGTCCGCGGATGACTGCCAAAAGACCTAATGCTTTTACTTTTTCTAACACTTCAAACTTATTCATAATGACCTCAATTGATTCGGATTGTTTTACGCAACGCGGTATAAGGGTTTTTCATCTTTCAACACTGCCAGGCAATCTTTCATGGCTAGCCAGCCCATGTTGCTGGTCGCACCGTCGGTTTGCGCGCCTAGGTGTGGTGTTGCAATCACATTCGGCAATGCCAAAAGGGGATGATTCGGATCGGGAGGTTCGACGATGAAGGCATCCAATGCAGCTCCCTTGAGGTGTCCGCTTTGCAGTGATTTCAATAGGGCGTCTTCATTGATGGCTTCACCGCGAGAGGTGTTTACCAGATAAGCGCCTTTTTTTATTTTGCTCAAAAAAGCTTCATCCACAATGCCGCGTGTTTCAGGCAGCAGGGGCAAATGAAGGCTGACGAAATCAGAGGCAGCAATGACCTGGTCCATCTCGGCGAGCGTGATTTGATTATCCAGGGCAAACTGTTTGTCGGCATATGGATCGAATGCCAAAATTTTGCAATCAAAACCGGCCAGGCGGCGGGCTAATTGTTTGCCGATTGCGCCAAGACCGAGAATGCCAATCGTTTTGCCTTCGAGGCTGACACCCGAATAGCGCGGCCATTTGCCCTGATGGACAGCATCCACTGCTTCGGGGATTTGCCTCGCAAGCGCCAGGATCAATCCAAGGGCATGCTCTGCCACAGACACGGAGTTTGCGCCGGGGGTATTGGTCACCACGATATTTTTGCTTTTAGCTGCTTCGAGATCAACGTTATCAAAACCAACACCGTAGCGTGCAATCACCTTTAGCTTGTCGGCTGTTTTAAGCGCATCGGCATCTAGGACATCCAAACCGGCGATGTATCCATCGATACCAGGCAGCAATGCGGCGACTTCAGCAGAGGTCAGGGGTTTTCCGGTCGGATTGTAGATGACCTCGCCAACCAGGGCTTCCAATTCTGTTTTCAAACGGGCGTCATTTTTGCCGTATGAGGTGGGAGTTACCAATAAGCGGCATTCTTTTAGATTCATGTTTGTTCCTGCCTAATTAATTCGCGGATTGTCGATAATCTCAGGTCCTTTTTCGCCATCAACAACTAACTTGCGAAAGCCTGTTTTTTCAATGGTGTCGTAATCATGCCCTGCATTTCCGGGGTAAGCGAAAAAGGTGACCAGGTCTTCTTGCCGCGATGTACAGACGGAACGATGCGCCCACCTTGGTGGTACATAGAGAACCTTGCCGGGTGAAAGGGGTTCTACCGAGGTTTCCCCTTCGGGGGTTTCCATTACCATGTAGCCTTCACCCTTGAGGGTGTAATAGATTTCAGAAGTTTCAATCACGGAATGGAAGTGCCCCTTGGTCATAAAGAATTCATTGCCTACCTTGCCCGGATGGACGATGGAAATGCCCATCAGTAATTCACCTTCAACTTCGGGACGTTTAATTTCGTAGACTTCATAAATCAATTTGTCCTCTTCGAGCAACATTTTGTTGAAGGCTGCTTCATCCAAAAATTGACCTTTTAGGGCAGACAGCGTTCGTTTGATGTGGTTATCAATTCGTGAAGGGATTACAGCGGGTAACGGTATGGTAAAAGAAAAGGGTAGATCTATCATTTTTATGCTCCATTAATAAGGGTTAGTTAATTCCTGCAAGACGGCGGGCGATATTGCCGCCGACCATTTGTGTAATGTCTTGATCTGAGATACCGCGTTCTTGGAGTTTGGTTTTAATATCGGTTGGCAGACTGTGCAGGCCAGGGCCGCCCCCAAGATGATGGTAAAGCGCTGCTTCAGCCATGTCTGTGGCGAGGGCAATGCTGCCAGACAGCTCATTTTCAACCATGTGATCAATCAGCGGCCAAAGTATCTTTTCAGGTTCATATTTTGGACGGTAGAAGGTGTCATATTCAAGCAGTACACCCAGTCGAGCGAGTTCTTTTTGGAGACCATAATCAGGTCTTTTATCCATGTGGCACAAAACGATCTGATTTGGAGAAACCCCATTGTCAGTAAAGTAAAGGCAGACTTTCTCAGCCAATGCACCTTTTTCAGTGTGGATTTCGATCAGCGCGCCAGTTTTTTTGGCAGCAAAGGCAGTACCTTCCAATGCCGCTTGGGGGCAATCTCCCCAGGCGGTTTCAAGCGCGATTTTTATGAACCCTGCCTTGAGTGGTCTTTCCAGTTCAAGCGTTTCATACATTCCGGTTTCTAGCTCTGTACTTAGAAAATCACACACCTTTTGAGCGCGTTTACTAAACAACCAATGCTGGGGCGGATAATACTTTTGTCGATGAAAGCCGGTACAGGCGATAACGTTGACGCCGCTTTTTTGTGAAAGTTCCATTAATTTAATGCTGTTTCGTCCACAACCTTCTGGTTGACAATCCAGAAGTGATTGACCACCCGCTTTCTTGTACTCAATCAACTCCAACTCAATCTCATTGAACTGATTGAGTACGGGGCTGTTTGGCTCCACCCCCGGCACAGGGTCAATCCAAATGTGATTATGGCAATCAGTGATGCCAAGATCTTCATATGAGATTGGACCCTGCACGGTATTGATGGGGCGTGGAAAGGAGAAAGAAGTGAGATTTGACATGTTATGGTTCCAGCACAATTTTTAACGATTTTCTGTCTTCTGCCGCGGCAAAGGCTTGCACCGCCTCGCTTAATGGAAATCTTTGACTTACAACATCGGACAAGTCCACCAATCCGCTGTTGACGATCTGAGCAGCCTGCCAACAATCAGCGGTACTGCAAGCTGTTGTGCCCGTGATCACCAATTCTTTGTAGTGAACCAAATTGGAGTCAAAATTGATGGTGGGTCTGTCTTTGGGTAAGCCGCCAAAATAGTTAATGCGGCCGCTAATGGCTGCAAGATCAAGGGCTGCTTCTTGCGCAACGTGAACCGGGGCGGCAACGATGATGACGTTTGCCCCGCGACCCTGGCTTTCTTCGAGAAGTGCCTTTTTGAGGTCTTCAGTTGCGGGGTTTATCACCTTGTCAGCACCCATGCGTTTTGCCTGTTCAGCTCTGTCTTTAATTGGTTCGCTGACGATCACTTTGCCCGCCCCGCGTGCTTTAGCCAGTTTGACGTGCATCACACCGATAGGGCCAGCGCCAATGATGAGCACAACTTCACCAGGTTGGATGTGCAAAGCGTTTTGTCCACGAAGCACACAGGCAAAAGGTTCCATTAATGCAGCGACGGCGGTGTCCACCGTGAAGTTGATGGGGATGATGTTGCCCTGGCGGACTGAATTGGCAGGGATTCGCACATATTCTGCAAATCCGCCGTCTGAGGTGACCCCAATCGCATCGTACTGCGAACAAAGATTGTTGTTACCGCTGATGCATTGCAGGCAATGTCCGCAGCCGGTATTGGGGGCGCAAAAGACTCTTTGTCCGACTTGATAACCTTCAACATTTTTTCCCATTTCAACAATCGTTCCAACAACTTCATGTCCCGGGATTCGAATAGTTCCCTCTGGATACATGCGGTGATTGCCATGAAAAATGCGTAAATCAGTTCCACAAATGCTGGCGCTGACCACTTTAACCAGCATTTCACCAGCGTCGATTTTTGGTAAATCTACTTGTTCAACCCGAAGGTCATTGGGACCATGATAAACTGCAGCTAACATACTTCCTCCAGAACGAATAACACTTATCCGGTTATTTCTTTTAACAAAACAGGGCGTTCTTCAAGGAACGATTTTGTGCCGGCAAGCACGCCTGCAACAGCCCAGCGGCCGTCAATTCCACCAGCTCTTGGGGTAGTTTCATTTTGAACACAGGTAACGAAATGTTCAAGTTCATTAATGTATGCCCAGGCAAATCTTTCAGGCCAGGTGCGCTGAATAGGCGTGATTAATCCCTGGTCGCGATTGGTGCACACGACGACAGATTGACCTTTTAACTCACCAATTTGCATGATGCCCTTATCGCCAACAATCTCAACTCTGGCGTCATATCCGTAGCCACAAGGGCAGATGCCTGAGATCAATCCCAAACCACCGCTCTCAAATTTGATATTGACCAGCACATTGTCATAAAAATGAGGTGTATCCACGTTATTGGCAGCACCTTTAAAGTTGGCAACTTCTGTGTAAACTCTTTGATAGTTAGAGCCCATAAACCAACGCACGGTATCCCAATCGTGGCTGTTCACTTCAGCCAGCATGCCGTTGGATGTTTTGAGGTCGCGTGCCCAGGGTGGGGGAAGACCGGGGCCGTGGGTATTGGATTTGACCATCATTGGGGTTCCGATTTCACCAGCTTCGATGCGCTGGGCAGCAGCCACGAATTCTGGATCGAAGCGGCGCATAAATCCGAGTTGGAGAATGACTTTGTTTTTTTCAACTGCTTTATTGATTTCATCGCATTCTTCAAGATTCAAAGCCATCGGTTTTTCGAGAAAAACATGTTTTTTGTGATCTGCGGCGAGCTGGGTCAGCGGTAAATGGGTGGGAGTGGGGGTGGTGATGATCACTGCATCGAACTCAGCATTTTCAAGGGCCATTTCGAGTGTATCGTATTGTTGATCAATGCCGAAATCTTTGGCAGTTTCGTTTCTTACTTCCGCCATCGGATCTACGAGGGCGACAATCTTTGCAGCAGCGATATGACGAGAGAGTGCACGGGAATGGTTTTTGCCAACCCTGCCAGCGCCTATCATACAAATCCGTACTTGTTGTTTCATGATGTGCTCCTAAATGACTTATTAATTTGAAAAGAAATGGGATAGGGTGCTTTCCATTTCTATATATCTTTTTATGAGAGGTTGATAGAGACTATGGTTCGATGAAGACGGCAATAATGCACTTCCATTCACAACGGCAGTTTTTTCTGCATGCTCGACCAGGTTATCAATCAGACCCACTGCCTTGCCGGCGATCATGGCCGCACCCCAGGCGCCAAATTCGTTCCCCATCAATTTTTGATAGGGTACGTTTAACGCATCAGCTTTGATCTGGTTCCAAACCTGACTTTTAGCGCCACCGCCCACCACCCTGGCTTCAGACAATTTCAAATCAGGAAGGTTTTCTTTAAGAATGTATAAATACCAGGCATATTCAAAGGCGATGCTCTCGAGGATGGCTCGGGCAAAATGGGCTTGCGTGTGCGACCAGGATACCCCGATCCACGCGCCGCGCATAGCTGAATTGGATGGACAAATACGCCCGCCAAGGTGTGGAGAGAAGAACAAGCCATCAGCACCAGGTTGGATGTTTTCAGCCAGTTTGATGATCTCGGAATAGAGATCATCCTCTTCAAGTTTCTGTGTTTCACCTTTGATGGTGTTGAAGAAATTGTCTCTAAACCATCTCAGCGCAATACCGCCGCCGCCAATATAGGCAAGGGGGTTCCATAAACCGGGGATGACGGAGCGCATGGTGAGCAGCGCCCTGTGTTTAGTGTCCGCGACAAACTTATCGGTGCATCCTGCTAAAACGGCGGCGGTTCCTGCCACGTCGAAGATCATGCCAGGCCGCACGATGCCTGCGCCAAGCGCATTTGCGGCAGTATCGCCTCCTCCGGCAGCAATGATGGTTCCGGCTGCCAAGCCAAAATCGGCCGCGGTTTTGGCGTTCACTTCGCCGATCACATCGCAAGGGTCAACGATGCGGGGCAGTTTGGATGAATCCAGGGCGAAAAGATCGCAAAGTTCTTGTGACCAACTTCCTTTTTGAGCATCAGAGAACCCAGAAAAATGGAGGTAGGTGTGGTCAATGAAGGCTTGATCTGCGGATAAGTCTGCCAGGCGGCCGGCAACATAAGTGCCGGGCATGACAAATTTGGCAGTTTTATTGTAAATTTCAGGCTGCTCATTCTTCCACCACAGCATTTTTGGGCCGTGGTCGCAAGTGGGTGGGCAGCCGGTGAGTGAGGTGACCAGGTCGCCTGCTTTTTGATCCATCAGCTCAATGTAAGGCTTACAGCGCATGTCAAGCCATGAATCAAAACGGGCAGCCGGCTTAAAATCTTCATCAATCAATCCAACCCCGGCCATTTGTGAATCAAAGGCGATGGCAGCGATATCCTTGTGATCTACTCCGCTTGAACTGATGCATCGTTTGACGGTTTTGGCTGCGGTTGTATAGAAATCTTCATTTTCTTGTTCAACAATTCCTGGTTTGGGATGATATAAAGGCACTTCCAAAATAGCGTCAGCAACCAACTTGCCGTCTGTTTGATACAAGGCGGCTTTTGTACTGCTGGTTCCGAGGTCTACACCGATCAGGTATTTTTTTGCCATTTATATCTCCGCAAGTTTCTCTGTTCGTGATAAATTTCTTTATGATTTGGGTAATCCAGAGAAACTTGGAACCACTTCAACGTTTTTTGAATCAGAGTCGTGCTGTCGAAGCAGTTCAACTTCAAATCGAGAACGGTCGCCGCGGTGAACAGCATGATAGTATTCAACAGGCTGTCCGTTTTCTGAAAAACTGATGCTGTCTAACATCATTAATGGCGCGCCTTTTTCTATATCCAATAAGTCGGCTTCTTCTTCATTCGCAGCCACGGCTTCAATGTACCTTTTCCCTTTGGCGATAAAAACATTGCTTTCTTTTTCAAGGAATTCATACAAAGAACGGTTGCTCAGATCGAGGCTGGCAAGGGGAGGGCAAAGGTCGAATGGAATGTAGGAAGTCACTAGTTGAATGGGTTGATCGTTAATAAAGCGCAGCCGGCGGATATCGATGACTTGCGTTCCCGGGGCGATGTTTAGAAATTGAGCGATCTTTTCTGGGCACGGCACGGTTCTTTGATGTAAAACCCTGGTCACCGGTTTTAAACCTCTTTCGACCATATCTTGATAAAAACCGGTTAATTTGGCAATTAAACTCTCATTGATTTTTGGGAAAGCAATAAACGTGCCCTTTCCTTTTCGCCTGGTGATTACACCTTCGAGTTCTAACTCCTTGAGTGATTGGCGAACAACCGTGCGGCTGATTTTGTAGAGTTCACATAAATCTTGCTCACCCGGAATCTGATCGCCGGGCAACCAGACTTTTTGTTTTACTTTTTCCTTGAGAATATCCATCAATTGGATATAGTACGGAATGTGACTTGCAAAATTAATCATATCGCCCATTTTTTCCGACCCCTTTTCTTTTTATTGTTGTAATCCTGTTATTACAACTCATTATAGGAATTTACTTCAATCATGTCAAGAGAAGAATCTTAAAAAAAGCGGTTTAGGAGAAAAATCATGACAAGAAGATAAAAATTTTGACAATTTGTAATTTTAAAGTTAAAAACCTTGAAATCTAAAAATCCTGTGGTTATAATAATGTTATCCTGTAATGACAGGTGAGCGTTTCTGTGGTAAAAAGAGATTCAAAGATTTTGTTGATGTTATTTCTAACTACTACGAAAAACCTGAACCATTAAAAACCATTAATCCAGGAGGAATCAAATGAAAGTAGGCATTGACAGTTATTGCTACCACCGTTTTTTCGGCGAAGTGTATCCTGATCAAAAAGCGCCGGCCAAAAATATGACCATGCAAGATTTTCTTGTTCGGGCAAAAGAGCTCGAAGTGGATGGTGTCTCTCTGGAATCTTGTTTCTTCCCTTCTACAGATTTGGCATGGTTCAAAGACCTGAAAGCGCAATTGGATGAATACAATTTTGATCGTGTTTATGCCTGGGGACATCCTGACGGTTTGGAACGCGGCCAAAATTGGACGGCTTATGAAGAAATGGTCACCATGATTCCGTATGCCAAGGCTATTGGTGCAGATGTTATGCGCGTGGTGGGCAGCAGCCTCATGTTCCGTCACGAACCGCATCAACCCCAGATTAAAGCCCTGGTTGAAATGTTCAAAAAAGCAGTCGAAATTGCCAAAGACAACGGCGTTAAATTAGCCGTTGAAAACCACATTGACTTCACCGCTGATGAAATTTTGCAGCTCTTGAGTGAAGTCGATTCTGATCACTTTGGTTTAAATTTCGACACTGGCAATTTTCTCCGCCTTTTGGATGATCCCATTGCCGGAATGGAAAAACTTGCGCCTTATGTTTTGGCCACCCATGTTAAAGATTTGATGCCAGACAAGAATGCCCGCCCCACTGATTGGTTTTTCTTTGCGGGCGTTCCGGTGGGCAAAGGCTTAATTAATAATCAAGCGCTTGCTGAATTGCTTTATAAAGCCAACTTCAAAGGTTTCCTGGCAGTTGAGATTGATCATCCTCACACAGATTGGACTGAGAGAGAAGACGAAGCTGTTGCCCTCAGTATCAAGGAATTGAAAAAGATTACCTCAGCATTCAAATAGGATAATTATTCTGAATGTTGACTATCAGAATTCTGGATTTATAAGGAGAGGATTCCTTGAAAAAGGTTAATGTCGCAATCATTGGCACGAAGTTTATGGGTAAAGCCCATAGCAATGCCTGGTCTCAAGCGCCTAAATTCTTTGATGTCGGGCTTACGCCGGTTTTAAAAGTCGCCTGTGGTCAAGATATGGATGCCACCTCAGATTTCGCAAAAAATTGGGGTTGGGAAGAATCAGTAGGCGATTGGAAAAAAGTAGTTGAGCGCAAGGATATTGATATTATCGATGTTTGCACTCCAACTTATTTGCACAAAGAAATTGTGCTGGCAGCCGCCAAAAACGGAAAGCATATTTTTTGTGAAAAACCGCTTGCGCTGAATTTCTCTGAAGCCAAAGAAATGTACGAAGCCGCCGAAAATGCCGGTGTCTTGCATTACGTCAATCACAATTATCGCCGCACACCTGCGATCGCTTTTGCCAAGAAGTTAATTGATGATGGCAAGATCGGCCAGATCTTTCATTGGCGCGGCACTTATCTGCAAGACTGGATTACCGATCCGAATTTTCCATTGACATGGCATCTGCAGAAACAATTCGCAGGGGCCGGGCCGCATTATGATTTAAATTCGCATAGTGTTGATTTGGCGCGCTACCTGGTTGGAGAAGTGAAATCCGTCTCTGCAATGTTGAAAACTTTTGTGACTGAAAGACCGCTGCCCGGCAAGGATGCTGGAACTTTCAAATCTGGTACGGGTGCGGCAGAAAAAGGCAAAGTCACCGTTGATGATGCCGCCTTCATGGTCGCTGAATTTGAAAACGGCGCTTTGGGTGCCTTCGAATCCAGCCGGTTTGCCAGCGGACGTAAAAATTTCAATTACTTTGAAATTTATGGAAGTAAAGGCAGCCTGGCATTTGACCTTGAAAGAATGAATGAATTGCAATATCTTAACCTTGATGATCCCGTAGATGAACAAGGTTTCAGAACGATCCTGGTGACCAATTCGACCCATCCCTATGTGGGTGCCTGGTGGCCGCCCGGACATATTATTGGTTATGAACATGAGTTCACTCACGCTGTCGTTGATTTTTTGGCAGCACTAGAAAACGGAACCAAGATTACACCCAGTCTTTACGACGGAATGCTTGATATGCAAGTGCTTGAGGCCGCGATCGTCTCATCCGATACGGGTCGCAGAGTAAATGTTGCTGATATTAAATAGGTGCGAAAACGTTTAGTGGTTGGTTGGAGGGATGGGATAACGCTCGTCCCTCCTGTAATTATTTCTTTTTTTAGTCATAAATTTGAAAATCAGGAGATGACCCAATGAAAGCCCAACTCGTCCCAATCTATTTTAAGACCGCCGATGACCCTGATTTTCTTGCACAGCTCACCAAGTTGTGCGAATTGTTGGTTGATGAAGCCGAAATCTTGGCACCAGTTAAACTGGGTTCGAAAATCCCCGAAACGGATGGGGTGATTTTTCCGCAGATGTTGGGTGAAGCTTTTAGAGAAGCAGATAAAATAGCCAAACTGCCTCAACCGCTCCTGGTGGTTACTTCTGAATTCGGCACCGTTTCAATGTGGGATTGGGAAATCAACAGCTTTTTATCTGCCAAAGGCATAAGAGTAATTGGCCCAACCAATCTTGATAAAACCAAGCAAGCCTGCAAAGCTATGGCTTTGCGCCGCCAATTAAGATACTCGAAGTTGTTGGTGTTTCAAGACAACCCGGCCAGCGGCACGGGCAACCAGGATGATATTTTCAAACGTTTTTATTGGTGGGAACCTGAGTGTGTTGAAGCCATTGAAAAAAAATATGGTGTTAAAGTTGAAAAACGAAGCCTAAAGAAGCTCGGAGAAGATGCTAAAGCAATTTCAGATGAAGACGCGATCAAAATTTGGAAAAAAAAGAAACGCAGTACCCCCATTGGAAAATTGCAGTCTCGCGCAGTGTTAAGCGCCGTCAAGCTTTACATGGCGGTTAAACAGGTGCTTGATCAGGATCCCACAGTATTGGCCGTGGGTATGAATTGTCTCAATGAATCCATGTTCTCTGACACCACACCTTGCTTGGCCTGGAATTTTTTGTATGAGGATCAGCGTATCATTTGGGGCTGTGAAGGTGATTTGGTATCCATGTTAACAAAAGTACTGATCAGCAAAACACTGGATGTCTCTTTCATGATGACCAACTTATATCCCTTCCAAATGGGGGATGCTGCTCTTAAACATGAACATATCCCCAATTTCCCTGAAGTGGATGGCGCGCCAGAGAACTATATTTTGGCAGCGCATTGCGGATATTTTGGTGTTGTGCCGCAATCATTTTCAACTAAATGGAAACTAAAAGACAAAGTGCTGGCAATCGTGGATGATAACGCCACGGCAATCGATGCAAGATTCCCCACCGGAAAAATAACCCTGGTGAAATTGATGCCTCCCTTCAACCGCTGGTCAATTGTTGAAGGTGAATTACCCAAATATGCACAATTCAAAAATTCGCATTGCTTGAATGGTGCTGTGATCCGCGTGCCAGACGGCAAGAAATTGGTAGATGATCTTGTTTCGCATCATTACATCATCACCACCGGTCACAATTTGAATGACCTTGAAATGGTTTCAAAAGTATTCGAACTGGATTGCGTGCGCGTATAACGGTTCTTTTCGCCCCAAACAAGGCGAAATTTTACACAAAAAAAGTAAAAGTTTTGACCAATAAAGACAAAAGTTTATGTCTTACATGCAAAACATATTGACTTTAAAAATTGGCTCGTTATAATGCAATGTAATCATGTAATTACCTGTCACTTCTTCGGACTAACCGTCCGGTTAAACAACTAAATAAATTGAAATAGTGAACCAGCCCAAAAACAGTTTTGTTTTTAGGGTGTCCTTAAGTTTTGTTTTATGCTTTTTGACAAAAATTTGCCATAAAAGAGAGACAGATCATTAATGGGTAACGGTCAAGCTAGATTGCCGAAGAAGATCCGGACTTTTACGTCCCTCGATATGCCAGAGTGGTTATATCTAGCCGAGTCTTTGCCAAACAGGCAATTTATCACTGATTCTGAAAAAGAAATTATTGACTTAATCCGCAAGTATAGTGAATTCTCAAAAGCCGATTTATCGAATTCCACCACTTATTCACGATCAAAAATTACAGGCTGTATTGATTCACTTTTAGCTAAGAAAATCATAATCTCCAATCAAAGCAAAGAATACACCGGTGGGAGACACTCAAAAACTTACAGCCTGAATGGAAAACTCGGCCTGGTGGTGGGTGTGGATATTGGTGCCACCAGCATCGATATTGGCATTTCAGATTATTCTGGCAAGTTGCTGCATCGATATGGCGAAACTGCCCTGGTGAAAAATGGTCCCATAAAGGTGTTGGGCAGGGTGTGTTCGCTAATTGAAAAAATGCTGCAAGATAATCATTTAGATGCCGCAAATCTTCACGGCATCGGCATCGGCGTTCCGGGGCCAGTTGATTTTTCGGCTGGCACCCTTGTATCTCCTCCCATCATGCCTGGCTGGGACCGTTATCCGATCATTCAAACAGTTCAGCAGTGGTTCCCCACTGCCAATGTGGTCGTTGATAATGATGTCAATGTGATGGCTTTAGGTGAAACGTATCAGGGTGCCGGCAAAGGTGTCGACAACCTGATATTTATAAAAATCGGTACAGGTATTGGTGCAGGAATTTTATGTGAAGGCAATATCTATCGCGGCACAAACGGATGCGCAGGAGATATTGGGCATATCGGCGTCAACAAATTTGGTCCGATGTGTCATTGCGGTAACAAAGGCTGTCTTGAAGCTGTAGCGGCTGGCCCGGCAATTGCCGAACGGTGTTTGACCGCTGCACAGGCAGGCAAAAGCCCCATCTTGTTAAAGCTCTATGAAGAAAATGGTCAAGTACTAAGTTCTGAAGATGTCGGCGCAGCCGCTCGTGAAGGTGATGCCTACGCTATTGAATCCATTCGTGAAAGCGGTCAGGCTATCGGTGATGTTTTGGCCGGGTTGGTGAACTTCTTTAACCCGGCCATGGTTGTCATCGGCGGCGGAGTAGCCAATCTTGGTAACTTGTTCCTGTCCTCAATCCGTCAGGCAGTTCTAAATCGATCATTACCTCTGGCTACAAAAGATCTTCATATCGTTTTTTCAGACATTGGTCCCAATGCAGGTGTCATTGGCGCAATTAATTTAGCCATGGATTATATGTTTACTCAAATCACAAGCAGTGGTGATAAAGAGTAGTTGAGGAGTATTTGAATGAATTTTGGAGTTAATAGTTTTGTCTGGGTATCACCCTGCACAACGGATGCGATCAGAGAATTAGCGCCTAAAGTGAAATCAATGGGTTACGACGTCTTTGAGATTTCTGTTGAAAATCCATCGTTAATTGATATTCAAGTCGCCAAACAAATTCTTGATCAGAATGGTCTGCAAAGTGTAATTTGTGGCGCTTTTGGTCCAGATCGGAATATTTGCAGTAATGACCCGGCAATTCGTGAAAATGCCAAAACATACATACGCTGGTTAATTGATGCGGCAAACAAAATTGGCGCTTCCGTTGTTTGCGGCCCTATGTATTCTTCAGTGGGGAAAGAGCATTATGAATCAGTTGAAGATCGAAAGGGTGAATGGGCTTTGGCCGTTGCTGGGATCGCTGAAATGGCTGATTATGCAGCGACTAAAAATATCAAACTCGCCTTTGAGCCCTTGAATCGCTTTGAAACTGACATGATCAACGTAGTTTCACAGGGGATGCAATTTATTGGAGATGTTGGTCGCAATAACGTTGGTTTTCATCTGGACACCTTCCATATGCATCTGGAAGAAAAAGACAGTGCCAGGGCCATCCTTATGGCGGGTGATCGAATATTCCACTTTCATGCCTGCGAAAACGACCGCGGAATACCGGGCACCGGCCAGGTGCATTGGAATGAAGTTGCACAGGCTTTGAAAGAAGCGAAGTATGACGGGCCTGTTGTGATTGAGTCATTTACTTCTCAAGTTAAAGAGATTGCTCGAGCAGTATGTATCTGGAGAGAAATTGCCCCAAGTCAGGATGCGATTGCATCACAAGGTTTGAAATTTTTAAAAGCAATTCTTGCGTGAGCGACACCTTAATTTAATGAGGTTATTATGACAGAAGAACAGAAGCAAAAAGACGAAAAGACTGCCAATCGAGTTGAACCTCTGTTAGAAGTTCAAGGTATCAGCAAGCGTTTCCCGGGTGTTGTCGCTTTGGATAATGTTTCGCTTAAGTTTATGCCAGGCGAAATTCACGCAGTGGTTGGAGAAAATGGCGCCGGAAAATCCACCTTGATGAAAATCCTGGCGGGAGCTTACATTCCTGATACTGGCAGCATCTTGTTGAAAGGCGAAAGAGTAACATTTTCACATCCACAACAGGCACAACACAAAGGCATCACTATTATTTACCAGGAGTTCAACCTTCTTCCAGACCGAACCGTTGCCTACAATATTTTCCTGGGCCGTGAACCATCGAAATTAGGCATTATTGATATTCGGAAAATGAACAAAGATGCTGAAGACCTGTTGAGAGAAATAGGCGTCGAAAAAATGATTTCTCCGACAGCAATGGTCAGCAGTCTGTCGGTGGCTGAACAGCAGCTTGTTGAAATCGCCAAGGCCATCTCATTTAACGCAAAAGTTCTGATTATGGATGAACCCACCGCAGCTTTGACCTATACAGAAGTCAAATTGCTGCTAGACCTTGTAACGAAATTGAAAGAAAAAGGCATGGCGGTGATTTTTATATCTCACCGGTTGGTTGAGGTTTTTGACTTTGCTGAAAAGATCACAGTTCTCAAAGATGGCCAGCTCGTTGGAACAGTATGCTCCAAAGATGTCAAACCTGAGGATGTGGTTCACATGATGGTCGGTCGTACTTTGGATCATTACTTCCCGCCGCTTGGAAAACCTGAAGATTTCGGCGAAGTTGTGCTGAGGGTTACTAACGCTTCCAATAAAACCCTAAAAGACATCAGTTTTGAACTTCGCAAGGGCGAAGTCTTGGGCATCGCAGGCCTTCAGGGATCCGGCCGAACTGAAATGGCTCAAGCCGTTTTTGGCGTGGTTCCGTTTACTTCAGGTTCGGTTGAACTTCGTGGCAAAGCCATGATCATGAAGAACCCGGCCACAGCCATTAAGAATCGCATTGGTTTTGTCACAGAAGATCGTAAGTCAGAGGGCATTTTGCCCAAACAGCCGATCCGCGACAATATGCTGTTGACGGTGCGCGCAATTCAGTTTGTCTTTGGGCCTATTTTCAAAAATGGTATTCGAAAAACCAAAAATTTGGTACCTAATCTTGGCAAACAAGTAGATGTCAGAACAGATTCCTATGACCGTGAAGTTCAATATCTAAGCGGTGGCAATCAACAAAAAGTTGTTCTCGCGAAATGGCTTGCTTCAGATGCTGACATTTTTATTTTTGATGAACCGACCCGTGGTATTGACGTTGAAGCAAAGGCAAGCATTCATGACATGATTCGTGATTTAACCAAGAAAGGGATTGCCGTTTTGATGATCTCTTCAGAACTGCCAGAGATTATCGGCATGAGCGATCGTGTTTTGGTCATGTGGGATGGTCATATTGAGGGAGAGCTTCCCGCGAAATCAAGTGAACCTGAAATTATGTTGATGGCTACAGGCGGCAAACATATTAAAGAACCACAAAATGTTTCTGCTGCAGGAAAGGAATAACATGACCACTACCTCCATTTCTGAAAACCGTTTCAAACGATTCATGCGACATGTTAACATACCGCCAGTTTATTATTTTCTTGTGGTGATCTTTTTAGGCGGTGGTATTTTAGACCAAATATTTTCTGACGGACAGATTTTTACCAATCAAGCCATCTTATTGAACATCATTGTCCGTTCAGTGGCGCTTGGTATTGTGGCAGTAGGGCAGACCCTTGTTATTGTGGGTGCTTCAATTGACCTTTCAGTTGCTTACACCATCAGTATCACAGCAGTGATGTCTTCTTACATCATGCAGGGTAAAACAGAGAATGTGCCATTGGCAATTTTGGTGGTTTTTGGAATCGGTATTTTGATCGGCCTAACAAATGGGCTGATCATCACTAAATTGAAAATCAATTCCTTCATTGCCACACTCGGCACCAGTTTGATCATCAAAGGCATCATCAACGCCACTTTTTCTAACTATACCGGTAGTGTTCCGAAAAGTTTTCAATTCTTTGGTTATTCAACGATTGGTCCAATACCGGTTGCGATCATTGTATTGATCTTGGTCGTTTTCGCGGGCTGGTTCTTGTTAAACCGCACAAAATTTGGAGCCCATCTCTACGGTGTTGGTGGAAATGTTGAAGTCGGTCGCCTTTCTGGTTTGCGAACTGATCGGGTGGTGATCGGCGCACACATCCTTTGCAGCATGTCTGCAGTATTAACCGGTTTATTCCTTGTCAGCCGCCTGCAATCAGGCGCACCCTGGGTTGGTCCTGACGGGCTTTATGACCTTGAATCCATTGCAACTTCAGTGGTTGGCGGAACTGCACTGGCTGGTGGTAAAGGGGGTGTATGGGGCACTCTTGCTGGCGTCTTAATCTTCGGCGTTCTCGATACAGTTTTTAATCAATTAGGAATGAATCCATACTTAAAGACTGTTTTGCGTGGTGCCATTATTGTTTTGGCAGTTGCAAGTTACACATACCGCTCCAAAAAAGAAGCGGCATAAGGAGAGCCTTGAATGACGACAACTACTTTGAAACAGCCCTCAAAGATCCTAAAAATATTAAAAGCTATTTGGAATGGGATCAGAAGGATTCCAGCAGTTTACTTCATCTTCTTTGGCATCTTCATTGTGCTGGGTTTGCTTAGCCCCACGTATCAATCAACCGCAGGCATTATGGCATTCTTGCGGCGTACTTCCCCTTTAGCCATTTTGGCAATTGGAGAAATGATAGTTCTTTCTACAGGCGGTTATGACCTATCTATTGGGTCTATCGTGACAATGGTCGTGCTTGGTAGTTCGCTGCTGCTCAACAATGATCCAACTATGATGCCCACCGCGATTTGGACAATGTTAGCCCTGGGCTTGTTGATCGGTCTGGTTAATGGTTTCGTGGTCAGCTACCTCAAAATTCCGTCTTTCATTGCTACGTTGGGAATGATGCTATTGGTCAAAGGCGGCGCGTTGTATTGGGTTGGCGGCGCTCCCCGTGGTTATTTGACAGAGAACTGGCGTGCATTTGGTCGGGGCTACTTTGAGAATGTTCCTCTGGTTGATCGATTCCCATACGCCCTGGCAATCTTGCTAATATTGGCTTTGGTGACTTATTTTATTTATCACCGCTCCAACTTTGGCAAGCAAATTCTCGCTATTGGCGACAATGTAAGGGCAAGTCAGCTTTCAGGTGTGCGTGTTCGATTAGTTCGTATGATTGCTTTCGTCATCTCTTCACTATTTGCCGTCATCGGTGGAATCATGATCGGCGGCTTTGGTGGTGTGAATGTAACCATCGGTGAAGGTCTTGAAATGCAGACTATTGCAGCTTGTGTCGTGGGTGGTGTGCTATTAGGCGGCGGCAAGGGTTCGGTTATGAATGTTGTATTTGGTGCCTTCACCATGGAAGCGATATTCAACTTGCTTAATCTTCTCGGGCTTCCAAAGCCTTATAAAGACGCTGTTCAAGGACTCATCATCATTGCTGCCGTGGCGTATGTTGCATTGAGCACACGAAAGAAAAAGTAAAATGACTCGCTAAATTCAAAGTTACTTTTCTGGTTCAACTAGCGAGAAAACAATTTGAAGGAGGTGATGTTAAGATCATTATAGTAGTCAAGTACGTGATCGTTGAACATAAAATTCAAACGTTTCTAGTACAGGAGGAGTTTAGCACATGAAAAAGAGTTTGTTATTGGTCGTTACGTTAATTGTTGTTATGACAATGGCACTTGCAGCCTGCGCCCCCGCCGCTGTTGCAACTGAAGCCCCCATGGTTGAAGAAGAAGCCCCTGTGGCTACTGAAGCAGCCGCTGAGGAGCCCGTTGCCGCCGCCAATCCTGGTTTACAGATGGATACCGCAGTGGTTGCCCCTCAGTTCTTCAATGATGCCGATTATGAGACCTCATTGGCTCAGATGTCCCTCGCACCATTGAATCCTGAAGCCCCGATCTACCTTCAGTACCTGGTAGAAAATGGCACAGACATTAGCAAATATCCTGAATATGCTGATTTCGCTGCCAAAGAAGCACCCTACAATATCTGCTTCTCCAATGCCGGCGTCAACAATCCCTGGCGTGTGGTTGGCTATGTTTCAATGCGCGAGCAGGTTGAAGCCCTCCGAGCCGAAGGTATGGTCAAGAACTTCTATCACCTCGATGCTCAGGGCAATGATGCCAAACAAATCGCTGACATCCAGGACCTCATCAACACTCCTGGAAAATGCGATATCTTAATTGTTGCATCAAATACCAGCGAAGCCTTAACTCCGATTGTTGAGAAGGCCTGCGAAGTTATGCCAGTTGTCCAATTTGACCGCTACGCACAGACTGACTGCCCCGTTGTTTCAGAACGTCCCATCGGCGGTTATGCCTTTGGTATCTCTGGGGCACAATTCGTTGTTGACAATCTGCCCGATGGTGGAAACGTTTTAGCCTTCCGCATCCTGCCGGGTGTTGATGTGCTCGAACAACGTTGGGGTGCAGCTCGCAAGATCTTCGAGCAGAATCCTCAGCTCAATGTCATCGGTGTTGAATTCGTTGCCTATGATAGCTTCAAAGCCAGCACAGTTGTGACCGACTACATCGCCAAATATGGCACCATTGACGCCGTCTGGATGGATGCTGGTGGTACCGCTGTCTCGATTTTGGAAGCCTTCGAAGATGCCGGTCTACCCGCTCCCAAGGTTATGGTTGGTGAAGATCAGCAAGACTACCTCGAGTATTGGAAAGCCAATAACTTGACCGCTATTGCCCCAACCTTCCCCACTTACCAGTGGCGAACTGCTGTCTTGGCTGCTGTCATGTTCCTCAAGGGCGAGACTGTACAACAAAACTGGGTTCTACCCCAGCCAGAAATCACCGCTGAAAATCTTGATTCCTACATCACCGCTGGAATGCCCCCACTGCACTATGCACTCTCTGGTGGCGAAGACCTGCCCACATGGCCGGGACCCTGGCAAAATGTTGATGTGAATAAATATAAAGACACTGTCGATTAGTTCGAATGTAATTAGTACCTGCTAGTAAATGAGCCCGCTCGGTTTTCGGGCGGGCTCATTCTTAAAAAGGACAACTTCCATGAAAGGAGTTCGATATCCATGATCGAGATCGGTTTTCATACAGACGCATTTAACAGCAGTTATTGGAATTTTGAACAAGCATTGCAATGGGGACAAAAAAATGATTTGCATTGGGTAGAATGCGGCATGATTGATGGAGTGAGCTGGATCCACGGTCTTGGATACCAACCTCACGTTGCCATGTGGGAAGATCCCATGATGTGGCGTGAAAAAGCAGCAAAATACGGCTTACGTTTCTCACAAATTGACGCGGCTTTTCCGATGTCTCTGCCAGAAGGTGCATCATTAGGTGTTGAGTATGTGCTGCGCACTATCCGCTGGGCTTACCTGGCTGGATGCGACCATGTGGACACGACGGATGATCGTTTTGCACCCAAAGGGCTCACCAACGAACAAGCACTTGATATGATGAAACGTTCTTACAGCCAGATAATTGAAGTTGCTGAACGCTATAAAATGATCATAGATATCGAACCCCATGGTTATTACACAACCAAACCAGAGTTCATGGAAAAAATGCTGTCATTTGTAGACAGCGACTATTTGAGAATGAATATGGATACTGGTAACACTTTCATTGCCGGACAAGACCCTGTTGCTTTTCTGCAGAAATTTAAGAATAAGGTCAGCCATGTGCATGTAAAAGATGTCAGCGACTCCCTTGCCTCTTCGTTGCGCGGAGAGTTGACGGGCATTGCTGTGAGCCAATGTGCCATCGGTGATGGTGTCAATGGTGAGAACATTAAGAAGTGTTTTGATATTCTTGCGGATAACAAATTTGACGGCGTTGTCAGTCTTGAATGCGAAGGCCAGGGCGGACCAATGATCGAAAAAAGTTTGGAATGGGTTCGCAAAGTTGTGGATGATGCCAACAAACGAATGGCATCCTGATTTTGATTGATCAACGGTTCTCAATTGTGAGGAGTGGGTAGATGGGAAAAATCTTATTAGGCATCAATATGGAGTTTGTCAGATCACATGATAAGCCCTTTGATTGGGGCGTCGCCAAAGCAGCCGAAATTGGGTACCAATATCTTGAACCCATGGTTCACTGGGGGAGAGAGTTATTAAGTGAAGCCCGCTATTTTCACAGCGTCTCTATGTTTGACGATCCGCGTTGGGCACGAGACCTGTGTGATAAACACAACATCAAGATGTCTGGTGTCTCTGCTCACACGCCATTATGCAAACCAGAGATAAGCGTCGAGTATCTCAAACAGGCGATTCGCTGGGCGTCGGATGCCGGTGCACCTGTGGTCAATACCGATGAGGGACCCAAACCAGAATGGACCACCAGAGATATGGATTACACCTTGATGACCTATACGCTAAAGGAAGCTTCCATGGTGGCTGAGCGTTACGGCATCAAAATCGGAATTGAACCTCATCAGCAATATTCCAAATCACAAGAAGGTCTTGACAGCATTTATGATCTGGTCAAGTCACCTTCCATCGGCATCAATTACGATACTGGCAACAGCTATCTGGCAGGCACTACTGATACTTATGACTGGCTGACTCATGTCACGAGTCGCTTGGTTCATTTGCATGCCAAAGATATCAGTTTCTCGCAAAGTGGTGAAGAAAAAGGCAAAGTATCTGGAACACCGGTCGGCTGCGCTTGCGGTGATGGCGTGGTGGATTGGAAACGCATGATCGAAATCGCCAAAAATGCACCCACAGATATTGTTTTCAGTGTAGAATGTGGTACTGTTCCTGATGCAATCCGTAGTTTTGAGCATTTGAGCAAGCTTCTTTAATATTATTTGGGAAGGATATAAAAATCCTTCCCAATTCTGTTATTATTTTTTATTTTTTGGCTACAGTTTTACTGAACTAAATATTAATTATTTGGAGGAAGAATGAGTGATCCCAAGGTAGTGGTAGTTGGGTTGGGTTTTATGGGGAGAACACACATTCAGTCGTTGAGGCGATTGGGTGTTGAGGTGCACGGTGTGGCAGGTATTGATGAAAACGAAGCCCAAAAAGCCGCCTCAGAATTATCCATACCCAAGTGGTATAAAAGCTTTACAGAGGTGATCGCTGATTCTGAGGTTCAAGTCGTGCATCTCTGCACGCCGAACAACTTACACTTTGACCAGGCAAAACAAGCCCTACTCTCCGGGAAGCATGTGTTATGTGAAAAACCCCTGGCCATGAGCATGGCTGAGTCAAGAGAACTGGCAAAACTTGCCAAAGAAAAAGGACTCTTCACAGCGGTAAATTACAATTTGCGGTTTTATCCAATCTGTCAGGAAGCCAAAGCGCGAATCTCCGCTGGTGATTTGGGCGAGCCATACCTGATCCATGGTGCTTATCTTCAAGACTGGCTGTTCTTGAAAAATGATTGGAACTGGCGACTGGAACCCGAACAAGGCGGCGATTTACGGGTAGTTGCCGATATAGGCACCCACTGGATGGACCTGGTTACTTATTTGACCGGATTAAGCATCACAGAAGTGATGGCTGATTTTTCAATTGTGCATAAAACCAGGCTTCAACCCGCCGGTGAGGTGCAAACTTATTCTGGCAAGCTCGAAGAAAACCGTTCTACGAATGAGGTCTCTATTCGAACAGAAGATGTTGCACTGATCCTCTTCAGGTTCAGCAATGGGGCGCTTGGCAATGTCACGCTTTCACAGGTCAGCGCTGGCCGCAAGAATATGTTGTGGTTTGAAATTGGTGGTTCAAAATCAGCCATGCGTTGGCAGCAGGAAAACCCGAACGAATTATGGATGGGTTTTAGAGATCAACCCAATCAACTTCTCTCAAAGGACCCCTCTCTATTTCACGCCAGTTCACGCGCCTTAACCGGTTTTCCGGGCGGACATGCAGAAGGTTACCCTGACACATTCGTGCAGGTATTCAAACAATTCTATTCTGCAATCAAAACTGGAAAAATGCCTGAAACCGGTAAATTTGCAACCTTCGAAGATGGTCATCATGAGATGGAACTGTGTGAAGCAATTCGGCTTTCAGCACTCGAAAATCGCTGGGTAAAAGTATCTGAAGTTGTAAAATAGAAAATGTTGCGTATTACATATTATATGAAGGAGCAACCCTATGCGGATTGGCGTATTTTCTGTAATTTTTCAGCAATTACCCTTTGAACAGGCTCTGGATAAGATACTCTCTTATGGCGCTACTGCTGTTGAAATTGGTACTGGCGGTTTGCCTGGCGCCCACCACTGTGCCCTGGATGATCTGCTTGAGAGCAGCGAAAAACGTAAAGCCTATCTCAGAGCGGTGGAAACGCGCGGCATGATTATCAGCGCTTTTAGTGCACATTGGGACCCCATCGGACCAGACAAGAAAATTGCCGCCGATTCGGATGAACTTATGCGCAAATCCATCCGTCTGGCAGAGATGCTGGGTGTACCTGTCGTAAACGGCATGTCTGGTTTGCCAGCGGGTTCTTCCACCGATACGATGCCAAACTGGGTGACCTGTCCCTGGCCGCCGCATTTTGGCGAAATCCTTGATTATCAATGGAATAAGGTGGGCATTCCCTATTGGCAGAAAACGGCAAAATTCGCCGAGGAACACAAGGTTAAGATCGGCATCGAAATGCACCCTGGCATGTTGATTTATAACGTCGAGACGATGCTGCGCATGCGCGAAGCCTGTGGTCCGGCAATGGGCTGCAACTTCGACCCCAGCCACCTCTTCTGGAACGGTGTTGATCCTGTGGCAGCCATCCGCAAGCTGGGTGACGCCATTGTGCACGTGCACGGCAAGGATTGTTATGTCGATCCTTACAATGTAGCCGTCAACGGCTGCAATGATCACAAATCTTATACCGATATTCCGCACCGCTCATGGACTTTCAGAAGCATCGGTTACGGCCATGACCTTAAGGTCTGGAAGGATATTGTCTCTGCACTGCGGATGATTGGCTATGATCACGCCATTTCACTTGAACACGAAGACGGCATGATGTCATTTGACGAGGGTGTCAAAAAGGGTTTGGATGCACTAAAGGAAGTGGTGACGGTTGAGAGTGCCGGAGAGATGTTCTGGGCGTAACGAATAACGAACTAATTAGATGAGACGATTAAAACGAGGCGGTTCAATTTAATTAGACCGCTTCGTTTTTGCTTAATTCTGAAATTTGAGAAAAAAGAATTGGTTATAATGACACCTAATTATGAAGTTGATCAACAACATAACCATCCTTCCTTTTCAACCTGCTGACCAGGCAGAAGTCAAGCAATTTGTCCTGGCAGGGCTGGTCGAACATTGGGGATTTCTTAATTCCACTTTGAACCCGGATTTGAATGATATTGAGGCCTCTTATGCGGACGGGCTATTTTTAGTCGCTTTACAGGATGGAAGGATCGTCGGCACTGGCGCGCTATTGCCAAGGTCTGAATATAGCGCAGAAATTATGCGCATGTCCGTTTCACCGCAGTTACGCCGCAGTGGACTTGGTCATGCAATTCTTCAGCGCCTGTGTGAAGAAGCGAAAGCCATGGGTTTTCAGAAAATAATTCTTGAAACCACCGAAACCTGGCAAGGAGTCATTGCGTTTTATTTGAACTTCGGTTTTCACATTACCCACCAGCAAGACGGAGATGTGTATTTTGCGCTTGAATTAATTGTTTAGTAAGCATTTATTAGAACTTCTTCTGTACCATGCCAAAATATTCCAGGAAGATATCTCCTTTGTTTTGTGAAATAATACTCCCGTTCGAATTTACCTTAATGTTTCTCGATTGTCTAACCGCAAATCCCTTTTGTTGATCTGGGTTGACCACCAGGAATTTATTGCCATTTATGGGGTGATTGAGGATAACCGCACCACACCTTGTGATCATTTCCAACAACGCGATTTTTTGATTTGGTGTCAGCTTAATTTGCTGGTGTAATAGACAGCTTAGGTCTTTTTGAAGTTCATTTATCAACGACCCGATTTTCCATTTGGTCACATTATTAATCTTCATTCCCTTCAAAAACGGAATCAACCTGGCTTTTAGATCAGGTTCTTCAGCAATTATCTGGCCTGGCTGAGTATGCATTTCAACTGTTAACCCTTGATTGGATGAAAGGGCAATAGGTTCAGTAGCCGCAGTACGTGTATCTGCATCATAGGAAAATTTGACTTCGATTAGGAGGTCATCCAGGCTGGCAGTTATGCTTTCAGGGCGGTTGACTCCGCGGAAGAGAATGCGGTATTCACGATTGACAGGAATGTACGCAGATTCACCTTCCACCGGTGAGATCACCGCGCCAAAGGTTGAATCCGTGTTGTGAGTTTGAAAATGTGTGGTTGCCCCGCCATTTATGATGTAATTTTGGGATGTTCCATCATCCTCATAAAGGGTGAACACCCCGTCTTGGCCAGGGAAAACATGCAGGTCGATCTTTTGAGGGTTAGCCACGCCGTTGTGGGTGGTTTCAGCTTGCAGCGGGATGATGCTTCCAGCCCTGGCGTAAAGTGGAAAATCTTTAAGGTCATAGTAATTGATTTTCCAGCGACCACCTTGGTGGCGAATACCGGAGAAAAATTCATACCATTCTCCCGGTGGGAACCAGACGCCATGTTTTGCCTTGCCGATTTCTGGGTCAAGGGGCGAGGTAACTGGAGCAGCCATTAGTTCTGTACCAAACATGTATTGATTGGCTGGGATGTATGCCGCGTCTTCAGTTGGCCAGTCGTAATACAATGGCGTAATGGGCGGCAGTCCTTGTTGCTGATTTCGGCGTGCCATCGTGTAAAAGTATGGGATAAGGGCATGCCTGAATTGCATGACCTCTCGGGTTAACTTCAAAACCTCGGCATCCGCGTGCCATGGATGGCGGTCTATAAATTCGTCTTTTGTGCTGTGCAGGCGAAAGATCGGACTGAGGACCCCGAACTGCACCCAGCGCACGTAAAGCTCAGGGTCTTCCATGCCGCGCATATGCCCACCGATGTCATGGCTCCACCAGCCATATGCAGCATTGGCTGCCGAAGCAGTGAACCAGGGTTGAAATGCCAGAGATTGCCATGAGACAATCGTGTCGCCCGAAAAGCCGATGGGGTAGCGGTGATTACCTGGTCCGCCCCAACGCGAAAAAATTACCGGTCGTTTAGCAGTTGTCTGGCCTAGGTCAAAATAGTGCAGATGGTTGAGCCACCACAATGGGTCAAGCCCCGGAAGTTGGGTGAATTCACCTTGCTGCCAATCCAGCCACCAGAAATCCACGCCCTGGTCTTCGATGGGGTGCAGGATGTGGTCAAAGTAGGTTTGCGCAAATTTGGCGTCCGCAATGTTGAAGGGAAGCGGTTTTCTTGATTGCGGGTCAACCCCCAGTGCGGTTGCAGCCGCGGGGTATTGGTCTTCGTGAGCGTGAATACCTTCAGCAGGATGCAGGTTAAGAGCGCTAATCAACCCGCGTTCGTGCAGCCAGGTCAGCAGGGCGGGGGGATCAGGAAAAAGCGTTCGGTTCCAACTGAAACCCGTCCATCCGCTGCAGTCGTTGCCTGTTTGGGTGATGTGCCAGTCCATGTCTATGATGAGTGTAGAAAGAGGAATTTCTTCCCGGCTGAAACGCTCGACCAGATGTTGGAGGTCTTGCTGGGTGTATTCCCAGTAGCGTGACCACCAATTGCCCAGAAAGGCGCGCGGCAGTAAGCCTGGGGTGCCGGCGATCTTTTGGTAGTCTTGAAGTGCACTTTTATAATCGCTGCCTGAGATTAAGAAGTAAAGATCGCGGTATTCAGAGGTTTGTAGGCGTGGTTCGAGCCAGCCTTCAGAATTGAAGAGCAGACTGGAGGTGTCATCTATTTGCGTCCAACCAGAGCGTGAAAGCAGACCTGGCTTGAGGGGAATGGCGCCGTCGGCTTCATCCAGGGTGCGAGTGGTGCCTGGTAGTAGACCTGGGTTGGGATCGTCAATGTGGATGATCTGATTTGATGCTTTGATCAGTATTTGTATTGACTGTAAATTGGTTCCTTTGGGAGATTGTTCGCAGGTTAATTTGTAATGTGAAGTTTCAAGTAGTAGGCTGACCGCCGTCTGCTCGATTTCCATTTTCGGTATGGGTTGATTGCGATACCAGAAAACCTGACTTGGACGGTCTTCGAAGATGACCGAGTTGCTGAATTCAATTCGAAGCAGCCGTTCGGTCAGCGGCGTAAACCTGAAATTCTCGAAGCGTATGATTGCTTGCGGATTGGCCGTTAATGCAGAAAGCGGGGGAACAAAAAACTGGTGAGGGGTCATGTTAATTTCTCCAGTAATTAGGGTATTGACTTTTCTTTGAAAGGTTCTATAATGTGAACATAATTCATTCACTAAACGAAGTAATTATATCATGAATCCAATACCACGCGGCAACCGCGACCTTATTCGCTCCATCAATCGTTCCATCCTCCTCAATGTCATTAAAACTGAGGGGGAGGTTTCACGTGTAGCTTTAGCGCATATTACTGGTTTAAGCGCCGCGACTGTTACTACCATCACCGGGCAGTTAATTCAAGAAAATCTGGTGTTCGAAAAAGCCACCGGCGATTCTACAGGGGGCAGGCCGCCGATCATGCTGGCCTTGAATCCGCGTGGTGGATTTGTTATCGGCATAAAGCTGATGGAGGGTAAGGTGGTGGGTGCCATCACAGACCTGAACGCATCCATCCTGGCAAAAGACGCAATTGTACTGCCTGATACACAAGTAAACACCAGTGTTGAGACATTGGTTACGCTGGTCAATCGATTGGTGCAGCAAGCTGGAATTAAAAAGAAACAATTAATGGGCGTGGGCATTGGCCTGGCTGGTGTGGTTGATTTCGCACAGGGCATAGTCAAGCAAAACCCCATTTTTGGCTGGAAAGATGTAAACCTATGTGAACTTCTTGAAGCTCGCATGCGAGTGCCTGTCTATATTGACAATGACGTTAATACCTTAACACTGGGTGAAAAATGGCTTGAACCAGGAAAACCCGAAGATAATTTTATCGTCATCACGTTGGGGCGTGGTATCGGCATGGGCATTGTGATCAACGGACAAATATATCGCGGCAAAGGCGGGGGAGCTGGCGAGTTAGGTCATATCATGGTGGAGCCCAATGGCCCCAAATGCGATTGCGGTCGCCAGGGCTGCCTTGAAACTTTGCTAAGCGATCGTGCTTTGGTTGATGAAGCGCGTCAATTGATATCCGCGGATGTGAATGATCTTGATGACTTAATTGCTCGGATGATAGCGGGAGACAAAAACGCAGTTTTGATATTTACCCGAGCAGGAGAACTTCTTGGTCACCAAATTGCCAACCTGGTAAATTTGTTTGATCCAAAATTGATCATCATCAGCGGGGAGGGTATTCGCATGGGTGATGTGTTCTTCTCTGCAGTACGCAGAACCTTTAATGAAGGGGTCATGCCTGGCCTTGTTGAAGATACCGAGATCCGAGTGAACTCTTGGGGCGATGATATTTGGGCATTAGGCGCAGCCAGCCTGGTAATTGCCGAGATCTTTATATCTCCGATTCAAAAGGAGGGTAGAGCTATTTCAAACAGATAAATTTTTTTAACCAAAGTTAATTCGTTCAGTATATAAAGTAATGTATTTTCCTGCATTTGCAGGTAAACGAAAACAATCTTAAAGGAGTAGAAATGAAACAGCGTATACCGTTTTTTGTCGTCTCTGTTGTAATTGTTTTGGCAATGCTGCTCGGAGCTTGCGCTCCTGCCGCTGCTACCGAAGCTCCGGTTGCTTCTGACGCCACAGAAGCTGCTGTCACTGAAGCTGCTGCTGCTGTCGAACCTGTAACTATCAAGGTTGTAAGTTTCTTGACCTACAGTGAAAACGCTGACGGTGCTGAATCCAAGGTTGTTGAAGCCTTCCAGGCTGCACATCCTGAAATCACTGTTGATTTCCAGCTCCTGCCTTATGCAGATTACTTCACCTCCCTGAAGACCTGGGTTGCTGGTGGAACTGCTCCTGACGTCGCCTCATTGGATCTTTCAATGCTGCAGGAAATGGCTGCTGCCGGTTCGCTTGCAGACTTGACACCCATGGTTGATGCTGATGGTTATGACCTTTCACAATACTATCAGAGCACCCTCGACATGTTCCAGAACAACGGCGGACAGTATGGTCTTCCCGCCTCTTATTCAAACGTTGTGCTTTACTACAACAAGAATCTTTTCGATGCTGCCGGTTTGCCTTACCCCGATGACACCATGGACTGGGCAACCTTCATGGCGTACAACAAGCAACTCACCCAGGATACGAACGGTGATGGCACCATCGATATCTTTGGAACCTCACGCTTGTGGTGGCCTTATTACATGCTTCTGACAGGTGCTACCCCCTTCAATGCTGATGCCACACAATGCACCCTGACCGACCAGGCCGCCATCGATGGCTTCCAGGCCATGGTTGATTTGACCCTGACCGACAAAGTAGCTCCTTCTGCCAATGACCTGGCAGCCCAGGATGACTGGCACATGTTTGAAGCTGGACGTATCGCCATGTACCCGATCGGACCCTGGTCCATCACCGAGTTCAACGAAGTCATCACAGATTTTGATTGGGACGCTACCACTCTGCCTGCTGGTCCTACTGGAAAGAAAGTCACCTTCCTGTTTGGCAATGCCTATTCTGTTCTTTCCAGCTCAAAACAACAAGAAGCTGCTTTCGAATTCATGAAATTCGTCACCGGCCCTGAAGGCGATCAAATCCGCCAGGATTCCGGCTTCGAAATCGCGCCAATAAAATCAGTAGCTGAAGGTTCCTTCTTGAAAGCTATGGAAGGCAAGAAACCAACCAACGCTGCCGCCTTCCTGGATTCTGCAGCTTTTGCTGAAAGCGTACCGACCCACGCTCGCTGGTCTGAAATTGCTGATGCCATTTCTGCTCAACTGGATTCCGCTTTACTTGGCGACATCACAGTTCCTGTAGCAATGCAGAATGCATGCGATACAATTAATCCGATATTAGCCGAATCAAATTAACGTTTCTCCCTTCTCTTTTTTTGATAAAGGGCGGCTTAACCGCCCTTTATCAAACCCCGAATAAACCGAAGTCGAAATGGAGTAAGCCATGGAAATTACCCGCACTTTGGAACCCCCGCCGTCTTTATTTCAGAAACTCCGTAGGAATCTGGGCAAGTATTTCTGGGGTTATTTCTTTGTCTTACCCAGTCTGCTTATCATTTTTCTGTTCAAGCTCATTCCTTTGATCATCGGATTTGGCATCTCATTTACTAACTGGTCGCTGCTCTCAGCACCTGAATTCGTCCAATTGGCTAACTATTCTAAATTATTCACTGATCCGACTACAAGTAAAGTATTTGGTAATACCATTTATTATTCCTTCCTGAGTGTTCCTCTAAATTTGTTGCTCTCGCTAGCACTGGCATTGGCATTAAACCAGAAAATCAAAGGGCTGGCTTTCTTCCGAACAGCCTATTACATCCCTGTTGTGGCGGCATCTGTTGCAGTCAGCGCTATTTGGGTATGGCTGCTGTCTGATTTTGGAATTCTTAATACTTTCCTTACCAGTCTTGGCTTCAAATCTTTGAACCTTTTGCAAAACACCAAAACCGCCCTAACCGCCATTACCCTGGTGGATGTTTGGAAAAACCTGGGCTTCAATGTAGTGATTTTTCTGGCAGCTTTGCAAGATGTGCCAGACGAACTGCGCGATGCCGCGAAAGTGGATGGGGCGAACAGCCGGGGAATTTTTAAAAATATCACCCTTCCGTTGATTACCCCTGCCATCTTCTTTACTGCCGTAATGGGTGTAATTGGTTCGCTGCAGGCATTTGACCTGGTCTATAACATGTCTATGAAGCACGAAGGAGGCCCTGCACGCGCTACCAGCACAGTAGGTTTTTACATTTGGCAGAATGCTTTCAAGTATTCTCAAATGGGATACGCCGCTGCATTATCTTTTGCTTTGATGGCTATCCTATTGGTGTTGACCATCATCCAGTGGAAAATGCGCCGCAAATGGGTTTATGGGGAGGAATGAGATGAGTAATTTGATGATTGACACCCCTTTCAAGCCTAAGCACAAGCTTTCTTTTAGCCGCATTTTGATTTATGTTTTATTGACTATCGGCGCGTTAATAATGATCGTCCCCTTCTTGTGGATGCTCTCTACTTCATTAAAAGACCAACAACAATTATTTGCCTGGCCGCCAAACTGGTGGCCCCAGCCCTTTGTATGGAGTAACTATACTGAAGTGATGACCAAAGTAAAATTTGGTCTATATGGTTTGAATACTCTAACAATTACAGTTGCTGTCACTATTGGACGCCTCATTCTTTGTTCAATGGCCGGTTATGGTTTCGCGCGTATGAAATTCCCGGGTAAGAACTTTCTATTCTTACTGACCCTGGCAACCATGATGATCTCCAGCCAGATCACGATCATTCCAAATTTCATCATCATGCGTTATCTTGGTCTGGTTGATACGCACCTCGGTGTTATTTTGCCGCAGCTTGCAGATGGATTCAGCATCTTCTTGATGCGTCAATTCTTCCTGACTTTTCCCTATGAACTTGAAGACGCAGCCAAGCTCGATGGCTGCAATCCCCTCATGTTTTACTTCCGCATATTGATTCCCAATTCAAAGGCTATTTTAGCCACCCTTGCGGTAATGACGTTCCAGGGTGTGTGGAATGATTTTCTCTGGCCGTTGGTGATGCTGACCAGCCCTGAAAAACGGACATTGTCTGTTGGGTTGTCTTACCTAGTGGGTCAATACACCACCCGTTGGGATTTGCAAATGGCTGGTTCTGTTCTCACTGTTCTTCCCATTCTTATCTTGTTCTTCTTATTGCAGAAGTACTTCGTACAAAGCATTAAGATGACCGGATTAAAAGGTTAAAGGTGCTGTTTAATGGATCAAGGTTTATACAAAAAATCAATATTAACGATTCTTGCTAATCAAAGTCAATGGGGATCGTATATTGCTTCACCTAATTTTCCGACTTATCAATATTGCTGGCTGCGTGACGGAAGTTACATTGCTCACGCCATGGATACAGCCGGCGAATTTAGGAGCGCATCCGCTTTCTTCGAATGGGTTGGACGGACCATTAAGAGATTTAGTTACAAGGTAGATGAGGCCAGACTGCGTCTGGACGCAGGCTTACCCATGGGCAAGGATGATCTACTGCACACCCGTTTTACGTTGGATGGTGAAGAAGTTTACATCGACCACACCTGGGGAAATTTTCAGATTGATGGCTACGGAACCTGGTTATGGGCTTTAAATGAGCATATCAAACGTTCGGGTGATTTTTCCCTCCTTCAACAACTAAAAGAACCGATTGAGGTTACCTTACGCTACCTTGAATTGGCATGGAGACTTCCAAATTACGACTGTTGGGAGGAACATCCTGAATATTTGCATACATATTCGCTCTCAACCGTTTATGCTGGTTTTCAAGCTGCTTGTGAAATGACTCGTTCAGGCAAAATTGAGTTTAATAACATCTCCGTGAACGCATTGGCTGAGGAAGTTCGTAAGTTCATTCTGGATCATGCTGTCACGAATGGACGATTAGTAAAGTATTTTTGCCCACCTGGAGTGGAATCTGAAACCCGTTTGATTGGCAATGACGGCGTAGATGCGAGTCTGTTGGCGGTAGCCACGCCATACCAGTTGTTTATGCCAGATGATCCGATTATTTTAGCAACCATTAAGACTATTGAAGAGGACTTGTATCGATCTGGCGGTGGAGTCTATCGATACAAAGCTGATGTTTATTATGGTGGTGGAGAGTGGATATTACTCACTGCCTGGCTCGGCTGGTATTACGTTTCAAGCAACCAAGTGGAAAAAGCAAAGATAATTTGTCGATGGATTGAATCACAAGCAGATGAAAACGACTGGCTGGCTGAACAAGTTAGCGACCATAAACTTTATCCAGAGCACTTTGCTCCCTGGGTCAAAAAATGGGGGCCAATCGCCAAACCACTCATCTGGTCGCACGCAATGTACATCATTCTAATCAATGCCATTAACCAAGGAAAATAACCATGACCACTTCACTCATAGCCAATGCCATTGTAATGCGGCACGATCCTTTCGGAGAACTGCATCCCTATATTCCACTGCCCTATGAAAGATCACCGCGTTATCCCAGCAGCGGAATGCCGGTAGCCTTGAATATTGAAACTGAATCAACATCACCTATTGATGCTTTGTGGTGTGAGTGGAATGAGACGGATAGTTTCGAGACTCACCGCGTGGAAGCAACAGTGACCTTAACTGATGAAAATTTGGTTCATTGGCAGGCGATGCTACCAGCTTTCAAGGGAGGCGAAGAAATCACCTATCATTTTTGTGCAAAGAGTGAAAACCAGGTTCATATTGGAGACAGTTACTCTTTTTTTGTAAACACCTGGGTCAACGTCACCTCACTGGTACAAGTAACTGCAATTGAAGATCGACTGCAACTGCATCTTGCCACCCAGCTTCAGGGATTGGCATTGATATTGGAAATGACCCTCGAATCCACAAGCAAACTGACATTCAATTTGTCTACTTGCCGAGAGATGATTCAGGTCTCCTCAAAGGTGGAATCCACTTATTCGGCAATCTGGACAGATTTACAGATAACTTTGCAGGAAAACCCGTTTACCCTGGAAATCATAAGAGCGTCTGATGGGTTGGTGATTAAAAGCACAAAGACGATGCAAATTCTGGTTGATCAAAATGGACACTTGCTTGAATATCATCTTGAATTTGAGAGTCCAAGTGAAGAAGCCTTTTACGGTTTCGGTGAACGCTTCAACGCCCTGGATCAACGCGGCAGCCATTTGGATAATTATGTCTATGGTCAATATACCAACCAGGGCAAACGAACTTACATCCCTGTCCCGTTTTTTGTCTCGTCGCGTGGTTATGGCATGTGGCTAAAAACCTCGCGTCAGGCTCAGTTTGACCTGGCTGCGGCTTGCCCTGATAACTGGTATCTTGAAGGCGGTGCTGACGATCACGAATGTCTTGAGATCACATGGTTCTTGCATCCTCAGCCTTACGAAAACGTCAAAGCATTTACTCTGGCAACCGGCATGCCAAAAATTCCACCCGCCTGGGTGTTTGGTTTGTGGATGAGCAGCAATGACTGGAACAGCCAGAAAGAAGTACTTAATCAACTGCACGAAACTCAAAAGCTGCAGATTCCAACCAGTGTCTTGGTTATAGAAGCATGGAGTGATGAGATCAACTTCTACATCTGGAATGATGCCAAGTATAAAATAAAACCCTCCTCAGAACCATGCAAACTCTCTGATTTTACCTTTGCAAGCGACAGCCGTTGGCCAGATCTGAAATCCATGGTGGATGAACTCCACAAGAATGATGTGCGCCTGGTATTGTGGCAAAACCCGACCATAAAATTCAAAGGGGCGCACGAACATTTTGAAGACGCCTTGAATTTGGCAGATCAGGCTTACGCGATTGAAAAAGGATATGTGGTCACTAAAGCAGATGGCACACCTCATCGCGTTGAGCAACACATGCCCTGGTTCCAAAACAGTCTTGTGCTTGACTTTACCAACCCTGAGGCTGCGGATTGGTGGTTCTCCAAACGGGAATATCTCGTCACAGAACTTGGCGTGGATGGATGGAAATCAGACGGCGGCGAGCACATCTGGGACCCAGAAACACGCTTCTCCAACGGAAAACGCGGGATTGACGGCATCAACGAATACCCGGTGGATTACGAAGCTGCATACGATCGTTTTATGCAGAAGCTGCGCGGCAATGATTTCGTACTCTTCAGCAGGGCTGGCTACACCGGATCGCAGAATTATCCGTGCCACTGGGCTGGAGATGAAAACTCCACATGGGAGGCTTTCAGAGCGACTTTGCAAGCTTTGCTCAATGTTGGTGTCTGTGGCTTGCCATTTGTGGGTTGGGACATTGCCGGTTTTGCAGGGCAGATTCCGACCAGTGAACTTTATCTGCGGGCAACAGCTTTTTCAGTCTTTTGCCCGATCATGCAGTACCACTCGGATGTGAACCATTCTGAACGCACCAGCCGTGACCGTACCCCGTGGAATATTCAAAAACAGACTGGCGATATGCGTGTTGTTCCGCTCTTCAGGAAATTCGCCAACTTGCGTATGAACCTGCTGCCATATGTGCTTGACCAGGTACGATTTAGCAGCGAAACAGGCTTGCCAATAATGAAGGTCATGGGTTTGGTTTATCCGAACGATATGAAATGCAGAGAATACGCAAGTCAATATTTCTTTGGCGAAGATCTACTTGTTGCTCCTGTAACCAGTGAAGGGGTTGAAGAATTAAAGGTCTACCTGCCCGAAGGCAACTGGCGAGAATTTTGGACGGGCGAGCTCCTGCAAGGCCCGGCTGAGTTTGTAATTAATGTTCCCGTGGATCGCATTCCTGTTTATCAAAGGCAGGGCAGTATTTTGCCACTTAAACTTGATTACACCGGAGAACTCTGCACGCCAGTTGGCAACATTTGCGACCATGTGACGGATCTGACTATGATTCTCTACCCTGGAAGCGGTTTGGTCTCCAAGAAAATTGTGTTGGCAGATTCAAAATCAATTTCAATGGATGTGTCAGTTGATCGTGGCACATCGGAAATGCAAATTAAGATTGATCCATTCTCAATTAACTTGCATCTGGTAATTGCCACTCAAGAGCCGAAGACAATCCTTATTGATGGAACACAGCTAACGAGAAGCGTTGATCTGACTGGAACAGCATCCAGCTCTGGTTGGACCTGGAACCAAAAAACTAATGAAATTAAGGTCACCCTGGTTGCTACGGCAGCGGTAACGATTCTGAATATAAAATAAAAATTCATATTAGCCCCCATCTGTGGTTTGGATGGGGGATGTTTTCACGCGCGTTTGGTGCGCCAAAGGATAAAAAAGATGAAGTTACATCCATTATTCCATTCCTTGGTTAATTTTAAAGGAAACGCTCGTGGTTGCGTGTACCCGGAACCCTTGAATGCCATTCCGGTAAATTTGTTTGCCCCTTACGTTTCGGTTTTTATGTTGGCTCTGGGTGTCACGGAAGCTCAAATTGGGCTGACCGTTAGCGCAAGTTGGGCAGTACAACTTGTTCTCTCCATTTTTAGCGGTACGATCACTGATAAATTGGGCAGGCGTAAAGCGACCTTGATCTTTGATCTGGTTTCATATGTAATCCCGGCACTCATTTCGGCAGTTGCGCAGAACTTCTGGTATTTCCTCGGGGCTGCCATTTTTAGTAGCTTTATCCGCATCCCCCAGAATTCATGGATGTGTCTGGCCGTCGAAGACACCGACCCGGATCAATTGATTGATGTTTTCTCCTGGGTTTATATCGCCGGTTTGCTTTCTGCGTTTTTTGCGCCAGTCGCTGGCGTATTGATCAAATCGCTGACGCTAATCCCAACCATGCGTATATTGTTCATTTTTGCAGCTATTTGCTTTACTGTAAAAGCCTTGATTACCTACCGTTTGACAAGTGAAACCAGACAAGGTTTGATTCGCATGGAAGCGATGAAAGGCAAGAGCATCTTTTCTGGTATGGAAGGTTACCGCAAGATTCTTAAGCAAGTTTTACACACGCCAAAAACTCTTTATACCACCGGTATCATGTTGATCATGAGCATATGTTTGCTGATCAACAGCACATTCTGGTCGGTGATCGTAACTGAAAAGATCATGATTCCTGTCCATAATATTTCGATCTTTGTTTTTGTGAACTCAATAATTATGCTTCTCTTCTATTTTGTAGTTTCTCCGCGTATAAAAAAGTTCCATTACAAGATACCCATGATGTTGGGTTTTTGGGGATTTGCATTGAGCCAGTTGCTGTTGATCTTTACCCCTGTAAATGGATATTTACTACTCGTCATCAGTATCGTATTTGAGGGCTGCGCTTTGGCTATGATTAATCCATTGGTAGATCAGCTCATTGTTCTGACCATAGACGCAGAAGAAAGGGCGCGCATTCAATCTATATTATATGTGGCGGTGATTGTCATCACGACTCCCTTTGGTTGGATCGCGGGCAACCTTTCGGCATTGAACAAGACGCTACCCTTCATTTTAAATCTGATATTGTTAATCGTCGGAGGGGTTTTGGCTTGGTTGGCAGGGCGTGAAGATAAATCACAAAAGAACCCTGCATCGTTTACTGCCTGATAATCAGGATTATTTACAAAATAATCCCCTTGGATAGAAAGAGGATCAATTAATTTATCAACACTGTAGTTTTGACAAGATGCTTATTAGCACCTTGCCAGCAAAGCTCTACCGTCATCTGTAAACGCCACCTCGAAAGGCGGAACTTCAGCAGGAATAAATAACGTCTCCAATGGATTGAGCGTGAAGGACCAATCACTTCCTTTAACTATGATGGTGCTGTCAATGGATGTAATGACCGCAAAAGATTCACCCATGGTATTGACCTTCACACTGCTTTGATTACCGCGCATCAAGGTTAAAGTGAAATAGCGGCATGAAGCCAATGTGTTAATTGGAGATGACAAGGCTTTTTCATTAAATGACTTGACAATCCCTTTCTCATTAGGGTCAAGCACTTCAATGGATTCAGCGATATGTAATTTTCTCGTGCCGTCCATCGGACGGTCCCAGTCATAAACGCGGTAGGTGAGGTCTGAATTTTGTTGAACCTCGTAGATCAGCAATCCAGGGCCGAGCGCGTGAATGGTGCCTGGCGCGATATTGATGGTATCCCCGGCTTTTACTGACCGCCGTTCCACCAGGTCCAGGATTTCTTTTTTTCCGGCAGCAGCTTGAATATCCTGGCGGGTCACGTTGGGTTTGAGTCCGCTGATTAATTGAGCCTCATTGTCAGCATCAATTACATACCAGGCTTCAGTTTTGCCGAATTGCGTTGGGCCGGCCAGTTTTTTGGCCTGTTCGTTGTTCGGATGCACCTGCAAAGAAAGCCAGTCTTCACAATCCAGTAGTTTAATCAGTAAAGGGAAGCGTCTGCCGGTTAGGCTTACCACTTTGGAGCCCAACAAGGCGATCCCTTCAAGCTCTACCACTTTGGCAAGTGTTTTTCCGAAATATGGGCCGTCTGCGACAATATCTTCCTCGCTGACAATCCAGGCTTCGGCAGTGATATCAGCCTGGGGTCGCAGTTTCTTTCCACCCCAGACATATTCTTTATAGCTGGGAATTAATTTAAATGGGATGAGCATGCAATACACCTGTTTATATTTGGAATGGAGTATAAAACCATCTGCTTTGTTAATCCTGAAATTATAAACTCAGACATACAATAGAGTACACTTTTTAAGAAGGGTTGCGTATTTTTCATTTAGGTAAGCAGATTGTCACGTGCAGCTTTTGAACGCTCCTGTATAGTTGTATGCAAGCTGGTGTTATGCGCGTCCATGGTGACAATCACAGGCAAGTCTTCGACCTTTATTATCCACATCGCTTCTGGAACCCCAAATTCCAATTTGTGAACGCCAATCACCTCGACGACAGATTCAGCAATCAAGGCAGCCGCACCGCCGATGGCATGGAAATAAACCGCTGGTGCTTCATGACAAGCCTCAAGCGTTTTTTGCCCCATGCCGCCTTTTCCGATCACGCCGCGCAGATTCAGAAATTTAATCACATCAGCTTGATAGGGCTCTTCACGAATGCTGGTGGTGGGGCCGGCGGCCACAAAATGATAGTGTTTAGAGTTCAACCCTGACACCACAGGGCCGCAATGGTAGATCAAACCTTCATCCAGAAGCGGCTTTATGTGTTTTAGGGTATCTAAATCTTCTTGAGTTGACGGAATGGTCTTCTTGATAAAGACATCATGAATCCATTTATGGAAGGCATCTCTGCCGGTGACAATAACGCCGTTTAATAAGACTGAGTCACCTACAGATAAGTCTTTGATTTCATCCGCACTAATGGGGATGGTGAGGTGTTTTGCCACGAGTTCTCCGATCTATTCGTAAACGGTCTTGTCACCAATGATGATCATCTTATGGCGGCGGTAAGCCCAGCACATGTATGAGATGGTGACAAAAAATGAAGCTGGCAGCCGGTGGGCAGTCGTTATTTTAGTGCCAAGTACAGTACTTTTACCGCCAAACCCCATGGGGCCGATGCCAAGTTGGTTTGCTTCAGTCGTAATTTGATTTTCCAGTTTATCCAAATCGGCATTCTGATTTTTATCGTCTGTGTCGCGTAAAAACACTTCTTTGGATGCCAGATAAGACGTGCCGCGATCACCGCCGATGGCGATGCCAAGAAAACCTGGTGAGCAGCCTTCACCTTGTGCCTGGTAAACGGCATCCAGCGCAGCTCTTCTGACGCCTTCAAGATCACGGCTGGCTTTCAGATTATCATCAGGTAGAGAATATTGAGCACCCACGTTTTCACATCCGCCGCCTTTTAAGAGCAGATCGATGGTCAATTCTTCTGTTTCAGATGTTTGAAAATGGATAGTTGGAAAGAATTCATCACCAACGTTGTTGCCTGTGTTCGTGCCGGTGAGCGCATCCACAGCATTGGGGCGCAGGTAAGATTGTTTTGTTGCCAATTCAACCGCTGTGCGAATCTGGCGAGTCAATTCATCTCTGTCGATGGATACAGGCGCGTGTATGTAAAAAATGGGCGTGCCTGAATCTTGACAAATGGGAGTGGAATTCTTGCGGGTCATGGCCACATTCTTGAGGATTGTCTCAAGTGCAGCCTGCGCCGCGGAACCGGGTTCCTCGTTTGCCAATGCTGCTTTTAATCGGTCTTCAACCTGTTTGGGGAGGTTGGTTGAAGTGAGGCGAATCAATTCGAGCAGTTCATTCGTGTAGTCTCGCATATTGCCTCTATTCTATTTTGAGCCTGTCTTTTAACTGCTGCTCGTACTTTTCAAGGTCAATCTTGATGCGTGAGACGCCGCTTTCCATGGCTGCTTTCGCCACAGCGGGGGCTTCCCATAAACAGACGCGTGTATCCAAAGGTTTGGGCACAATATAATCTGGACCAAACTCAAGGTGAGTCAGACCGTAGGCTTTTAAGACATTGGCAGGCACCGGTTCTTTTGCCAAAGCAGAGAGGGCGTTACTGGCTGCTAATTTCATCTGGTCATTGATGGCGCTGGCGCGCACATCCAAAGCACCGCGAAAGATGAAGGGGAATCCCAAGACATTATTAACCTGGTTCGGAAAATCAGACCGGCCGGTTCCGATCATGGCATCAGGGCGGGCTTGTTTGGCAAGATCAAACTTGATCTCGGGATCAGGGTTTGCCATGGCAAAAATCACAGGAGACTGGCGCATTCTCTTGATCATTTCCGGGGTGACAATATTGGCCACTGAAAGCCCCACAAACATATCAGCGCCTTCAAGCGCTTCTGCCAGCGATGCAGCTTGCTCCCCCTGGGCAAAGATCTCCTTTTCGGGAAACATTTCTTCTTTACGGCCTTTATATACCAGCCCTTTGATATCGCACATCCAAATGTTTTCTCGTGGTACGCCAATTTTCACAAAATGATTGGCAGAAGCGAGGGCAGCGGCGCCTGCGCCTGAAAAAACGATCTTGATATCACTGATCTTCTTTCCGCTGATTTCGAGTGCGTTGATTAAGGCAGCCCCCAGGATGATCGCTGTGCCGTGTTGATCATCATGAAAGACAGGGATATCCATTTTTGTTTGAAGAATTCGCTCAATGTAAAAGCATTCGGGCGATTTAATGTCTTCAAGGTTGATACCGCCAAAAGTTTTGCCGATGAGTTCAACCACCTGGATGATTTTCTCCGGGTCATGCGTATCAATTTCAATGTCTATCGCATCCACATCTGCAAATTTCTTGAACAAAACCGATTTGCCCTCCATGACAGGCTTGCTGGCCAACGCTCCGCGATCACCCAAACCGAGGATGGCCGTGCCGTTGGAAATGACAGCCACCAGGTTGCCTTTATCGGTGTATTCATAAGCAAGATCAGGGTCTCTGGCGATCTCAAGCACCGGATATGAAACGCCGGGGGTATATGCCAGCCCAAGATCGGTTTGAGTATCCAAAGGTTTACTTGGGAAAATTGAGATTTTTCCAGGCACTCCGTTTAATTTGTGATAATCGAGTGCTGTTTCTTTAGTGATTGGTGGCATGCAGTTCTCCAGTGATGATTCCAACGATGTGGGTTAGATCGTGATTTCAAATAATCCTTCAGAATTATTTTCTCTAATTGTAGTTCATGATAATCAACTTTAGGCTGACCTCACGATTTTTTAGAAAATCTTTATATTCAAAAATCTTGATTTTCATGTCAATGCAAAAAAAATTCCAGGTCTGGCCTGAAATTTTTTCCTACAGAGTTTGTAATAAATCAACTAATTGCTTAACATAGTGTTCAAGTAGATTTTGATTTTTTCAACATCGGGGATATTATTGTTCATCAAATCAGGTGCGGTAATGGCGCCATAAGTAACATTTTCTTTGGGCATGGTTAAAGCAAGACAAGCGAGGTTGGTCAATTGTTCGGTGCTTAAATCAGTGATGAAGGCATCTTTGAATTGGCCGATGAGCGTGGGGATTTGAGGCAATATGTTGACATTTATCAATTTGGCTTGCAGGGCATTGACAACTTCATTTTGACGTGCGGTACGCCCAGATTCGCCGCCAGGGTTTATAAAACGCACATATTCGGTTGCCATTGCTCCATTGAGGGTTTGCACACCTGCCGGAAAGCTAATGTTGCGTTCGGTGGTAATCGCTGCAGGGAGGGTGACTTCGATGCCACCAACCGTGTCAATCATCGCGGCGAACTTATCCATTTGAACGGTAATATAAAGAGTCGGTTCAACGCCAAAATTTTCACGCAATAATTGTGCAACAACACCTGCGCCAACGGCATTTTTTTCAAGCGGCGTGCCTAGTGCAGCTTCAAATGCTGTATAGTAGGTTAGCCCAAGCGGTTGTTGCATTTTAGAAGCATCATTAACTGAGGCTGTCTGCACGAGCAAATCTCGCGGGAAGGAGATTATTTTCACAGTTTGAGTGTCGAAATTTACGTTAATCAAGCGGATGGAATCTGCGCCGTTAGGTTTGGCGCTGCCCAAAACATCAGCACCCACAAAAATAATAGTCTTTGATCCGCTTTCGCCACAGGTCTTATTCACCTGGGGTGTGTTGGTCGGCAAGAGGACATCTTCATCGGGGCTGCTGGTTGCCATGTCAAGCTCTACACCTGGAATCGCATTCGATTCGGGCAGGGCAGCAGTCTCAAGCGCAATAGCGGCTTCAATGGTAGAGGTCGCCAAATCCATGGTTGGTGCAAGCGGTTCTTGAAATGAATTATTGGTGGAACACGCGGTAGTCATGAGCAAAGTGAGAATCGTAACAAAGACCATAACATTGATTGGATGTATTTTTTTCATGACTTGCTCCATTCTATTAATAAACAATCACATCACCATTTTATTTTACATCAGTTATTGGCTCAAAAATCAGATTAATTTGTTTTTTGCCTAATAAGCACCCTTGCCGCGAATCACAATCCAAAAAGTATTGACCAGGATGTACAAATCCAGCCAGATGGAATAATGCTGGATGTAATAGATGTCATCTTCGGTGTGCAGATACATTGGTTTGTCACTTCTTCCATGGATCTGCCACCAGCCGGTCAAGCCCTGCGGAATGGCAAAACGTTTGCGCTGCCAGGGTTGATATTTTTCAACCAGCTCGGGCAGTTCAGGGCGCGGACCGACCAGACTCATTTCGCCTTTTAGGATGTTGAAGAGTTGCGGCAGTTCATCCAGACTGAAACGCCGCAAAAACCTTCCAACTGCGGTCACCCGTGGATCATTTTTCCTTTTGAAGATTCTATTCCCGTTAACATCGAGATGTTCCACTTGTGGTTGAATATTCTCTGCATTTCGCACCATGGTGCGGAATTTTATCATCTTGAATATACGCCCGTTGCTGCCTGCTCTTTTCTGGCGGAAAAATATAGGACGTCCATCCACAATCAAAATGATGAGCGAAATAATCGCGAGCAGCGGAAGCACCAAAATTAAAGTGAGTGAGCAAAAAAACAAATCAAAGGAGCGCTTGACCATGAGTTGATAATCATCAATGGCTGAGGCGCGCAGGTCGATCATGGGGATGCCGGCAAAGTCATCAATGGATGTTTTGTAAAGCGCAAGATCAAAGAAACCCAGTGCGACCCATATTTTCACCGGCAGTTCTTCCATCTGTTGAACGATAAGACTCAACTGCGGATAGGCAGAATACGGCAGCGCGATGATCACATCTGTGGCGTGTTTATTCAAGATAATTTTCTTTATATCAATGTTACCGCCAAGCAAAGAGAACGCAGACTGGATATCTTTCTGGTCATCCACGAACCCGAGGAATACAGTATTCCGTGGGGTGGTTTCATTGATTTGTTTTAAAACTTTTTGGCCCATTGGCCCGGAGCCAACAATAATGATGCGTTTCTCTTCAGTGGGCGGGATCTTTTGAAAACGGAATAACAAACGCGCGCCTAAGCGCCACAAGAGACATAAAAAATAGGCAATCGGTAAGAACAGGATGAAGGCAGCTCTTGAAAAATCGCGATAAGAGAGATACAAGATGCCAGCCGCTGAAATTGACGCGATCAGCATTCCCAGGGTCAAAGCACCAAATTCATCCACAACCCGCAAATATCTTTTACCGTCATAAATCGAAATCGTAAGGTAGATCACAACCCATATTAGGGGGAAAATCCAGTAAACTGCCGGAGGGATTATGACGGGGGATTCAATAGGTTTAACAAAAGAGAAGGCGTTTAATAGCGGACGAATGACAGTCGAAAGCCACAAACTGAACGCGATGGTGAGAGCGTCCAGCAGCATGGAGAGGATGGCAAAATTGATCGAAAAGCGTCTGGTCATAAAAGTGCGCTCGATTTCTTATAACGCTTATGTTTTTGTTAATGCAAGAAGTAGACCAATAGAATGAAGCAATAAGTAAGATTGAATAAGTGGTTTGAATAAATGGAAAAGATAACAATGAAAAATTATTTAGGGTGAGTGTTTATATTGGCTGATCTTTTTTCTGACACAAGTTCATGTAAAGCTAGATATGCAAATCTTGGGTATTGTTTGTAGCGAGGCCACAGGCGTTTTGGTTCCTTTATTAACCGGAACAGCCATTCCATGCCAATATGCTGAATCCATTTAGGCGCTTGTGTTTTTTCGCCGCTAAGAAAATCAAAAGCAGCGCCAACCCCAACCATGACAGGAATATTTATCTTGTCGCGATTTTCGTGCATCCAAATCTCCTGCCAGGGTGAACTCATGCCCACCCAGAGGATATCCGCACTGCTATTATTGAGCGCTTCGAGGAGTGCTATTTCTTCTTCAATGTTCGGATGTCCAAACGGTGGAGAATAGTTGCCGACGACTTCAAGATTTGGGATTTGATTTTGAAGTTTCTTGGCTAAATTTTGAGCGACTCCTGGTTCACCTCCATAAAAAAAATGCTTCCAGTTTTTTTCTATTCCACATTTGCAAGCAGCCAATAACAAATCCGGACCATACACGCGTTTGGTTTTTTTATAACCTTTTAGCTTTAATAACCATACAATTGCCATGCCATCAGGGGTAACCATATCGGCTTCATTAAATATAGGAAGTAAAGTAGGATCATTGACGCATTCCATAATGGAGTGTGCAGGGGCAACGCAAACATAGGTATGCGTTTTCGCCTTGATCCAATCGTCAAACTGGGCAACCGCTAGATCCAAGTTGATTGGATTAACTTTTACATTGAGGATGGCGACGCGAGGAAGAGACAAATCATCAGTCTTTCTATAAAATCATATTAACCATATTAAAACAATGATAAATAATCGACCTTAGGAAAAACAGAGCATTTTCCACCAATTGTTGCATCAACTATTTCTCGTCCGTCACGTTCAAATGCTTTTCGAGCTATCGAATAATCCAAATCCGCTCGCATTAAGTCTGGTAGTTGCCACTTTATCCCTTTTGGAAAGTATTGGTTATCAAAATGGCTTTCATCCAGATCATTTTTCCGAACTTCAGTTGAATTGGGAGTCCCTTTTTCTGTGTAATTGTGATCCAATCCAATAAGGATTACTTTTTGGAATCCCATATAATAGGCTAATTGTAATGCCGCATATGTAACGGTAGCACCGAATACCATGGGTTTTGAAACATCTTGTTGAAAAACATCGGTTACTACGAGTTTTGGTTTCAAATAAATTATATTTTCATTCAAAGGATCAAAATATGCTCGCCGATTCCAATTAACAAATTTTGGCATTTGTAAATCAGAAATTTCATTGTTAAACTGCTCAAGAATAAGTTCATTTACTGCAACATAATAAGTTGGGCGAAATGAGGATTTTGGGAAATATAAATAGATTCTATTCAATCCAAAAGTAAATTCATTATTCAGTAATTCAAGGTTGGTTTTCTTCAAACTTGGTCCGTTGGCTACAATAAAGCACCTTTCTCCAGTATAAATCCCTTTATATTTTTGAATCGATTCCCTGTTTTTTTGTGCACCAGAATCATTTTGCCAGGCTATGGTATGCGGAATATCCTTCACACGGGACTTTATTGCGGAAACTATCCGATTCAATGATATTTCTGATGAGTTGTAGCGGCCCATTTTTGGCATTTTGCTTGAGTTCTATCCTTTTTTTATGTTTCTCGATCATATTTTTAAATGTTTGAAGAAATGAAAAGTAATTCGAGCCAGATCACAAAGCAGGAAGATTGTTCCTTGGAAAAAATTATTTGCCGTGTCATATGCAAACCAAAATCGAAATTTTAGATTTGTATTTGAGTGGTCATCAAAAAAATATTTCCAAAAATCATTTATTTTGTAGGCACTATTAACCATAATGTTATTGGTTTTTATAGGTTGACTATAAACGATTGAATCGTAACTTATGGTTAATTTATACCCTGCTTTTTCGGCCCTTTTTGTTAGTTCCGTATCGCTGTATTGTTTGTAATGCAGATTATTATATAGGCCTACAGTTCGAAATGCAGTAACCGGGATCAAGACGCCTCTACCTGTCAAAACTGATGTTTCGGCAGAATATCCTTTTGGAAATGATGTAATTTTCTTGCCTGTATCAATATTCGAGCGCTTTGCGGTCCACCAATTTATCTTTGTGCAGCCGCTTAATATATTTTCTTTATCATTGGCATCCACAATAACCGATCCAATGAGTGAATTTGGATGCATTTTTGTAGCGTTTGATATATTGTCGACAAAATCATTGGGAATGGTCAAGTCATCATTTAATGCAAGGATATAATCTTCTGGTTCACATACATTTAACACATACTCTATTCCTTTATTCATTGCCCCTGTCCACCAGAGATTTCCATCACCATTGAGGAGAACGACATTAGGATACTCCTTCAGAATCATTTCGCTGGTTCCGTCCTGAGAACCATCATCAACCACTACCACTGATAAAATATTTTTAGTTTGATTATGAAGACAATTCAAATTATTTCTTGTTATTTCTTTTCTATTATGGACAGGAATTATTGCGAAGATTTTCATGAAACACTACCATTAACTTTTTTTGTGCTAATTTCTCTTTTTTTCCAATGGACAAATATAACTGCCAAACCAAGAATAAATCCTTGCTCGTAACTGGGAGAATACGTTATGTAATAAATAAGCTGGGTGGACAATAAAATAAAAAATCCGCGGCTTACTTGATCATTTCTTTGATTCCATAAGGATTTTAGTAGCCAACCATAATACGCAAGAATTATGAATAGTCCAACCCCGCCAATATTGAGAAAAGTCTGGACATAGAAATTATGTGGACTTACTGTCGTCGCGTAATTAGTTGATGTCAAATATCGAGTATATCCTGTACCAAAGGGTTGACCGATAAAGTAATCTAGAGTCGTATGAAAATTTTCTGGGGCAAGTAATGCTTCCCACCCTAGTATCCTCCAGGAAAAACTGTGTAAATCTAAACTTGTCCCGGAAAGATTGATGAGTGAAAAATCGCTATTTATGAAGAGTAATAGCATAATTGCGATTGAAAATAAAACACATAAAAATAACCAAATAGAACGTTTTGACTTTAAACCAGTAGCCAATGAAATAGCCACGAGCAAAGCCGCCCAAACTGTACGATGTTGTAAAATGATTATTAAAATGATGACAAGCAGGGCAATAAAAAATATCAACGGTTTCCAGTTGAGTTTAGATCGGAAATAAAAAATATATATTTGGGTTTGTAAAAGTAGGAAAGTGGCAGCTGCTGAAATTACACGGATCATTCTTCCATCAGGCGCAATCCAATTTGCGTTGGTGATTAATCCTGAGGCTATCAATGTCCAACGAATAGAAGCTATAACTATAAGTAAAGCACTAGATAAACCTAAATATGCTGCAAATTTATTGGATAACGCAGGGGTATAAGAATGTGTTACAGTATAAAAAATCACTGCAAAAAAGTATAAATATATGCGCATATCATTGGTCGATGGTTCAAGACCAAAAATAAGCGTTCCCCGGAACCATGAAAGAAAAAGCAAAATACCTAGGAAGATTATTCCAAACACTGTTTGGGAGAGTCGGATTTTTGGTTTTATCAATCGTACTGTGGAAATCGATAATAAATAGAGAGAAAGGATGTCAAATATGAAAATGTTATATTGATTGATTTTAAAAATAATTAACTCTTGGGCAAAAACAACACGCGATACAAAAGCCGCTAAAGATAGGATGATTATCACCATTGAATATCGATACAGAATAATCCACATACCGATACCAATAATTAAAGCGAGTATAGCTAGCAAGATTTCTGTTATTGGGTCAGGTAACATCTTTACCTGAAGTGAGGAAGTAATTATCCATAGCTATCTTCCACCTTGAATTATTTTTTTTCCTGAAGCGTATTAATATAGACTTCAAGGTATTTTGCAGCAACATCTTGCCATGTAGGCATTATAAAAGTTGGATGGTCCAATCGTTGAGATATTGAGAAAAAAGAGTTCAATTGCTCAGAAATAAGACCTATATTTTTCAAACTCGAATATTGAATAAACTCATTTTGGCCGTAAGCGTGTGCCCATGGAAGATCTGATAGCAGCAGAGGTAACCCCGAAGCAGATGCTTCATGAACTGCGATACACCCACTTTCAGCATTTGATAGCAGAACAAAGCCTGACGCTTCTTTTAGTAACTCAATTTTCATGTCTTCTGAGACAAAACCGGCATATTGCACATATTTGTTGTCTACTACTTTCAGGAAGTTCTGAAAGTACTTATTGTTTTCGCTCAAGGGTTTTCCTAGAAACATTATCGGTATTTGCGCTTGTAATGCCGCTTTTGCTAAGAGTAATGAATTCTTGCGTGGAATAATGTTGGCGACTGATATTAAATATGAATGGCTATTATAGGGTCCCCTATTTAGGTATTTCATTTTTTCGAGGTCATACCCATGACTAATTATGGACATTTTTTCTTTTGGTGCTCCGTACACTTGTGTTGCAGTTTTTGCATCGGCATCAATAATATAAATCAAAGCATCATATTGTGGGAGAAAATACCAAGAGGTTTTCTCAAGAATACTTTTCGGTAAGCAGCCACGCATAATTTTGGTTTGTAAGCATTTACTCCATTTTATTAATTGAGATTGATTTGTTAAATAATCCATTACATGTGTCACGATTACTTTTTTTCCTGCGTCATGTGCCTTTTTAACCATATCAGTAGATGGACTAAAAAGATGAAGCAAGTCACATTTTTGAGAATGATCCCACCATCGGGAGTATTCAACATTAACCCCTAAACTTTTCAATCCTACATATAGTTTTTCTACATGGGTTTGTTTTCCCCCTGGAGTTAGGTAAGCAGGAGTATCATCATGTAATATGATATTCATTTTAATTATCCAATATCTATATTTTCTTTACTATATAACATAGCATATGGCCCGATACTCGAATGGGTACAAGATACAGCAAAATTTTGCCAATCCATGAAAGTGACACCGTGCCTTTTTCGTAATTGTATTTTCCAGATAATTTTCCAAAGTTGTGGAGAATTCCTTCTTCAGCAAATCCTTCAATTTCCTCAATAATTTCAAACCTTGAGTTAGTAAGAAAGTTATTCATCTGCTTTTTTGAAAAATGATATTGGAAAAACTCCCAACCTTGGTCAGTCATTACATAATCAGCAGCAAAGTTTGCCAAAGTCTCAATTTGAGCTTCATTAAAAGATTTATTCCCTGAAGGTTTTCCAAATAACGATCGTATCAGTTTATTGCGTTTCAATAATAATTTTAGTTTTGTGAAAAAACGCACAACCTTGCGAACAGGGCTAAGATAAGGGACTGTAATAATGGCTATTCCATTAGGTTTGAGAACGCGATGATACTCGATCAATGACTTCATTGGTCCTTCTGACGTATGTTCAATCGCTCCCAATGATATTATTGAACCGAATTGATCATTCAAATATGGCATATCGCGCATATCGCCAATATCAAAACGAATTTTTGGAAAAGCTTGTCTGGCTCTATCAATTAATGTCGAACTCCAATCCAATCCGGTTGCTTGCCAACCTTGATTAGTAAACCATACTACCCAACGGCCTGAACCACATCCAGCTTCCAAGATTGGTTGATGAGTTGGCAACCATTTTCTAAAGAAATCCAATAATTCATAATGATCACAGTGAAGTATTTGATTTTCAAGCGATAAAGACATAAAAACTTTTTCAAATTCCTCGTTTGCTGATGAAACTCTTGTGTCTTGTTTATGTTTTATATCGCCAGAATCAATCATCGGTTTCCCTTTGTTCTATAGAATGGATTGAACTAGATCAATATATTGAGCTTCATACAGATCAACGACTCGTTCAATTCTAAAATTCGCATGGGCATAAGCTCTTCCTGTTTCAGCATAATGGCGAAACATAACATTATTTGATCCCAATTCAAGCATCGCGTCGGCGATTTTTGAGGGGGACCGTACGTCGACCAGCACACCGGCTTTTCCAAAATCAAGCGTACTCGGCACCGCACCACTATTTATTCCACCAATGACAGGTAAACCTAAGGCTAGTGCTTCAATAATACTCATACAAAAGGACTCTTCTAATGAAGGATGAACAAGAATATCAACATTTTCTGCGAATAATTGGAGCATCGTTTTATTATCTACATTACCCCAAAATCGTACCCCTTCACTGACCTTATTTTTCTCTGCCCAAATCTGAGCGGGTCCATTTGGGTTGTGTCCATTGCCAAAAAGCCAAAGCTCTGCCGTATAATTATTTTGATGAACAATTGAAAAAGCTCGAATAAGATTCTTTGAGTTTTTTAAACGACTCCATCCATTTAAAGCGGATGCAAAAACAAGGTTATTCTTTGATTTTTTATTTGAGTAATTAGTTAATGAAAAGATTTCTTTCGATAACCCATTGGGGATAATGGATATGCTTTTATGGTAACCATATCTATTTGTGTACTGATTTTTTATATATGGCGAAACTACTGTCATTGACTTGGTTTTATTGATAACAATAAATGCCATGAGAGTTCGCATGAGTTGGTATGGAGATGGGTTGAAACGAAGAATCTGCAATGGAGTATCATGGGCTGTAACTAAAGTTGGTATTCCAGTGGATAAAGAGGCAAGTGCAAATTCATAGGTCCAATGGGCATTGATGAGGCTAATTTTTTCATTTTGCATGCATTTAACGAGATATCTGCGTTCAAGGGCGAAAAAATCTCTTGCTCTACGATTTTGCCTGCTTGGGCATACACAGATTTTTATCAAGTCTTTTTCAATGATGAGAGGTGTGTTGATGGACTGATCCAAAGTAAAAACTATAATCCTGTGCCCTCGTTTTACTAATTCTATTATTATCGGGGGGAGTACAGTACCACCCAATCCACGTGGAATTCTGGATGATAATAAATCCAAGGAATCACATAGTATATTAAGATCAAGCGGTCCTGCAATACCAATTCCGTCCATTATTTCACTGCTTTTACCTTTTTAAGTAATATTTGGTTCCATATTATGATGGGTGATCATTGATAAAATCAATTTGTAATCAGGGATTAACCAGTTTCTTGTTATGATCAAAATCAAACTCCAAACTGAAAGAACTGATAATGTTCTTATTAGTGTTTCAATTATTGCCGATATGTCCTTGGACAGAACAAGATTGACCAATGTCCATACCACAACTGAGATTGTCGCCATTAATATTCCAGAAAGAATTGGACGAGATAACTGCATCCAGGTTATTGATAAGACTTTGATCGTCATGACACTCATTATGAACAATCGAAATATATAAATAAAAAGAATACTCCAGGCAGTGGCTTCTAATGAAATAGTTGATGCAATTATTAGCACTGCAACTGCTAAAATTGCGGTTAGCCATTGTGCAAGCATTTCTAATTGAGGTTTACCAAGACCACTAAGAACTGGACCTTCCAGACCAACCAGCGCAATGAATGGCATGGCAATGGCTAATGGAACCAGTAGTGTAGCAGATGGGAGCCATTCTAGGCCATAGATTATTAGGATGATATTTTTTGATTCAAGGGCTATTAAAAAGTAGAGCGGAAAGAAGAAAATAGCAAAAACGCTCATAAACCCACGAAATATTCTAATTGTGTCAGTGGTCTTTCCCAACCTTGAAGTGGCAGCAAAAAGTGTTGTTTGTGCACTGGAAAGAAAGATACCTGTTGGTGTCCAATTAAGTTGATAAGCTCTGCTATAAAAACCCAGATTGGTTGCTCCAAATTTGTATCCGACAATTGCAGTATCAACATTTTGAATGATCCAATTTGCAATATTCGCAAAAAGGGTACGAATACCAAATGCAGCAAGAGGACGAGAACCTTTAAAAGATATCGCCAGCGAATGATGGGCAGCCAAGAAAACTATCAAAGCATTCAGCCCGCTTTGTAGTATTTGCGCAGTGACTAAACTCCAGACACCAAATCCTAAAAGCGCTAGCGGTAAACCGACACAAACATAACCAATAAAGAAGGATATGACTTGTGCCGTTTGTATCTGCTTAAATTTCATCTTCCTGCGTAATAATGCAGAAGGTACCTGAGCAAACGCTTGAAAGACCAGGATAATTGACATTACTTGAATAATTGGTGTGGCAGTATTATTTCCAAATTGGAGTGAGATCCATGGGGCGAGAAAAACAAGCATTAGTGCGAGGGTTATACTAAATATCATTTGGATGGTGAAAACAAAGGCTATATCTTTTTTATCAATTTCATTTTGTTGAACCAAGGCAGAACCTAGACCTGATTCAATAACTAGATTTCCAATACTAATAATTAGTAATGCAATGGCAATTATGCCAAAGGGTTCTGGTCCAAGCAAACGCGCTAATATAATATTTACAAAGAATCCAACAATTGATCTGATTAGGCTTCCAGAAATATTCCAGGAGAATCCTTTTACAGCCAATTTGATCGTTTGTTTGTTTCCTGAATCATTCATAATCAATGTTGTCTTTTTAAAATTGCAAAATGACCAAAATCTAAATGAGGAACAAAAAGCAAAAAATGTGGGAATTTCTGGACAAATTCATCCACAGCTTTTTTCACTCCGGTTGAGAAAAAATCATAATCATCAATGATTACGATTGCGTCACATTTTGTTCGGGATTCTAAAAATTCCAGTGTGATTTTGATGGGGGCGTATAAGTCAAAATCAACATAAGCAAAAGAGATTTTTTTTGGCAAATTGAGATTCAAATGCAAGGTATCTTCAATATAGCCTTCATGAATGACATATTGTTCGGTTGGAAAATTTATATCTTGAAGACGTGAAATCACATGATTTTTTGAACTTTTCATCGTTCCATAATAAGCTTGCATTTGGCCAAGTGTAAAAATATCGTCTTTTAGTGTGTCTTCTGCAGTTGGCTGTGAAAGGCCTTGAAAGGAATCAAAAAGGTAAAGTTTTTTTTCTGTTTCTCGTATTTCATTGGCAATCAGCGCAGAAGTTTCTCCTTGTGCGACCCCGAACTCGCAAATATCCCCTTCAATATTTCTGGTTTGTTCAATAGCGCTGATGATATAAAATGCTTCTGGTGGTCGTGTTCCTTTCCCCCTCGCTAATAGCGTAGTTCTCAATCCATTTTGACTGATATTTTTTTTCTCTACGCGTTGAAAAATATGTTCATATGCAGTAATTAAATTCGAAAAGTTTGCATAAAGGGTTTGGCTTGAAGGTAATCCGCGATCGCGTTTAATGATTTCATATCCAAATTTGTGAATAATTGACTTGATTATTTTTTTCATCAAACAACGGCTCCAACAAGACATTCTTAAATTTTAGAGTAATTTCTTCTTTCCCTTACCGCTGCTTCCATAATACGTCTGGTAAGCAGTGTAATTACGATACTCCTTATAATGATACCCATAAGACTTACCCCGGGTGACCACGTTATTCAGTACAACACCCAACACGCGGGCGTTCACTTGCGAAAGCTGTTCAAGGGTTTGTCTGAGTGCGGTGGTGCGGGTTTTGCCAGGCTGTACGACAAGCACAACACCATCCAGCGAGGGGGCAAGCGCGGCGGCATCAGTGACGGCCAGCACCGGCGGAGTGTCGATGAGGATGATATCTGCATTTTCACCCATCAGGTTCAATATTTTCTGCATGGTTTGTGAGCCCATCAACTCAGACGGATTTGGCGGCAGGGGACCGGTCGTAACGACCGAAAGACCCGGCAAACCGGTGGGTTGGCATACGCTTTTAACCACTTCCTGGTGCGAAAAGAGGGTGCTCATGCCGATGCGGTTAGGCAGGTTGAAATAGGCGTTTAAGCGCGGATGGCGCATGTCGCAATCCGCGATGATCACACGGCTTCCGTTCTGTGCCAACACGACTGCCAGGTTCGAAATTGTCGTGGATTTCCCTTCACCGGGTTCTGCGCTGGTCACCAGTATCTTTTTTATCGGGTTGTCTACACTGGTGTAGTTGAGGTTTGTCCTTAATGCCCGATACGCCTCCGCAGTGGGGGAGCGCGGCTCTGTTAATGAGATTGGCATCTTATCATTGGTTGGGTGGCGGTTGATCACGCCCAGAACCGGCAGTTGAAACTTTTGAATGATGTCTTTGGGTGTCTTGATGGTATCGTCGAGGGCTTCTCGTGTCACAATGATGATCATTGCTAACAGAAAACCTGCGATGGCAGCTAACACGGTATTTAATAAAGTTTTAGGGCTGACAGGGTTATCATTTGGGGTTGCGGTTTCAACTTGAACCACCGATGACACGGATTGCGCTTCAGCGAGTCGGATCTGTTCATAAGAAAGCAGCAAGTTGGCATAGATAGAGCGATACTGGGTCAGTTTGGCATCCAGACGTTCTTTTTCTTCTGTAGTAGTTGCCTCTTCTACCTTATCAGTGTACAAAATTATCTGCTTATCGGTTTCAGCCAATTGGGTTTCAAGGGCTGCTTTTGATTGCACGAACCGTCCGATTTGGATGGCCTGGATTTGTTCTGCGAAAACCTTAACAATTGCGTTCGCAATTTTTGCAGAGAATTCAGGGTCAGTGGTTGTCACCGTTACTTGAACAAGTTGTGTATCGCGGATAACACCGACGTCTATCCAATCTTTGAGTTCATTAATAGTATTGCCAATGCTCACCTCTTTGATCACTTGATTCAAAATCGGATCAGTAACCATCATCTGGGCATAAGTGCTGGTCAATTGTTTAGACATTAAGACAGAGGTATAATCCGTGGCTTTGGTTGCAGGGGCTTCATTAACCAACATGGTGGTTGAAGATTGATAAAAAGGAAGCATGCGGCTGCTGATATAAAAGCTAACCGAACCGGCAACAATTGCGACAATAACGAATAGCCACGCCCAATGCCAAAATAACGATAAATATTGACGAAAATCAAGGGTGAAACTATCTTGTCCCTCTGGCGAATTATCCATGTCCAATAAATTCCTTTGAGCTTTATGGGTAAAAAACGTTATTGTTAACAAGTAAATTGAAATAAATAATAAATTCTAGATAATTGGTGAAAACCCGTCATGTATCAATAAAGTCAATTGTACCAGTTTGGAAAAAGTTCTATTTATGGCGTCTTGAATGAGCTCTGCAACCTGATCCGAGTTGTCAAACCCTTCTTTTGCCGGATCAGGGATCTCACCATTGGGGACGTTGGCTATTTGTCCGAGCACGATAATTCTTCCAGCTGTTTGTGAAAACTCCAATTCCAACGACTCTTTATGGTTTTTTTCCATCACTACAATCAAGTCGAATTCTGAGATGAAGCCCGAATTCACCTCTTGAGTTTGATGATTTGAGATATCAAGACCGAGAGGTGCTGCTGCGGCGACGGCTTTGGGGTGGGCTGCAAGACCTGCAGAAGTCCAGGTGCCTGCGCTGGCTACCCGCCAGGTATCTGGTGTTCTGGAGGCAGATAACTTTTGGGCAAAACTGGCGGCAGCAATAGGTGACCGAAATTGATTGGCTGTGCAAATAAATAAAATCGCCGGCATTTTTTTACTTTTCAATTCTTACCTTTAATAGTATCTTTTTAACTTCGCAATATGCAGTATTCTTGTTGCAAGAACTTCACCAATATCAGTAGCCATGGCTTACCTAAATTAGATCCCCGAAAAAAATAAAAACAAGGTATATCAAGGATTATTGGCAGTCTTTAGCTGAGAAATCCAAAATTCACGATTTATGTTTTTAGACTTGAGCGAAATCGCTTTTATGATTTTAAGTTATTTAGGTAACTTTTTGAATTAACCGATCATTAATATCAGTAAAAAATGCCGTTAATAAATGAATTTCTACCAAACATCACCCCTTGTATAATTCAGGTAATGTAACTGTTAAAATTAGCAAAATATTTACCAGGAGATTATGAAACCACGATTCTATATCATTATTGGCGTCTCAGGATCTGGCAAATCTGAAGTTGGCAAGGCACTTGCCCATAGACTGAGCTGGGATTTCTATGATGCCGATGATTTTCATCCCGCTTCAAATATTGAGAAAATGGCAAAAGGAATTCCATTAACGGATGAAGACCGGTTGCCCTGGTTGGACTCGCTTCATGCTTTGATTTCAAAGAACCTGCAAAAGAATCACAACGGAGTATTAGCTTGTTCTGCTTTGAAAGAAAAATATCGGCAACATTTGTTATTCGGAAATGAACATGTTCAAATAGTCTATCTCAAGGGAAGTTTTGATCTCATAATGTCGCGAATGACAGCAAGGTCAGAACATTACATGAAACCAGCCATGCTGCAAAGCCAATTTAGTATTTTAGAAGAGCCAAAAGATGCATTAGTAATAGATATAAACATGACAATTGATGAAATTGTCAAATTGATCCAATAAATCAAATAATAAACAATCTTGCTCAGTTTATTAGGGTTAACAATGTTCACAACTTTTAGGATTTTTCTGGCAAAATCTATATTAGCTGGAAATTAATCAAAGAAAATTTGGAATTGGCCATTCCCTCTGAGTGGATTTGCATGCTCTCGTAGAGCCTCATCCAGGTAAAGCATCTCAAGTTCTGGCTGTAAAAGAAGGAGAGACAAATCACCATCTGCGACATCGCCTAACCTTATTTGTTTCAATCGGGATAAGCCTTCGATACCGGTTAGTGAATCTAAAACAGTATGTTTAACAGCCAGACTGGTAATGTTTCTTAACTCGCTGATGGAGTCAATTGAAGTTACATAAGTTTTACCAATATCAATACTCTCCAAATTCGGGCAAGTTGCCAGGGAATTTAGATCAGTCACCCGGGAGTCAAACAAGACAATCTCTTTTAAAAAGGGAAGTCCTGCAAGCGGAGTAACGTCTTCAACAGGATTATGCTTTAGAACGACTTTTTCCAATTTATCAAGACCACTGAGGGGCGATAAATCGCTGATATTTTCAAGCGCGATATTGATGATCTTCAAATTAGTAAAACTGGATAAATCTTTCAAAGAGCTGATGTTGCCATTTTTAACAGTTCCATCATTCAGAACCATGCGTTGTCCTAAGGCCTCAAACTCTTCTGAACTGGCAGCCGGATGATCTCCATAAATATACAATTCGGTGACCATTAAGATGTCTTCTTGCGAAATAGGCTCGCCGTCTTTTTTGCCAAGAGATAATCTAACTGCCTGTTCGACCAAAGGTTCTTCGAATTCCAGTTCAGATCCAGTTAAAAACGCTGGAGTAATTTCAGTAAAACGCCCGATAACAAAACCCAGGCATAAAAAAGCGGTACAAACAGTTACACCGATCAAACCCTGAACCATCTTCTTTTGACGTTGTCCATCTACATTTATTAAAGCGGCTTTCACCTGAGCGGCAGATGCATAGCGTCTGTCTGGGGAAAAAGCAGTACACTTTTTTACTATTCGCTGCAAATTCATATTGTTGATAGCAGGAATTGAAGTTCTAATGTCGGTATCACCAGTGAGCAGCCAAGCCAAAAGGACACCCAAAGCAAAAATATCCGTTCTGCAATCGGTTTGAGAAAAGCCGTATTGTTCAGGCGCAGCAAAATGTCTTGTGCCAAAACATACAGTATCTTCAAGGGCCTCAGCATCATAGACCCGAGAACTCCCAAAATCAATCAATCTCGGTTTTCCACTCTCGTCCATTACGATGTTTTGCGGTTTTATGTCTCGATGAATTATGGGGGGGGTCTGTTCATGTAAATAGGTGATGTCATTACAAAGTTGCATCACTATTGAGATGATTTGGTCTTGAGACAATTTGTTTCTGGCAATAAACTTATCAAGCGAAATTCCATCAATATACTCACGAACAACACATATCATCTCTTCATTTTTATATTCAGCAATGAATGCCGGTAATCTATCATTATGAATGATTCTTAATACATCCCCTTCAGTGGTATGCGCAAGCAATGATTTATCAGAATAGCATTTGGCAACACAAAAATTGCCTGTTTGCCGTTCTTTAACCAGCAGTGTTTCTCCCATTTGCCCGTTGGCAAGGCATTCCAATGTTTCATAGTTTTGCAGAAACTCCGAAGGGAAACGGCTATCGTCGAAATCTATTAAAAAGCTGTCAATGAAATCTTTATCCATATTTTTCATCACCACTTAACAAAGTCAGTCCCAAATCTTGAAGAACACTTTGGGTTTCAAAGATGTTTCTTTTATTTTTAATACAATGCAAGATGATTGCATCCCGTTTAAATTTTGGATAAAGCGTATTCCTTTGGGCAATAATGAGTAATCTCTGGGTCTCCTCTACATTCAATCCGAGGCCAATTGCCAGTTGAATTACCTTATCTCGTGAAGGATTACGGGTGCCATTAAAAAGTTGATGCCCATATGTACGTTCAATACCAGACGACTTGATTATCTGCTCAGGTATATGACCTAATGATTTGCAAAGATGAGATAAATAAGCATGAAACTCAGGTATTTTCATCACATCTGAATTGTTTTTAATAAAGCTTTCTAAATCAGGAGCGCTAAAGAGATTAGCAAGAAATGTTTTTGTGGGGATGGGGTGTGGTGTCTGCTCTGTCATAGAAATAATCTAACCGCTTGATCCTTATAAGAAGCGTTTGCAACAGGTTAATGTTTTTATTATTGTTAAGTCTTGTTTTAGTATATAGAACACGAGTAACAATCAAAATTTCTGAACAGGAATCGGGTTTTTCAAACAATCATCCTTTTATGTTGAGAAACAACTATTCCAGTCTTTTGATCGCTAGAAAAAATTATGGCTTTGGTCATAATGCTTAAGATTATCAAATAGATATTGATCATCCCATAATTTTTTTTTGGATTATCTCAGATTATTATAATTTATTAATTATATTTTCGAAAATGTGTGCAACTAGCACACCATTGATGACCTCAATTTCATTACAATTATTTTGGTAACAAGATCAATTTGATTAAAGAAGATGTTCTAAAATAGATTCTTTTGATCATATTACTTTTTCATGTGTTCTATCCGAATGTTCATCCTCAAGTGAGTGCATGAAAAATTCTCAATCATCGTACTATAAAGGGTCAAAAACTATCAAAATTTACAATGAGGATAACATCGCTTGAATAAGTTTATTGATGGGTTATATTATTATGTCACTATTTTTGGGTTGCTTGGCCTGGTGATGGGGGTTATCAACAGTATTAAAGGCAAGAATGATTATGCCAAGACAGGTTTTATTTTTTTTGGTATCGCTGTTTTTTTTGTTTTAGTATTTATGATTTTATCGAAAATTTCTCAGCTAATGATGAATAAAAAGGTCAAAGAACAACCACCGGTCTTAATAAATCAAGACAAAGCTGGTCCACTTACGATTCTTGGTATGGTCATATTGATTGAGCGGCCGCTGAGGTTTGAAAATGATAAACATAAACTGATTCAATCAATCTGTGAACAGCAAATCAGAGAATTTAAAAGAGTGATCTCGTCAAATGCGCAAGTGGAAGTAAAGATTGCAGGGTCAAGTATTGATGATGATGCCTATGCCTATGGGGTTTGTCGATCAGCTTTTGACGAAGTCGATTCATATGCTGACAATGAAGAATTCATGCAGCGAGTCGCGACCGGATCATTCACGGCAAGTGATGGAAATAGAGGAAAGCATTTCGCATATTTAAACCGCAAGTTATAAAAAGGAGAGGGACTATATGAAGAGGATATTGAAAAAAACATTGATGATACTGGTGGTTTTGTTTTTTGTTCTGGTTGGATGTTCTGCACCTACGCCTGAACCACAGCTAATGCAAGAGACTGCTGTTGCTGAAACCGTAAGCGTTACAGAAACAGCTGCAGTTGAAATTACAACTATTCCTACCGAAACAACAGAGCCTTTTGCTTGTACGATCGCATTTGATTCTGACCGTGACGGCAATAAAGAAATTTATCGGATGGATCCCGATGGCAGCAACCAGGTAAATCTCACCAACGATCCTGCTGATGATTTTGATCCGGTTTGGTCGCCTGATGGCAGCCAGATTGCTTTTGTTTCCAACCGAGAAAATGAGACTCCCGGGCAGTTTATCTACGTGATGAATGCAGATGGCAGTGAGTTGCACCAACTGACTTATGAAAATGGCAGCGAATTTCCAGACTGGTCGCATGATGGTAGTGCCCTCACATACACCAGCAATGGAGACATTTATGTAATCGATGTTGATGGCAGTGGTCAATCTGTCAATCTTACTAACAGCCCCGAAAAAGAGCACCGTTCCTCATGGTCACCTGATGGCAGTTTGATCCTTTTCACTATGGGCGAGGACCAGAACCAGAATATTTATGTGATTGACCCTGACGGCAGTAATAAAACACAGGTCACCGATAACGGAAGGAACCATGAGGCGAAATGGACCATTGACGGTCGAATTTTTACCGGTTGGGGGTGGGTTGAACAAGAACAATTTTGTAACAACTGTGTGGTAAATCCTGATGGCAGCGATATTCGCGAAGCCGGGGGTAAGGGCATGCTAAAGCGTTATTTCCCATTCTGGACCGTAGATGGCGAGCATGTGGAATGTGCAAGCCTCGCCTTCAATGATTCTCCCACGGCGGATATTTATTTGATTGGTAAAATGTTCCCAGACGGGCTTAAAAAGCTGACCAACAGCGATGCTAATGAACAAAATGTAGATTGGCCCGCGAATTGCGGTGAAGATCCCATGATGATTGGCTACGCTGGTGATGATCCTTCCACCCAGTCGCGGCGAAATAGCTTCCAACGGGGATGTGATGAACTGGCTCTATTATGCCCATCCGGATCTATTGCTGACCTGGTTGCTCAGGGTGTGGACGCCATTGTGGTCAACTCCCTCAACGGCATCCCTATGGAAAACACTGTCCCAATACAATCTGCTGTTGAAGCAGGCATCCCGGTCTTTTTGTTGGATGCTGAGCTGGACATGGAAGGTGTTTACAGTGTGACCATTGACCAGGCGAAATGGTCACGAACCGGGCTGGAATGGATGTTTGAAAAAATGGGTGGGGAAGGACAGTTTGCATATTTTGATCTATATCCTGCTTTCGGTCACGTAGATGTCATAAATGAAACGATATCCAAGTATCCAGAAATTACCGTTGTCGATCATCAGGACGCGAAAGATGACCCGTGGGCCTCAAAACCGATTACGGCTGATTTACTCAAATCAAATCCAGAAATAGAAGCAATCTGGACTAATGGTTTCTTTGAAGACATTCTTCAGGGGGTAGCCGAGGAATCTGGTGTTCCAATGGATAAATGGCCACTATTTATGTGCGAAGGCTCAATGAGTGGCATGTCGAATTGGCGAGATATGCTGCAACGTAACCCAAATTTTGAATGCATGGCTTTGGGCCGTCCTTCAGGCGTTGCCTACAACGCCCTCTATACAGCTTTTTACCTACTCAATGGTGAGAAGATTGATCCATCAGCGTTAGCTGGGAATTATGGTCGCAGCTTGTTTGTGGATTTTCTTGTGGTGACCAGCGAAAACCGTCAGGATGTGTTTGACAATAACCCAAACCTTGATCAATTTATGTCACCAGAAGAGATTTTAGAAAAGTGGTTTCTTGACCAATAATTAGCTGTAGATCAAATTGAAATTAACAAAACCCCGAAGTGGTCGTTTCTTAACCACCTCGGGGTTTATATTATAGATCCCCTAATCTATGCTCAATTGCAATAGAATTCATGCGCTTCGTTGCTGCCCAGAGATCCAGAGTCGTAAGCTCCGCCACATCCCCATGCTTCATAAGAATATGAACCAGAGCAAACATCAAGAATAGTTACACCTGTCGAAAGCTCAAATTTGTAAGATGTTGGGCCTTTTAGCTTAAGCGTGATCCATCCGCCTGTTGTGTTATCGATTTCGATGGTCGAGTTGACTTCACATGCAGGACGAGCGGTAGGTTTGGGTGTGCTTGTATATGGAATAGCGGTTGGTCTCGGTGTATTTGTAGAGGTTGGGGTGGAGGTTTGTGTCGCTGTTGGTGTCGCGGTTGGTAATTCAACAGGGATAACATTAAGTGATATATGATAGCTATCGCCATTATAATGGTCAAACCAACCGTCATTCATAGCTTGGTCAATAACATAACCAACTTCAATATAATGTGATTCACCGAGCCTCCATTTCTCAAGCACTACCCCCCATTGAACTCCCGGATAAAGAATTGTTGGATCAAAAACATGCTCAAATTGGGCTGTTTCCAGCCAACTTTCCCGAAAATACTCCTGACCGTCAATTTTGAAAAACCATTGGATATGTTTGATGTTGTCTTTAAATATCTCATCATCTTTTGATTGCCAATTTTGGTTTATTAACAATGGTGTATTATATGGAATTCTCAATTCATTTATGCCATCATAATCCAAATTCTCTCCAAGAAGGCTATAAAATGAAATAGCATCAGGGCAATCGCTTTGATCTGAACATACCGTAAAAACCACTGGCGGCAGCGGTGTGGCAGTTGCCGTAGCTGTTGCAGTGGCTGTGGCCGTATTAGTAGGCGTTGCTGAAACAAAAATCTGTTGGATTTTTTGGGGAATGATTGAACATCCAAGAATCACGAATAGTGAAAGAGCGAGAAAGAATAATGCTATCAGTTTTGATTTCTTAACCATTTTCCCTCCGAAGTGGTTATTAATCCATCTATTAAGGAAAATCAAATTGCATCTCCTTCCTAAGTGGATTTCTCTTTGATGTTAACTGTATCTTAGATTATAGACAGCAAGTCGACATTATTGGTGTGCTACCTGCACACTTTTAGTAGTTAATGTGTGCAGGTAGCATCCCTAAAGTATCAATCTATTTTGTATACTCAGTCAGTGTTCAGGTTAAATCAAGCATGAAAATTTTGTATTGATTTATAACCAATCACTATAAGATTTTCTTGATTGAAGCAACCTTACCAGATCACTATACTTTTGAGATAAGGGAGTATTGGCATGAAGAAAACACTGATTAAGAATATCCTGATCGCAGTAATCCCCACATTGATCTATTTCGGCAGTTATTTTTTGTTCATGAGTCTTTACACAAATCCGATTAGAAGTTCATTTCAAGTTACACCAATGCTGATAAATATATTAATACCAGCAATTATTGGGGCAGTAGGGTTGTTTGTCGCTGCATACAGTTATGTTAATCGGAATTCATTACTCTTTATTTTTCTTTTTGTTGGATCTTTTCTCGCAAGTGTTTCATATAGTTTGACAATGTTAAACATTTTAATTCCACTCAAAATGGTCCGTATGACTATTACACCGCAGCTAACATTTGTGATAGTCGGATTGTATGTCGGATGTTTCTGGATGTCATTGATTAGCAAGATTAGGAATAGGTAATACGATTAATGGCCAGATTTTTCTTGTAGAAACAATCCTGAGCATCAATGATCAAAATATAGCCTAATGCTGGGAAATAATTATTTGAGCATATCAATTATTGAAGTGACTGATCGTGTATCAGTAAACCTGGTTTGAGAAAATGATTCAATTAGTCACTTCAATTTGACGGTCTTGATTTCAAAAGGAGTGAACGCCAATTGCCTAATATCAATACTGCCCAGTTCATTTTCCATCAGGTTAGTTTCAATAGCTTCATAATGTGGAAAGATGGTTTGCAGTCGGCATGCCGCAGGTTTACCCTGGCTCTCGTACAGTCGCAAAATAATTCCATCTGCATTATGAGCGCGTTTGATGGTTTCAATTACTATCGCTGGATTATCGGTCTGCGCCATTGAGCCCACATCCACTTGACCAGAGGTCAGAATTACTGGCTTGTTGAGGTGGTAGCTGTGCATCACCGTTTCGGTGCCGCAGCCGCCTTGATGTAAGAACAGCGCATAGGTAAAGCTGTGTTTGCCGCGATCGGCTTTTTTATCTGGATAGATGGGCGAGCGTAGCAAGTTGAGCGAGATGCGGTTGCCCTTGACGCGATGTCCGTACTTGCTTTCGTTCAGCAGCGAAGCGCCGCGCACACCGTCAGATAAATCAACATATTTATGGGCGCAGATTTCAAATTGGGCTTTTTCGACATCGGTTGTATCGCCTGTGCTGCGCTCTATGCTGCCAAGCTGAATATCACAGGTCACAAATGGCGAATGAATCGACAGGTCAAAATCCGCTCTCAACATTTTGAATGTTTCGTGAAAATCGCAGTTGGTTTTAAAATAAATTATGGGACGGTCCGCATATAATACAGCATCCTGAGTCAGGGTCGTGCGTCCATGTTTGTAAAAGCTGCGGCGAACCACAGTCGGTCCATCAATGAAACTCTCGTGACGGTAGGCTTTTAGCACCTTGCTGGGTTTAGTAAAGTATTTCCAATCGATATCCCAGGCGTTGTAGAACAGCCATTTGTCGCGGTATAGGCGCAAAGTGTTTAATTGATTTTCGGCAAATTCAGCCCCGTCCTTTTTGGTAATTGCAGAGATGATCTCACCATGATCTGAAAACCTCACGCGGATGAACTCGTTTTCAATGTTGTCTTCTCCAAAATCAAGTTCATTTTGCGGCGTCAGTTCTTGCAGCGGAGCAAAGCCGTATGGCGCCAGGCTGGCATGGTACCATGCGTCATTCTGACGAATGTATTCGTGACGTTGATAACTTGTGGGGTTGAAGGCTGAAACACCCTCGCCGCCAGAAAGAAAGCGCATTACCGCATCGCATTCGGCATTGATTTCATGCGATATGATTTCATAGCGCGCACGGCTTTCTTCATAAACGCGGGTGATGCTGCTGCCAGGCAGAATATCGTGAAATTGATATAACAGCACTTCTTTCCACCAGGCATCCAGTTTATCTTGCGGATAGGCGCGGCCTTTTTGCCATGCGAGGGTGCACAAAGCTTCAAGGTTTTGCAGCGCATATTCGCAGCGGCGGTTACCTGCCTTGTTGGCAGCCTGGGTTGTATAGGTGCCCTGGTGTTTTTCCAGGTATAGCTCGCCGCTATAAGCGGGCAATTTATCTCTGTATTGATCCAGTTTTTCAAAGAAATCGATGGCTGAGCCGGGTGTAACGCGCGGACTGCCGGCCAGGCTGCGCTGACGCATCACCAATTCGATGTGAGCTTCGCCCGGTCCGCCGCCGCCATCACCAATTCCGTAAACCAACAGCCCTTCAGGTGCTTGATCACGCTCGGTGTAGTTATCGGCCGCATGGCGGGTGCAGGCCGGGCTGCCTGCGCTGTTGTAGTTGTCATCCGGCGGCATGTGCACCAGCACCTGGCTGCCATCTATGCCTTTCCACACAAAACTGCGGTATGGGAAGCGATTATGTTCATTCCAGGAGAGTTTTATGGTCATAAAATAAGGCAGACCGCTCTTTTTGAGTATTTGAGGCAGGTTGCCATTATAGCCAAATACATCAGGCAGCCAGCACATCTTCATCTCCTGCCCTAATTCTTTGCGGAAGAAATCTTTGCCGTAATGTACCTGCCGTATGAGCGCTTCACCAGAGGCAAGGTTGGTGTCTGCTTCAACCCACATCCCGCCTTGAAGTTCCAACTGTCCGCGCTCAGCCATTTGCTGCAGCGCGGCATACTGCTGCGGGGTGTTGTTTTTTATATATTCAAACTGCCAGGGCTGGCTTGCGCCATAAACGTAATCAGGATAGCGATTTGCATTGCTCAGTTGATTGGCAAAAGTGCGCTGGGCTTTGCGTTTGGTTTCACGAACCGGCCACAACCAGGCGAGGTCAAGGTGAGAATGCCCCACTGCTGTAAAGGCTACCGATTCATCAGGCTGCCCTTCAAATAATGGCTTGAGAATGCTGCGTGCTTTTTCAACTGTAGCCACCAGCGCAGCGTAACTCTGATCAAGGAGTTGATCGAGTCTGGTTCGTTCTGTTTTGAGGGTTGTAGTAGAAAGCAGTGAAGTGATGCACAAATAATCATAATAATAAGTCAGCAGTTCATCATCCACCACGCACAAATCAGCATACTGGAAGATCCCCCAGCCAAACGGATAGCCGTAATAGCCGTTATAGCCTGCATCGATGTAAAGCTGCACTTCCTGATTTGCGTCTGCTTTTTGAGAAATCTCGATGATGGTTTTGCCGACGCCTGACTGCAAGCGGTCAATGTAGCTCATTACTAACGTGATGGCGCTTTGGGGCTCCGTTCCATTATAGACAGCGCCTTCACCGCCGACATTCACGTGGGCTACGATGTGCTTGCCCGCCACGCTTGCCGGGATGGTTGCGCGCAGGCGAAACCAGGCGCAATCATAAACACCGCCCCAAATGGACTTACTAAAAATGGGCCGGTAGTTTAGATCATATTGGTTTCCGGGAGGTATCGGCTCGACAGAAGTGTGCACACTCACTTTGAGGGGTGCAACTTTGGTATAGATTGACGAACGCATTCTTTTTAGCCGATGTAGATGTTTTTTTTCTTTTTTGATGAGCGTGATCGGTTCGATGGGGCATTACTCCTGGTCAAAATAGATGGGATTGGAAATTGCACGTACATATTCCATGCCGAAGAGGTTGCGTGATACAAGCAAATAGGCAAAGCGCCATGATGCCGAAACCGGCACTTGTGCATCCAGTTTACCATTTTTGAAGCGACGCCATTCAACGACAACGCCATCCTGATTGACCAATTTGAGGTGCATCCCGGGTCTCAGTCGGCTGGCTGATACAGAGAGTGTATGTCCGTCCATTTTTGGGGTCGTGTCACCCATCAAGCTTTCGCCGTAGTGTAAGTCTAGTTGAACGCCTTTCACTGAAGCGGATAGATAGTTACGGCCTTGAGAGATGGCTTTGAGAATATCAGCAGCAGCCGGTGAACTGGCGTAAACATGGTTAACCGGACGTGCGAACCTGACGATATGCCCTCTTCTGTGAAAGTCGCTGCCGCCGACCAGGGGGATTTTTCGGCCTTCTTTCAGCATGTTATGCCACCAGGCAATTCCATCCATGTTTACTTTTCGCATGGGGCCGTTCCAAACCTCCACCAGGTCAAAGCAATCATTGCTATGCCACAGGTAAGGGCAAAAATTGCATTTCGGATGGTTCACTGATACCAAAGCACCTTTTTCTCTGGCCTTGGTGACCAAATTCAACATTTCTTGCTCGCTGTTGGCGACAAAAGAATTTTCGAAAGGAGCGGCAATGCCCAAAAAGTTCATATGTCCGCGGTAGTGAGTCCACTCCACGGCGGGGATGAAAGTGAGCCCGGGAACTACTGGCAGGTTCAGGTTTTCACTGTAGTTGTTGTGGTTGGATACGGCGATAAAATCGAGACCTTTGTTTTGAGCCATCTTCGCCAGGGTGAAAATGTCGTGCTTGCCGTCTGAGGCAGTGGAATGCATGTGCAGATCGCCCACCAGCCAGCGCGGTTGCATTGGGGTTAAGTTGATTTCATAGTGCACGGGCAATCCGCCTTCGGGGATTTTGTAAGCTCCCACCAGGATGTGCCATTTGCCGGGTTTGATTTCAGTCATCAGGTAGCCGCTGGTCGCTGCGTAAGGGCCAACAAATATTGTTTTTCGCGAACTGCCTGACCAACCCAGAAAGCGTTCATCTGCATCCATCAGGCCAAGGTCAACGATATTGACCATGTTTGATATGAGGTTGAACTTGCCTGAGATTCGGGTATAGCGGTAAGAAACTGTAATGCGGTCAATCTTGTCATCAGGAACCTGAAACGGGATGGTGTAATAGGTTCCCTCGGCTGTTTTCGGAATAATATGGTCAATGACGAGATTATTCATGTGTGTTGTTTGCCATCATCAGAACGAAGTCTTCAATATATCGATCCCACAGCCGCCACTCATGGCCGCCATCTTCAAACTGGCCTGTCACATCCAACCCCAATGCTGAAGCCCTGGCATAAAATGCCTGGCTCAAAGCGAACAGGTTATCCTGTTTTCCGCAGCGGACGAGAATTTTTAATCCTTGCTGTTTGTCTTTGTCAAGCAAGTTGATTGGGTTGAGCGGGGTGGTGTCAATATCTTTTAGAGCTTCCAACAAAAATGGAAATTCCTGTTTTTGTTCTTCAGTCACAAAGGCCAGCATCTTCTTAATATCCAAAAGCCCTGAGAACAATGCAACAGCGCTAAAGCGTTCTGGAAAGGAGAGTGCGATGCGGGCGGCCCCCATGCCACCCATCGAGATGCCAGCAATAGAGTTGTTTTCTTTTTTTCGTGAAAGCCCCATCACCAGTTCAAGATATTCGGGGATTTCATTAGCAATGTGTGAAAAGTAGTTTTGTCCATTGATGCCGTCGCAGTACATACTGCGACCAGCACTTGGCATGACCACCACCATGCCGGTTTCCATTGCATACAGTTCTACTTTGCTCAAACGCAGGCAAGAAGTGGCGTCATCAGAAAGGCCGTGCAAAAGAGTCAAACATTTGCGCTGAGAAACCGGCTGACTGCCGATGCGGATGGAGTCTGGCACCACCAGGGTGAGTAGTGTGCTCATTTTGAGTTCCCTGGAGTAAAAATCCAATGTCATGATAGCCATGCAACCACTCCTTAAGCGTTTTATGCTTCTTGAACTGCTTCTGTTGTAACTTCGCCGCTGGTTGTGTCCTCTTTAAACTTGAGTAACAAAGACAGAAGCACACACACCACCATAATGATAAACGGGAAAATACTGATGAGGAATCGGGCGGCATCCGCTGGTTGCGGACCGGGAATCTCGCCGTTTTGATAGCCGTAAATGCGTGACACCATGAAAAACCCAATGGCTGCAAACAAACCGCTGGTTTTGTTGAGAACTCCGGTCAGGCTTGAAAATGTACCCTCGCGCTGAACTCCATAGCGAGCTTTGTCTTCATCAAGAATTCGGGCAGCCACGATATCCATGGTAACAGTAACACCGCCATAACCAAAACCCAACACGACTAATGCCAGCGTACTGGCAATCAGGGTTTGAGTAAAAAAGAGCGGGATGAGTGCAACCGTAACGACGAGTAGTGCCAGCCGCCACGTCTTCATCAGGTGCAGTTTTTTAATCACTTGCACCCAAGCGAGGATTGCCAAAATGGCAACCACGATAACGGCTGCCAGCATAATGGTGGCGGATGCCCCTTCGGATTTCAGGACATATTTTGCATAAAAAGACACAGATTGTTGCAATACTGCCAGCGCTGCAAAGAAGGCTGCGTTGGTAAGGCCGTACAACCAGAATTTAGGGTTTTTCGCAATAGCCCAGATGGATGTAAATAGATTTGGTTTGGGCAGTTGCTGCGCTTCTGGTGTTTCATGGCTGTTGAAGGTCATATAAAGAATGACAGCCACTGCCATAATGCTGAAGATAATTGAGGTGTTGGTGTAACCAATGGCTTTGGTGATCATGGGGGTGAGCGCAATGCTGATGATCATGGCCAGCAGTTGAAAAGCCTGACGTAAGGCATTGGTTTTGGCACGTTCCTTTTCGGTTTTGAATAGTTCAGGGAACAATGCTCCATAGTTGGAATTGATCAGTGAGTCTAGTGTGCCGGTGAAGAGATACATGATTAAGGCATAATAAAACACTGAACCTTCGGCAAGTCCGGCCGGTACGTTGAAGAACATGATGAAGCTCAGCGCCAATAAGGGTGCGCCTATCACCAGCCAGGGCCGCCGTCTCCCCCAGGGTGAACGTGTGCTGTCTGACAAGAATCCATAGATTGGATTGTCAATAGCGTCTACGATGGTGTAAATTGCCAGGATCAGTGCAAATTGTTCTGTGGTAATGGCTGAAAGGTGGTCAACATAAAAAATAAATGCATAGGTTTTGAACATGTTGATCGGAATTGATGTGCCAAACATACCAATAGCATAATTGATAGGTTTGGTCGGGCGTGAGACTAATGTTGATTTTATTTTCATTTTTTTACTCCTTCCTAAATATGGATTTTCTAATGGTACTAAAGAGGATTGTAGCATTCTGGTTGTGGCAGTGTCTAACGGTTACTTAATACAATGCGCGATTATTTAAAGAGTTTATTCCTGATTGGATTGATTAGGGAAACAGTAACTGCTACAATTAAAAATGGATAGTGGAGCATTCAATGGTACAGAATTCCAACCTAGCACACGACTCGGCTGTTTTAGTTGATTATCATGCCAATAAAAATCTGTCTGAAATGCAGGTTTCATTCCATTGGTGGGACGCAGCCTATACAACGCTGCATTGTCACAACTATTGTGAATTTTTTATCATCACTTCAGGCTGCACCTATCACATATTAAATGGCGTGCGTGAATCTCTGAGTGAGAACACCCTTTACCTGATTCGTCCACATGACGTGCATCAGTTTGCGCCCATCGACAAAGAAAAATGTATTCATATTAACTTGTCTGCCATACCCGAACGTTTTGCTCAATTGTGTGCCGTGTTGGGTATTACATCTGAAACGATGTTTGATGATAGTCAAAACGCCTTGTGTGTACAACTTACACCAGATGAAAGGAACTATTTCATGAACCGGGCGCAGCAGGTTCATTTTTTAGGGCACGATGAAAAAGACCATGCCACCCTGCAATTGACGATCAGCGAAATGTTGATTCAGTGCATAGCGCTGATGCACAAGAAACGCGTAGTGCGGCATGATGGTTTTCCGCAATGGCTGCAAATTGTTCTCGAACGGCTCCACACCCCCGAATACATGGATTGCAACGCGAGCGATGTTTATCAGCTTGCTGGTTACTCTGCACCGGTCGTCATCCAGAATTTTAAACGGTACACCGGGGACACCGTAAGGGCTTACCTGGTCAAGCTTAAAATGGATTGGGCCATGCAGCTTTTTCTGACCACCAACATGTCTGTGCTCGAGGTTTCTGAAACTTTGGGCTATGCAAGCCTGAGCCATTTTGAAAAATTGTTTGTGCTATATACCGGTAAATACCCGCGAATATTTAAAGCGCGGCAGGATAAACACCCACGGTTTGAAAAAATGATTTGAAATTGGGTTGAGAAAATTTGCAGAAATTGGGGGAAAACACAAGGTGATGGGAACTTAATGCAATCCACTCGATTGACCTTGATCCCATTATGACTGAACCCATTTTCTTAATCTAACTGGTTTGTTTTCATAAGATTTTATTTGTAACCGATTTGTAACTGAAACTCGGTAATATCATTCCATCAATAGCAAATACATTTCATTGGCAGAACATCTTCAAAAAAATGATGATTCTGCTTCAAACTCTACACAATCAGGAGAAGACAACATGCGGCTATCAGGAAAAGTTGCAATGATCACTGGCGGCGCCGCTGGCATCGGAAAAGCCACCGCGCAAGTTTTTGCCAGAGAAGGGGCAAAGGTTGTAATTTGTGATGTATCAGAAGAGTTGGGCTCTGCGTTGGTTAAAGAATTGGGCGCCAATGCTCAGTTTAACAAAGTGGATGTATGCAACCGGGCAGAAGTGCAGCAATGGGTAGACGGCGTTGTGGCGAAGTTTGGCAAAGTTGACATCTTGGTCAACAACGCAGGCATAACCCGTGACGCTCAATTCATCAAAATGAAAGATGGTGAATTGGTAAAGCAAATGAGCGAAGAAGCTTTTGACTCGGTCATCTCCGTCAATCTCAAAGGAGTCTTCAATTGCTCTCAAGCAGTTGCTCCTTATATGGTGAAACAGCAAGGTGGCGTCATTCTCAATGCTTCATCTGTAGTTGGTTTGTATGGAAATTTCGGCCAGACCAATTATGTGGCCACCAAGGCTGCTGTGGTCGGTATGACCAAGGTTTGGGCGCGTGAACTTGGCAAGTATGGCATCCGCGTGAATGCGGTTGCCCCAGGTTTTATCATGACCGAGATGGTCGCGAAAATGCCAGAGGAAGTGCTTGCCGGTATGCGCGCGAAAACTCCCCTGGGTAGATTGGGCGAACCAGAAGATATTGCCAATACCTATTTATGGCTCTCTACCGATGAAGCTGCTTATATCAATGGCACCACCATCAGTGTTGATGGCGGAATTGTTTTAGGCACATAATTTACTAATTTCGAGGAATGATGACTAGATACGCGACGATTATTGCTTCAGGATCATACTTACCTGAAATTGAACGCCCAAACACCGCCATGAAAGAACGTTTTGGTGAAGTGATTGACAAGTTCGAAGCCTCTTCGGGTATTACGACCCGGTTTTACGCTCCTGACGACTGGGTCACCTCAGACCTGGCTGTCGAAGCCGGCAAAAAAGCACTCGCTAAAGCAGGTTTGAAACCTGAAGACATAGACTTGATTATTTTGGGCACTGACAGTCCTGATTACATTACACCTGCCACTTCGGTTGTTGTGCAGCACAAATTGGGCGCCAAAAATGCAGGCACTTTTGATGTTGGCTGTGCTTGCGCGTCCTTTCCGACCGGGTTAAATATCGCTGCCGGTTTGATAAGCAGCAACCCTGGATTGAAATACGTGATGGTCATCGGCGCTTATATGATGCACAAGCTCTCCGATTGGGAAAATGATGTAATGTCGTTCTTCTACGGGGATGGTGCAGGCGCTGCAATTCTAACCGCCAGCGACAAACCGGGATTTGTGTCATCCACATTTGCTGCTGATGGCTCTTACCACAAGCATTGGGGTATCTATTCAGGCGGCACGTTTGAACCTGCCAATGAAGAAAGCGTTAAACAAAGCCGCACCAAAGTTAAATTAATCACACCTTTCCCCCCGGAAATTAATCATGAAGGTTGGCCTGCGCGGATGCGAGAATTGGCGAAGAACGGCAATTTTGAGTTATCAGCCGCTGATTTGATCATCTATACCCAGGTGCGTTTGAATAGCATCAAACTTGTTCAAGAAACTCTCGGGCTGCCATTTGAAAAAGCCCATTATGTAATGGATCGTTTTGGTTATACCGGTTCAGCCTGTCTTCCCATGGCATTTGACGATGCATGGGAAAAAGGAAAAGTCCATTCTGGCGATCTGGTTTGTTTTGTTGGTTCCGGGGTTGGTTACAACCAGGCCGGTTCCGCTTTTATCATGCCTTAGGTGATTATGAACCCATTAGACGAGTATAAATCGAAACTGATTAGCATCCCAGAAGCGGTAAGTAAGGTGCAATCACACCAGACTGTAAGCGTGGCGATGGCTGCTTCTGAACCACCTGGTTTGTTGAGCGAATTAGGTAACCATCGTGATCGTCTTGAAGAAATAAAAGTATGGGTCTGCTTGCCTCTGGGTGCTTATAGCTTCGTGCTTGATCCCAGTATGGAGGGGCACTTCTTCATTGAAAACTGGTTTTACGGCAGCGCAGATCGTAAGGTGCATGGTGAGGGTAGAGAATCATATATTCCCAATAACTTGCATCAATCGGCGACCAATAAATTGTATGCTGCGAAAAACAAGGTTAATGTCTTTTTTGGTACCGCCACACCACCTGATTCCCGCGGTTACATGTCTCTCTCACTCGGGTTGGTGATGGAAAAACAGTTGATCGAAGCGGCTGACTTGGTCGTCCTTGAAATTAATGAAAACCTCCCCTGGACGCTTGGCGATACCCAAATCCACATCTCTGAAGTGGATTATGTCGTTGAAAATCCTGTTGCCATCACTGAGCTTCAGGTCACGCCTCCAACCGAGGCAGAAGAAAAAATCGGTCGTTTCATCGCCGATCTCATCAAAGATGGCTCAACCTTGCAGCTTGGCATCGGCGGCATACCGAATGCGATTACGCCTTTTCTGCTGGACCGCAAAGATTTAGGCATCCATACCGAAATGTTCACTGATGGCATGGTAGATCTCTACAACGCCGGTGTGATTACCAACCGCAAAAAGACGCTGTGGAAAGGCAAGATGGTTGGTGCCTTTGCACTTGGAACAAAAAAGCTATATGACTTCGTGAACAACAATCTTGGTGTTGAATTTCAACAGGGATGCGTCACGAATGACCCCTACGTGATTGGTAAGAACTACCGCATGATCAGCATCAATACAGCGCTTCAGATTGATGTGTTTGGTCAGGTATGTTCGCAATCCATCGGGTACAAACATTTCTCAGGTACCGGCGGTCAATTGGATACACATCGTGGGGCGCAACTATCTGAACAGGGCAGGGGCATCATAGCCTTGCGATCAACCGCCAAAAACGGTGAAATTTCTACTATTATGCCTATCCTCTCTGAGGGGGCTGAAGTTACCATACCCAGCCATGATATTGATACGGTGGTGACTGAATTTGGCATTGCAGACCTTAAGGGGCTTTGTGTGCGTGATCGCGCTTTGGCTTTGATCAACATCGCACATCCAAAATTTAGAGATCAGTTGAAATCTGAAGTGATGCGTCTTGGTATTGTTCCGAAAATTTAGGATTTTGATAAATGGAAAAACCGGATAACCCCATCATCGGAAAGTGGCAGCAGCCTGTAGGGCAGCCATATGCTGGTCTTTGGTTTGAATTCAATTTGGATGGCACTTTTCAAGCGGTTTACACGGAAATGGGGGTCACTTCCGCAGGAACATTTATTGTGTCAGAAGACCAGATCTATTTGGATCAAACCCAACATTCGTTCGGTTTGATTGGAAAATTTGAAGGCCGCTTCAAAATTGATTCCGCTTCTTTACTAATGTCGCGGGGCAATGCTGGCGAAAAAGCACCCGTTGATTTGTCCAAAGCGCGACTCTATTTGAAGCAATAGAAAGGAATTGACCTTTATGTCAACAAAGAAACTTGCCAGGGGTGTAGCGCTCGTTGGTGCCGGGATGAGCAAATTTGGAGCTTTCAAAGGCAAAACATCACGAGATCTGTTTGTTGAGGCTTTTGTTGAAATGCTGGCTTCAGTTGATAAACCCTTTGATCCAAAATCGGTTGATGCCTTATATGTAGGTAATTATAGTAGTGATCTTTTTGAAAACCAGGGGCACACCGCCCCCATCATGGCCAGTTGGGTTGGGTTAACGCCGATCCCTGCGGTTCGTGTTGAAGATGCTTGTGCCAGTGCTGGTGTTGCGCTTAGAGAAGGAATCCTGGCCATTGCTTCAGGCTTATGCGACATTGTTGTGGTTGGTGGGGTAGAAAAGATGACCGATCTGCCTACTGAAAAAGTGACTGATACTCTGGCTACGGCTGCCGATTCGCAGTTTGAAATTCCAGCAGGCTTTACCTTCCCCGGTTTCTATGCCGCCATGGCAACTTCATATATGGCTGCTTACGGAGCAACCCCTGAAACCTTCATGAAAGTTGGAATTAAGAACCATAATCACGGATCGTTGAATGAGAAAGCGCAATTTGGCGCCAAGATTTCAACATTAATGGAAGTGCGTAAGGCGAGTGCCGCAAAAAAAGGTCTTCCCATCCCTGAATGGAAGGATGAGCTTGAATTCTTGAAAGATGAACGAGCCAACCCTATCATTGCCTGGCCGATGCGCTTGTATGACTGCTCTCCGGTTTCAGATGGCGCGGCAGTAGTATTGTTGGTCAGCGAAGAGCTTGCCGCCAAATTCTCAGACCATCCCATCTTTGTCGCTGGTGTTGGTCAAGCGAGTGATGGCGCTTTGCATGATCGTGAAGAACTCAATTCCATCCCATCGGCTCGACTGGCTGGCCAAAAAGCTTATGAGATGGCAGGCATTCAGCCTAAGGATATTGATTTTGCAGAAGTGCATGATTGTTTTACCATCGCAGAAATCATTGCTTCAGAAGACCTTGGATTCTTTGAAAAAGGCGAGGGTTGGAAGGCAGCTGAAGCTGGCGAGACCGCGAGCAGTGGCAAAAAACCTATCAATTTGTCTGGCGGATTGAAATCCAAAGGGCATCCGGTTGGTGCATCTGGCGTAGGTCAGGTGGTGGAAGTATGGAAGCAACTACGCGGACAGGCTGGTGAACGGCAATTACCCGGCAAACTGAAATTCGGACTTACGCATAATGTTGGCGGAACCGGTCAGACTTGTGTGGTTCATATTTTCGAGAGGAGAGACTGACATGGAAAACGAATTTACCTATGCAGTATATAGCAGTTTCTTAAATGAACACAAATTATTGGGCAGCCGCGACAAAAAAAACGGCGCGGTTTTTCTGCCTCCTCGACCTTTGAACCCGCAAAACTACTCAGTGGATATGGAATGGTTGGAGTTTAGCGGTAAGGGAACGCTTGAAGCTTATACCATTGTCTATATTGCTCCCACCGCCATGATAGAAGAGGGTTTTGACCGCAAAAATCCTTATTGTGTGGGCATCGTCAAGACTGAAGAAGGTCCCATGGTCAGCGCCTTCATCAAAGACGTAGATGTTTTACATCCTGAGACCATTAAAGTTGGTACTGCCGTAAAAGCCTCGTTTATTGATCGCGGTGAAGGCGAAGCCCGACAATCATTTTTGGCTTTTCAACCCGCCTAAGACTGGAAGTGTTGCATGCCATTGATTAAAGTAAATAACATTAATCTCTACTATGAACTGCATGGTCCTGAAAATGCTGATGTTATTGTGCTATCCAATGGTATTTTTATGTCAACCGCCAGTTGGGCTTACCAAGTGGCTGAACTCAAAAAGCACTTCAAGGTGTTGGTTTATGACTGCCGCGGAATGTGGAAATCTGATCATCCGGTTGGACCTTATTCCATGGAACTGCACGCTGATGATTTGGCAGGCTTGCTTCAAGCTTTAAAGATTGAAAAAGCACACATCGCTGGAATTTCATACGGCGGAGAAATCAGCATGGTCTTCGCCCTGAAATATGCTTCAATGGTGCGTAGCTTGATCGTTTCATCCTCCGTGAGCCAGATAGATCCGCTGTTGATGGCAATTGGGGAGAGCTGGATTGGCGCGCTGCAAAATCATAACGGCGACACTTTGTTTAAGGTCACCTTGCCTTACAATTTTTCAGAGGGCTACATCAAAGAGAACCAAGTCATGATAACGAACTCTGCCAAACGTTATGAGCAGATGGATTTTAAACCTGTCTTGGAACTCATGGCGGCTTTCATGAAATTGGATATTACTAAAGAATTGAAAAAGATAACCTCACCAACCCTGGTGATCGTGGGTGAAGAAGATATCTTGAAATCAAGAAAATATTCTGAAATTATCGCTTATGAAATTCCAAACTCGGAACTTGTGATTATTCCTCATGCAGCGCATGCTGTATGTCTCGAAAAACCTGGAGAAATCAACTCTGCTGTTCTTGGTTTTGTGCTACGGAACTGCGAGGCAGTATCATGAGCACCTTTGAGCACCCTGATTTCTTTAGCGGAAAGCAGGAAACTTTCAGTAAAGTAATAACTGAAGGTGAGTCAGCTCTTTTTGCAGGTCTGGTCGGTGAGAATTCACCCGACATGATTGATAATTCCGTGGATTTAGGTGAAGTTCAGCAAAGATGCAGTGTCAATCCATTGTTGTTGGTCGGCATTGTCGGCGGATTACTCAATTCGCGCATACCTGGTAAAGGAGCGCATTGCGTCACCATTAATTATGAATTTCTCGCGCCTATCTTTTGTGGCGACAGGATCGAAACAACCATCGAAGTGAATGATTTCGATCCACACAAACACCTGGTTACTCTTAAGCTAAATTGTTTCAACCTTAGCAAGAATCAGGTACTTACCGGGCAGGCAGTCATGCTTGTTCCAACATAAGATGACAATATCTACTGATAGGCAATATTTTAGGAGGTGAACCTGACCAATATTTGAAATGTTTTGATTGCAAATCAATTTTGCTCTAAAATTATAAAGAGGAGAGATAAATGAAAAAGCTTGCAACAATTATCAGCATTATGACCATTATGGCAATTTTACTGAGCGCATGTGCTACGCCGACGGCTGCCCCTACTGCAGAGCCGACTGCCGCCCCCACTGAAGCTGCTGCCACCGCAGCACCTACAGAAGAACCACTTGGTGAAGTCTTGAAAATCGGACAGATCACCTCTGCATCAGGCGCGATGGCACTCTACAGCCTGCAGCAGCAACGCGGTTTCCAGATCGGTTTGGAATACGCTTCAGGTGGAAAGCAAGACACAGATGGCCGCTATATCATTGCTGGCCGTCCAGTTGAAGTAATCGTTAAAGACGATGAACTAACTGCAGAAAAAGGTGTTTCTCTTGCCCGTGAATTGATCGAAAAAGACGGCGTTGAAATCTTGCAAGGACCTGTCAGTTCCGCGGTTGCAGTTGCTTTGACCACGGTCGCACTCGAAAACAAAATGGTCCTCATGATCGACCCCGCTGCTTCAGCTTTTACCACTGGTTCAAGCTTCAATCCCTATGTTTTCCGAACCTCCCGCACCAGCTATGATGACACCCTCGTCATCGCCAAGTACCTTGTTGAAAATGTCAGCGAAAAATTTGCACACATTTACATCGACAATGCATTTGGTCAAGGCAGTCAAGCTGCCTTGGAATTTGCTGTTGGAAAATACGGTGGTGAAGTTGTTGCTCCCATCCCTGCTCCTGCAGAAACTACAGATTACACTGCTTATATTCAGCAAGCCATGGATTCAGGCGCTGGTTGTTTGTTCCTCACTTGGTCTGGTATCGGTTATGTGACTTTGTTCCAGCAACTCACCGATATGGGCACCCTGGATGCAATGACCGTTTCAACCGGTTTTGGTGATAATGCCTCCTTCGCTGCTGTTTATGGAAACGCTGTTGGAACTGTTGGCTTAAACGTGTATCATTACACTGTACCCACCAACGAAGTTAATGACTACCTTGTTTCTCGTCACCTGGAACTTTTCAACGAACCCCCCGACCTCTTTACTGCCGGTGGAATGGCTTCAGCGATTGCTTTGGCCGCAGCTCTTGAAAAGACCGCTGGTGATGCTTCTGGTGATGCATTGATCCCTGCACTTGAAGGGCTTTCTTTCGAAGGACCTAAAGGCACCTATCATATCCGCCCAGGCGATCATGTCTGCGAACAACCGATGAACATTCTCAAATTGGTCAATGTCAATCCTGATAGTGATGGTGATGGCGTAAACGATTTCAAATTCTTTGAGACCATCTATGTCAGCGCATTCGATGAATTAGACATTCCCTGCACCCTTGAGGGTGACTACGCAGCTCGCTGTGACATGAACAAATAAGCTTTATTGATTGTAATAAGAAGCGTAGGTAAGGATAGCAATATCCTTACCTACATAATTATTTTAGATGAAGGATAACCAGATGGAGTCTGAACAGAAACCGCTTCTGGAAGCGAGAAATTTACGCAAGGAATTTGGTGGATTGGTTGCCGTTGAAGATGTTAGTATCTCCATCCGCGAAAACAGCTTGCACTCAATTATCGGTCCCAATGGCGCAGGCAAAACCACCTTTTTCAACATGATCTCGGGTGTCCTCCGTCCGACAAAAGGGCAGGTAATTTTTAAGGGGCGTGATATTACACACCTTCCAATACATCGGATTGCGCATCTTGGAATAGGAAGATCTTTCCAGATTACGAATATCTTTCCGAACCTCACTGTGCTTGAAAATATTCGCCTGGCTGCTCAAGCCATGGGCAAAGACAACCTACGCATTTTTACTTCCTCGAATCATTTCAAAAAATACCTTGTAAAAGCAGAAGAAGTGATCGAACTGGTTGGGTTAAGCGGCAAGGAAGAGACGTTTGCATTAAACCTCTCACATGGTGAAAAACGAAAACTAGAAATAGCCATCATGCTGGCTTCAGATCCGTCACTGCTCCTTTTGGATGAGCCGACCGCCGGCATGTCTAGCGAACAAGTTCCAGCTTTGCTGGATATTATTAGGAAAATTCGCGGACTTGGTACAAAAACCATCGTGTTGGTTGAACACCGCATGGATATGGTCATGAGTATTTCAGACCGCATAACTGTAATGCATTTGGGAAACGTACTCGCTGAGGGTAGCCCTCAGGAAATTTCAAATACTCAATCTGTCCAGGACGCTTATTTGGGAGCGTTGTACGGGGACATCACAAAGAAAAAGGAGGCATGAGTGGAACCAATCCTTAAGTTAGAATCCATCCATACCTTTATTGGACAATTTCACATCCTCGAGGGCGTTTCGATTGAAGTGCCGCGAGACAGCATCACTGTACTATTAGGCCGTAATGGAGCAGGTAAGACGACCACGCTTAAATCCATCCTCGGCCTGACACCTCCGCGCGAAGGGAAAGTGATTTTTGACGGCCTCGAAGTTCAAGGAAAACGCGCCTATGATGTGGCAAATTTCGGCATCGGTTACGTTCCTGAGCATCGCGCTGTATTCCGCAATCTTTCTGTAATGGAAAACTTGAGAATTGCAGAGAAAAAACGTGGTGATTTTGAACGCAAGGCAGATTTTATATTTGGTTTATTCCCTGACTTAAAAAGGCTTTATAAATTGCCTGGTAATCACCTTTCTGGTGGGCAGCAGCAGATGCTTGCTGTAGCCCGTGCACTGGTAGCTGAAAACAAATTGCTGCTTATTGATGAACCCAGCGAGGGCTTGGCTCCCATTTTGATTGAACAAATGATGGCAGCCATTAAAGAGCTCAGCAAGACAACCACCATCTTGTTGGTTGAACAAAACTTCATCATGGCCAGCCAATTAGCTGAAACATTCTATATTATTGATGATGGCAAAACCGTAGAAAATGGAAAAATGGCTGACCTCGTGAAAAATGATGACCTCATAAAAAGATACCTCGGCGTCAATATTGGCAAGGTTGGAGGTGCAGAATGATCAAGAAAGGGTTATTCAAACAATCTCTGCCAGTAATCATTGTGATGGGTGTGTTGTTGGTATTTTCCATTCTTGGATATCGCTTTATGGGCGAAGAAAGCTTCGTCCGCACGGCGCTGTCAGGGTTAACACTTGGAGCGCTTTATTTCATGGTTGCTGCTGGGTTAACCATTATTTTTGGCTTGATGGATGTACTTAACTTTGCACATGGCGCAATGTTTATGGTTGGTGCCTATATGGGATGGCAGTTTTACACCAATCCAACTTTTTTGTTTGGGTTGCTTCCCCTTGTGCTCGCATTTGCGGTCGGTCTTTCTTCAACCAGTATTTGGATGCCCATTGTCATCAATTGGAACCTGTCAGAATCCTGGAAGAAGCGCATTAATGCTGCACTGATTGTTTCGAGTCTCATACTGGTTGTGCTGGGGTTTGTGAAATTGGATGTGCTTGGGCTTGCTGAGACGGCCATGGTTGCTGCCATGAATGCAGGCAACCCCCTGGCTGAAGCAACTGCGCAAGAACCATTATCCGTGTTCTGGTTTAGACCGCTTTTATTGTTTGTAAGTGGTTTGTTGTTGGCAATTTCATCTGCCAGACCCGGTGACAAAACGCAGGTGGTTTCTTCATCAAAAAAGTGGGTTCCCTGGCTGCGTTTGGCAATTATGGCATTACTTGCCTTATTTGCCACCCTCTTTAGAGAAGCTGCACCGATATTAGTTTTACAAATGGATGCTAATCTGCGCTTCGTGCTGGCATTGATCGTCGGTGCTGGTGTGGGTGCAGGGCTGGGTATGATTGTTGAAGTCAGCCTGATTCGCCCCCTGTATTCTCGTCCCTTCTATATAGTACTCTTAACACTTGGCATTGGATATGTTTTGCGCGAAACCGTTCAATTATTGTGGGACCCTGTGGCATACGCTATGGAACGGCCGCCCCTCTTTTCGCAGCCGGGCAAGGCCGAAAACATAATTGCCTGGTTTAGCGGGAATAACCTAACGATTGATATTTTAGGTGTAACCTTTCCGAGTTATAGGTTGTTTATTATTGCTTTGGGCGTATTCATGTTGATTGCGTTGTTTGTCATTATGCGTTTCAGCCGTCTGGGCATGATCATCCGCGCGGGGGTGCAAGATCGCGAGATGGTTGAAGCCCTGGGCATCAATGTGAAACGTGTTTTTTCCATCGTTTTTGGTATCGGTGTTGGCCTGGCTGCACTTGGCGGCATCGGTGCTGCGCCGTTTGTACCAGTGCAGCCGAACATGGGTGATGCATATCAAATGCAAGGTTTCATCACGGTTGTGATTGGCGGTATGGGCAGTTACGGAGGAGCAGCCATCGGGGCACTCTTGTTGGGAATGGCCCGCGCCTTTGGCGACTTTTTGGCTTTGAAATTTACGCTTTCTCCGGCCATCGCAGAAGCATCTACGGTGGTCGTGATGATCATTGTTCTCCTTGTAAAGCCTTCCGGTATTTTTGGAAAGAAGGAGTAATCATGACCGATAATACTAATTCCATTTCTCCAAACGGCAAAGCAAATGGGCATTTCAAATTGCTGTTGAAAAAAGAAACAGGTTTGATCATTGCCCTGATCGTCTTTGCTTTGTTCCCCTTCGTGTTTGCCTGGGTGACCGGCGGATCGCCGACCGAAGGACCCTCAAAATTCTGGCAATCACAGCTTATTAATTTCTTCATCCTGGCTGTGTTTGCCATGAGTTATGACCTTTTAATTGGTTTTACTGGCATTCTTTCATTTGGGCATGCAGCTTTCTATGGCGGTGGTGCATATGCAATCGCGATTTTCTATAAACATGTCGTCCCTGGTTGGATCGAAAATGGATTCATTGTTTCAATTGGCTCCCTCGATCTGACCCAATTAATCCTCTTCATCATTGCCATTCTAATTGTGGCTTTGGTGGTAATCATATTGGGATTACTTTTCACTATCGTTTCTGTCAGAGTCAAGGGTGTTTATTTTGCCATGATCACCTTGGCCATCGCTAATGCGATTTATATGATGTCAAAAGCCACTGATTTTGTGAAGTGGACGGGTGCGGATGAAGGCTTGCACGGGGTTCCTTTCCCTGATTGGATCAACCCAAACACGCACCGTTTGATGTTTTATTTCATCGCTTTGGCATTTTTGGCCATCATGTATCTGGTGATGAAACGTATTGTAAACTCTCCCACGGGCAAAGTGCTGGTTGCCATACGTGAAAATGAAGGCCGCGTTAATATGATTGGTTACAATCCGGCAGTCTATCGGTCAGTGGCTTTCATGATTTCAGGAATGGTGGCTGGTTTGGCTGGAGCACTCAACGCTATATTTAATCTTGGCGCTACTCCGGCTATGACATCCGCAGCGCCAACCATCAATGCGCTGATCATCACCATTCTGGGTGGAATGGGAACCCTGGTGGGACCGATTTTGGGGGCAGGCATCTGGCAATTTATCAGCCAGTTCTTCTTTGACTGGTTTGGTCCACGCTGGCCGCTTGTGTTTGGCGTGATGTTTGTTTTGATCGTCATGTTTTTGCCCTACGGTATCGTTGGTACTTACCGGGCGAGAAAACTCGGCTGGTCACAAGCATGGAAGCAAGGCTGGAAGAAGATTGGCGACATGTTTTCCACAAAAACCAACAAGAAGTAAAGACATAAACATGTAAAAGGCACAGTTCAGATTCTGTGCCTTTTACTATGTCGATAATTGGTGATATAAAGCTGTTGTTTCAGCGGATGGTTCTACATCAAGGTCTTCGCGCAGAATAAGACAGCATCTCTGGTAAACTGCCAACACAGTCGCTCGGTTGCCTCTCGCGGCATGACATTGCATTAAGACTCTGAAAGCAGATTCATTGCAATTGTCGACCGCCAAAATATCATGGCTCAGTTTCACCGCCTCATCCCAATTAGCCGCTTTAATATTTAATCCAGCCAATTTCATCGCCGTGGTTAAATATAAATCTCTGATACTTTCGCGTTTGTCATTCGCCCAATGGTCTTCTGTTACTTCGCATAGATAATCGCCTTCGTAAATTGATAGGGCTTCTTTCAAATCACCCTCATCGTCTGATTTGCAGAGCTCGACAAAATCATCCACATCCAGTGATATTTGAGCGGCAGGGTTCAATCCATACAGGTTTTCGCGTCGCAGAATGAAGAAAGAACTGATGCCAGTTTCGCGATTTGGTTCAAGTGCACGGTTGAGTGCGTTGAGCGCAACTTTCAAGTTTTGAGTGGCGGCATCTCCCTCTAGGTGAGGCCACATACGGTCACATATTTGTTCACGAGTGAATAATTTGCCGCGACTGTTTACAAAAAACTGCATAAGCTGACGGGCTTTTTCTCTTTGCCAATCTCGCGGACTGATCAGGGAAGATCCCCTTGAGACTTCAAATGGGCCAAGAGTGCGAATATCCAAACCATAACCCGGATGATAATCACTGCCATCCAGGTTCTTTTCCATTAGTACACTCGCTATCCACTCCTTTTCAATTCCCTGGTTATAGACCTCGACCATCAGAGGCAAGAATACCTGATCATCCTGAATTCCTAATTGACTTGGTTGAATTAACGTAAAGCCTAGGTTCAATGACCTGATTTGAGGAATCAAATTCGAAAAATCGGTAATTGCTTTTTGTTTTTGGCCATGAAGCCAGTTATTTAATACCATTGCACTTAGAGAGACAGTTTCGCCAAAAGTGTCTCCAACCATTTTGAAAACATCAATTCCTTTCGCTAACCAGGTGTCAGCCAAATCTTTTTCTCCAGCCAGAGAATAAGAGTAGCCCATGGTAGTCGAGAGGAGCGCCACGAACCAATAATCCCCTGATGTTTCTGCGATTTCGATGGCTTGAGTGGCATAGCGTTTCGCTTCGGTGATGTTGCCTTGATAGCCATAAAACCGGCAAAGCCCCCAAAGTGGTTCAACTTGCACGCGCATGACATTGAAAGGTTTGACCAGATCAATGGCTTTTTCATAGTACTCACGCGCTTTTCTCAGACGCTGTGCCCGCCACGGAAGGTGAGGGTAAAGTTGATAGGTATGCCCTAATCGCATTAAGCCCACGGCTTCAACGAACGGAGAATCCAGTTGATGGCCGATTTCAATACCTTTGCGGGCAAAATACTCCCCTTTTTGGATATTGCCCATCATCAGGTAAATAAGTGACAATAAAAGCGGCATTTCTCGGTGAAAACGCTGAGGCCGCTGAGTTGAGGACTCTTCGTTTAATCCTCCCGATGATTCCAACAATTCTGAACCCTCATGCAGCTTACCGGTGCGCAGCAGCGCTCTGGCTTCAAGATAAATATCATCAGGGTCTGATTCTGAACGCAGTATGTTGGCTTCTTTGTGAAGTGCGCGTGCTTCAGAGGGTTTTCCTGAGTTTAGTTTGTTTTCAGCGAGTTGATCAAGTAGGGCAGCCACCTGTGACGGGTATTCTTGCGGTTCGAGCAATCCAATTGCTTCTTCGAGCAGACTGGAACCCTTGAGCGGACGAATGGTATCAAGGTAAACCTGAGCTTTACTGCGTAAAGCATTGCTTCGACCCAGGGGATCATTATTCTGCAGAAAGATTTTTTCTGCTTTGTTGTAGCAATTAATGGCATCTTCGAACTTGGATCGCAATCGTAGAACATCTCCCATTAATAAATTGAGAGCAGGGTGAAGCTCCAGTTGGCGGTCATCTAATTGTTCGATCCATTTGGTGAGTGTTCGCAAACGACCAATTTCTAAATGTTTGGGTCCGATGTGTTGGATCAGGTTTGCAGCTTGGGCAAGGTCGCCATGAGAAAACCAGTGAAAAACAGCTTCTTCGAAGTCATTAATATTTGTGAAGTATTCCGCCGCTTTTTTGTGCAGATTTTCAGTGGTAAATGAAGATTGTTTGCCCTGGTTCAGTAGGAAATCTTGAAACAAACGTTGATATCGAAAATTTACATTGTCAGTTGTTGAAATAAAAAGACCTTTATCGTACAGCATTTGCAAAATGCTTTTGCTGTTTTGTATATTGAGTAAATAGTTACAGATTTCAGCATCCAACTGGCGCAAGACCGCTGTGGATACGAGAAATTGTTGAATGGGTTCAGGCTGCCGCATCAGCACTTCTTGTGCCAGAAAATAAAAAATATCTGATAACGCTGAGGGCAGTTCAGACAAGATGTTATTTAATATTTTTGAGCGGCTGGTTTGCAAGCGCTGCCAAACCATTTGAAGGGCAATAATCCAGCCATCCGTATAAGAGAAAAGGGTTTGAGCCTGTTCATCAGTGATGGCAAACTGGTAATGATCTGTAAACAAACTGAGGATTTCTTTTTGTGTAAATGATAGGTCACTTTGATCCACCACCAGAACATTGCCTTTTACCCGCCAGCGGATGAAAGCCGGTGTTTCAGGAATTTGTCTGCATGCAATGGCGAAATGCAAGTGAGGAGGTCGTTGTTCTACCAGTTGTTCGAGCCAGGTGTTGATATCTGTTACATTGCTGACCAGGTGAAAGTCATCCAAAATGAGGATGGCGTCTTCTTCAAGGTCAGTGGTCAGTTGATTGATCAAGGCATTGATAATAGCAGTGTTTGCATTTCCACCGCCTTTTTCGAGCCTTTCAATTAGCGATACTGTGTCAGGGTGAAAGGCTGAGACCAAATGCGCCAGGAACAAGGTGGGGTCGCGGTCTGGTTCAGTGATGTTATACCAATATACTTTTTTATAAGAATTGCTGAGTTCAATCAAAGCAGTGGTTTTACCGAAACCGGTTCCAGCATGAACCATGGTTACTGGGTAACGCACCGAGGTGATCAAGCGATCTTGCAATCGGCGGCGATGAAAAACCGCCTTCTGTGGTTGAGGCGGAATAAGTTTGCTTCTTATGACCATTTCTGAAAGTGGCATACTGTAATTTTATCCGATAAAAATGAATTTTCGTCTATTTTCTAATCCATTTTATGATGTTCCTTCTTAACTAAGCAATCCACTCAATTTATTCGTCTTGAGTGGATTGCTTAGAAATAAGTTGAATTATCAATAAATTATGATCTAATTTGACTTGCTTGATACAGTTTTTCAGGTGTGATCGGCAAGTCTTTGACACGTACACCGATGGCATTGTAGACCGCATTCGCGATGGCCGGCGCTGTGGGGACGGTGCAAATTTCAGCCAGGCCCTTTGCACCATATGGGCCGTCAGCCTCGGGGTATTCAAGCATTTGAATCTCAAGATTGGCTGGCACATCCAGACTGGTGGGGAGCAGATATTCAGTAAAGTTGTTGATCCACTGGTTGTTGGATTTAAGGTTCATGTCTTCATATAGCGCATAGCCAATGCCCATCACCACGCCGCTTTCGATTTGACCTTCAGCGCCAAGCCTGTTAATCACCTTGCCGGGATCGTGGATGGCGACTAAATCTGTCACTTCAACAATGCCAAGCTCGGCATCCACTTCGACTCGAGCCACCTGAGCTCCGAATAAAAATTTTACGTGCGGCATGCCGATGGGCAAGTGTTGCGGTGTTGTAGCTTCGGGGTAGGGGAAACACGCAGAGGCTTCAACCAGAATCGGGTTTCCCTTCTCAGCAGCCCGGCTGGTAAATTCACTAGCTGAAAGTGTATTGCCATCAGGCAAGGTAATCCTTCCGCATGCATAGGTGATTTGGTCTTTTGGTTGATTGAGAAGCGTGGCTGCCTGATCAATCAGTTCCTGAATTAGCAGCCTGGCACCAGCAATCATGGCGTTTCCGACAAGGTATGTCATACGAGAGGCACACACCACGCCACCGTCAGGGACGGCATGCGTATTGAAGGGTGAAGTAACTATTTGATTAAATGGCAGGCCGAGTGCTTCTGCTGTGATTTGTTCTGCCACAGTGACGAGCCCTTGCCCCAAATCTGCAGCGCCAAGATGAATCAAAACACGTCCATCGGGCAGCCATTCTAGCCTATGGTTTGAATTATCTGGAATTCCGTTTCCCAAGCCCATACTTTGCATGGCCAAGGCCAGACCTACTCCGCTGTGTTTTCCGGGTTTAGCTTTGACCTTACGTAAACGTTCAACTGCGGCAGAAGCTTGCTGCAAAATAGGTTCAAGACCGAGTGCAGTTTCATTCAAATGAACACGGGTGGGTAGCGTATCACCTGTTTGTAATATGTTTTTCCGTCGAATTTCAACGGCATCCATTTTTAGCCGTTCGGCAAGCATGTCTATTGCACTTTCGATGGCAAAATGCGCCTGCGGACTTCCAAACCCGCGCATTGCACCTGAGTAAGGTGTGTGAGTGTAAACCACCTTGGTTTCGATAGTTACATTAGGAATGTTATAAGGGCCAGCTACCATTTCAGTGAGCAGGCTGCCAACTGCGGGGCCATAAGAAGCATACGCACCTGTGTTTAGCCAAACTTTTCCATCAAGCGCAATGATTGTGCCGTCATGCATGGCTCCGATTTTGAGATGAATTTTGACAGGGTGGCGTTTAGGATGGGCAACGAAGGATTCGCTGCGATTGTTGACCATCCGTACGGTTCCTTTTGTAATCCATGTGGCGATTGCGGTAATGATGGCGAGGCTGGAGTCTTCTTTGCCGCCAAATGCTCCACCGATAACGGTGCTGAGCACGTGCACTTTTTCAACTTCCAGATCGAGGGTGGCCGCTATCCGTGCTCGATCAATGAAAGGTTCTTGCGAGCTCACCCATACACTAATGGTTCCATCTGGGTGATAACTTGCCAGTGAGGTTTCCATTTCCATATAAGCAGGGGCAACTCTTTGTGTGGTAAATGTTTCTTCAAAGACGATATCCGCTTTACTAAAACCTGAATCGAGATCACCGGAATCAACATTGAATTGTGAAAGCAGATTCCCTGCTGGGTGTACTATTGGAGAAACATCGCTTAGTGCCTCAATCGGGTCTAGCACGGCTTCAAGTTTCTTGTATTCCATCACCACTTTTGAAGCACCGTATTGCGCACTGGCTTTATCCGTGGCGACGACGAGGACTACTGGTTCACCAATGTGCCTGACTTCATTAATGGCGAGCGCAGGTTGATCCGGGATAAGGCCAAATGTTTTCAACCCAGGAATGTCTTCTGCGGTAATAACCGCAATAACACCAGGCTGTTGTAAAGCAAGCGTTTTATCAATAGAGAGAATGTCTGCATGATGATGGGGTGAACGAACCAATACCGCATAAGCAGCATGTTCTGGTTGTAGATCGGCAGTGTATTGAGCTTTGCCGGTAGCTTTAGATGCAGCATCTTTGCGAATTTCGGGCTTACCAATCACAGAAGTGTTAGTTGTCATGATGCAACTCCGCAGCGGCAAATTGAACGGCTTGTACAATTTTTGTGTAGCCAGTACAGCGGCACAGGTTGCCAGCGAGTGCTTCACGGATCTGCGTTTCATCTGGCTGCGGTGTGTGATCGAGCAGTGCTTTTGTTGCCATCACCATCCCGGGTGTGCAGTATCCACATTGGATGGCTCCGGCCTGTACATAGGCATTCTGAATAGGGTGCAAAGAGCCATCTGGTGTTAGCCCTTCGATGGTAAGCACATGCCGTCCTTCGACCTGACTGATTAGCACCATGCAGGCATTTACTGCTTCTCCATCAAGCAAAACGGTACAGGCGCCGCATTCCCCGTCACCACCGCAAGAATCTTTGGCACCGGTGAGCGCGAAATCTTCACGCAAGACATCCAACAAGCTTCTTGCAGCCAAAGTCTCAAGTCTAATGCTTTGTTGATTTAGAGTGAAATGAACAGTCAGTTTATTCATCGCATATCCATTTCTGCCTGATGGCAGGCGGTCTGCAAAGCGCGTTGTAAAAGTACGCCAGCGCTGTGAAGGCGGTATTCTCTGCTGGCACGCAGATCATCAATTGGATTTATGTCTGTAAGCATGGTTTGGGCTGCTTCAGAAAAAAGTTGCGCGGAGGGGGTCTTTCCGGTCAACGCAGTTTCGGCATGATGGCTGAGTATGGGTGTCGGCGCCACCGAACCGAAGGCCACACGTGCATACTCAATATTGCCGTTTTGATCTATACATATCAAAACCGAGGTGCTGACGACTGCAATCGACATGCCGTTGCGGCGCCCGAGTTTCATAAAACTGGTCCCTGTGTGTTTTTGTGGCACTGCGAAAGAAATGTGGCTGAGATATTCACCCTGTTGCAAACAGGTTTGGCCTGGGCCAATGATGAAATCTGAAAGAGGTACCTGCCGCTGATTATCATGGCTGCTGAGGGTGACGACGGCTTCTAAACATAACAGAGGTGGAACACTATCCGCCGCAGGAGAGGCATTGCACAGGTTGCCTCCGAGCGTGCCTCGATTGCGGGTTTGTGTTGAACCAATGCTTGCGCATGCATCAATCAGGGCAGGAGCATGCTGAAGCAATAGCGGAGAGGTGATCAATTTTGAGTGAGTAGTTAAGGCACCAATATCAATTTGACCCTCATGTTCACATATATAACTCAACTCGTTGAGTTGACTCACGTCAATCAATGTGATTGGTTTGATAATTGAATTCTTCCTCATACCAGGGAGGATATCTGTACCACCTGCGAGGATTCGTGCAGAGGGTTCAATGAGAATTTGGGTTAATTCGGTGCATGATTTAGCGACATTGACTTCACAATCGATCATGATCTGCTCCTCATAATTCTTCGTATACTGCTAATAAGTTCATTTGCTAAAGATAATTAGTAAAAGTATTATATCAACGCAAAACAGTTGTGCACAAACCCCAAAAAGTTAGAATATTTTGATTTAAAAGATAAAAAAGGGTATAAATATTAAATAGAGGATTATTATGCGACGCGAGAAGGAAACAACACATAAACTGGATGCTTCAATGATCGTCTCTGATTATCGGCTTGCTTATAAGTCTCGTCAGGCATCAATAATTGGAAGACGTGAAGTTCTTACTGGAAAAGGAAAATTTGGCATTTTTGGCGATGGAAAGGAACTCGCCCAGATTGCGATTGCACATGCTTTTCAAAAAGGGGATTGGCGCTCAGGTTATTATCGTGACCAAACGTGGATGTTGGCGTTGGAATCACTGACGCTGGAACAATTCTTTGCCCAAATTTACGCTAATCCGGACCCAAAACTGGAACCTAACTCTGGTGGAAGGAACATGAACAATCATTTTTCATCGCGATTATTGGATGAAAATGGTAACTGGCTTAAGCAAGTTGATAAATTTAATACATCTGCAGATATTGCCTCTGTAGCGGCACAAATGCCTCGCGCGGTGGGTTTGTCTTATGCTTCTGTGTTATACCGAAAGTTGGAAGAACTCAAACAATTCAGTGATTTTTCACACAATGGTGATGAAGTTACCTGGGTAACAATTGGTAACGCCTCAACTGCTGAGGGGTTATTCTGGGAATCGGTTAATGCAATAGGTGTGCTGCATGCTCCGGCAGTCATTACCATCTACGATGATGGCTATGGAATATCTGTTCCCAATCAGTTCCAGATGGTTAAAGAAAACATCTATTCAATTCTCAAGGGTTTTCAACGGGACCCATGCCCTGCTGAGGAATGTGGTAAAGGGTTTGACCTTTACTCAATCAATGCCTGGAATTATGCCGACTTATTAAAAGTCTATCAGCAAGCAGGAGCCACCGCGCGCCAATATCACATCCCTGCTTTGGTGCATGTAACAGAGGCCACCCAACCTCTGGGACATTCAACCTCTGGATCACAAGAGCGATACAAGACGCCTGAACGTATGCAATGGGAAAAAGATTTTGATTGTTTACCCCAGTTTCGCAAATGGATCGTCGCAGAAGGCGTTGCCAGCGATGAGCAAATTGATCAATGGCAAGAAGAGGATTTGGCAACTGTTGAAGCTGCAAGAAAATCAGCCTGGGAGACATTTCAAGCGCCTATACGGCAACTTCGCAGTGAAGCGATCACCTTGCTTACCAATCTGACTGACTCAACGGCTCACGCTGAAAACATTGAACAATCCATTGGCGCGTTAGAAAATTTGCCAGAACCCCAACGCAATGATATTGCATCCACACTGCATTCCAGCCTGGTGGTGACACGTGCCGAACCCTCTTCAGCTCGGCAGGAAGTCGAAAACTTTGCCCGTGATCTTCAGACGAAGAATTTAGGTTATTACGAATCATTCCTGTTGTCCACATCAACCGAGTCTCCTTTTAAAGTTCCCGCGGTGCCGCCGGAATACACCTCATCCTCTCCAACGGTGATGGGGTTTGAAATTCTGAATGCCAATTTTGATGCGGCTTTCGCCAGAGAACCTCGATTGATTGCTTTTGGTGAAGACGTCGGTTTTTTGGGTGATGTGAACCAGGGTTTTCACGATATGCAGAAAAAATATGGTATTTATCGTGTGGCTGACACTGGTATTCGTGAAGCCACAATTCTTGGCCAAGCCATTGGCATGGCATTACGAGGGCTCCGTCCCATTTGTGAGATGCAGTATCTTGATTACCTGCTATATGCTTTGCAACTGATGTCTGATGACCTTTCCAGTTTACGCTGGCGAACAGCAGGCGGCCAAAAGGCACCGGTTATCATCCGCACCCGCGGACATCGTTTGGTAGGCATCTGGCACTCTGGTTCTCAGATGGCTGGCATCCTCAATCTGGTCCATGGCATGCATGTGCTGGTACCCCGAAATATGACCCAGGCTGCTGGTTTCTATAATACCTTGCTCAAGTCAGATGACCCTGGCCTGGTGATTGAAGTATTAAACGGCTATCGCTATAAAGAACGTAAACCCGACAATATTGGTGAGTATACAACTCCTCTTGGTGTCCCTGAAATCGTCCGACCAGGCAAGGATGTAACTATCGTCACCTATGGAGCTCTGGTTCGCATCGCTCTTGAAGCAGGTGAAATGCTATCCGCGGTAGGCATTGATAGTGAGATCATTGATATTCAATCACTCTTGCCTTTCGATATCAATGGCATGATTGTTGAATCACTAAAAAAGACATCACGCGTTCTCTTTTTAGATGAAGATATGCCAGGCGGGGCGACAGCTTATATGATGCAGCAGGTGCTTGAAGTGCAAAAAGGGTATCAATATTTGGATTCTCCACCGCGTACACTCGCGGCTGCAAGTCACCGCCCGGCTTATGGAGCTGATGGTAATTATTATTCCAAACCTAATAAAGAATCAATTTTTGATTCTGTTTATGATCTCATGAAAGAACAGGCACCCTCTAGGTTTCCAAAGGTTTTATAAGGAGGATTTATGGCTACTCGGCTTTTTGCCCCCAGTATGGGTGAAGGTATTGAAGAATTAACTGTTGTCAACTGGATTAAAAAAGAAGGTGAGACGGTTAAAGAAATGGAAGTGATCGTCGAACTGGAGACAGACAAGGTAACCACTGAAATTCCAAGCCCGGCGTCGGGGACCTTACTGAAAATTTTGGCACAAATTGATGAGACAGTTAAAGTAGGGTCAACCCTGGCCTGGATCGGTCAGCCGGGTGATGTATTTGAAGAAGAAAAATCAAAGAAAAAACCTCCCTTGCCAGAGGCCAAGGCTGACATACCCCCTGAAGTGCCTGAGGCTGTTACCAAAAGTTCAAACTACACTGGCCATGTTTCTCCGTTGGTGAAAAAAATGGTGGCAGAAAACAATATTGATCTAAATCAGGTAAGTGGATCCGGGCAAGACGGACGTATTACCAAAGAGGATGTTCTCAAATATTTGGAGTCCAGAAAAGAAGTTCCTTCAACCATGGTTGCAAAACCTTCTCAAGCAAATACCGAACCTGTAGCCAACGATAAATCTGTTCCGCTGGCAGGGGAGTTGATTCAGCTTTCTTCTTTGCGAAAGCAAATTGCCGAGCGCATGGTGAATTCTCAGCACACATCCCCGCATGTGTTGACGGTTATGGATGCTGACCTCAGCAAAGTGCTTGCGCACCGCGCAGCCAATAAGGCGGCTTTTGCTGCACAAGGTGTGAACCTCACTTTGACGGCTTATTTCTGTTCAGCCATAGTGAGGAGTTTAAAATCCTTCCCGATGGTGAACTCCTCATGGACGGAGGATGGCATTCAACTTCACCGCGATATTAATTTGGGCATGGCTACAGCGCTCGGCGAACAAGGTCTTATCGTACCGGTGATCAAGGACGCGAGTCTGTTGTCTTTGCAGGGGCTGGCGCAAAAGGTTAATGACCTTTCTGCTCGTGCTCGTACCAAGAAACTACTGCCAGATGAAGTCAAGGGAGGGACATTCACCCTAACAAACCACGGCTCAAGCGGCTCTCTTTTTGCTTCTCCGATCATATTTCAACCTCAAGCTGCCATATTAGGAACAGGCATGATGCATAAACGTCCAGTTGTGATCACAGATGCATCTGGTAATGATGCCATTGCCATTCGTCCCATGATTTATCTTTCACTTGTGTTTGACCACCGCATACTGGATGGTGAAGGAGCAGACCGGTTTTTAATAGCGGTCAAAGAAGCTCTGGAAAACTGGAGCTAATTCTTGATTCGACTCTATCGTTTGGATTATGCGTTCTGAAATCATTTCTGGAGCATTTACAGAAAGCCTAACTCACGATGAAGGGTTTTGATTAAGTCAATTATTAATATTCCGTCCCAAAAGGATTGCGAGGCAAACATGGATGAATTTGATGTGGTCGTTATTGGCGCTGGACCCGGCGGCTATGTGGCAGCAATTCGTGCCTCACAATTAGGATTGAAAACGGCGGTCATCGATAAGCAATGGCTGGGCGGTGTATGTCTGAACATCGGTTGTATTCCATCAAAAGCTTTGCTAAAAAATGCAGAAATTGCTCATACCTTAAGAGCGCGCAGTAAAGAGTTTGGATTCTCTTTTGATAACTTAATGTTGGACTACAGTTCTGCAGTAAAACGCAGCCGTCAGGTATCTGATCGATTAACCAAGGGGGTTGGTTTTTTGATGAAGAAAAACAAAATCACGGTCATCATGGGGTCTGCTAAATTGCAGTCAAAAGAGATTGTAAGTGTTACGGATAAAGAAGGGAAAGAGCAAACCCTCAAAGCAAAGAATATTATCATCGCCACTGGCAGTCAGGTAGCTTCATTCCCTGGGGTCAATTTCGATGGTGAAAAAGTGGTCAGCTACAAAGAGGCCATTCTGCAAGAAAAACTTCCAAAATCGGTGGTGATTATTGGTGCTGGAGCCATCGGACTCGAGTTTGCCACAATTTGGAATTCTTATGGCGCCGAAGTAACCATTGTTGAGATGCTGCCGCGGATAGCGCCGCTTGAAGATGAAGAGATCAGCGCCGAGCTGCAGAAAGCATTCACCAAACGCGGAATTAGCTGCATGGTTGAGACACGCGTTCAAACTATCGAACGAACATCCAATGGCGTAAATGTTTTGGTTACTGCAAAAGAAGATGAATTGACCCTAAAAGCGGAACAAGTGCTTGTGGCAATTGGGTTTAAGCCCAATAGTGCCAACCTGGGTCTAGAAGAAATAGGGGTTGATTTCACTGATCGAAAATTTATTAAAGTAGATGATCAACTGTCGACCAATATCCCCGGAATTTGGGCTGTTGGTGATGTTACCGGAAAATTATTGCTGGCACACGTGGCTTCCACTCAGGGCATCCATTGTGCTGATGCTATTGCAGGCAAACAGACTCAACCCATTGATTATGCGATGGTTCCACGGGCCACTTATTGCCAGCCGCAGGTGGCCTCTTTTGGTTACACTGAAACCCAGGCGCTTGAATTAGGAAAGAAAATAAAAATCGGTAAGTTTCCATTTCAAGCCAATGGCAAAGCGCTCGGTCTTGGAGAAAGCGAAGGTTTTGTCAAGGTAATTGTGGATGAAAAGTATGGCGAGATTCTAGGTGCTCATATGATCGGCCCTGAAGTCTCAGAACTATTACCTGAATTAACGCTGGCGCAACAAAATGAGTTAACAATCACTGAGATTACTCAAAATATTCATGCACACCCAACACTCAGTGAGGTGCTCATGGAGGCCGCTGAAGCGGCAGAAGGAAAAGCCATTCATATCTGAGATAAGGTGTAACTCGCTTGTGTACACTTGATAGATGTATTTTCTGCAAAAGATAGTTGACTATGGTGAGAATTCTCAGCCTGGTGATGAGTCAGATCGATTATTTATGGCCTCATTATTGACTCTACAGTGGTTGTGAATTTTGTTGTCAAGAATAATATCCATAGGGGGAGGTATCTGGAGCTTTTTTATCAAATATTCTCGTTCATGTTCTCAATTCAATCCAGGATAAATTAAACCAATCGGGCGGATCTTATCTGATCCGCCCTTTTGAAAGGAGAAAAAAGGAATGAAGTTTTCCTTATTTTGCAGCTTGATTGAGCGCATTTTGAGGTGTTTTTTCACCTATAAATGCCAGGTAGACAGCTTGATAAAGCGCACCCAAGTATCTGGTCAAAACGGGATTTGCTGGAAGCGTCTTACACCGTTGCAGCATTTCATATTGGGCGGGCAACCAAGAATATTTTGATAATTCTTCTTGTGAGTAGCTTGTGGACCGAACCGGGCTGCCTGCAATTTGGGTAACAAGTAAATCCTGCGCGGGAGAAGCAGCTGCATATAACACATTCAAAATATTGATCTGTTCAGTTTGCGGTTGGTTGGCAGGGATGCTGACACCCCAAGTGGCATTCCACGGAGAAGTAAAGATCGCAGAGCCAAAGAATGTGTTGAACGGATTTGCAGCATCCAAAATCATCGCTGCCTGGCCGCCCCAACTGGCTGCCATGGCAACGCGCCCTTGTTTGAGTGCATCGGCGATTTCTTGATTGCCGAAATTGTGAGTTTCTGGCGGGCAGAATCGTTTGAGGCTAATATAAAACTCTAATGCGCTGATTGCAGCTTTACTGTTGAACGCGGGGTTATTTTGATCGTCCAGAATATCACCACCGAATGCCCAAAGATATGGAAGCCAGTCGGTAAGGATTTCACTTGAATGGGCTTTGAGCGCAAAGGGATACATCCCTTCCTTTAAGTGAGCGTTTTCAAGCATTTCAGGCAAACCACAGGGATCAATAATCGGGACACTATTATTTTCAATTAAGGGGTATACATCTTTACGGAAAAATAAGATATGCCCGTCGGTAAATAAAGGCAGTATGTATTGTGAGTTGTTATATCGACACTCATCTGCCACCGAAGGCATAATCTCGGCAGATTTATAAGCATCAATTCGATCTGCAGGTAAATTTGGAAGTAATTCTTCGAAGGCAGCCAATTGTCCCGCATCGGCAAATCCTGGCAACCAGATGTGACCGGGTATGCATAATGCCTGGTAAGTACTTGTTGAGGCTTGGAGTGTTTCAGTTACTTTGGATTGATACTCTGCCCAAGGCAGAATGGTTAATGTTGTTTCCCATTCAGGATGAGCCTTGAGTTGAGTGGCTAATACTTCCAGGGCTGGGTCGTTTGGGCCAATGACCTGATATTTCATTTTACATATTCTCCACAAGATTTCTGAAATAGGCGCTTGATTCAACCAGGGTGGGTTTGATGCGATGCAACCCTCCGCCCATGAGAAAAATTAGGTCTTTTCCGTACACATCCAGCATTTCCGGGATCCGATCAATTGTCATACCGCCACCTGGTGTAGGGAAGATCGGTTTGATATGTCCCAGGTCTTCCTGGCTGCCAGCAGCTATTGAAATGCACTCCTCACGGCTAAATGCAAAACGTCCTCCCCAGTTGGGATAGATCGTGGCATCTGCTCCTGCCAGGCGAGTAAGCTGCCCGAAAAGAGTGTAATGAGAAAAACCAGTGGTTGGGCAAGTGACAAAACTGCCTATCATCGAAGGATGCATCATAATTGGTAATGCAAGTGAGTCATCATCAGCTAACACTCTCATGATGTCAAAACCCACTAATCCTGGCGGCACAAGAAAACCACCGGCACCAACGCTCTTGGCATAATATGCTTTTTCGATAATTTGATCTGCACGCGCCCCCAAACTTGGCATATAGATACTGTGAGAACCACTCTTGGCGTTTGCGTCTTGCACAGCCTCTGCGCATCGCGCCACACGCTCTCTGAAAGGCGCGAAGGGTTGATCAGCCAATCCATGGTCATCTTTGATGATGTCAATTCCACCAGATGCGAATTGAAATGCCTGGTCAGCAAACTGCTCGCTTGTTAACCCCATGGGCTTGATGGCTGAACAAAGCATCGGTCGCGCGGGTGCTTTTAATAAATTTCTCAAACCGTTTCTCCCAAATCTCGGTCCTTGAAATTTGTTCAGAATAGCGGTTGGCAAAATCAATTTTTCAACTCGAATACCCGGTTTAATACTAGTGTTTCCAAATATGACATTCAACAGTTGCACAAGATCACCGCCGGCATCTTCCACCGGGAAAGAAATGGTTATATCGTTGAAATCATTAAAACTTTTGTTAACCGCTTCAATCCGTCCAATGATGTGGTTCGGTATATCACCCGCTGGTAAGAGGTCGGCAGGGAACTCGACGGTTTGTTCAATACAAGCGTCTTGGGCTTTAGCCATTGCCTCATCATAACTACCGTTCATTCGGTAGATAACCTGAAACCGTTCGCCGCTTAATGGAGGGGTAACTAGATGCATTACAGCGCCTCCGCTTTAGCTGCGCTATGCACAGCTTGAAGTCGCACAGATTGCAAGTCAATTTCGTTGATGTCCAGGTCGTGGCCGACCATTTTTTCAACAGTTTGAACCAGCGCTAATGCATCCATTTCGTATTCGCGCATGAGGTATGGTTTGCTTGCTCCGTGAGCAAATGTATCTTTCAAACCAATGCGTTGCAGCGATTTGCCCAACCCATTCGTGGCGATTAATTCGGCTGTTGCTGATCCAAGTCCACCGATGATGGTATGGTTTTCCATCGTGATTACTCCCAACCGTGCTTCTGAGCAGGCTTGGATAACCGAAGGATCGTCAAACGGTTTATGGGTGGAAATATGTAAGTGTTGAATTGCAACACCTCTTTGTTTTAGTATGGTTGTGGCTCGCATGGCTTCTTCTGTACAAATCCCGGACGATAGCAGGGTTATATCGTTGCCCGTGCTGAGTATGCGAGCAGTGTTGAGCTTGAAGGGTTCGTCTTTTGCGAACAAGCGCGAAACTTCACCGCGGAGCATCCTGTAGTAAATAGGGCCCTGAATATTCTCTGTGCCTGTCAGGATACTTTCAATTTCAGTTGCATCCGCCACTTCAACAATAGTCATGTTTGGCACGGACCGCAGCAGGGCTACATCTTCTATCGCTTGGTGAGTAATTCCACCTGGTGTAACGATACCGGGTAAAAATCCAACCATGCGTACGGGCAGGTTTGGATAAGCAACCGAATCGATCAACTGGTCGAAAGCTCGGCGATAAATGAAAACCGCGAATGTGTGAATAAAAGGGAGAAATCCTTCGCGTGCCAATCCGCCTGCCGCGCTCATCATGTTGGCTTCGGCTAATCCGAAAGAAAAGAAACGATCGGGATAAGCTTTTTGGAAGTCATCAACTTCAGTAGAACTGGTAAGATCTGCAGAGAGCACCAAAACTTGAGGTTTGTCTTTGGCCCATTTGACTAAATTCGTAGCATGAACTTTGGATAATATTTCCATTTTATTCTGCCTTATTCAGCAGCCGGCATATTTGCCAGCATGGATTGATAAACAGTAAGATAGGATTCGCGTTCAGCTTCGTCTTTGAAACGCAGATAATGTAATTTAGGGGCGCGATTTTGTAAAAGGGGCAAACCCTGTGTCGGGTTGGAGTAGCTCAAAACGAAGATTGGGCGTCCATCAGGAGCTAATTCCGCTGGAGCAGCAAGTGCCTCCAGGTCATGCGCATTTACACTAAAAACACGCGCTCCAAAAGCCTCCAGACGAGATTGCAGAGGTTCAACATTCATGGTTTCGTTCAATTTACCATCTACACACTGCCCGTTGACATCGACATAGACTAACATGCTGTCTAATTTGTAATGACTCATGGAAGCAATTGCCTCCCAGGTTTGACCTTCGTTAAATTCTCCATCCGACATCATCACGACAACACGCCCCGTTTCAGCTTTTAGTCGGCGGCCTAATGCAATGCCTACTGCCTGAGAAATTGATTGACCCAGAGATCCATTTGTCACTTCACAACCGGGAGAATGTTCTGCACCGATCATTTCTACTGAACTTCCATCTTGATTGAACTGTTTGAGCCCTTCAGGAGACATTCGCCCAACCTCAATCAGGGTAGCGTAAAGCACAAGCGCATAATGAGCCGGCGAGAATATAAATCGATCTAAATGAGCAGCCTGCGGACCATTGTAAATTCCACCCGTAGTGTATAGAGAATTATTGCTTGCGGGTACACCTTTGAATGGTGCTGGAATCATAGGAGCTTCAGAAGGGGCTAAATTTACAATGCGAGTATAGAGAGCTGCAAAGAGCTCTGCTGATGAACAGGCCTGACTCATATATCCGCCATTGTTTGTAAGCACATGTTCAAGAACACGAAGCCGGATGCGATTCGCAATTCGTGAGGCATTTTCCTTCCAGTTGGAAGGTACTTCTGTTTGGGATGAGTTGGGCATTTGAATTACTCCAAATTTGCTTTTAATTATTTCAAAAAATGTTCAACCAATGCCTGGGTATATACTTTCAATTACATTATGCAGATTTTGGTGCAATATAAACTGAGTCTACAATTCCGACAATTACCGAGGCGATACAGCTTTGTGGATTATTTAACACTTGTCTTGCGCCAGACCCTTCACGAAGGACAAGAACTGTATCACCAATACCAGCCTGTGTATTATCCAGCGTTATAAAATCTTCATCATAGGTTCCATCGTCGTCTCCGAGAGGTTGAACAATCAGGATTCGACGGTTTTTGAAGTGGACGTGCCCTATGGTTGTAACAATAGTACCGATTACTTTTGCGATTATCATTTACTTCCGATCAACTGAATGAATTCCAGCCAGTCTTCATAACAAAGTCAAAGTCAGTATCAGGCTTCAGGGTGTGTTCGTCGACGATGGAAACTAAAGCCAGATCAATAGGTATCTCGATTGGTTCATTGAGGGCCAAACAGGCTTCTCGGCTGCGAACCATTACACAAATGTCACCTTCTCCGGCTTGGGTCGTATCAACAGCAACCTGAAGTGAGCTAATGGGTTCAAGACTCTTGTTGAGTGGTTGAACAAGAAGTAATTTGAACCCTTCCATGCCGGGGTATTTCATGCTGCAGATGGCGTTTCCTGTAACTTTACCGAGAAGCATTTTTTACTCAATTCCAAGTCTGGTGAAAACACGTTGTATTGTCTTTTCAAGAAGAGCTGGATCAACTTTCCCAAATCGCAACTGAACTTCTTCATGAACTCGGTGACGCAAATCAGTTGAATCAATCCTGGTGGCGGTTGTGGGCTTTGGATACCCGGCTGTTGTGTTCTCAATATCATTCTGGGTTACAGCCATTGCGGTGAGACCAACAGCTTTTATAGGGTCACTTGTGTTTGAAACAAGCTCTCGTTTATTGAAAGAAGTATTATTTTCAAAATTAATGAAAGATGGAGCTGGCGCTATTTTTAGTTCAATCGACTCATTCTTTTGTTCTTTAGAGATATAAGGACGTACTGGCGCGGCTGGTGGTTGAATGGTTTTAGGACTAACCAAACTCATCCCCAATTGATGTGCTTTTTCGTAAGCAAGATCGGTAACTACAACGTTATCGCTCAATGTTAGAGACATGGTTCCACGTTTTACCAGATCTTCAATATCATGCTCAGTGTAAAATGTTTTTGCGATGAGTCACCTCCTTGTTAATGAGTCTGGGTTAAGCCGCAATTCCTTCAAGGCTCTCAAGGGCGCGAATGGCGGCGTCTCGAGCAGTAACAATTTCAGCTTCACTGCCCGCAAGCCACATGCGACCGAATCTTCCGACAGAAGAAACATGAATTAAGTTGATACTGGCTTTTTTCTCGGCTTCATTGACTGCATAATTAATATAGGCAGCCGGTGAACACTCCAAGACGAGCATGGTTTGTCCAGGCACGAGCATACTCCCTCGGCGAAACCTGTTGATGAGTTGAGCCTGGTACGGATCTACCCGAGTAATTACTTGGGTTGAAACCACTTGCGGACGAATGCGATCATTGACGGTTAATCCCAATCGATTGAGTACTACTTCTCCAGCTTCTAGAACATCCGACTGGTTTTTTGAGTGGACTTCAAACATGCCATATTCGCGTTCTACAATTTGAGCACCTGGATGAGCTTCAGTTGCTTTTAATGCAATATCAACCACGCGAAAAACTTCATTGCCAGGAGCCATTTCAACATAGAGGGCAGACATACCTTCAGTTGGGAGGTCCCCTTGTGTGACGGAACCTATGAAGGCAGCATATTGAGCCTGCATTCGGTCAATGAGGCAATAGCATCTTAAAGAAAGAGTCTCAGCCATCTTGTCTACTTTTCGCTACGTCCGGCAAAACTGCCTTTACTTCGTTTAGGGAGGATCATGTCGATATCAACATGTGGTCGGGGGATGACATGAACCGAAGCTAATTCACCGACACGTTTTGCGGCAGCAGCGCCTGCGTCAGTTGCGGCTTTAACAGCGCCGACATCACCACGGACCATTACTGTGACAAAACCACCGCCAATATACTCAGAACCTATCAATTCCACGTTGGCAGCTTTTACCATTGCGTCGGCAGCTTCGATTGCACCAACTAATCCTCTTGTTTCAACCATTCCTAAAGCGATTTGTGATGTATCCATTTTTACTTCCTTCCTTTTCCTTCAGAAAATTTGAATATTTAAGGTACATGAATAAATAACTACCATTATTAAAAATGGTTATTCTTACCTTCAAGAATTTCATGTGTAACTTCCAGAATCGATTTTTCAAGCTCTTCCGTGCGAGGAACATCAGGCAGATTTGCAGGCGCCAGGACGTCAGATGGTGGTTCTTTTAGTTCATACGCCAACCGTTTTATATTAATTAAATGAGAGGCAGAAATATTGTCGCCAGTGATTGCACCGCCAACACCACCAGAACCGAGCGTGAAAGATGGCATCAAGCCAGTGGTCAACCCGGTCGCACCTAAAGTGCCCATTGTGTTGACCAGAATTCTGAAAACAGGTTTTTCAAGTCCAAACGCTAGAATAACACGTTCGTCTTGCGCGTAGATTATCTGAGTGTGGCCTCGACCCCCTGTTTCAATCAATGCCATAGAAACCTCACAACCGCGTTCCCAGCCTTCAACTTCGTACCAACCTAAAATCGTAGTGAGTTTTTCATGTGAAAGAGGTTCATCTCGTCCAATTTTTATTAAGGGGGTTACCAAAACACGCGCAGAATCGGGGATGCTGAAACCAGCATAAGTAGCCACATATCGGGCGGGTTTGCCCACCAATGCAACATTCATACTGCCATCGGGTTGAAATACTGACTTTCGCAGAGCATTGGTTTCGTTCTCTGAGCAGAAATATGCACCTTGTGCATACATTAATTCCGCAAGTTGGGTTGCGATGGGGCGGTCTGCAATAACGGATTGCTCCGAAGCACAAATGGTTGAACAATCGAAAGATTTAGAAGCAATAATATATCGAGCTGCTTTTTCTAAATCGGCGCTTCGGTCAACGTAAACAGGTACATTGCCAGGTCCCACACCAAAAGCCGGTTTACCGGTTGAGTGGGCAGCGCGTACCATGGGGGTGCCGCCAGTCGCCAAAATAAGAGCCGTGTGCTTGTGAGTCATGAGCTCTTGAGTGCCTTGCAAAGATACCTGTTGCATGCAATCAATTAACCCGTGAGGAGCGCCAGCTCTTTCAGCGGCTTGAGCCATCACATAAGCGGCTTCATTGGTGCAGCGCGCTGCACTTGGGTGTGGAGAAAAAATGACCGCATTTCGTGCTTTTAGAGCTATGAGAGATTTGAAAAACGTTGTTGAAGTTGGGTTGGTAGAAGGTACAAGACCTGCAATGACACCCATCGGCCAGGCAATTTCATACACCCGACGCTGAGCATCATGGTTAATTACTCCCACCGTCTTTTGACTGCGAATACTCTCCCATACCAGTTTTGAGCCAACGATATTTTTCAATTTTTTGTGTTCAGCGATACCAAAACCAGTTTCTTCTTGAGCCATTTTTCCGAGTCGTTCAGCAGATTGAACTCCTGCCTCTGCCATTGCTTCACAGACACGGTCTACCTCTGCTTGCGTGGCATGGCTCCATATTTTCCAGGCTTCATAAGCCAGTGTAACTTTTTCGCGAGCTTCTTGAATGGAGGTGAGATCTTTAAACATAAGGGTCAGGTGTCCTTAATTGATATTATGCATTTTTGCTGAAGACAGTTTTTCCGTCAACAGTGAGAGAGTCGATCACCGACATGATTACAGCATCAACCGGAGTGTCTTTAGTCTGGTTAGTCTGACGAGCTGATGAGCCAGAACAGGTCAGTACTAAATCGCCGACACCCGCATCAACAGTGTCTACGGCAACAAAAGGTTTTCCTTGTGGAGCACCATATTCATCTGTTTGGCGCACAATCATCAATTTGCGACCGACAAGGCGCTCATCTTTAATCGTGGAAACAGTGTTGCCGATTACTCTTGCAATTAGCATGGTTTTCTCCGTTAACATTTTCTTAGGTATTACAAAAAACACTAAGGTTGCCTGTTGTTATCAAATTTGTAAAAAAGTGGTGGTTATTGGATAGAATGTGCTAAAGCTTTGATTGAACCAAAGTTCATTAATGCACATTTATACAAATTGTACCCATTCACTAGGTAAAAGTCAATTATTAAATACACAAAAGGATAAATGTCATAAAACAATTGTTCGTTATTGAACAATTGAATAATGCGCATTATAATCTTCATAACTGTGAGATCTTAAAACGAAAAAATTTTTCCTTGATCATTAACAAATGTTCAGTATTGAACTTTTATTTTTTTCGTTTATAATGATCGCATGGTAGAGATGCCATCCAACCATATCTACAAATAAATACTATAAGGAGAGTGAAGATGAGAAAGATTTTAGGTTTAGTGCTTATCACTGTGTTCTTGCTGAGCGCCTGCGCTCCGGCCGCCTCAACAGAACCGACCCAGGCAGTCGTCGAAGAAGCAACCCAAGCCGTTGCTGAAGAAACAGTCAACCCCCTCGAAGGTGTTCCTGCTGGTGTAACCCCCGGTCTAAAAATCGCGGTCATTCGTAACCTCCCCTCTGATGACCATACCAAACAATTCCTTGATGGCGCCCGCTCAGAAGGCGAATCTTTCGGTTTTGTTGTTGACACTTTCATTGCAGATAATGATGATGTCAAATTTCAAGATCTGGTTGCCCAGGCGATTCAAAAAGGCTATGATGGCTTAATCATTTCTCACGGAAAAGCTGATTATTCCTATGATATGCTCAAGCCGGCAGTTGATGCAGGCATTAAAGTCGTAACCTTCGACACAGTCATCGACAAAGATGGCGTTAACTTGCCAGAAATTACCACAACTTTCCAGGATGATTTTGCTTTGGCAGAACTCTCTCTCACTGAAATCGCTGCCTTTAGCGTAGATGGTAACCCTGCTCGTGTTATCAAATTGTGGTGGGGTCCTGGCGTTCCTCCCTTGGATCGCCGCGAAACCATTTACCAGGAATTTTTAGAAGAAGGTAAATTGGTTACCCTTGAAACTATCGGACCATCGAATTTCCAGGATGTTCAGGGTGATATCGCTGCAAAAGTTGGTGCAATCCTCGCTAAATATCCCGAAGGAACCGTGGATGCAATCTGGGGTTCATGGGATGAAATGGCTAAAGGCGCTTATAAAGCATTGGTAGACGCTGGACGCACAGACATTGCCCTGATCTCTATCGATATTTCAAATCAAGACATGAATTTGATGCGTGAAGAGAACTCTGTCTGGTATTCAACAGCCGCTGTTGATCCACGGTTGATTGGTATTGTTGACATGCGTTTGTTAGCCAAGAAATTTGCTGGAGAAGAACTTCCTGCCAATTATGACCTCGAAGCAAAATTGATTAAACAATCTGATTTGAAACCCGACACCAATATGGAAAACCTCAAGGATGTTATTGAGGGTTGGGGTAAATCGGATGCATTCAATGAAACTTGGATGGATATTCTTCGTGCGTATTATGTAAAGTAGTTTAACGCCTCGGTAGTAAAAGTCTTCTGGTTGGATGATTTTTTATTCTGCCGTTGAATAGAACAAGAAATGAAGACTGCTTGGCCTGGTTCAAAATTGGCATCAATTTATGCTCCAGGCTGAGCAGTAATAATGGAAAAGGTAAGTCCTTTTTTCTTAAAAGTCATAATTCAGTAAAATAGTGATTTTTATTGCTCAGTTAATGCTATTATTCTTACATTATTTCATCCTTCATCCTGCCATCCGCAAGGAGGTGTAATATCGAAACGCAATTGTTGAATCAGTTAGAGATGAAAGGTATCTCAATTGAATTTCCAGGTGTTAAAGCTCTTTCGAATGTAGATATTAACATTGAAAGTGGCAATATCCATGCGTTGGTTGGCGCAAATGGCGCAGGTAAATCCACCCTGATGAAAATCATGGCAGGCGCATACAGTCATTATACAGGTTCGATATTCCTAAATGGCAACGAAGTTGCAATTCGCTCTCCACGTGACGCCAAAAATTTAGGTATTGAAATTGTTTATCAAGAAGTTGATACTGCACTGGTGCCATATTTGTCTGTGGCAGAAAATATTATGTTAAATGTTCTGGTCAATAAAATGGGGCGGCAGGTATTTGTCCATTGGCCAAAAATTCATCAAGCAGCACGCCAGATACTTAAAAGACTGAACATTCAAATTGATACAAATGAAATTGTTCAGAATCTAAAGCTTGCGCAAAAGCAAATGGTTTTAATCGCTCGGGCGATTGCTGAAGATTGTCGTTTTTTGATACTGGATGAGCCGACAGCGCCACTTTCGAATACTGAGACTGTTGAACTTTTCCGGCTTTTAAAAGATTTAGCTGAAAATCATAATGTCGGCATCATCTTTATTTCTCATCGTTTGCCTGAGATATTTGAGATTTGCAAAGATATCACCATTTTGAAAGATGGTCAGGTAGTTACTCGCCAATCGGTAGCGGATTTGAGTGTGGCAAAAGTTGTGGAGTTTATGCTTGGACAGAAACTCTCAGATGTGTTTCCTAAACGCAAAGTCAGTTTTGGCGATACTCTTTTTGAAGTTGCTAATCTTACTGAAAAAGAGGGAGCAGTAAAAGATGTTAGCTTGTATGTGCGCGCTGGTGAGATAGTCGGTGTAACCGGACTAGTCGGTGCAGGAAAAACTGAGTTGTGTAAAACTATTTTTGGAAGCCTTAAAACCAAGTCTGGTGACATAAAATTAAAAGGTATCAAAAGAACAATAAACTCACCATTTTCAGCAGTCTCACAGGGATTAGCCCTTGTGCCTGAAGAGCGGCGAAAGGAAGGCGTTCTTGTGGAAGAACCTGTTTTCTCAAACCTTTCTGCTGCCACACTTGCAAAATTTTCTACTCCACTGGGTTTTATTAAATCGCTTGCAGAAAAATTAAATGCAAGAAAGATGATCACTGAGTTAGCCATCAAAACCCCTAATGAAAATCAGAAGGTAGCTTATCTTTCTGGTGGCAATCAACAAAAAGTGGCTGTTGGCAAATGGTTAAACGCTGATGCAGATGTATTCATTTTTGATGAACCTACCAAGGGTGTAGATGTTGGTGCAAAACACGATATTTTTGAGTTAATTGGTCGACTGGCAGTTGCTGGCAAAGGTGTGATTTATGCTACCTGTGAGTTTACCGAAATTTTGGGGATCACCGATCGTGCTTATGTGATGTATGATGGTCAGATTGCCAAGGAACTCGAAACAGCAAATACTGACGAAGAAAAACTACTCTTCTATTCAACTGGAGGTAAGTAATCCATGGCTCTATCCTCAAATGTTCAACAAGAGAAAGTTCGCTTTCAAACGGTTTTGATCAATTTTGTCACCAAGTGGGGAACTATTCTGGCGATCTTTGGTTTGTTGTTGTTTTTTTCACTATCAATGCCAGATATTTTCATGACACCATCCAACATTACTACGATTCTACGAAGTATTTCGATCGTAACTGTGATTGCGATTGGTATCACGATTTCATTGACAGTCAATGGGTTTGATCTCTCGATTGGATCCATGGCTACATTTGCTGACACGTTGGTAATTTCTATGTTTGTTTGGCATAGCATGCCAACTGTACCTGCTATTTTGGTTACGCTTGTCGTTGCCATGGTAGTCGGAGCGTTCAATGCGTTTTTAATTGTAAAGGTGAAAATTCCAGACATGCTGGTGACTTTGGCTTCACTTTTCATTTTTGAAGGCGTGGCGATGACTTACGCTGGTGGTGGTTCAATTAGTCAAGGGATGCCTCGCCTGGACGGTACTCCCACTTTTGGAATCATTCCTAATATCTTTAAAACAATTGGAACAGCTCCCACGATTATCATAATCATGCTTGTTGTGGTAGCACTGGCCCATATCTTCTTAACCTACACCAAATATGGCCGTTATCTATATGTTGTGGGTGGAAACATGGAAGCGGCCCGGCTTTCTGGTATTCCAGTTGATCGCTATCGAGCTTTGGCTTACTTACTTTCAGCTTTACTTGCGGCGGTTGGTGGCATTATCCTGGCCTCAGGGATCGGATCTGCCCAAATTAATGCTGGTGCAGGATATTTGATGCCATCTGTTGCGGCAGCATTTATCG